>OGZT01001512.1_pt1 | contig 15711 bp, 9 predicted proteins | sample 1576891 | NCBI WGS metagenome assembly OGZT01 (sample SAMEA3541521, study PRJEB24748) | human gut metagenome | biome: human gut; feature: human-associated habitat; material: faeces | place: China | collected 2012 | reverse complement strand
AAAAGAACCTGAAAACGATGATATTTATCAGTCAGTTGAAAGCAAAAACGAATTTTCAGGTTGTTGGTTTAACCATGAAGTGCTATTCCCCTTTGTGTAAGGACGCGTCCCGGATGGATCAGAGTCTCCGGGCTCCCGTACCCATGACATGGGCATTTATGATGCGTGAGGCGGGTTTTCCAGCAGTCAGGCCAATATATGAATTGCCACTAAGTGAGGATGTACTCGATGAGGTGCGCGAGGAAATGCGATCGTTAGGAGCTTACATTGCGCTCAATTTAGAAGGTAGTGCACAGGAACGTACATTTTCATTATCGATAGCAGAAAATCTAATAGCAAAAATTCAAAGTGAAACAGATATGCCAATAGTGATCGTTCATGGACCAAAAGGGGAAGATAAAGCCAGGGAACTAGTGAATAGTTATAATAATGTCTACCGTTTATCCTTGTCACCCTCGATTAAACGTTCAGCAGCAATCATAAAAGATGCTTATATCGCAATAACTCCTGACACCTCAATATTACATATGGCAAGTGCCTATAATACCCCCGTTGTTGCAATTTATGCTGATTACAAAACGCGATGGCCCGCAATGGCCGATGTTTCGGAGTCAGTCGTCGTTGGGCAAAAAATTGACAATATAAGTCTGGATGAATTCGCAAAGGCATTAAAAAGTGTTTTGGCGAGAATATGAGGCAGTATTTATGCATATTAATGCCGATCTGTTATGAACGGTGGTGTCATCAATACTCTGTGGCTGGTCAATCATTACAGAAAGCCAGTCTTTGGAGCAAAGCTGTACTCACCGGATACAACCATAGTCACACCGAACGCGAATCTGGCGGTATCGCATTTTTATTTATTCATTTTCTGTGAGAGAAGGGCAAGTTCTGTAGAGGGAATGTAAAAAAGAGTGCCCCGAATGGAGCACTCTTTAAGGAATTATAGCGGAAAATCAGAGGTTTTTATAACATGTCGCATGAGCAAACCCAAGCTTTTCATATACACTTTGCTCACCTGTTGCCAGAGAAATTACGTATTGTTCGCTTGAGTTTGCGGGACTAGATGACCAATACATATTTGATTGAAAACCAGCTTCAGTCGTGTAATGCCCCATATCTCCCCATTCACTGTACAGTGACCCGATGCCTCGGGAACGACTATGGTTTAAATGGTCTCCAAGGGGAAGTGTGTAGCCATTGCTACTGCAAAAATTTTCAGCAAGGCTGTATATCATGAAAGCATCGCCGGCGTTCACCCACCAACTCTTCACTCGGATTTCGTATATATAGCTAGGGCCGCCTGTTTTTGGCGTCGCCGTAATCCTCTCCCATTTGCTGCCGACATTTTTAAATGTCACTTTACCGGTAGCATCAACATCGACCCAGGAGCCAGAGCTTGAAAACTCATAATCAGCCGCCGTTTTTCCTGGAGCAAAGTTGTCATTATTCAACTGATAATACGCCCCGGTGAATCCCTGCGAAGGGAATGTAGTTGTTGGTAGGTTAGCACCATTGACCAACACTGTACCGCTCATTATTTTGTCTTCTGCGCGAGTGAATTGTATTGTGGTACTCAGACCCGCTTGATGAACACCATTCAATACAGGGATCAGCGTTGCGATACCCTCTCCGCCGCCTGTAACAGTGGCTTTGTAATCACCGTTGATATTTTGACTGTAATCAATTGCGCTAATTTTCACATAGGGCACGTTAGTACCTGATTGCACAAATTCCATCCCTTCAGAAACTTTGATCGGATTGCCTGATATATCGTACAAAACAAGATGTAGCTCAGCACTATCGGTATAGTCCCCTTTCAGTGATGACCGATTGTTCTTAAGGACGGACTGCGAGGCGTCAGCCGGGCCTGCCACCAGCGTTATATCTACTGTTTGCATTCCACCAGCGGTCGTGACTGCGCTTACCGTGACGCTACCTGTCATCGCTCCTTTCACGCTTGTTGTCGCGATTCCGTTTTGATCGGTCACCGCTGTTAATGTCGTTAATGTGGCAGAGCCGCTTTTTAAGGCGAAGTACACAGTGAGACCTTCGATCAGGTTACCACTGCCATCCTCAACCGTTGCCTTTAAGGTACTTAAATCACTGTTGGTGGCGGCGATAGTCGATGGATCAGCGATAAAGCTAGCAACATGTGCGGTGCTTGAGTTGCCAGTGACTTTCACGGTTGTCTGTGTCTGTATTGTTACGCCGTTATGGAACGATGCAGTCACCGTATATGTACCGACTTTATTGCTGGTCAGAACGACTGGTGCCTGACCTGAAGAGTTGGTTCTCACTTTTCCGCCACTTAACGTTGCACCTTCTGGCGTTACGCTAAAGTTGATGACCTGACCTTCCACTGGAGTGCCATTTGCAGAAGTTAGCGTTGCCGTCAGAGTTGCACCTGTTGGGGAATTGACACCGATAAGCGGGCTGGACGCCGTGAGTGTCAGTTTTTCATCAATAGCCTCCAGTTGTTTCTCAATTGAGGCTCCATTCGCCAGGGATGCTTTCACCATATACGAACCGTTTCTTTCGGGCGTCATGGTGACCTCGGCTATACCCTGCGTATTAGTAGACACCGTATTCTGGCTGATGATCATTTGCGAGGATGGCTCTGCACTGAATGTCACGGGTTGATGCGCAACCGGGTTGCCAAACTGGTCGTTAACGTGAGCTTTAACTGCTACGTCTTGTGCGACCATTACCTGACCTTCAGGTATCTCCAGACTGGTAAACGTCGCAGAATTAACATCTGCACTGGCATTCAGTAATCGCGAGATGACTTCAGTAGGTTTATCTGCCAGAGAGGCTGAAACTGTTTTCAGTCCGACCTCGGTGCTTGTCACAAGAATTTCAGCGAATCCCTGACTATCCGTTTCAACGCTGGTGCTGCTTAGCGTGACGGAGGTTCCGCGGAAATTAACTTTTATGCCTTCTACCGGGTTGCCGTTAGCGTCAGTGACGCTTGCCGTCATGGTTGCGCCCTCGGTCGTGCTGACGACGAATGAGTATACAGAGGTTAAGGAGGTCAGTTTTGCGGTACCAGCATCGGCAATCAACGTCACCTGTTTCGTATCACTGACACCATAATTGTTCACGCTAACTGTCACGGGGTAGGTGCCGGATTTTGTACCGCTCAGTGTAACTTCAGCCTTGCCGTTGATGTCTGTAATGGCGGAACCGCCTTGTCCGAGAGTGAAGCTTGCGCTCACATCTGCCGGTAGCGTGAATGTCACCGCCTCATTGGCTAACGGGTTGCCGTTTCCATCAGTCACTGTTGCCTGAAGTGTGGTCATCCCAACGTTATTGGCGATAAAGTTGTCCTCGGTAACGTTAAGATTAACCTGCGCAGTGAGCGTATCCGCAGTAAAGTTCACCACCAGTTGTCCGCTCTTACCGCCAGCCATCGATGCTGTAACAGTATGAGCGCCTGCTTTTGTACCTTTCAGCGTGACTTTCGCTTTGCCTTCAGTATCCGTAATCGCTTTACCGCCATCGCTCAGCGTGAAGTTCGCCCTCACATCTTCCGGCAGAGTAAATGTTACCTCAGTGTTGGCTATCGCATTGCCCTCTGTATCAGCGACTGTTGCTGTGAGTGTCGTGAGATCGTTATTGTCGGCAATCACCGGATCCTTAGAGGCTGCCAGCGAGATTTCAGCATTCGCGACGTTCGGCACATAGGTCACTGTTTGTTGCATCGAATCACCATTTTCGAGGGTTGCCGTCACTTGATAAACCCCGGCTTTTGTAGCGGTAAAGCTTGCGTAAAAATTGCCGTAGTAGTTGGTAGTATATATACCGTTATTACTGGGGGTCACGCCTTCACTTGGTGAAACGCTGAGGGTCACCTGATGCTGGGGGACACCGTTGCCGTAATTATCCTTCACCTCAATATACAGACTGGTTGTCTCGCCTGCGGAGACTGTATCAAAAAGTGCATGTAGCAAAGTGAGGTGTGCCGTAGACGCATCAGCATTGACATTAATTGATGTGCTAAGCGTGGAGCTACCATTTTCCAGACTGGCCTCAACGGTATCTGGTCTCGCTCCTGATTCTATCGAGGAGCGGGTATTGGTATAAGTGACGGTAGCCTTACCCTGTTCGTTCGTTACGGCTTGGCCGCCATTCGTCATTTCGGCAGAGTTTGTTCTGCTGGTGAAGTTCACAGTCACACCTTTCACCGGAAAGCCATTATTATCAACGACTGTGGCGGTAATGACGCTGCCGGTGCTGTTCTGCGGGGTACCGGCGAATATGCTGTCTGGGACAGGCGTCAACTCGATAATTTTTGCCGCCGCTGTGTCGCCAATAAAATGCACAGTTTTGTTGTCGCTGGCACCAGTATTAGCCAGTGATGCAGTAACAGTCTGCTCACCAAAGGCAACGCCTGCGAGAGTGGCCTGCGCGATGCCAGACTCATTGGTATTACTTTCCCCTGGGGTCAGGGTGAGGCCTGAAGAAGCTGTGCTGAATGTTACCGGAAGATTGTTCACCTCATTGTCGAACTGATCTTTGACCGTTGCAGTTAGCGTTGCGCTATCGACGCCATTACCTGTTATCTCATTTTTTGATATCTGCAGGACAACCTGAGCCGAGGTTTTGTCCGCCACAAACGTTACCGGCTGCGAATCACTGGTATTGTTATTACTCAGCGTTACGGTAACCGTATGCGTGCCCGCTTTTTTGCCTTTGAGGGTGACATGCGCTTCGCCATTGGCCTGAGTGATGGCAATACCGTTATTTTCGAGGGTAAAGTTTGCCGCAACGTCCTGTGGCATGGTGAAGTTCACCGTTATTCCCGCCACCGGATGATTCGACGGATCTTTCACCGTTGCCGTCAGCTGCACGCTGTCGCTGTTATTCGTCACCACCTGTTGAGCAGGGATATTCAGCGTGACCTGCGCGTTGCTGGCATCGGGCGCAATATTGACTGTCTTCGTATCGTTGTTGCCGTTAGGCAGTGTGGCTTCGGCTGTATGAACACCCAAAACCGTGCCCTTAAGGGTAACTTCAGCAATACCGTTCTCATTAGTATTACGCGTGTTCAGACTCAGTTGCGTGTCTGCGGGGGAGGTGCGGAAGACTACTGACAGATTTTTAACCACGTTATCAAAAGGATCTTTTACTGTTGCTGTCAGCGTCGTCTCATCCACGCCATTCCCAATGATTTCCGCTTTCGATGTTTGCAGAACGACAACTGCGCTGTCTTTATCCGCCACAAACGTCATTGGCTGTGTATCGCTGACATTGCTGTTAGCCAGACGAGCCGTGATCATATGCGTGCCCGCTAACGTGCCGGTCAGGGAGGCGATTGCAACCCCGTTACTATCCGTCATGCCTTTTCCGCCGTTACTAATCGAGAACCGACTTGCGACGTCGTTTGGCACAGTGAAGGTGATTTCTTTATCTTTTAGTGGGTTGCCATTTTTATCCTGCAAGGTTGCAGTCATATGTTGCGGAGCTGTGTTGGTGACGGTGATATCACCTGAAGGCACACTGAGGGTCAGGGCAGCAGTACTTTGATCACCGATAAAATTCACCTGTTGATTGGCCTGGGAACCAGAGCTCACAGAGGCCGTAACTCTATAATCACCGTTTTTTAAACTGGTCAGCGTAGCTGTGGCGATCCCGTCGTGGCTATTCACTTCGGTTTGGCTCAGTTTCGCCTCTGCTGAATTAACATTGAAGGTGACCTTGACGTCATTGAGCAGGTTGCCTTTTGCATCCCGGACTGTCGCGGTCATTGTGGCGCTGTCATTGCCGTCAGCGACCACTTCATTTTTCGACTTCTGCAGATCAACCTGTGCGGTACTTGAGTCACCGACAAAACTGACGATTAACGTTTGTTTCACGCCATTTTCAAGGGTGACTTCAACCGTGTTGTCTTCCTGCTTACTACTTTTCAGATCAAAAGTCGCCAGACCATTAACATCCGTTTTTGCGGTGTTTTGATTGTTGAAGGAAGTTGCCGATCCGTTTAATACCGCAAACGTGACGGTATGATCATTGATTGGGTTGCTTCCCTCATCAGCGACATTGACCGAGACGGTGTTTGCTGCATTCTCATTGGCGAGCACACCATTATTGCTGGCAGATAATGTCGCAATTTTCGCTGACTGCGGGTTGGCGTCGATGATAAATCCAGCGGTATGCAAATCTTCATTCCAGTTTTGCATTAACAGCTTCGCAGTAAGCCCACTGCCTTTGGTATAGGCGGTATAGGTCGCCTTATAGACGCCATCTGCGGTTTCTTTCCAGTCAGTAGTGACTCCTGGTTTCACGTTGTCGATGCTGACTGCAGTATTCAGTTGCTGTTTTTGCTCCTTAACAGGTTTGTCATTTTCATCTCTTAGTTCTACCGTCACCTCGATAGGATTGCCGGAGAGATAACGGTCCTTATCAATCTTAATTGACGAGTGAGTTCGGGATGACGAAACAGAAATGATATTCACCACGGCGGGGGCTTTAGCTGCATCTACACCGTTCAGCTGTGGCATCAGCGTTAGCGTGCCAGACATCGCTCCTGTGGTCAGGACTTGGGTATAGCTTCCGTCACCATTATCTTTCCAGTCAGAAAGGGTGATGTCCTGAACACCTTCGTGACGCGTCGAGAGCACCAGCCCGATAACAGGATTACCAGCTGCATCATGAGCAATAAAAGTCAGTGTGGCGGTTGAATGGGAATCCGCACTCAATGTTTGGGTACTTAACGATACCGAGGAATCTTTCTGGCTTAGCGCAGGTGCCTGAACGACCACCATGCTTTGTTCACGATTCGAAAAATTGCCTTTGACATCTTCAGCGGTGACTTCAATCGGCCAGGTGTTATCGGTTTCTGGCGTACTGGTGAACCGGTAACCCGGCAGGGTAACCAGAATATCTTTACCCGTTGTGACCACTTTACCACCGGCAGCTTCCAGAGCGGTGGCTTCGACGTTATAGCCTTTCAGGGCATATTTGGTTTGTAGCGATGAAACCAGTGATTTCACTTCTCCTGACTTCCCTGTCACGGGGTCTGTCAGGGTCAGGCGAACCAGTTCTTTTTTGCGATATTCCAGAACGATGTTGTTGTTGCGATCCACCAGATCATAACGGCTGCCTGCAAGGCTACGCCGTGCAGCGACTTCGTTCGGGTCAAGCTGTTTCTGCATTGCGCTGCCAGGTTGCCAGGTAAAATCGACGGCAAAACGGGTGTCATTTTCGCCCTGTTTACCCTGGCGTTGCTCCGCGCTGAAGGTCATCAGCGGGAAGGGGGTATAGTTAAGTCCAGCGGTTATGGCATGAGGATTACTTTGCCGATCGTCTTTATCGAACAGGGCCACTTCATCGCCATAATACTGTTCATAGACCAGTTTACCGCCAAGGTGCGGCCAGGCGGGTAGCCAGCCTTCTGCGCGTACATCCCAGCCATTGGCCGGGCGTGCTTCATAATCGTTGTCCAGTTCAGGTGCGCTGCGCCAGTTGGTCAGTCGCAAATAGCCGTTACTGCTTAATTTTAGATAGTCGCGCCAGTACTCTGCGCCAATGCCGGCGCGGGAGTGGTAACGGCTAAGGTCGTGGTCGAAAAAGAAGTTGATGCCCGACATCCATGTGGGAGTGAAATGACGCCAACCCAAGCCGTTGTTAATTTGCGTACGCTCGTCAGTACGATGGAGAGTATGCTGACTGAAAAAGAGATTATCAGGCGTTTCATACCTCGGGTGGAGAAAATCGAACTGGGAGTTCTTCAGGCTAAAATCTTCATCCACGCCCAGCGTGATTCTTGCGGTACCGAAGCGGCTTAACCAGTCTGTCATTACCCCTGAAGCCTGAGAAGAGGCCCATCCACGCGCCATGTTTGCCGCTTGCTCGCTGTTCATATCTTCGGCGAGCAAAGACCCGATTTGCTGTGAAGTACTGGCTATCTGTTGCTCGAGGTTGTCACTGCTATTACCCGGCGGCGGGGTTAATTTTTTTTCACTAACTTGTGCCGGGACATCCAGTTCATCACCCTGGCGGACATTATCAAAACCTCGAGCAAACGTACGAAATTGGTTGAGTTTGCGTAACTCAGCCACCGAAATACCGAAACGTTCGGCAACGCTTTGGGCCGATTCCAGCGCTCCAAGGATGTAGGGCACCGTATTGGCATTTGCAATGGCGATTTGTGCAGGAACTGGTTGTGGGGTTGCGGCGTTTACCACACCTTGTGCTGCCGCAGCCATAGGGAACGCAAGTTGAGTTACCAGGCAGATACCCGCAGTTAAGCGGCGTAGTTTAATTCCCATCCCGCATAAAATTTGTCTGTCATTTATTTCTTCTCCACTTCTCTTCTTCGTAGCCATGCTTACCTTCCCTGAACGAGCTAACATAAATGCGCCCTTTCTAGCACAGCGAAAAAATATAAATCCTGATAGCAATATGATTGAAAATTAATAACTTTTCGTTAGGCAGTTTTGGGTGTGAGTTGCAAGAGGGGAGACTACTGAATTACTCAAGTTTTATAATCGAGGGGAAAATGGTGATGGCGTCCATAGCAAAACGCCCTCAACCATAAAGGTCAAGGGCGCTTAAGATGTCAAAAACCCGCTATCCGTTAAAAAGCAATGCTCAACTAAGGTCAGTGACATTGCGCTAAAAAGCAAATTTTTAGAATTTGGCTCCTCTGACTGGGATCGCCTTTGCCAGTAACTGGCTAATAAATAAGCTAAACCTGAATACTCTTTCTGTCAAGACCACCATTATGACCCCCTCTAAGAAATGTATGCGCTTGTAAGAAGAAGCAATGCCCATTGGGGTGGATAAGGATACAATCGGTACTCTGCCTGAGCATTATGTTTTAGTGATCTGCTACGATCGCAACAGACAGCTGGTTGATGAAGATATCCACTGCTTTGTCTAGAGAAAACCCCAATGCAGTTCACCAGATATATCTAAATTTTTAGTCTGGCTGAGAAAAGTGAAACTAGTATCCTTAAGGATTTCGGAGAAATCCGAATCAGGGTATAGTGGTCACTGAGCATAAACAAATAGTTGCGTTATTGGGTTATAATTCATTGATAATTATGAATAAAATTTTCAATGTCTGTTGATAAAAATGCAACTTGATTGAAATTGTTTCATAAGGATTCGCTTATGGTTAGGGGATTGTTACTATTCGGAATTATTTTGATGGTAATTATTTTGATGGGGTACTTCTCTTTTTTACCGGCCTCACAATGGTGGTTTATCAAAAATATCATATCAAATTTTGATTTTGTAAAAGCGCTCCTTTCAATTCTAATATTATCATTGATTACTATATTTTTGTTTTTCGGTATTTTAGAGAAAAAATACTCATTAAAGTTAGAAAAATTAACTTTCGGTGGGTTAAATGTTTTATTTGATAGCTCTGACTTGCTATATAAAAGATCTGTTCGCAATTTTCTTGATACTAAAAGAAGTGTGTTCAAAATTGATCCACATTTTGATTCATTTGAAGAGGTTTTTAACTCTTTATATGATATCTATAATTTTATTCGTGTTGAAATAAGAGTACTGGATGTTAAGCGGAAAAGAGATATGGAGTTGTATGGTATATCTAATAAAATGCTAAAAAAACTGAATCAACTGCTTACCAAACATCAGAATAATTACAGGCGTTGGCATAAGTACATCTCAACAAACGATATTGTATTGACGAGGGATAAAGATTCTAACGGTGAAAATGTTTCTTTGATTTATCATTTAACACCGATTGGAATAATCCAGACTCATTATTATCATTTCAGCCAGTTGATGGCTGATTTTGAATGCATTAATAAATTCTTCTGTGAGGAAGTTAGTGTTGTATTTAACATCGATATTGCTAAGTGGGATGAGTAATGCATAAAACTTTTCTGAGTTATCATCATGCAAACGAACAGGATTTGAAGAACGGAATCATTGAAGCATTTGCTGGTGCGTCATTTATTGACAAGTCCGTCACTGACGGGGATATCAGCACTAATGTCAGTGAAGATTACATTATGCGGAAAATTCGGGAGGACTATCTTGGTGACTCTACCGTAACAGTAGTACTCATAGGTACAGAAACTGCCAGCAGACCTTTTGTTAACTCAGAAATTCAAGCATCTTTATGGGGGGAGAATCCTGCTGGATTAATCGGGGTAATTCGAGATGAAATATATTCGAGCGTGTTTAGCTCGGGTGTGTGTAGTGATACCTCTTGCAATTGCGGGATTGGAATTAGAACCATTGATTGGGGTTATGAACATTATCTCCCTTGGTTAATTAAAAAAAATCATAGTTTTTCAAAACTCGTCCCCCACTATGATGATATGGATGTTTATTGCTCCCTGGTTAAGTATTCAGATTTTATAGGGAATAGTGAATTTTATATTAACCAGGCATTTGATAAAAGAAATATTATGGAACCTGCAGCAAAGAAAAATCCCGCTGATGTTCCTGCTATAAGAACTAATTTACTATGGTGATGAGATGATTTTTACGCCAAGGTAAAATTAAGGTAACAGATATGTATAATGCCAAAATAATTAAAAGAAAAGTTTTTTTAAGCTACCACCATGATGGTGACCAATATTACTATGATGAATTCTCAAAAAAATTTCATGATGTATATGAGGCTGTAACGGATAATTCTCTTGATCGTCGAGTTGACAGTGACGATATTGACTATGTCATGCGACGTATTCGTGAGTATTATATCGCAGGGACTTCATGTTCCATTGTCTTTGTCGGTAATGAATCATGGGGGAGAAAATATATTGACTGGGAAATTAAATCGACGCTTGATAAACAACATGGACTTATTGGTGTCCAGTTGCCAACATTGTTATCAAATTCTTATGGACAAGTGACTGTGCCCGCTCGACTCAGTGATAATATTGCTTCTGGATATGCGCTGTGGGTAAGTTGGGCTGATTTTACAGCTAGCATTTCATCGTGTAGGGAATATATCGAACAAGCCAATTGTCGTAGTAATACTCTGATAAGAAACACTCGTGAACGCCGCTTAAGGAATGCATAATATGCTTGAGACGAATTTGGCAAAACCATTTTTGGTTGTTTATATCATTTGGCACCCGGATTTCGCCGCTGGTGCTGGACTGGCCGAAATATTGCGTGGACACTTTCGTCGGGAACTCTATCAGAATGTTGCTGGAGGAACCGGTTTAAGTGTTATTTTTCGTTCTGAGCCTCTACCTAAAACGGGGAAGCCGCTGCCGATCAATTTTTCAGAATCAGAGACCACCGCAGTCCTCATACTTGCAGAATCATGTATGGCAAATGATCCTGAATGGGGGACTTACCTTCGGGAGCTATCCACGCAGTCGGAAATAGCTGGACTAGGTACACATCTTTTCCCCATTGCTATTGATGGAGAAGGATTAAATCTGGGACTGGAAGAGCAGGCATTACGCTGGGACCAATGGATACAGGATGGGAGCAACGATACTGCAAACCTTCATATACGATTGATTAGTGAGCTTACATACGAATTTTGCAGGATGCTGCGCCATTACCTGGAACATCTGAAACAACCAGAAAAAGATGAAGATGAGTTGCTTAATTATCTCAAGAAAGTTCAGATATTCCTTAGCCATTCTAAACATGATAAAGATGGAGAGCGGATTGCTCATTTGATACGTGAGCAATTACATAGTGGACATGGGTTAAGTTCATTCTTTGATGTCCATGATATCCCTGCCGGGCTTCGGTTTCATCAGGTGCTATTGAAACAGCTGGCGCAAAGCGCAGTTGTTGCTATACATACCGACTCTTATTCTTCGCGTGAATGGTGTCGCCGAGAGATTATAGAAGCTAAACGTAATAGTGTACCTTTAGTTGTTGCCAACTGTATTAGCGAATTGGATGAAAGGGGATTTCCTTATATGGGAAATGTCCCCATAGTGAGAATGGATCCACAGCAGGCTGAACGAATTAATATCATTATTGCACGACTGCTTGATGAGGTTCTGAAAGATTTTCTGTGGCGCTGTCGTATACAATTGGTTAATACCGAACAAAGTGCAGTGCAGTTTGTTCCGCGTGCGCCGGAGTTAATCTCACTTGCTGGCTTAAAGTTCCACGGTATCGGGCAGCCTACAATTGTATATCCCGACCCACCCTTAAGTTCGGAAGAGGAGCGCTTATTTGAAGAAGTTAAACCCGGTATCAGGCTTAGAAGTTTTACCGAATGGCTGGCAGAGGGAACATCATGACTTATCGTGAAATGCTTAGTCAGCATGTTATTGCAATATCTACATCAGATAGCCCAGATATGCCTGTATTGGGGTTAAGTCAACAGCATTTATATGACGCGATGACAGAAATTGCGCGTCATTTATTAGCCTTGGGAGCCCGGATTGTTTATGGAGGAGATTTACGTGCTAACGGTTTTACTGAACTGTTATTTGAGTTAGTAGCACGCCATAGAAGAGATGCGGATGAGGGGGATGAACGTTCCAGTATATTGAACTATCTTGCATGGCCGGTGCATATGCAAAAAGATTCCAGTGACTTGGAAAGGCTCAGTGCGGACCTGAAAGGAATGGCAAGGCTTGTTTTATTCAATCGGGATGGCGAGTCGTTGCCAATGGCAGAACGAGCCCATTACATAGCAACTATTCCTTCTGATGAAGATTGGGAAAAAGGTTTGACAGCAATGCGACATGCTATGTTACAAGACACACATGCCCGTATTATTCTTGGCGGGCAGGTAGATAAGTATAAGGGGGCAATGCCTGGTATAGCAGAAGAGGCTATATTATCACTTCGCGCTAAACAACCCCTTTTCATTATGGGGGGCTTTGGTGGATGTGCAAAAGATATCACCGAGTCTCTGAATATTGTGGCATCTGACGGAATGCAGAAACGCAACTGGAGAGGTCGGGAAGAATTTTCTGGTTTCTCTTTCCAGGATCTTAATAACGGACTCACTGAGGAAGAAAATACTGTGCTAGCACAGACTCCGCATGTGGACCAAGCTATCGCCATGATTTTGAGAGGACTTTTCCGATTAGTAAAACGTTGCTGAAAAAATACTTAAATTCCATTATCATTATATGTATTAGCTTAGACTTGCTTTGGCACTCTTGCGGTACTGAGCTAAACCTAATCTGATATGTCGGTCTGTGCAAAAGCCCGTACACATAGTAGCCTTTTAATTTGTATAAGTAGCAGCAGAGCCGAAGTGCAAGGAAAACGTTGTGAGACGATGACGATATACAGAGCAATCATATATAATATGAAGAAAGAGCCGTGCTTGCGGCTCCAAAATGTTATAATTTCGCATATATAGCATTAAACCAAGTTAATGTCTCGCCTTTTGCATCACTTGCAGTGAGCATTTGATAACTCATTTTTCCTGTAGCAAATTTATTTATCTTCTTCTTCGCTTTACTTTCATTATAACGTGTTAAAGCAGATACCTCTGTTGATACATCTGTCGTATCATCTATGGTTATGTTTACACCAAACACCGCCTGAATAGCATCAGGATGTAAATAATTTTCCATTTCCCTTTTTTCAGTCATGAATGCTATGGAACCATCATTTCTAGCATTTACTGACTTACATTCTTTTTCATACTGAGGAGGGATGGCAACATCTCTATCATAGATGTGAACCTCAGGTTTATTTAGAATTTTTAAGTCATTATTATTAACCCAATCTTTAAGAGTATGTCCCCCCATTGGAATGAAAACTATACGCGGATCATTTATCATATCAGGAACATTTGGAACACCTTGGTCGAGATAAATTTTACCGATATTCCTTAAAAAGTTTATATCATTAGGGCCTTCAACGCATACAAGAACAGATGCCCTACTATCAGGGTATACGCCAAGATCATTCGCTATGTTCTTTAGCACATCATCATTACCATTTTTAACCTCTAAACCATCATCGAGTGTTCGGGTTATATGGCGTAGAGATTCTGTAGGTATCTTTTCCACAAGTGCAGGGACGTGGGTGGTAATCAATACTTGGCATTTATCAGCATTTGCTAATTCTTGAAATGCATCAATAAGAAGTCTTTGATTAGATGGGTGTTGAGATGTTTCAGGTTCTTCAATTGCATAAATAACTCCTTTATCTGGGAATTCTTTTTGCAATCTTTCTGCTTCCGCTTTAAAAAAACTAATCAGGACTAAACGTCTAACACCACTACCACGTTTATTGATAGCTATTCCTCTATCATCTTCCAATGTTAGCTTGAAAATATTTTCCCACTTAGGTTCCACTTTAAACTTTGGGATTAACCCGGCAGCAAGATTAGGAGATATATCATGTAAATGTTTAATTGTGTTTTCAGCCACTTCAACTGCATGTTCTTTTACGCTTTCTTTAATGGATTCAAGTTGAATGTCAATCTTCTGCAATGCTGTTTGAACCGCTGACTTCATAGGATCCTGTACTTCTGATTCTTCATCGGTACTCGGCCTGTCTGCGCGGAATAATGCAAAGTGAGGGAGTTTGTCATATATTTTTTCACAAATAACCTTGCCCTCCTCAGCATTTAATTTAACGAAGATTTCTTTAAGCTTTAAATCTCCAATTTTCCTGTAAATTTCTTGTCTTAAACTAACATTGGACCTTTTATCAGCTCCATCAACACCAATAGATTCGGCAATTACTTTAAGTTCATCATTTTTTTTAGCAAGTAAAGATTTCGCGCCTTTTGCTGAGGGAGCCATACATTTAGCTTGAACGCTGCTAGATCCCTTACCTTTTGCAAATACTCTATATATTTCTAGCTTTCCATTACTATTTAATAAATATTCTTCTTTAAGGTTAGTTATAGATGTGGCATCCAAAACTATAGGTATATCAGCTCCTGAAAAGATACATCCAATTGACACGTCTTCATTTTCCACGCTATCGACACATTTATCGGTAGCATCATATTTACATAGTTTATGTTCAAAGAAGACACCAAATGCGTCTAAGATAGTTGTTTTACCAACATCATTACGACCAACTAATGCAGTTAGTGAGTTAATGTCAATGCTATGTTCTCCATGATAGCCACGAAAGTTCTATAAGATTAGTTTTTCAAGTTTCATAAAAATCTCCATTTTTAAAAATTAAAATTTTATTTTTTAAAACTTACGCATTCGAAAAAACATTTGATTTTGTTGTATTCGAAGTAACAAGAACAATTTATAAAATTAGTTCAATCGAAGTCTTGGGTAAGACGCTTTTTCTCTTTAACAAAACGGATAACTACGCATTGGACAATAGATACTTTAGGAAACACGCGGAAAAATTGTAACGTTTTGCTCATTCTAGACCTGATATTCCTTCAAATTAGCAAGTTCGAGAAATAAGGGGAAATTACGATAGTCTACCAGAATCATTTCACACCTGCTCTAAACAATATGCAGAAAATAATATATGTATTTATTAGTAAAGTTCTCCAGTTCCCTGATCTACACGTTTATAGAAATCAGAAAAATTACATGGGTCAGATATAACTGAGTTTTTATCACTACGAAAATCAAATTCTATTTTTTTTATAAGATCAATGGCTGGTATAGTCGAATTTAAAGGGATTTTTTTATAGTTTCTAATTCTGTGATATTCAATTGAGTCTAAGTCTACTTCAATCGCTTTATTACCAAAATAATAAAAATGATCTGAAATCAACACGTTATTAGAGCTAGGGAAGGTGCGAACAAGTCCCTGATATGAGATCATGTTTGTCATCTGGAGCCATGG
>OGZT01001510.1_pt1 | contig 15722 bp, 13 predicted proteins | sample 1576891 | NCBI WGS metagenome assembly OGZT01 (sample SAMEA3541521, study PRJEB24748) | human gut metagenome | biome: human gut; feature: human-associated habitat; material: faeces | place: China | collected 2012 | reverse complement strand
AGTCATTCTTTTGTCTCAGCGCTTGGCGCTCAAGTATAATACCATACGCCGGGCCACTTTGCAAGTCTTTTTTACAAGTTTTTTGCTCTTTTTTTCGCTTTTGTATACATCTGCCAGTTTTTCACTTAAAATCAGTCCCTGCTTTGACACCCGTTCAGCACGCCTGCGGTGTGCGGCTCCTCCCAGTGGGAGGGAGCGTTGTACTTATATATAATAAGAAGAGCATCTGCTGCCTTCACCGGGCAAACGGATGCTCTCTCTTATATATAATGGTTACTTCTGGGCATCCGGTCAGTGCCGACCTGGCCCGTGATGGCCACCAGCGGCGCACCGTCCAGATAAGCATCCGCCACACCGGTGACAAGGTTGGTGGCACCGGGGCCAAGGGTGGACAGGCAGACGCCGGCCCGGCCGGTCAGACGGCCATAGACATCCGCCATAAAGGCCGCACCCTGCTCGTGGCGCACCGGGATGAAGCGTATCTTGCTGTCCCGGATCGCAAACATCAGATCCAGCGTCTCTTCGCCCGGAATGCCAAACATCACATCAACGCCCTCAGCCTCCAGACAGTCCACCAGCACCTGCGCAGTCGTTTTCATTTCCTTCATTTTCTTTCCCTCCCAAAACGAAAAAGGCAGCGCAGCCCCATGCGGGCCACACTGCCTTTGCTGCGCTTATTGTAAACGATTTTCGGTCATCCCGCAAGTGCAAATTTCCACAAAAAGCGGCCTGCGTTCGGTTTTTGCTCCGGCAGGCTTGACAAGCAGCGGGGCAGGCCGTATGATGAAAGTATCTTTTTTGCAGTGAGGTAGTTATCATGTCCAGCATCACCATCCGCGGCTGCTGCATCGGCGCAGGCCGTCCGAAAGTCATCCTGCCCATCGTCGCCCGCACAGAGGACGATATTCTCCGTGAGGCCAGGCGGCTGTCCGCGCTGAAGGCCGACTGCATCGAGTGGCGGGCCGACTGGTTTTCTGATGCTCTGGATGCTGCCGCACGGAAGCGGGTGCTGTCCGGTCTGCGAGCAGCGCTGGGCGAAAAGCTCCTGCTCGTGACCTTTCGCACCAAAGCAGAGGGCGGAGAAGCCTCCCTGACGCCGCAGCAATACGCTGATTTCTGCGGCACGGTCTGTGTCAGCGGCTGTGCCGATCTGCTTGACATCGAGTTCTTCCCGAATCGAGAAGGACTTCCGGCCCTCATCGGGCAGGCGCACAAGGCTGGTGTTGCAGTGGTTTGTTCCAGCCATGATTTCCACAAAACGCCGTCCCGGACGGAGATGGTCACGCGCCTGACCGCCATGCAGCAGGCCGGAGCCGACCTGCCCAAACTGGCTGTGATGCCGAACTCGCCGTCTGACGTCCTCGAATTGCTGGCCGCCACCGCAGAGATGGAAGAGCAGCACCCCGAAACGCCCGTCATCACCATGAGCATGGGTGCGCTGGGTGCAGTGAGCCGCCTGTGCGGAGAGACGTTCGGCTCTGCCATGACCTTCGCCAACCCCGGGCAGGCCAGCGCACCCGGACAGGTGGCGCTGGATGTAGTGAATGAAGTGCTGGACAGCCTGAGACTCGAGTAAAAAGCTCAATATCCCCCAGTAATTGCAGCAGCCCCGCTTTTCAGGCGGGGCTGCTGTTCATTTTCTCGAAAATTGTCTGATACGTCAAATTTCAACGGTTTTCATTGGCTATCTTTCCAGATTTTTGCGAGTTTTCTCAAAAACATTGACATTCTGTCGTCGAAATCATATCATTGTGTCATAAGAGATGAAAAGTGTTGCTGCGAGTTGGATTCCATCGTTTCTACTCCATTTCAGTGAAATCGTGCCATACCGACAGGAGGTCCCACCATGATGCAGTGTGTCAGACGATGCAGTTTTATTTGTGGAGCTGTTCTCAGCATCCTGCTCCTGCTCTGCAGCTGTCAGGCTGGGGCCGGGCCGCTCATCCTGCCGGACAATGTTCCCTCAAAAAACGCCTCCCAGGGAAAGGAGAAACTGCTCGCCGCCCTGAACACCATAGGCATCCGTCGCCCCGAGACTACCCAGGACTCCTATATCCCAGGTGCCGACTCTGTCGCCGAGACGATCTTCCTGTGCATCCAGAAGGAATCTGGCAACAATGCAGCCGCTGCCATCGAGCTACTGTTTGAGAGCAGGGATACCGGGTTTGCAAATTGTGCCGATATAGTCTTGAACAGCCTTTCGACTTCTCCCGACGAGACATATTTTGTGAGCTATGCTCTTCTCAGTGCCGATGTTCTGGAAGATGGTGCCTTGCGGGAAGATGTTGACCTCAGTGCTGTCGCCTACACCCTCCTCGCCAATCGGAGTCTTCTTGTTCTCTCTGACGTTTTTCAGCCCGACGCCAGCCAGAAGACCGGCTTTGCCGTCGGCGTCATCGGCGGTCAGGCGCTCGTCGTGGCTGTATTCATTTCCTGATAGCATTTTTCAAGGCAAGCAAAAAATGACCGCTGCGGTCTCCTGCTCCGCGGCGGTCATTTTCTCTGTCCGCCCTATTGGGCGAACCATTTTATACTCTTATAATAAAGGATCCTGCCAACGCCTGTCAACAGAGAAAAGATTGCTTTTGGTCGATCTGCGCGGTTTCACATTGTAAACTGCACTGCGCAGAATGCGGCATAGATGCAGAGCAGCGCCACGCCCTGCACACGGGAGAGCTTTCCACGCACCAGCGCCGGGATGGTCAGCAACGCCATCACCAGCAGCATCACGGGCAGCTCGAGCACCAGACTCGAGTTGATACCGAACAGGGTCGCACTCTGAGGGATCTCAAAGGGTGCCAGTGTCACCGACATGCCGCTGACCAGCACGAGGTTGAAGACATTCGCACCCACGACATTGCCCAGCGAGAGGTCGCTGTGGCCCTTCATCAGCGAAGTAATGGCCGTGACCAGCTCAGGCAGCGAGGTACCCAGCGCCACGAAGGTCAGAGCGATGACCGATTCCGGCACGCCCATCGCCTGCGCGATGATGGTGCCGTTGTCCACCAGCAGGTTCGCGCCCAGCGCGATGAGGGCTGCGCCCACCACCAGCAGCAGGACGATTTTTCCGATGCCCATCGGCTCTTCCTCATGCTCCGGCTCCGCCGGGGCATTTTTCATCTGCCAGACATTCGCCGCCATGTAGGCCACGAACATCCCCAGCATCAGCAGGCCCATCGGACGGGTAAAGCGGCCCATGCCGTAAGCTGCCACGCAGTAGATGGCCGCAGCCGCAAAGAAGAAAGCCACCGGAACACGCAGGGGCTTCGGGTCCACCTTGCCGGGCCGCACGGCCACCGTAATGGCCGCGATGAGGGCCGTGTTGCAGATGACAGAACCGATGGCGTTGCCGTAGGCGATCTCGCCGTGGCCGGACACTGCCGAGATGGTGGACACCATCACCTCGGGCAGGGTAGTGCCGACGGACACCACCGTTGCGCCGATGAGCAGCTCCGGCAGATGGAATTGGCGGGCCAGCGCCGATGCGCCGTCCACGAACCAGTCACCGCCCTTGATAAGGCAGAGCAATCCAAAAAGAAACAGGATGCCGGGAATTATCATATCGTTCCTCCCAATATCTCTCCGGGCGCAAATCGCGCCGCATCACATAACAAAAGCCGTATTGTATATGATACCAAATTTCCGTGTGGAATACAACGCCCTGCCCGAAAACATTTTGAGCCCCACTATATAAGGTAGGCCGTGCCATTGAAATCCATTGCTATTTGTGTTATTCTGTGATTAGAAAGGCGCTGTCCTGCAAGTGCAGCGGTCATGCTCCCTCCTCGGCATCACATTCCGTGTGCCGTCCGGAGGAAGTCCAATTTTTGTCATCCTCCGGATGGTCTTGATCATTTATACATGAAAGACTTGAAGGAGGAAATCCATCATGGATATTTTGAATACTGTTATTGCTCTGCTCGGCCTTCTGGCCACCGTTATCATTGGCACTGCCAAAATCACTTGGACGATTGCCCAAGTATTTTTTCGGAATACGCACCACGCAAAGCACTATTCTAAAAAATGACAAGAAAAATGACCGCCCTACAGTCTACCAAACTCAAGCGGTCATTTATTCTTAAATTTCCGTGATAGAGGAGGGAGCTGACCACTGTGCGGGCAGCGCCTTTCTTTGTCTTCATTATAGACGTTAGAACGCAGGTTGTCAAGAGACTTGCGTTTTCATTTTATTTACACCACTTTGCAAACTCTTCATCGGTACACTTGACGTAGTGGCTGCCGCTGACGAGGTGGCTGGTGCCTTTGCTGTAGTCGATGCCGGAAGTGGCATAGTCGTAAGTCTCGGCCACGCGGCGTTTTTCCACCACCGGGTTCGGCAGCGGGATAGCCGACAGCAGGCTCCGGGTGTAGGGATGAATGGGATTTGCGAAAATTTCTTCCGTGGTACCCGTTTCCAGCAGGTGGCCCAGATGGAGCACACCGATACGGTCGGAGATGTACTTGACCATGGACAGGTCGTGTGCGATGAACAGGTAGGCCGTGCCGGTCTCCTGCTGGATGTCCTTCATCAGGTTGACGACCTGTGCCTGGATCGACACGTCCAGTGCCGAGATGCACTCGTCGGCGATGATGAGCTTCGGGTTCATGATGAGAGCGCGGGCGATGCCGACGCGCTGGCGCTGGCCGCCGGAGAACTGGTGGGGGTAGCGCTCAGCGTGCTCGGGCGCAAGGCCGACCTTCTCCAGAATCTTCTCCACCTTTTCGCGGCGCTCGTCCTGCGTCTTGTACATATGGTGGATGTCCAGACCCTCGCCGATGATGTCCTCCACCTTCTTGCGGGGGTTCAGGGACGCCATCGGGTCCTGGAATATCATCTGCATCTGGGTGCGCAGGGTGTTGTTCTGGGCGTGAGTCAGACGTCCGCTGATGTCCTGCCCGTCGAAGGTGATCTTGCCTGCGGTGGGGTCATACAGCCGGATGATGCTGCGGCCAATGGTGGATTTGCCCGAGCCGGACTCGCCCACCAGACCGTATGTCTCGCCGGGATAGATCTCAAAGCTGACATCGTCCACGGCCTTGACGGTGAAGTTCTTGTTCACCTTGAAATACTGCTTCAGTCCCTCGACCTTCAGAAGAGGGGTAGCGCTCTGTGCTGCCATTTACTCCGCCTCCTCTATCTTTTTTGCTTCTGCGCTCATACGGGCCACACGGTCTTTCAGCTCAGGCGGCATCTCCACCTTGGGAGCGCGGGGGTCCAGAAGCCAGGTGGCTGCAAAGTGGGTGTCGCTGATCTTGAACATGGGCGGGTCGATCTCGTCGTCGATCTCCAGCGCGTACTTGTTGCGGGGTGCAAAGGCGTCGCCGGCCTTCTCATGCAGCAGGTTCGGCGGCGAACCGGGGATGGTGTACAAACGCTCGTCGGCGGTATCGAGGTCGGGCATGGCCGACAGCAGACCCCAGGTGTAGGGGTGGCGCGGGTCGTAGAAGATCTCGTCGATGGTGCCGGTCTCCACGATCTTGCCCGCGTACATGACATCGACATAGTCGGCCACCTTTGCCACGACGCCGAGGTCATGGGTGATGTAGATGACCGAAATGCCGCGCTCCTTCTGGATGCTGCGGATGAGCTCGAGGATCTTCGCCTGAATGGTCACATCCAGTGCGGTGGTGGGCTCATCGCAGATGAGCAGGTCCGGGTCGCAGGACAGCGCGATGGCGATGACCACGCGCTGACGCATACCGCCGGACAGCTGGTGCGGGTAGCTCTTCATCCGCTTTTCGGCGTCCGTGATACCGACTTCTTCCAGCAGCTTGAGGGCCTTCTGATATGCCTCAGCCTTGGGCATCTTGAAGTGCCAGAGCATCCCTTCCATGATCTGCTTGCCGATGGTCATGGTGGGGTCAAGACTGGTCATGGGGTCCTGAAAGACCATGGCGATGCGCTTGCCGTTGATGTGGCGGCGGATCCACTTTTTATCTTTTTGCAGCAGATCGACGGTTTCAGGGCTGCCGTCGGCGTGATGGTAGCTGAACCGGATGCTTCCGCTGTTCACCTTGGCGTTCTGGGCCAGGATGCCCATGGCCGCCTTCATGGTGACGGACTTACCGGAACCAGACTCACCCACCAGCGCCACCGTCTCGCCCTTGTACAGGTCGATGTTCACGCCGCGGATGGCGTGGACGGGGCCAGCCGTCGTCTTAAAGGTAATATCAAGGTCTCGCACCGACAAGACCTGTTCTCTTTTCGTATCAGGCATGTTGTGCGCCTCCTTACATACTCTTCATCTTGGGGTCAAGTGCCTCGCGCAGGCCGTCGGCCAGCAGATTGAAGCTGAGCATCAGCAGGCTCATGACCACGATGGGCGGGATGATCTGATAGGGATGGGTGGTGAAGCTGTTGTACAGCTCACTGATCAGGGAACCCAGCGAGCACTGCGGCACCGGGATGCCCAGACCCACGAAGGAAAGGAATGCTTCGGTAAAGATCGCGGTGGGGATGCTGAACATGACCTGGGTGATGATGGGTCCGATGATGTTGGGCAGCACTTCCTTAAAGATGATAAAGAAGCTGCCGGCACCCAGAGTGCGGGAAGCCAGAACGAATTCCTGGTCCTTCAGCTTGAGCATCTCAGCGCGGGCGATGCGGCTCATGCCCACCCACTCGGTCAGCATCAGAGCAAAGATGATGGTGATCATGCCGGGCTGCAGCACCAGAAGCAGCAGCGTGACGATGACCAGACGGGGGATGCCGTTGGCAACTTCAAGAAAGCGCTGCATCAGCATATCCACCTTGCCGCCGAAGTAGCCCGAGATGAGGCCATAGCTCATGCCGATGACCATATCAATGACGGCAGCCGCCACGGCGATGATAAGGGAGACGCGGGCGCCTTCCCAGGTACGGGTCCAGATGTCGCGGCCATAAAGGTCGCTGCCGAACCAGTAGTAGACGCCGTCCTTGCCTTTTTCGACATAGTTGTTGACGATCTTGGTACCGGTGGTCGTGCTCATCTTCTCGCTGCCGTCCAGAATGCCGAACTGCTCGATGCCGGGGACGCGAGGCGCGAAGTTCTTCTGGCTCAGATCCTGGCCGGAATAAGTATAAGCATTCATGCCCGGGCCAAAGATGGCCAGCAGCAGGATGATCATGATCATCACGAGGCCCAGCACGGCGCTCTTCTTGCGGAAGAAGCGGATGCGGACGTCCTTCCAGAAGCTCTGGGCCGCGAAGTTGGTATCCACCGCGATCTCAGCCGCGTTGTCCTTCCGGGCAAACTCTGCCTCGGTGAACTTGTGCTCAGGGTACAGTTCCTGCACGGCCTGCGTGATGGCTGCGGCGGTGCTTTCGCCGCCCAGTCGAATCGCTTTTTCTGCCATATCAGTCGTCCCCCTTTGCCAGACGGATGCGCGGGTCGATGATGCCGTACAGCAGGTCAACGACCAGCATGATGCCAATATACATGGCGCTGTAGATGAAGCTCAGGCCGATGACCACGTTGTAGTCGTTGGACTGGATGGCCGTCACCAGCAGGCTGCCCACGCCGGGGATGGCGAAAATTTTCTCGACCACCAGCGAGCCGGTCATCAAATCAACGATGAGGGGGGCCAAAACCGTAATAATAGGAATGAGCGCATTGCGCAGAGCGTGGCGGAAGATCAGCGCCGGGCCGGAGATGCCCTTGCTCTCGGCCAGCAGCATATAGTCAGAGTCGAGGACTTCTATCATCTCGCTTCGGGTGAAGCGGGCGATGGATGCCATGGTGAACATGGACAGCGACACGCTGGGCAGGACACTCGAACCTAAGACATCCTTGGCGGAGAACAGCATCGGGAACCAGCGGAGCCTGAAGCCGAAGGTGTAGCTCAGGGCCAGTGCGAAAACGTAGGACGGCACCGACACGCCGATGACCGAGATGATGGTGGCAATGGTATCAAAAATGGTGTCCCGCTTGAGGGCAGCGATGATGCCCAGCACAAGGCCCACCAGAGCGCCCAGCGTGACGGCCATGCCGCCGATCTGGATGGAGATGGGCAGGCGGGACTGGATGAGCTGGGAGATGGGCGTGTTCTTGGAAATGTTGTAGCTCACACCCAGATCGCCCCGGAGCATATTGCCCACGTAGCGGAAGAACTGGATGTAGATCGGCTGGTCAAGACCGTATTTTGCATAGAGCGCGGCTCTCATATCGGCTGTCAGCTTTTCGTCGTTGAAGGGCGAGCCGGGCATCAGCTGCATCAGGATAAACAGCACCAGCAGGATGGCCAGCAGCGTAAACAGCGAAGTGAGGATACGCTTGATCGTATATTTTTTCACGTCAGGTGAACCCCCTTTATGTGACCGCGGCGGTCAATCGTGCGTAGGCCGCGGACAGGTGCAATGGCAAAAAGGCGCACAGTGGCTTTTGCGGGCCACTGTGCGGCCTTATGTTCAGCGATTCAATTTAGGCGTTCTTCACGGTGCGCTTGTACACACGGTTCAGAGCGCAGGGGTGATGCTCCACGCCGGTAACAGCGCTGGAGATCATCTCGGCATTGCACTGACCGTACAGCGGGAAGATGACTGCCTGCTCCAGAACGATGGCTTCTGCATCGTACAGAGCAGCCCAGCGGCCCTCGGGGTCGGTGCAGAGGTCGCCGGTGGTGCATTCCTCGATGATGGAGTCATACTCGGCGTCGCTCCACAGACCGTAGTTGTTGGAGTTTCCGGTGACCCACATGCCCAGATAGGTCATGGGGTCGGCGTAGTCGGGTCCCCAACGGGTGAGGGCGACCTCGAAGTTGCCGTCCTGCATATCCTGCACACGCTGCTTCTTGGGCTCGACGGTCAGGTTCAGGGTGAAGCCGGGGAGGGTGGTCTCCAGCTGCTCCTTAACGACCTGTGCCACCTTCTGAGGTGCATCGTCAGCATCCACGATCATATCAAAGGTGAAGCTGTCCTTGCCCAGCTCGCTCTTGGCGGTCTCGTAATACTCGGCTGCCTTGGCTGCATCGAATGCGCAGGAATCAGCGAACTTGGTCTGGTCGGCGCTGAAATCGCTGCCGTCCGGGCCGGTGGCGAACTGCGGAGGAACGGCGGTGTAGCAGGGAGCAGAACCATCCTTCAGGACGTCGCCGGTGATGGCGTCGCGGTCGAGGGCAAAGGTCATAGCCTTGCGCAGATTCTCGTTTGCCAGCTCAGGCACACCGTCGATGTTGGGGCTGATGTACCACAGGTAGCCAGCGCCCACGCTGGTAAACTCGGGGTCATCCTTGACCTGATCCACCTGCTCACCGTTCAGCAGGGTCAGATCCAGAGCACCGGTCTGGTAGCTCATCAGAGCCTGCTGGCTGTCCTTGATGACCTGGTAAGCCAGACCATCCAGAGCGATGTTTGCAGCGTCGTAGTAGTCGGGGTTCTTGGTCAGCTCGAATGCAGTAGCAGCGGGCTGGTAGTCGGTCATGATGAATGCACCGTTGGACAGGACGGTGTCGGGGCTGGTGCCGAAGGTATCCTTGCAGGTGTTGAAGAATGCCTCGTTGACAGGGTAGAAGGTGGGGAAGTACATCAGGCTCAGGAAGTAGCTGACAGGGACGTTCAGCTGAACTTCGAGGGTCTTGTCATCCACTGCGGTCACGCCCAGATCCGTGACGGGCTTCTCGCCGGCAATGATCTGGGCGGCGTTGACCACCTGGCCGATGTCAGACAGCATATAGGAATACTCGGAAGCATTGGCGGGGTCAACAGCACGCTGCCAGCCGAACACGAAGTCGGCTGCGGTGACGGCGTCACCGTTGGACCACTTTGCATCGCGCAGGTGGAAAGTATAAGTCTTACCGTCCTCGCTGATGTCGTAGGTCTCGGCGAGGGCCGGGACAGCTGCGCCGTCGGCATCCATCTGCATCAGACCGTCGGTGTAGTCGGCGATGACCTCAAAGGAGGTGCCGTCGGTGGCGATCTGCGGGTCCAGAGACTGGACCTCAGTCTCCAGCATGATGTTCAGGGTGCCGCCTGCGGCAGTGCCAGCTGCGCTGGAAGCACCGGTGGAGGCAGCGGTAGACGCTGCCGTGGAGCCAGAGCCGCCGCAGGCCGTCAGGGCCAGAGCTGCTGCGGATACGCCTGCTGCTGCCAGAAAGCTGCGGCGCGAAATACGACGATCGAATCTCATAATATCTTTTCCCCTCTCTAACACCGCTTTAATATATTAAAGCGACTGTTTCTGAAAAATGCACAAGGTGTTCTGCTCCCCCTCTGGAGCTTTCTGCACACCCTTGTGCCTTGGCGGCATTATACATCGTCCACCGCCGAAAGAAAAGACTTTTTGCCAAATTTATCCCCTCAACCCAACGATTTCTGTAGTTTGCCCAACTGCACACCAGAATTTTGATTTGAATTTTGTATAGTTTTGCCCTTGATGTGTATTCATGTGAAGTACAGTTCAGGTGAAATAAGTATTACTTGTACTTTTGCCGCGCACAGTTTCGTGCTGTATCTTTCTTTTATAAAGAAAACAGCCCATTATGCTTTTTCTGCATAGTGGGCTGTCCGGACTTTATTTTACTTCATGTGCCTGAGGTTTTGTCTCAAAAGCACTTTGAAAAGTGCTCAGACTGCCTCGGCAGCAGGTGCTTCGACCTCGCCATTGTACACAGCCTTGTCCAGCTGGCCTTCGGTGGCAGCCACAAGGGTGGTAGCGGCGGCAGCGCCGACGACATTGGCGGCAGTACGAGCCATATCAGCAATGCTGGAAATGATGCTGAAGATCAGCAGCGGGATGACCACAGCCGAAACGACGTGGGCGTAGATGGTACCCACAGCGGCGACATAGGTGTGGTGGCCCTTGAACACAAGGCCCACGATGAGGCCGAGGCCCACAGCCAGAGTCGTTTTTGTCTGTCAACACATTCGCTCTCTCATGATGTTCCTCCCATTTGGCACAAACCTACTTTGTATGTATGTTTGTTCGGTTGCCGTGGAGTATACTACATACAAACCCTGTTGTCAAGTGAATTATGAAAAAATTTTGAACCTCCGCCCCTCCCGGCGCAAAAAAGCCCCCGGCACGATGCGGAACGTGCCGGGGGGCTTTTCGTACAAAGCGGGGAGATGCGGAAGCTCTCCGCCTTGGGAGGTTGGTTATTTAGTGGAGCAGCTCGTTGTGTGCAAAACCGCCCACCGTCAGCTCTGCGCTCTCACCGGAGTGGGTGAGGGTAAAGAGGGTGTCGTCCACGCCCAGAGACAGCATACTGTCGATGTTCAGAGCGGTCTCACGGAGCTGGGTGCGGAACACGAGGGTGTTCACGCCCTGCGCCTTCAGCTCCTTCAGGTTGCTCAGGCAGCCGGAAAGCACCGCAGCCTCAGCGGGTGCTGCCACAACATACCGGCCGTCGACGATGGAGGTCTCGTAGGCCCCTGCCCCGGTAACGGTCAGAGTGACAGCGGAGGAGCCGCCGTTGCTCTCGGGTGCGCCGCAGCGGGTGCAGACGCCATTCACAAACTTGTGGCCCAGTGCGTCGATAGTCTCCTCGTAGGTCTCGCCCTCATGGTCCTTGGTGGTGCAGGTATAGATCCGCTTGCCCGGAGTGGTGCAGGTGGGCTGTACCGTAGCCGTCAGCTTATATTTGTGGTCGCCGGTCACCACGCCGACCACATCGCCGACCACATCAACCGTGCCGTCGTCTTTCTTGACTACCTCGGCGTTCTTGACCTCTTCGATCTTGCCGCCAGCGGTATTGATCTCGATCTTGCCGGTGATACCGTTTCCATTCTCATCCGAGTTGCCCGGCTTGGCGGTGACAAAGGTGCCGCCCTCCTCAACCTTCAGCTCAGGCGTTCTATCCTCGCCAATCACCGGGGTGATCTTAACGCTGTTGCCATTGGTGGCTGTGTCGGTGGCGCTCTCTGCCTTTCCGCCTGCGGCAGTGAAGGTACCCTCCTTCACCGTGACCCGCTCAAAGTAATAGCTGTTTCCCGTGATAGCATCGCCGCCGGTGGCCTTGCCCGTGCCCGACTTGGCATTGCCGCCGATGAGCGTCGTCTCACCGGCGGACACAATGCCGCCATATTCTCCCCAGAGGGCATTGCCTCCCGTGGCATCGCCGCTTCCCGACTCTGCATTGCCGCCGATCGCCGTCAGCTTACCGCCTTTCTGGACCTCATAGCCGCTGCCCATGCCCCAGAAGTCGAGGGCCGTACCACCAGAGATGTCTTTGTTCACAGTCTTATTACTGCCGCCAATGGCAATGACCTCGCTGCCCTCTCCAACAATGACCTTTCCATCGCTGAAAATGCCATTGCCGGCACCGTCCGGGGTCAGCTGGTCGCCGCCCCTCGCAGTGAGCTTCGAATTTTTAAAGTTAGACGTGCCGTACGAATTGGTGGAATACACGCCATTTCCACCGCCGGCGCCGCCGGTGGCCGTAACCGTTGCATCCACCAGCTCCAGCTCATAAGCACGGATGCCGTCGCCGCCGTTTTTAGTGTCCGAGCCACCGGTGGCAGACAGAGAGGAGCCCTCCTTGCCCTGGATCGTCAGCTTGCCTCCCGAAAAACTACCACCGTATTGATTATAACCTTCTTCCACACGTATTCCGTTGCCTTTGCCCGAGCTGGTGCTGCCGCCGGTCAGCTCATTTTTTCCCTCCAGCTCCAGCGTCACATCTCCACCACCGGAAACGGTCACAGCGTTCTTGGTCGACTCCCCTGCATCCACCTTCAGGTCACGGAGGATGACCTTCAGAGCATTGGCAGAGCTATTGAAGATACTTACCACATTGCGGGCGGCGGCCTGAGCCTTTTCGGTGATGGAGGCGGGGGCGTTGGTGTCCCCGTAGGTCTTCTCCTCAGCGGCCTTTTTCTCCCCGGCCTTCTGCTCCGCAGCAGGCTTGGCGGCGGGCTTTGCGGCCTCCTTCTGGGCTTCGGCGTCATACTGGCCGTACTCGATCACCTGATCGGAGGCCTTTTCGGTCTTTTCGTCCTGCTCCGGCTCCTGAGAGTCGGCGGGCTTCTCCTCAGTCTCCTTCTGCTGGGCCTGCTTTTCCTCGTCCTCCGGGGCCAGCAGCTCCAGAGAGGTGGGCTCATCGCCCTCGTCCTCGGCGGCAGAGTTCTGGGTCTTATCCTTGCCCTCGGTCTTGGTCTCGCCGGACTTTTCGACCTCGTCGGAGTCCTCGCCGGTCTTCTCAACCTCAGCGGACTTCTCAGCCTCAGCGGCGTTCTCCTCTGCTGCGTTCAGGCTTGCGGCGGGCTTGGTGTTGTCGCCGATGATGATGATGTCATCACTGTCGTCCTCGGTCTTCACGACATCCTTACCGCCCACCGTGATGGTCGGCTTGCCGCCATCTGGACCCACCGAGATTTCCACATTGCCCTTACTCACATCACAGATGTAAGCAGCCGAGGCCGGGGCAGCAACTGCCGACACCGCCATGCTCAGGGCCAGGACGGCCGCTGCCGTCCGCTTCATATTTTTCCGTAACCGCATAATTTTTTACCTCCTGTTCGTGGTTTTTGCTTCTTTTATTTTACCCCCCCCCCCTATATAGTTGACAAGGGCTTTTGTTAACAATCTTTTCGGTGATTTTTTGGCACATCCTACAAATAAAGCCGCTGTTCCACACGTTTCGTGCAGTACGGCGGTCGATTCGTCTCTATTGCAGTCCCTCTGGACGCAAAAAGAGCCGCCGTGCATACGCACAGCGGCTCTTGCTATCTTTCGATATTTTATTTTGCGTACTCGACGGCACGGCTCTCGCGGATGACATTGACCTTGATCTGGCCGGGGTAATCCAGCGTGTCCTCGATCTTCTTTGCGATGGAGCGGGCCAGCAGGATGACCTGATCGTCGCTGATGACGTCGGGCTTGACCATGATGCGCACTTCGCGGCCAGCCTGCACGGCGAATGCCTGCTCGACGCCCTCGAAGCTGGAAGAGATCTCCTCCAGATTCTCCAGACGCTTCACATAGCTCTCGACATTCTCGCGGCGGGCGCCCGGACGGGCAGCGCTGATGGCGTCGCAGGCCTGAATGATGAAGGCCAGCGGAGTCTTGGGCTCCACATCGCCGTGATGGGCCTCGATGGCGTGGATGACCTGGGTATTTTCCTTGTACTTGCGGCAGATGTCCACACCGATCTGGACATGGCTGCCCTCGATCTCATGGTCAAGAGCCTTGCCGATGTCATGCAGCAGACCGGCACGGCGTGCCAGCGTGACGTTCACACCCATCTCGCCTGCCAGCAGGCCGGCCAGCCAGGCCACTTCCATGCTGTGGGTCAGAGCGTTCTGGCCAAAGCTGGTGCGGTACTTCAGGCGGCCGATGAGCTTGATGAGGTCGGGGTGCAGGCCGTGGATGCCCAGCTCCATGACAGCGCGCTCGCCCTCCCGCTTCATCTGCAGTTCGAGGTCGTGGCGGCACTTCTCCACCGTTTCCTCAATGCGGGCGGGGTGGATGCGGCCATCGCCGATAAGGCGCTCCAGCGTCATGCGGGCCACCTCGCGGCGGGTCTGGTCGAAGGAGGACAGGGTAATGGCCTCCGGGGTATCATCGATGATGAGGTCAACGCCGGTGGCCGTCTCAAGGGCGCGGATATTGCGGCCCTCACGGCCGATGATGCGGCCCTTCATCTCGTCGCTGGGCAGCGGGACGACGCTGACGGTGGTCTCGCTGCAGTGGTCAGCAGCACAGCGGCTGATGGCCTGGCCGATGAGGTTGCGGGCGATGCCGTCGCAGTTCTCCTTCAGATCGGTCTCGTAGGCGGCCACGCGGATGGCCTTCTCGTGGGTCAGCTCCTCGTCCACCTTGTGCAGCAGCACTTCGCGGGCGTCCTCCTGGCTCAGGCCGGCCAGCGTTTCCAGACGCTCCATCTCCTTGGCGCGCAGGGCATCGACCTCGGCCAGATGGGCCTCGGCCTCCTCGTGCTTCTTTTTCAGCTCTTCCTCGCGCTTTTCCAGAGCCTCGGTCTTGCGGTCGAGGGCAGTTTCCTTCTGGTCGATGCGGTTCTCCTGGCGGCTAATCTCCGCACGGCGCTGCTTGATCTCTTTATCGGCCTCTGCCTTCTGGGCATCGACCTCGGCTTTCAGGCGAAAAGCCTCATCCTTTGCTTCCAGAATGGCTTCCTTGCGCTTCTGGTCGGCGGTCTTGATCGCTTCGTTCACCAGCCGGGTCGCCTCGGCCTCGGCGCTGCCGATCTGGGCCTCTGCGGTCTTTTTACGGTTGTTGTAACCAATAAAATAGCCCGCAGCTGCGGCAGCGACAGCAACGATCAATGCCACGATCACTCCGATCACGGTCATTGTTCTTCACTCTCCTTAACAGTCAAATTTTGCTTTAACAGGCAGGAGACGCTGTGCGGCCGAACGCGGGCCAGACATCAATCAAATTTTCAACGCAAAAGAGGCCAACAAGAACAGACGCAGAGAAAAATCTTTCTGTGCGGTAGGTCTGGTGCAGCTTTTCGATTTACAAGATGTGCTTATAAAAACGGGCAGATGAAGCCCCATTGAAATATCTGGTCGCGGAATGTTCCGCCTGCAGCGTCTTAGATTCCATACTACTTCTTATATTACGAAACATTTTGCACAATGTCAAGGAGAAGTAAGGCCGAAAGCGGAAATTATTTTTTTATTTATTCGAGATACATCCGGCGCAGGCGCATCAGGCGGGCCGGAGTGAGGCCGTATTCGGCTTCCAGATAGGCGTCGGCACTGCCATAGCGCTCCCGGATGATGCCCAGCACGAAGGGAGCAGACTCCGGATGGACGCCGAACACGCCGAGGTAGAAGTCCTTCC
>OGZT01001504.1_pt1 | contig 15758 bp, 9 predicted proteins | sample 1576891 | NCBI WGS metagenome assembly OGZT01 (sample SAMEA3541521, study PRJEB24748) | human gut metagenome | biome: human gut; feature: human-associated habitat; material: faeces | place: China | collected 2012 | reverse complement strand
TGCTGCCGAGTTCTGGCAGAGCGTTTCGGAATAACAGGAGGGAAAGAATATGTACGACTGGAATGAAGCTGTCCGCAGCCTGAATGTGGGCCTGCCCGACGACATCGCCCGGCTGAAAGCGGCCGGATATTATCAGGAGGCCATCGCCCGCATCGACCGGCTGCTGGCCGAGGACTGGACAAAGACCCAGAACGGCCCGGCGTCCAACGGCATCGCCCCGACGGAGGGGTACGTCCCGCCCGAGAACCCCACGCCCCACGGTGTGGACGCCCTGCGGGAGGCCCTGACTGTCCAGAAGGAGATCATGCGCCGGCTGCCCGGGGAATACTGCTGGACGGAAGCCGAGGCCATCGCCCGGATGCAGGAGCGGGTCAGGGACTTCACGGCAGAAGAATTTAAGAAGCTCGACTGGGAGGGCCGGATGGACTGGCGGTTCGTAGAAGGGGAGAAGCGGTATCAGGCCCGGTTCGCCGAGACGCTGCTGGCCACCCACGCCGACCTCGCCGCCCGGAAGCTGACGCCGGACGCCCCCAACAACAAGAACGAAGAGCGCCACCGCCTCCACGAGAAGATGGAGCGGGAGGGGAGCGCCAGCGCCGACATCACCCTCCGCACCAGCATCCGGATGTCCGACGAAGCCTTTGCCGCCGCGCTGGAAAAGGCGAAAGCCGAGGGAAGAGATGCCGTCCATGTCCGGGCATGGCTGGCTCTGCCTGCCGCCTGCCCGTCCCAGAGCCATATCACGCTGGACCGCTTCACCGAGACGCCCGGCCATATCGCCGCCGAGGACGCGCCCCAGCGCACCGTCTGCTGGGAGGCCGACTTGACCGAGAACCGCACCTTCGGGGCCGAGTACAGCTACCGGGAGACGGCGGTCTATGCCGACCCGCTTTCCTTCACGCCCGACCCGGAGCAGCCCGAGTTCTACACCGGCGAGGAAGCGCCCCACATCGTCTTTACGCCCTACCTGCGGGCGCTGGCGGCTCAGCTCACCGAGGGAATCACCAGCCCGGCGGAGAAGGCAAAGCGCATCTACGATTACGTCACCCTGAACGTCCGGTATCACTTCCAGCCGTCCTATTTCGTCCATGAGTCCATCGCCGAGAACTGCGCCCGCAGCCGCCGGGGAGACTGCGGCATCATGGCGCTGACCTTCATCACCCTCTGCCGCATCGCGGGCATCCCGGCCCGGTGGGAGAGCGGCTTTGCAGTGGCCCCGGGGGACGCGGGCTGTCACGACTGGGCGCGGTTCTACGTCGCCCCCAAGGGCTGGATGTATGCCGACTGCTCCTACGGTGCCTCCATGGCCCGCCGGGGCGATGAAGTGCTCCGCCGCCACTATTTCGGCAGTCTGGATACGGGCCGCATGGTGGCAAACAGCGCCTTTGAAGCGCCCTTCGACCCGCCGATGCTGGGCTTCCGCAGCGACCCCTACGACAACCAGAGCGGCGAGATGGAGGCCGACGGCGTGGGCCTGTACGGTGACGATACCGTGACTACCAAAGAAGTTTTGAAGTTTGAGGAAGTAGAATAAATGGAATTTCTCGCAATGCTGTATACCGTCCTGCTGGTGGCCATCTGCCTGATGATGGCGGTGCTGCTCTTCCGCAGCGGACGCCCCACCGGCGGGCTGGACGAAGCCGACTGCGAAGAGCTGAAAGACTGGCTCGAAGAGCAGCTGGCCGCTCAGGCCAGAGAGTTCAACGCCCGTCAGGACGCCATCGCCCAGCAGAACTACGCCGCCATCCGCAGCGTCAGCGAGACGCTGCAGACGGCTGTGCAGGGCATGAGCACCACCCTCGGTCAGGGGCAGGACAGCCAGCAGCGCATCCTGGAGCGGCGTCTGCAGAGCCTCGAGCAGGCCAACAACCAGCAGATGGAGCAGCTGCGCCGCGCCATGGTCGAGAGCATGACGGCATTGCAGGCGGAGAACACCCGCAAGCTGGACGAGATACGCCACACGGTGGACGAGCAGCTTCAGGACGCTTTGCAGAAGCGGGTGACGGAAAGCTTCAAGGCCGTCAACCAGCAGCTCGAGCAGGTGTACAAAGGCCTTGGCGAGATGCAGTCCCTCGCCGCCGACGTGGGCGGCCTGAAGCAGGTGCTCTCGGGCGTCAAGACCCGGGGCATCCTCGGCGAGATCCAGCTGGGCGCGATCCTGGAAGAGATCCTCGCTCCGGAGCAGTATGACACCAACGTGGCCACCATCCCGGGCAGCACCCAGCGGGTGGAATACGCCATTCGGATGCCGGGCGCAGACGGCGGCAGCGTCTGGCTCCCCATCGACTCCAAGTTCCCCGGCGACACCTACGCCCACTTGCAGGACGCCTACGCTTCCGGCGACGCGCAGGCCGTGGAGGATGCCCGCCATGCCCTCGAGCTGGTGCTCCGCAGCGAGGCCAGAGACATCCGGGAAAAGTACGTCGAGCCGCCCTATACCACGGCTTTCGGCATCCTGTTCCTGCCCTTTGAGGGCCTGTATGCCGAGGTAGTGAACGCGGGGCTGCTGGAGGTGCTGCAGCGGGACTATCAGGTCAACGTGGCAGGCCCCAGCACCATGGCGGCCCTGCTGAACAGCCTGCAGATGGGCTTCAAGACCCTCGCCATCCAGAAGCGCTCCGGCGAGGTCTGGCAGCTGCTGGGCGCGGTGAAGACGGAGTTCGACAAGTTCGGGCAGGGCCTCGCCAAGATGCAGCAGCGTCTGCGCCAGACCGACGAAGAGCTGGACCAGCTCATCGGCGTCCGCAGCCGGGCCATCAGCCGGAAGCTGCGCAGCGTCCAGAGCCTCGACGAGGCCAGCGCCAGCGCCCTCTTGGAGATAGACGACATGAACGAGCTGCCGAAGGCACTCTCTGAGACCAGCGAGACATCTGACCAAGTTGGGAAATAATGACGATGATACGGCATAAAACAAACTTGGTCAACGTGACCAACTTCGACCTGCCTGACCAAGTTGGAACTTGGTCAGCAAAAGCAACTTGGTCAAACTGACCAACTTCAAATAATAAACGTAAGTATGCTGTTATATTGGAACTTGGTCATATAACCTACCGCAGTAGAACGTCATTCGGCCATCCGGCCTGATAAATAGTTGACGAAGACGGCAGACTGTGCTATACTGAGACGATTCTTAAAATAATTGCCGGCCATGGCAGACCATACACACCAATAACAGAGAGGAAATGTGCTTATGAGCGTAAAGAACATCAGCAGCGCCATTCTGGGCGTGGGCGTGGACGATACCACCATCGATCTGTTTGAGAGCCAGTACCCGGTCCCCACCGGCGTCAGCTACAACTCCTACGTCATCCGGGACGAGAAGACCGCCATCCTCGACACCGTGGACGCCCGCGCTACCGACGAGTGGATGGCGAACGTCACCGAGGCGCTGGCAGGGGAGAAGCCCGCCTACCTCGTCGTCCACCACATGGAGCCGGACCACGGCGCGAATGTGGCCCGCCTCGCCGCCCTCTACCCCGAGATGCAGGTGGTGGGCAACGCCAAGACGTTCCAGTATATGGAGCAGTTCTTCGGCCCGGAGGCCATCGCCAAGGAGCGCCGCGTCGTCGTGAAGGACGGCGAGAGCCTTTCGCTGGGCGCTCACACCCTGACTTTCGTGTTCGCACCCATGGTTCACTGGCCCGAGGTCATGGTGAGCTATGAGTCCACCGAAAAAGTCCTCTTCTCCGCCGACGGCTTTGGCCGCTTCGGCGCGGTGGCAAAGTTCGACGAGAAGGCCGACTGGGCCAGCGAGGCCCGCCGCTACTACCTGAACATCGTGGGCAAGTACGGCCCGCAGGTGCAGGCTCTGCTGAAAAAGGCCGCTGCGCTGGACATCAAGACCATCTGCCCGCTCCACGGCCCCGTCCTCACCGGCGACCTTGGCAAGTACCTGAACTACTACGATCTGTGGTCCAGCTACAAGGCCGAAGAGCCGGAGAAGGTGCTGGTCGCCAGTGCCTCCATCCACGGCCACACCCGCGCCGCCGCCCACATCCTGGCCGAAAAGCTCCGGGCCAAGGGGGCGAAGGTGGTGGAGATCGACCTGACCCGGGTCGATGTCTCCTACGCCGTCACCGAGGCCTTCCGCTGCGGCAAGACCGTGCTGGCCTGCGCCACCTATGACGGCTTCCTCTTCCCGCCGATGGAGAACCTGCTGGCCCACCTCAAGACCAAGGCTTTCCAGAGCCGCACCATCGCCCTGATGGAGAACGGCACCTGGGCGCCCATGGCCGCAAAGCTCATGCGCGCCGAGCTGGACGGCATGAAGAACATCACCGTCTGCGACACCGTCGTCACCCTCCGCTCTGCTTCCAACGCCGCCGCTGAGGCGCAGATGGATGCGATGGTGGATGAGCTGCTGAGTAAATAAAAACGAGTAGAAACAAGGAAATCCCCCACTTTCGTGGGGGATTTCCTTGTTTTCTGTCAGCGTTTATGATACACTGATACTGCCGCCGCAAGGCGGTAAGGCACTGTACATACGGCAGGCGGTTTGGTCTCTCACTTCCGAAAGGAGGTGAGAAGATGCCGATTACTTTGACGTTTCACTTGTTTGGACTCACGTTCACACTGCGAATCAAAAAGTAAAACCGCCACCTCTGCCAAGGTGACGGTTTTCAAAAAGCCAAATCCTTAGAAAGAGGCCAAACCGCTTGTCACAGTGCCTTTTCTATCGCTATTATAGCGCATTGCCGGGCCGCTGTCAAGGAACCCGGCAGTGCGTTTTTTGCTCAGGAGGCGCGCGTCTTTCGGCCAAGTGCCGCCGCGCCGGTCAGCGCCACGAGGACGCCCAGCACGGCAAGGCCCGCACCGGCCTGCCCGAAGACGTCGCCCACCGCGCCCACGAAAGGGCTGGCGGGTATCATGAGCAGGCTGTAGACCATGCTGTCCACGCTGATGAGGGTGGCACGCTGGTCGCTGGGGATGACATCGTTGAGCTTCTGGTCCTCATGCAGGAGGTAGGCGTCGATGACGCCCTGCACCAGCATACAGCCGAAGATGCAGCCCAGCGTCGGGGCGGCACCCACCAGCGCGCAGCCCCCGCCGCAGAGCAGGGCGCAGACGGCGTAAAACCGCCGCAGGCTTTCCGGATGGAGCCGCCGGGCTGCTTCAACGCCCAGCATGGAGGCAAGCCCGCTCAGCAGCATCGGCACGAACAGCAGCGCTGTGGGCCAGCCCAGCTCGACGAGCCGCTGCTGGACGAACATCTTGGTCAGGTAGCTGGGGATGCAGAGGACAGCGGCAGAGACGATGAGCTTTGCCGCCAGCGGGGTGGCGCGAAGAGCGGTGATGCTGTCCCGCACCAGCCGCGCCAGCTGGCCGGGCAGGTCGCGGAAGGTCTGCTTCTCCCGGCGGGCCTGCGTCTCGGTGACGATGGGCTCGGTCATCAGGGCGGTGGCGGCAGCGGCAGTGCCTTCAAAGGCGGCGCTCAGCAGGTAGAAACCGGAAAAGCGGAGAAACCGTTCCAGCGTGCTGGCGAGGGACCCCACGGCCGTGGCCAGCATGGAGAGCTGGGAGCAGTTGGCGGAGACCCGGAGGTAGTCGTCTGTCCGTCCGCACTGCTTGAGGCTGTCGTAAGTGAGGGCCGAGGCGGTGCCGGAGAACATGGCGTTGGCCAGTGCGCTCAGCGCCATCGCAAGGCAGATGAAAAAGAGGTCCGGCGCAAAGGCCATCAGGAGGTTGGAGAGCACCATGCAGACCCCGCCGGCCACGAGTGTCTTCCTGCGGCCCAGCAGGTCAGCCGCCATGCCGCTGGGAACCTCGAAGGTGAGGCTGACCATGTGGAACACGCTCTCGGCAACGCCGATCTCCCACAGCGAGAAGCCCCGCGCAGCCAGCAGCGCCACCCACACGGTGTCGGTGATGCGCAGGCCGGAGAAAAAGTTGTTTGTATAGATGCAGGCAAGCTGCTTTTTCAGGTTCATGGGGGAACACCCTTTCATGAAGTAAACCTCTCCGTCATCGCTGCGCGATGCCACCTCCCCTACCGAGGGGAGGCTTTGGCATGACGGGAAACTTCATCTCTTCGCCAGAGGCTCCCCTACAAGGGGAGCTGTCGAGCGCATGCGAGACTGAGAGGTTGTACGAAGGACAGCCTATTCTGGTAGCAGAAAGCTGTCGATGAATGGCGCACCCTTTTATAAATTTTCAGGGCAAAACAAAAGCGCCCCATAGCAAAGCTGCGGGGCGCATAGATCATGCTCCACGCTCTGCTGAAAGGTATAAAAGGGTACACTTCGAGCCGGAAAAGCTTAGGGGTTTCCTTTTTTGAAGAAAACGCAGCCGTTCCAACCCATTGCAGGTGTACCCTCCTTTCAGTAAAGCGTTGAGGTCAGCATACCATAATAACTGCTGAAAAGCAAGAAAAATGCGGATATTCCTTAAAATCTGCCCGCTGTGCTTGCAAACCGCCCCAAAATGTGATAAGATGATTCTCGGTTATCAAAATGACCACGACCTGAATACTCCAAACGCAGCGACGGAGAGAGTAGGCAGGCGCACCGCAGCAAAGAGAGAAGCTTCACCGGCTGAGAGGGCTTCCGCGCGGGCGTAGGCTGAAGTTCGCTCCCGAGCGGTCGGCCTGAACGACAGTAGGGCCGGACGGTGCGCCCCGTTACGGCGTTTTGAGCGCCGCACGGCTTGCAAAAGAGCCGGGCGGAAACCGGGTGGTACCGCGGAGCTGTGAATTTTTAGAGCTTCGTCCCTTTTGCCGGGCCTTTCAGGAGGCCGGGGCAGGGGACGGAGCTTTTTTGCTGTCCGCTGAACAACACGAATGAGAAGGAGAGAACATCCATGCAAGCAATGATCGACGAGCTGGCAAAGCAGGCCGAAGAGAGCCTGGGCCAGGTCTCTTCCAAAGAAACGCTGGCAACTTTCTGGCAGGAATATCTGAGCAAGAACGGCAAGATCCCCGCCCTGATGAAGAATCTGCGCTCTGTCGCCCCCGAGGAGCGGCCGGCCATGGGCAAGATCATCAACGAACTGAAGGCCAGGGTCCAGGCCGAGTATGACGCCGCTGCCGACAAGGTGAAGCAGGCTGAGCTTGCTGCCCGCAACGCCGCCGAGACGGTGGACATCACCCTGCCCGCCAAGACCCGCGCCGTGGGCGGTCTGCACCCCCTGACCCTCGTCACCAACCAGATCATCGACGTCTTCTCGGGCATGGGCTTTGCGGTGGCAGACGCTCCCGAGATCGAGGACGACGACCACAACTTCACCCGCCTGAACGTCCCGAAGGACCATCCCGCCCGCGATATGCAGGACACCTTCTACCTGTCCGATGAGTTCCTGCTCCGCACCCAGACTTCCGGTGGCCAGATCCGCACCATGGACAGCCAGAAGCCTCCCATCAAGGTGCTCATCCCGGGCCGCGTCTTCCGCTCTGACTCCGACGCTACCCACAGCCCCATGTTCCACCAGATGGAAGGTCTGGTGGTGGATAAGGGCATCACGCTGGGCGACCTGCAGGGCGCTCTGAACACCTTCGTGCAGAAGATGTTCGGTGCCGACACCCACACCCGCCTGCGTCCCTCCTACTTCCCCTTCACGGAGCCCAGCGTCGAGGTGGACGTGAGCTGCTTCGAGTGCCACGGCAAGGGCTGCCCCCTGTGCAAGCACACCGGCTGGATCGAGGTGCTGGGCGGCGGCGTCGTCAACCGCAAAGTCCTCGAGAACTGCAACATCGACCCGGATGAGTACTCCGGCTTCGCCTTCGGCATCGGCATCGAGCGCATCGCCATGCTGAAGTACGGCATCAACAACATCGGCCTGATGTTTGAGAACAACCTGCAGTTCCTCAAGCAGTTCCACGAATAAGAGGGGAGAGAGCAAACAATGAAAGTACCTTTCAGTTGGTTAAAAGAACTCGTCGATATTGACGTTACCGCACAGGAGCTTGAAGAAAAGCTTTTCTCCTGCGGCTTTGAAGTCGAGGAACTCATCCCGCTGGACGCCGGCATCAGCAAGGTCGTCGTGGGCAGGATCGTGGAGATGGAGCCTCAGGAAGGCACCCATCTGACCAAGTGCGTCGTGGACTGCGGCGAGTATGGCCACGACATCCGCATCAGCACCGGTGCGGCGAACATGAAGCTGGGCGACTGCGTGCCTGCCGCTCTGGACGGCTCCACCCTGCCCGGCGGCATCAAGATCAAGGCCCGCAAGATGCAGGGCGTCGAGTCCAACGGCATGCTCTGCTCCGGCGAGGAGCTGGGCCTGAACGATGACCTGTTCCCGGGCTCTGAGGTCTACGGCCTGCTCATCCTGCCCGAGGACTCCGTCCCCGGCACCGACATCGCCCCTGTGGTGGGTCTGGATGACTACATCTTCGACATCTCCATCACCGCAAACCGTCCCGACTGCCAGTCCGTGCTGGGCATCGCCCGCGAGGTGGCCGCCATCCTCGGCAAGCCCCTGCACATGCCCGCCATGGACTACAACACCGTCTGCGACGCCGACGAGCCGATCAGCGTGAAGGTGGAGGCTCCGGACCTCTGCCCCCGCTACATGGCACACTACGTCCGCAATATCCGGATGAGCGAGTCTCCCCGCTGGATGAAGCGCCATCTGGCCCTGTGCGGCCTGCGCTCCATCAGCAATGTGGTCGATATTACCAACCACACCCTGCTGGAGATGGGCCAGCCCATGCACGCCTTCGACTTGAACAAGGTCGCCGGCCGCAGCATCACCGTCCGCCGCGCCGTGGAAGGCGAGAAGATCACCACCCTCGATGAGAAGGAGTTCACCCTGAACCCCAACAATCTGGTCATCTGCGACGCTGAGAAGCCGGTGGCTCTGGCCGGCATCATGGGCGGTGCAAACTCCGGCATGGACGACAGCACCACCAGCCTGCTCTTCGAGTGCGCTACCTTCGCCCGCGACTCCGTCCGTAAGACCAGCCGCGCTCTGGGCCAGAACAGCGACTCTTCCGCCCGCTACGAGAAGGGCGTTGACCGCCACTCTCCCGAGCTGGGCCTTGCCCGCGCCCTGCACCTCATCCAGGAGCTGGACTGCGGCGACATCACCACGCTGGAATACGATCTGACCGATGGCCGTCCTCTCGAGCGCAAGCACATCGTCACCACCCCGGCCAAGATCTGCGGCGTGCTGGGCATCACCGTGCCGGACCAGACCATGATCGACATCCTCAAGCGCCTTGAGTTCACCGTGGACGTGCAGGCCGATGGCAGCTGGGACGTCTCCGCACCTCTGTACCGTGAGGATGTGGAGAGCTTCCCCGACCTGGCCGAGGAAGTCATCCGTGAGTACGGCTATGACCACATCGTACCCACCTTCCTGAACACTGCCGCTGTCACCAACGGCGGTCTGAACTATGAGCAGAAGCAGCAGCTCAAGACCAAGCGTCTGCTGGCCGCACAGGGCTTCTATGAGGCTTCCACGCTGGCGTTCTATTCCAATGCCGAGTTCGATATGCTCCACATCCCGGCGGAGGATGAGGCCCGCAAGGCCATCCGCATCCTGAACCCCATCAGCGAGAACCTGTCCGTCATGCGCACCCTGCTGGCACCCTCCATGCTGAACGTCATCGTGGACAACCTCAAGAAGGGCAACGCGGAGGGCCGCCTGTTCGAGATGGCTCCCGTCTACCTCGCCAAGGAGCTGCCCATCAACGAGCATCCCCACGAGCGCCAGACCCTCTGCATCGGTGCTTTCGGCCCCGAAGAGGACTTCTTCACCGTCAAGGGCGCTCTGGAAGCGCTGGCTGAGGGCTTTGACCTGACCTTCACCTATCAGCGTGAGACCACCAGCTGGCTCCACCCCGGCATCAGCGCCGCCGTCTACTGCAACGGCAAGCGTCTGGGCGTCTTCGGCAAGCTGGCCAACGAGATCAACGCGGAGCTGGAGATCGCCAAGGAGCAGAAGGACAGCCAGAACATCTATCTGGGCGAGCTGGACTATGAGGCTCTGATGTCCTGCGTCGAGGGTGAGCTGCGCTATAAGCCCCTCAGCCCCTACGCCGCTGTCAAGCGCGACCTGGCTCTGGTCTGCGACGAGGCTGTGGCCTGCGGCGACATCGAAGAGACCATCAAGAAGGCAAGCCCCCTCATCACGGAGGTCAAGCTGTTCGATATTTATCGCGGCGCAAACCTCGGCGAGGGCAAGAAGAGCATGGCCTTCTCCCTGACCCTCTCTGACCCCGCTGCCGAAGTCTCCAACGAGCAGGTGGAGCGCACCGTCAAGAAGGTGCTGGGCAACCTGAAGTTCAAGCTGGGCATCGAGATCCGCTAAACGGAAAGAATAAGAAATGAGTCCGTCTGTGCCGCTGGCACCGGCGGGCTTTTTCTTTGCGCCGATTTATGCTATACTTATCTTATATAGAAACACAGCAGGAGGATTCAGCGTGGAGGATTACCGCACCATTCGGGGGACAGCCATCGGAGAATACGAAGAGAAGAAGAGCTGCTTCATTGCGCAGCTCTCCTTTGCAGACAGCGAGGAAAAGGCCGTGGCCTTCCTCGAGCAGGTGCGCGCGGCCAACCGCACCGCCCGCCACAATGTCTATGCCTACCGCCTGCGGGAGGGGAGCCGGGAGCGCTATTCCGACGACGGCGAACCGGCCAAAACAGCGGGTACGCCTGCCCTGGAGGTCTTGCAGCACAGCGGACTGACCGACCTCATCGTGGTCATCACACGATACTTCGGCGGCGTGCTGCTGGGGACCGGCGGCCTCGTCCGGGCCTATACGACCGCCGCGTCCCGCGCACTGGAAGCCGCCGAGGTGGTGACGGTGCGCAGCGTGGTGGCGCTGGATGTGACGGTGGACTACGGCCTCTATGAGCGGGCAGACCTGCTCATCAAGGCGGCGGGCGGCAAGCTGGCCGAACCGGAGTTCACCGATAAAGTCACCCTCCGCTGGCAGATGCCGGAGCATACCGAAGGGCCGCTGCTGACGCAGCTGCAGGAGCTGACAAGAGGCACGGCCAATGTCACCGTGAGCGAGCCGTTCTATGCGGCGTTTTAAGAAATAACGTCGAACAAATAATAAATACCAAAAATTGCCAAATGACAAGTCGAAACATTTTCTGACGAAGAGACATGGATTTTCCCCCTTCGACAGGGCGAATCGGTTACAATAGCCGCAGACGCGGCATTGGGATCGGCCGCGCGCGGAGAGGAGGGAAAACGAGAGAAAAAAAGGAGGGACACAGGATGGATGTGCGCACACGCACCGAAGAGATCGAGCGGCTGACGCTGGCCCCGTGGGCGACGTTCAGCGATGCAAGCCGGGGCAGGCAGAGACCGGAGGAACAGGACCCCATCCGCCCTGTGTTCCAGCGGGACCGCGACCGGGTGCTCCACTGCAAGGCGTTCCGGCGGCTCAAGCAGAAAACGCAGGTCTTCCTCTCGCCGGAGGGCGACCTCTACCGCACCCGCCTGACCCACACGCTGGAAGTCTCCCAGATCGCCCGCACCATCGCCCGGGCGCTGCGGCTCAACGAGGACCTGACCGAGGCCATCAGCCTCGCCCACGACCTTGGCCACACCCCCTTCGGCCACGCCGGAGAGCGGGCGCTGGATCAGCTCACGCCCGGCGGCTTCAAGCACTATATGCAGAGCCTGCGGGTGGTGGACAAGCTCGAGAAGGACGGGCAGGGCCTCAACCTGACCTGGGAGGTGCGCAACGGCATCGTCACCCACACAAAAGGCACCTGGGCCGCGACGCCTGAGGGCCGCATCGTGCGGATGGCCGACCAGATCGCCTACGTCAACCACGACATCGAGGACGCCGTCCGGGCCGGTGTGCTGGACCCGGCCACCCTGCCGAAGGACTGCACCGCCGTGCTGGGCCAGACGAAGTCCGCCCGCATCACCACCATGATAAACAGCATCCTCGCCCACAGCGACGGGGATGTGGCAGTCGGCGCGGAGGAGAATGAAGCCTTCCTCGCCCTGCGGGACTTCATGTATGCCACCGTGTATGTGGACAAGACTGCCAAGGCCGAGGAGCAGAAGGTGGACAAGGTCATCGGGGAGCTGTACGAGTATTATCTGGCCCATGTGGACCAGATGTCCAACTTCTACGTCCAGCTGGCCTATCAGGACGACCCCGAGCGGGCCGTCACCGACTATATCAGCGGCATGAGCGACGAATTTGCCATCCGGACCTTTGAGGACGTCTTTGTGCCTCGCAAGTGGCACGTTTTGTAAAAAGGAGCGCCGAACATCTTTATGATCCCACACGAATATATTGAAGAGCTGACCCGCCGCACCGACATCGTGGAGCTGGTGGGCGGCTATGTCCAGCTCAAGCGGAAGGGCCGGCTCTACGGCGGTCTGTGTCCCTTCCACAGCGAGAAGACCCCCTCGTTCTACGTCTATCCGGACACCCAGAGCTTCTATTGCTTTGGCTGCGGTGCAGGCGGCGATGCAGTGACCTTTACCAAAAAGATAAACAGCATCGACTACGTGGAGGCCGTCAAGCTGCTGGCCCAGCGGGCCGGTATGCCCGAACCCACCGAGGACGACAAGACGGGCCGTCTGCGCAGCCGCATCCTCACCATGAACAAGGACGCGGCCCGCTTCTTCCACGCCTGCCTCAACTCCACCGTGGAGGAGGCCCGGCAGGCCCGTGCCTACTGGCGTCGGCGCGGCCTCGACGACAAGACCATCAACCGCTTCGGGCTGGGCTACGCCCCCGACGACGGGCAGGCGCTCTACCAGCATCTCCGGGACAAGGGCTACAACCAGCAGGAGCTGGACGCCAGCGGCTTATTCAAGCGGAGCCAGTCGGGCCGCATCTACTGCCTGTTCTGGCGGCGGGTCATGACCCCCATCTTTGACCTGCGGGGCAATATCATCGCCTTCGGTGGCCGTGTGCTGGACGACTCCAAGCCCAAGTACGTCAACAGCCCCGAAACGCTGGTCTACCACAAGTCGGACACGGTGTTCGCGCTCCAGATCGCAAAGCGGAGCGCTTCCCATCGGTACATCCTCTGCGAGGGCTACATGGATGTCATCTCCATGCATCAGGCGGGCATCGACACCGCTGTCTGCGCCTGCGGCACGGCCCTGACGCCCGACCAGATCAAGCTCATCAGCCAGTATGCCGATGAGGTCATCCTCAGCTACGACTCCGATGAGGCGGGCCAGAAGGCCACCCTCCGCTCGCTGGAGCTGTTCCGCAACAGCCCGGTGCGGGTGGGCGTGCTGCAGATCCCGGGCGCGAAAGACCCGGACGAGTACATCAAGAAATACGGTGCCGACCGCTTCAAAGCCCTGCTGGACGGCGTGGGGAATGCGCTGGACTTCCGGCTGGGCCGTCTGCGCAGTCAGTACGACCTCAAACAGGATGCTCAGCGCCTCGAGTATGTCAAGGAAGCGGTGGAGATGCTGGCGCAGCGCTCCAACCCTACCGAACAGGAGGTCTACGCCGGGCGTCTGGCCGAGGAGACGAACATCTCCAAGACTGCCATCATGGCCCAGCTGGCCGACGCCGTGAAGAAAGCGGGCAGCAAGCGCCGCCGGGAGCAGAACCGCGCCCGCCTGCAGGAGGGTGAGATGAACCAGATCAAAGTCCCCTACAGCGCAGGCCGGGGCGCACTGGGCATGGCCAGCGCAGAGCAGCGGCTTCTGGCCGCCATGCTGCGGGAGCCGGGCTATATCGATAAGGTGAGCGCCCAGCTCAGGCCGGAACAGTTCTTGCAGCCCCAGCAGAAGGAGCTGTACGAAGCCATGCTCCGCTGCAGGGAACAGGGGGTGGAGGTGAGCCTCGCCACCCTGCGGGCCTTTGTCAGCGAGGAAGCTCTGAATGAATTGAGCCGTCTTGCGGCACAATACAGCGATGTGAACTGTACGCCGGAGGACATCAGGCTCTATCTGGAACGCATCGCCCGGGGGACCCCCGTAGCCAGCCGCGCCGCCAGTATGTCAACCAACGATATTGAACAGTATCTCCAGTCGATGCGGGAACAAAAGCAGGGAACTGCTGACGCAGAAGATTCGGTCTGATCTCTCCACCGGCTGGGGCCGGAAGGAGAAGCACAGATGCAGAAAATGTCACAGACGGAAGAAATGGCGAAGATGCTGGCGGGACGCGCCCGCCGCCATGTCCTGACACCCGAGCAGGTGAGCCGTGCCATGGAAGAGCAGGACTTCGACCCGGCGGGGCTGGACGAGCTGTATGCCGCACTGGAGACGCGGGGCGTGCAGGTGGCCGAGGAAGAGACAGAGCTGCCGCTTCTGGACGAAGAGCAGATCGGAAAGCTCGAGCATGAGCTGTCCGCCGAAGGCGTGGCGCTGGACGACCCGGTGAAGACCTATCTGAAAGAGATCGGCCGGGTGCCGCTGCTCTCGGCGGAAGAGGAAGCCGCCCTTGCCCGTGCCGCACAGGCAGGGGATGAGGACGCCCGCCGCCGTCTCAGCGAAGCGAACCTCCGCCTCGTCGTCTCGGTGGCAAAGCGGTATGCCGGGCGGGGCCTGCCCTTCCTCGATCTGATCCAGGAGGGCAACCTCGGCCTGATGAAGGCGGCGGAGAAGTTCGAGCCGGACCGGGGCTTCAAGTTCTCGACCTACGCCACCTGGTGGATCCGCCAGTCCATCACCCGGGCCATCGCCGACCAGGGCCGCACCATCCGCATCCCGGTGCATCTGGTGGAGAGCATCAACCGGGTGAAGAAGACGGCAGGAGAGCTGCTGCGCCGCACAGGCCGGGAACCCACCGCCGAGGAGATCGCCGCCCAGCTGGACATGGAGCCCGCCCGGGTGCGGGAGCTGATCCAGCTGGCTCAGGACCCCATCAGCCTCGAGACGCCGGTGGGGGAGGAAGAGGACGCCCACCTCGAGGACTTCATCCAGGACGATGAGGCAGGCGTCCCCGCCGACGAGGCCGGGCGGCAGCTGCTCCGCCGGGAGCTGATGAATGTGCTCAAGAGCCTGACGCCCCGGGAAGAGCGGGTCATCGCCCTCCGCTTCGGTCTGGAGGATGGCCGCGCCCGGACGCTGGAAGAGCTGGGCCGGGAGTTCAACGTCACCCGCGAGCGGGTGCGCCAGATCGAGGCCAAAGCCCTGCGCAAGCTCCGCCACCCCAGCCGGGCCAAGCGTCTGCGGGATTATCTGGATGAATAAACTGGATTGCAAGAGTAAATGGTGACAAAATGCACAAGGGTGTTTTTGTCTGGAACGTAAAAAACAAAAAAATCAACCCCAAAATCAAGCAAAGCATACATCCGGAATGATTATCCGTAAATGGGCAAGAACAAAAAATGTCATTATCCATAATCCGGATGAAGTGATGAAACGACTGGTAGCAGAAGGTTACGAAGAAGTAATCTGTCAGCCAACACATATTATAAATGGACTGGAATATGACAAAATGATGAATATGCTTTTGGCATATAAAGATCAGATTCCAACAATTAAGGTTGGAACTCCCCTTCTTACCGAAGAGGAAGATTACAAAGAAGCCTGCGAGATTGTTATGCAGGAATTAGAAAAGCCATTAGCGAAAGACGAGGCTTTTGTATTCATGGGACATGGAACAGAACACTTTGCCAACAGCGCATACAGCCAGTTTGAAAACATGCTCAGAGACCTTGGACATGAAAGCACATATGTCGGAACCGTAGAAGGATTCCCAAGCCTTGATTATGTTATCCGTCGATTAAAAATAAGAGAGATTAAAAAAGTATATGTTATGCCCCTTATGATCGTAGCAGGCGATCATGCCCGAAATGACCTTGCTGGAGCCGAAGCCGACTCCTGGGACTCTATCTTAAAAGCAGATGGATTTGAAACAGAAG
>OGZT01001494.1_pt1 | contig 15831 bp, 13 predicted proteins | sample 1576891 | NCBI WGS metagenome assembly OGZT01 (sample SAMEA3541521, study PRJEB24748) | human gut metagenome | biome: human gut; feature: human-associated habitat; material: faeces | place: China | collected 2012 | reverse complement strand
GATATATATCAGCTAATTCTTTAGAGGGAGTTAATCAAAGTATAAGAGTAGAAGAGGAAAAAATACTTGGATGCTGTTGTGGTATTGAAAGAGTAATAGAAGAAAATAAAATAAGTGAAGTGATAATAGCGCTTCCATTAGCAGATAATAAGCAGATGTCAGAGATAATCAATAAACTAGATGGAAAAGTAAATAAGATAAAATTTACCCCAGAGTTAAATGGAACATATACTTTTAATTCACAAGTAGAAAACTATGATGGCTTAATGATTATATCAGCTAATATAAACTTTGTAAAAGGGTTTAACAGAGTATTGAAAAGAGTAATAGATATAATAGTTTCTTTTTTAGGAGTTCTATTTTTAATACCATTAACAATCTTGATATGGCTGAAAACAGATAAAAAAGAAAGAAAAGAGGGACTATTTTTTACTCAGGAAAGAATAGGAAGAAATGGCGAAAAAATAATCATATACAAATATAGAAGCATGGTGACAGGCGCAGATAAGATACTAGAAAAAATGATGAAAGAAGATCCCAAAATAAGAGAGGAATATGAAAAAAACAAGAAATTGAAAAATGATCCAAGAGTAACTAAAATAGGAGAATTTTTAAGAAGAACATCACTAGATGAGTTTCCTCAATTTATAAATGTACTAAAAGGGGAAATGTCATTTGTAGGACCAAGACCATATTTACCAAGAGAGAAAAAAGATATGGGAATCTATTATGAAAAGATAGTGAAATCAAAACCAGGAATAACAGGAATGTGGCAGACCCATGGAAGAAGTGAAACAGACTTTGAAGAAAGATTGATATTAGATGAATACTATTATAGGAATTGGTCACTATGGCTGGATGTAGTGATAATAATTAAAACAATAAAGAATGTTGTTGGTAGAAAGGGGGCATATTAATATTGAAAATATTACATGTAGTTGAGAGTTTTTTTGGTGGAGTTTACGATTTTATCAAAGATTTTACAGAAATTACTCCTGAATATCAACATACAATTATATATGGAAAAAGAGACGGTTTAAAAGAAAAATTTGAAAATGATTTTAAAGAAAATGTAGATTTTATTCTGTGGAAAAATGCTAAAAGAGAGATTTCATTAAAAAATGATTTTTTAGCACTAAAGGAATTATTAAATTTATTAAAAAAAGAAAAATTTGATGTTATTCATCTTCATTCATCTAAAGCAGGTTTTTTAGGCAGAGTAGTAGCAAGAGTATGTAATCACCAAAATAAAGTTATTTATACTACCCATGGGATTTCTTTTTTAAGGAAAGATATATCAAATAGAAAATTACAATTATATATTTTCTTAGAAAAAATAGGAAGCTTATGTGGTGGTAAAACTATAGCTTGTTCAAAATCAGAAGCAGAATATATTCAAAGTAAGAGAATAAAATGTAGCTATATAAATAATGGAATAAAGTTAGAAAAGCAAAAAATAAAAGTACTTAAAAAAGAAAATGAAAAATTGAAAATAGCCACTGTTGGAAGAATAACTATTCAAAAAAATCCAGAACTATTTAATAAAATAGCAGAAAATTTTATTAAAAATAAAAACATAGAATTTATTTGGATAGGTGATGGAGAATTAAAAGAACAACTTGATTCTAAAAATATTAAAATAACAGGTTGGCTAGATCAAAAAAAAATACACCAACAACTAATAAAAGTGGATGTTTATTTATCAACAGCAAGTTGGGAGGGATTATCATTGGCAGTATTACAAGCGATGGAAAATAATTTGCCATTGTTACTATCAGATTGTGTTGGAAATATTGATTTAGTGGCAGAAGATTATAATGGATTTTTATTTAAAACTAAGAAAGAAGCAATAAAAAAAATAGAATTTTTAATAAAAGATAAAGAAAAAATAAAGAAATTAGGAGAAAATTCATATTTGTTATTAAAAAAAGAATTTGATATTCAAGGGATGATTAAAAAATATAAAACTTTATATAAACAACTGGGAGAAAAATAAAAAATGAATATCAAATCTTTGGTTAATTTAAAAGTAGATAAAGAAAGTTATATTTTAATATGGGGTATAATCATTATTTTGAATGGAATCTTTATATGTAACATAGAAAGTATTTTACCGAGAAAATATTTTTATGATAGTTATTCAATAATAGATGCAATAAAACTTCAAGATTATTCTCATTTTGATACTTCATATAGGGTAACAGCAAAAATTTTTTCAATCTTTAATTTTGATAAATTAAGAAGTTATAATATGGTTTTATATTTTATATCTTTATTATTTTTTATTCCATATTTATATAAAAATTATAGTTCGAAATTTTATTTAACTTTTTTTAATGTAGCATTTTTATTTTTAGCAAGTATTTATCTAATTAGACCTGGGAAAGAGATGCTGCAACTATTTATTATAATATTATGTTATCAATTTGGAAAATTGAGTCCATTATTTTTAATGATAGGGGGAATGTTATTTAGACCCTATTTGATAATACAAGGAATAATATTTATAGGATTAAAGTTTTATCTAAAAAGAAAAAATAAAATATTATGGGGAATTCTAATTTTATTCTTAATAGTTATTTTTAGTTTTAAATTCCCTAAAATAGTAAATTCAGTATTAGGGATAAGAGAAAGAGTTAATTTAAATAGATTAGAATCTCCAGATGCAAAAACAATAATAAGTGATTGGATAGATAAAGATGGAATAATATTTTTATATCTAAATTATTTAATAAATACTTTAAGGTTATTGTTTTCAATAGAATTATTAGTTAAAGGAATTAAATATTTTCCATATGTGATATTTCAAATGTGGTTTACTAAGAAATTATGGAATTGGAAAAATATTAAAGAAGATAAAGTAATTTTACTATATAGTTTTATCTTAATAAGTGGAGTGTTTGAGCCAGACTTTGGATCTTTTTTAAGGCATATAGTACCATATTTCATAATTATACAGAATATTTTATTTAATGAATCTTTAAGGGGAAAATAGATGAGAAATAAAAAAATAGCTTTTTTTGCTTTAAGTTTATCAAATGGTGGAGCAGAAAGAGTAATATCTAATTTATTAATAAACTTGAGTAAAAAATATGAGAAATATCTCATATTAATTGATGGTGATGATATTGAATATCCATATGAAGGGGAAGTGTTAAATTTAAAATTTTTTAAAAACCATGATGGGGTATTTAAGTATTTAAATTATCTATTATCATACTATAAATTAAAAAAAATTAAACAAAAATATAAATTTGATATAGTAATAAGTTTTTTAGAAGTACCAAGCTTTTTAAATATCTTAACAAAGCAAGAAGAAAAAGTAATTATATCAGTAAGAAACTATACAAGTAAAGCATTTTATGGATTGAAAGCTAGAATTTATTTTCCACTTATTAGGAAGCTATACAATTTATCAGATAAAGTAATATCAGTATCAAAAGAGGCTGGAGATGATTTAGTTACAAACTTTGATATTATAAATGAAAAAATAGAGGTAATTTATAATTTTTATGATTTGAAAAAAATAGATATATTGTCAAATGAAAATTTAGAAAAAGAATATCAAAATATTTTTAAAAAGAAAGTAATTATTAATACTGGAAGATTAACAAAGCAAAAAGGACAAAAATACTTGATTAAAGCTTTTTCTAAAATTAAAAATAGAGAAAAATATAATTTAGTTATATTAGGCAATGGAGAACTAGAAAAAGAATTGAAGGAACAATGTAAATTACTAAATATAGAAAAAGAAGTTTTTTTTCTTGGATTTCAAAAGAATCCATTTAAATTTTTAAAAAAAGCGGATATATTTGTATTTCCATCTTTATTTGAAGGATTTCCAAATGCGCTTTCAGAGGCCATGGCATGTGGCTTACCAATAATTTCAACAGATTGTCAATCTGGTCCTAAAGAAATTTTAGAAGATAAATATGGAATAGTTATAAAAGAATATGAAAATAGAGAGAAACTAGTTGAAGAATTAGTGGCTAATATAGAAAAATTAGAAAATGAAACTTTAAGAAATTATTACAGCGAAATGAGCTTGAAAAGAATAAAAGAATTTGAAAAAGAAAAAATTATAAAAAAGTGGAAAGTGATTATAAATAAATTATAGTAAAAAAGGAGAAACATGAAAATATATTTAATAACTGGAGGAGCAGGTTTTATAGGTTCTACAGTAGTAGAAAAGTTATTGAAACAAGGAAATAGAGTAATAGTTGTAGATAATTTTAATGATTTTTATGACTATAACAGAAAAATAAGAAATATATTAGAAATAACTGGAAACTATAGAAAAATCAATGAAATATTAGAAGATCTTCCAAAAGTTGAAAAAATAGAAAATCTAAAAAGAATAGTAAATTCAGAAAATTTTGTTCTTGAATATGTTGATATAAGAGATATGGAAAAAATGGATAAAATATTTTCTGAGTATAAAATAGATCTTGTATTTAATCCTGCTGCTATGGCAGGAGTTAGACCTTCTTTACTTGATCCTATGCTTTATGAAGAAGTAAATATAAAAGGATATATGAATCTATTAGAGCTTTGTAAAAAGTATGGAGTTAAAAAATTTATCCAAGCTTCATCATCTTCAGTATATGGAAATAATAAAAATGTTCCTTTTAAGGAAACAGATATAGTAGATTTTGCGATTTCTCCATATGCAGCAACTAAAAAGTCTGGAGAAATTATTGGGCATGTATATCATAAACTTTATAATATTGATATGATTCAGCTTAGATTTTTTACAGTATATGGCCCAAAACAAAGACCAGATTTAGCAATTCATAAATTCACTAAGATGACTTTAGCTGGAGAGCCTATTCCTTTCTATGGAGATGGAAATACTAAAAGAGACTATACATATATTGATGATATAGTTGATGGAATATCGAAATCAATGGATTATTTATTTAAAAATCAAGATGTATATGAAATATTCAATTTAGGAGAATCTCATGTAGTATCTCTAAAAGAAATGGTGGAAACGATAGAAAAAGTTTTAGGAAAGAAAGCAGTATTAGATAAACAACCTATGCAGCTTGGAGATGTAGAAAAGACCTATGCAGATATATCAAAAGCAAAAGAGATATTAGGTTATAATCCTAAAACTAATTTTGAAAATGGAATCAAAAAATTTGTTGAATGGTATATGAATTACTAAAAAAGGAGCAGAATATGATGAGGGTAGGAGTCATAGGAACTGGATATGTTGGATTAGTCCAAGGTGCAATAATGGCAGAGTTTGGATTAAATGTTATTTGTATGGATGTATCAGCAGAAAAGATAGAAAGTTTAAAAAATGGAGTAGTACCAATATATGAACCAGGATTAAAAGAACTTTTAGAAAAAAATATGAAAGCTGAAAGAATAAAATTTACAACAGATATGAAATATACAACAGAAAATTCAGAAGTGATATTTATAGCTGTAGGAACACCTCCAGCATTAGATGGTTCAGCAGATCTTCATTATGTGTTGGATGTAGCAAGAGATATTGGAAAATATATGAATGAATATAAGATAATAGTTGATAAGTCTACAGTACCTGTAGGAACAGGGAAATTAGTAAGAGAAACTATTCAAAAAAAACTCGATGAAAGAAAAGTAAATTTTGAATTTGATATAGTATCAAATCCAGAATTTTTAAGAGAAGGAAAAGCAGTTGAAGATTGTTTAAGACCAGATAGAGTAGTAATAGGAACAGAAAGTGAAAAAGCAAAAGAAGTAATGAAAAAAGTATATGATGTACTTTTTATAAATGAAACTCCTTTTGTATTTACTAATATAGAAACAGCGGAGATGATAAAATATGCATCAAATGCTTTTTTAGCAGTAAAGATATCATTTATAAATGAAATAGCTCTTCTCGCAGAAAAAGTAGGAGCTAATACACAGGAAATAGCAAAAGCAATGGGAAAAGATGGAAGAATATCACCTAAGTTTTTACATTGTGGACCTGGATATGGAGGGTCATGTTTTCCCAAAGATACAAAAGCTATTGTAGATATAGCTAAAAAACATGGAGAAGAAATGTATGTAATAAAAGCGGCAATAGATGCAAATGAAAAACAAAAGAAGAAAATGGTAGAAAAGATAATAAGAGAAATGAATGGAGTGGAAGGAAAACATATAGCAATATTAGGACTTTCATTTAAACCAGATACAGATGATATGAGAGATGCACCAAGTATAGATATAATAAGAGGACTTGTGAGTGCAGGGGCGAAAATACAGGCATATTGCCCAGAAGGAATGAAAGAAGCAAGATGGAGATTGGAAGATTGTGAAAAAGCAATAACATATTGTGCAGATGAATACTCAGCAGTAAATGAAGCAGATGCAGTGGTATTAGTAACAGAATGGAATCAATTTAGAGGAATGAATTTAAGAAAAATAAAAGAAAGAATGAATGGTGACTTTTATTTTGATTTAAGAAATATACATACAAAAGATAAAAATGTAAAGAATATATTTAAATATTATTCTGTAGGAGAAAGATAAAGAAAATGAAAAATATTGTATTCCATGGTGGGCTTGGTAATCAAATGATAACATATTGTCTATATATTAAAAGTATAAAAAATGATAATACAAAGGCTATCTTTTGTGAAGAGAACAAATTGAAAAAAATATTTAATTTAGAATTAAATGAAAAAAAGGTTAATAAAGAAAAACAAAAAAAAGTTCAAAAATTTTTTAAAGAAGAAAATTATAAAGTGATAAAAAAAGTTTTAGATTTTTTAGGAATAATTTATAGAGATTCAAAATATGAAAAAGAAAAATTAGAAGATCTTTTAAAAAAGAAAAAAGTCTTGTACATTTGGGGATGTTGGTATGATATTGATTTAATAAAAGAAGAATACGAAAGATTATTAAAAAGTTTTACATTCCCTGAAATAAAAGATATAAAAAATTTGGAAATAAAAGAAATTATAGAAAAAAGTAATTCAATTTCCATTCATGTAAGGAGGGGGGATTATTTAGGTCATCCTCTTTTTGGAGAAATATGTGGAAAAGGATATTATCAAACTGCAATAAAAATAATATTAACTAAAGTTAAAAATCCTATTTTTTTTATATTTTCAAATGATATTGAATGGTGCAAAAAAAATTTAAATATAGATTATCCGAGTTATTATATTGATTGGAATAAAGGAGAAGAAAGCTTTCGAGATATGCAGTTAATGAGTTTATGTAAGCACAACATTATACCAAATAGTAGTTTTAGTTGGTGGAGCGCTTGGCTCAATACTAATCAGGGAAAGATAATAATTGCTCCTAAAAAATGGATAAATGAAGAATATAGACCAAAAGGTAAAATAATTTTAGATTTTATTAGAAAAATTACCTTTAGAAAAAAATATGAACAGTATAAATACTTGATACCTGATAGTTGGATGAAAATATAGATATAGGAGAAAGAAAATGAAAAAAATAGCATTAATAACGGGGATAACAGGACAAGATGGGTCATATCTTGCAGAGTTTCTATTAGATAAAGGATATGAAGTACATGGAATAATAAGAAGAGCTTCAACTTTTAATACTGGAAGAATAGAACATCTATATATAGATGATTTAATTGAAGATATGCATAAAGAAAGAAAAATATATCTTCATTATGGAGATATGACAGACTCTATGAGTATAACAAGATTAATAAGAGAAATAAAACCAACAGAAATATACAATCTTGCAGCACAATCTCATGTACAAGTATCTTTTGAAGTACCAGAGTATACAGCTGATTCAGATGCAATAGGAGTATTAAGAATACTTGAAGCAGTAAGATTTTTAGGAATGGAAAAGACTTGCAGAATATATCAAGCTTCTACTTCAGAATTATTTGGAAGAGTACAGGAAGTACCACAAAAAGAAACAACACCATTTTATCCAACATCACCATATGCAGTAGCAAAACAGTATGGATATTGGATAGTAAAAAACTATAGAGATGCTTATGGTATGTATGCAGTAAATGGAATTTTATTCAATCATGAGAGTGAAAGAAGAGGAGAAACATTTGTAACAAGAAAAATAACATTAGCAGCAGCAAGAATATCAAAAGGGTATCAAAAAAAACTATACTTAGGAAATCTTAATGCGCTTAGAGACTGGGGATATGCAAAAGACTATATTGAATGCATGTGGCTTATGATGCAGCAAGAGAAACCAGAAGATTTTGTAATAGCAACAGGAGAGCAATACTCAGTAAGAGATTTTTGTAATATAGCATTTAAAGAAGTAGGAATAGAAATAGAATGGTGTGGAGAAGGTGTAAATGAAAAGGGAATAAATAAGGTAACAGGAGAAATTGTTATAGAAGTAGATTCTAAATATTTTAGACCTTCAGATGTAGAAACATTATTAGGAGATCCAACAAAAGCTAGAACAGTACTAGGATGGAATCCAAGAAAAACATCATTTAAAGATCTGGTAAAAATAATGGTAAAACATGATCTTGAATTTGTAGAGAAAGATCATATTTTAAAAATAAGAGGTAATTAATATGGAAAAGAACTCAAAAATATATGTAGCAGGTCATAGAGGGTTAGTAGGTTCAGCAATAATAAGAAATTTAAAAGAGAAAGGATTTACTAATATAATAGAAAGAATGCATAAAGAACTGGATCTTAGAAGGCAGGAAGAAGTAGAGAGATTTTTTGAAATAGAGAAACCAGAATATATATTTTTAGCAGCAGCGAAGGTTGGAGGAATATATGCTAATAATACTTATCCAGCAGAATTTATATACGACAATTTGATGATTGAAAGTAATATTATTCATTCGTCATATAAAAATAAAGTAAAAAAACTACTTTTTTTAGGAAGTTCATGTATATATCCTAAATTTGCAGAGCAGCCAATAAAAGAAGAATATTTATTAACTGGAGAATTAGAAGAGACAAATGAAGCATATGCAATAGCGAAAATAACAGGAATAGAATTATGTAAATTTTATAGAAGGCAGTATGGATGTGACTTTATATCAGCAATGCCAACAAATCTATATGGAATAAATGATAATTTTGATTTAGAAACATCTCATGTACTTCCAGCACTTATTAGAAAAATACATGAAGCAAAAATTGCTAATAAAGAAGAAGTTGTAATATGGGGAACAGGAAAACCATTAAGAGAGTTTATGTATGTAGATGACTTAGCAGATGCTTTAGTACATTTAATGTTAAATTATTCAGAAGAAATTCATGTAAATATGGGAACAGGAAAAGATATATCAATAGGAGAATTAGCTGAAGTAATAAAAGAAGTTATTGGATATGAAGGAAAAATAGTTAATGATCTTTCAAAACCAGATGGAACACCAAGAAAGTTATTAGATGTATCTAGATTAGAAGCTACAGGGTGGAAATACAAGGTAGAGTTAAAAGAAGGAATAGAAAAAGCATATAAATGGTATTTGGAGAACAAATAATGAATAGATTTGATATTTTAAAAAAACAAGTATCATTTGGAATGATATATAAAATATTAAGTATGTGTTTAAGTTATATTTCAATTCCTTTATTTTTAAAATATTTAGGTCAACAAGATTATGGGTTATGGATGACAATTTTTTCAATTGTGAGTTGGATATATACATTTGACTTAGGTATAGGAAATGGATTAAAAAATAAACTTACAGAAAGCTTAACTAAAAAAAACTATAATGAAGCTAGAGAATATATAACTACTGGATATGTTGTTTTGGGAATAATCGCTATATGTATTCTTGTTTTGGGAATAATTGGGATTAAAATAATAAATATTGGAAAATTTTTGAATATAGATTTTTATAGTGAGAACTACATAAAATTAATATTTGGTATAGTATTTTCAATAACTATTTTAAATTTTATAGTTTTTTTATATAAAACTTTTTATCTTTCTATTCATAATAGTTCTATTATGAATTTGAGTAATTTTTTATTTCAAGGATTATTTATTGTTTTGCTATATATTCTTAATTATTATAATAAAGTTTCATTAATAACAATAGCTATAATTTATCCAGGAATAAATTTAATATTAGGATTATTTTTCACAAAAAAATTTTTTAATAAATACAAAGAATTAATCCCTAATATTAGAAGTTTTAGTAAAAAGAAAATAAAAGGGATAGGAAGTATAGGAATAAGTTTTTTTATTATACAGATATCAATGCTTTTTATATTGACAGTTGATAATTTATTAATAACTAAATATGTAGGAACAGATGCTGTAGCAACTTATAGTATAATCTCTAAGTTATTTCAAACATTTATAGTAATAGAGGCAATAATATCAGCTCCTATGTGGACTTTGTTTCTTGATTCGTATATAAAAAAAGATAAAAAATGGATAATAGATATGTTTAAGAAATTAAATATATTGTTCTTAGTATTAATAATAGGAATAATAATATTTATATTTTTAGTACCATATATTATTAAAATATGGATAGGACAAGAAATATTTATTCCTAAATATCTTATTTTTCTGTGGGGATTATTTGTACTAAATAGAGTCTATGGAGATATATATATGATTTTTATAAATGGAACAGGAAAGATTCAATTGCAAATGTGGCTGTACATTTTAGGAGGAATTATTAATATTCCTCTTTCTATATATTTTATAAGAGATTTAAATATGGGGAGTAGTGGAGCAATTCTTGGAACAAATATATGTATGTTGCCATTGGCAATAATAATGCCTATACAAGCTTATTTTATCATAAAAAAAATGAAATAATGAGGTAAACAAAGAAATGACAGAAAATATATTACAAAAGTATAATAGATGGATAAAATCAAAATTTATTACTGAATATGAAAAAAATAAATTAGAAAAATTAACTGAAGAAGAAATAAAAGATAGTTTTCATAAATACCTTGAATTTGGAACAGGTGGAATGAGAGGAATAATGGGTATGGGAACTAATTGTATAAATATATATATGATTAGAAAAGCTACTCAAGGACTTTCCAATTATTTATTCAATTCAACTGGAGAAAGTGGACGAAACAAAGGTGTTGTAATTTCATATGACTGTCGTATTAATTCGTATGAATTTGCTTTAAACTCAGCTTTAGTCTTATGCGCTAATGGAATTAAAACATATCTGTTTTCTTCATTAAGAAGTACTCCAGAACTTTCATTTGCTGTAAAAGAATTAGAATGTCAAGCTGGAATAATGATAACAGCTTCACATAATCCTAAGGAATACAATGGATATAAAGTATATTGGGAAGATGGAGGACAATTAGTAGAGCCTCAAGCTTCTGGAATAATAGAAGAAGTAAATAAAACAGATGAATTTGAAGATGTAAAGCTTATAACTCAGGAAGAAGCTGAAAAGTCAGGATTATTAAATATTTTAAACAATGAATTGGACAGTAAATATTTAGAAAAGGTAAAGGAAGAATCTATTTTAAAAGATTTGCTAAATAAAGAAAATTTTAAATTAATATATTCTCCTCTTCATGGAACAGGAGGAAGACCAGTAAAGAGACTGCTTAATGAATTGGGATACAAAAATATACATATAGTTGAAGCACAGGAGAAGCCAGATGGTGAACTTCCAACTTGTTCATATGCTAATCCAGAAGAAAAAAATGTATTTAATCTTTCAATAAAGTTAGCTGATGAAATAGGAGCTAAAGTATGTTTAGCAAATGATCCAGATGCAGATAGAACTGGAATGATGGTAAAAGAAAATAATGAATGGATATACCTTAATGGAAATCAGATAGGAATGCTTCTTTTGAAATATATTTTAGATAATAAAAAAGATATACCTGAAAATGGAGCAGTAGTTACAACAATAGTTTCTACTCCAATATTAGATAAGATAGCTGAAGAGAGAAATTTAAAAATATTTAGAACTCTTACAGGATTTAAATATATAGGAGAAAAGATAGGAGAATTTGAAGAGGGAAAATATGATAATTCCTTTGTGTTTGGAATGGAAGAATCTATTGGATATCTAAAAGGAACTTATGTAAGAGATAAAGATGGAATACTTGGAGTAATGCTCTTAACTGAGATGACAGCATACTTTGAAAGTATAGGAACAACTTCAGTGAAAGAACTAGAAAAACTTTATGATAAATATGGTTGGTATAGTGAAATAACATATCCAGTAAAAAGAGAAGGAATACAGGGAATAGAAGAAATAAAAAAGATGATGGAAGAGCTTAGAAAAAGAAACTTAAAAATTCTTTTAGATAAGAAAATAAATATAATGAAAGACTATAAGCTAAAAAAAGAAAAGAACTATTTAGATAATTCAGAATCGATATTACTTCTTCCAAAGTCAGATGTTATTCAATATATTTTAGAAGATGAAACATATATAACAGTAAGACCATCAGGCACAGAGCCAAAGATAAAATATTACATCTATACTAAAGGAAAAAGTAAGAAAGAAGCAGATGAAAAACTGGAAAACATATTAAATAATTTTAAAGAGTATATGGAATTACTTTTGAAGTAGGAGGAATAAAAAAATGTTAACAGCAATTATTATGGCAGGAGGAAGTGGAGAGAGGTTCTGGCCATTATCTACACCAGAAAGACCAAAGCAGCTTCTAAAAATATTTTCAGATAAAACTATGATAAGAGAAACTGTTGATAGAATACTTCCTATAATAAATGCAGAAAATATATTTATAGCGACAAATATTATACAAGCAAAAGAGATAGAAAAAGAATTAAGCGATATTCCTAAAGAAAATATAATAATAGAACCAGCTTTTAAAGATACAGCAGCAGCAATAGGATATTCTTCTTTGATAATAGAAAATAGATTTAAGAATAGATTAAAAGATGGAGAAAAACTAGAAGTAGTAGTACTAGCTTCAGATCATTTAATTAAAGAAGAGGAAGAATTTAGAAAAGTTATACTAATTGCAGCAAAGGAAGCATCAGAAAATGGAATGATAGTTACTTTAGGAATAAAACCAGATAAGCTAGAAACAGGATATGGATATATAGAAGTGAAAGATGAGAAAATAGAACTTAACTCTATATGCAAAGTAAAAAGGTTCAGGGAAAAACCAAGTCAGGAATTAGCAGAGAGCTATTTATCAAGTGGGAAATATTTATGGAACAGTGGAATGTTTATATTTACAACAGATACTATATTTAAGAATTTTGAAGTATTGATGGAAGAACACTCAACGGTATTTAAAGAGATAAAAGAAGAATTAAAAAAGGATTTAACAGGTGAAGAACTTAGTAACAAAGTAAAGAAATATTTTGATAAATTTGAAAAAATATCAATAGATTTTGGAATAATGGAATATTCAAAGAATATACGAATAATACCAGTAGATATAGGCTGGAATGATATAGGAAGCTTTAATGCTTTTGATGAGATATTTGAAAAAGATGAAAATGGAAATGTAGTAAGAGGAAAAGAGATAAGAGAATTAGATTCAAAAAATAACATATTAATATCAGATGATTTAAATATTTCATTATTAGGAATAGAAAATTTAGTAATAGTAAAAGAAAAGAATAACATTCTTATATCTAAAAAAAATAGAGTTCAAGATATAAAAAAATTAAAGTAGAATATTAAGGAGAAAATTTATGAAAGAAATATTGAAAAGTATATTAAAACAAATTCATTTATATAATTTTATGAAAAAAATAAAAGAAAATTATAATAAATAAATATTTAAAAGAAAAGCTCCAAATATATTATTGCTATTGATAGATGTATTAGAAGAAAATGAAATTTATTATTGGATAGAGTATGGAACATTGTTAGGAGCTATAAGAGAAAAGAAGATTATTGAGCATGACTATGATATAGATATAGGAGTTTTGGAATCTAAGATAGATAAGGTTAAATTAGAAAAAATTTTGAAAAAAAGTGGGTTTAAAAAAATTAGTGAAATATCACTAAATGGAAAAGTAACAGAAAATAAATATAAATATAAGAAATTAAAAATAGGAATTGATTTTTATTTTTTTTATGAAGAAAAAGATAAGATAAAAGGATATTGTTATGGTAGTCTACCAGGTTTAACATATACAGAAACTTTAAAGAAATTAAATGGGTTAATTGTTTATGAATGTATATTTAAAAAATTTGATATTATTAAATATGAAATTTATGGAAGGAAAATAAAAATTCCTCAAAATTATAATGAACATTTAATTGAATATTATGGAAAAGGTTATATGATTCCAGATAAAAGATGGCTTCAAGAAAATGCCAAAAATATAAAAAAAATTAATAATATAGGAAGAATAAAAAGGTATGAATAAATTAATTATAAAAAATTTTTTCTTTAAATTTTTTTTAGAAATACTGAGGATTATAATTCCAATAATTTCGATACCTTATGTATATAGAATATTTAAACCTGAAATTATGGGAAATATAGAATTTTCAAGATCTATATCAGGATATTTCTTTATCTTTGCAGGTTTTGGAGTATATACTTATGGACTTAGAGAAATTAGTAGAGTAAGAGATAACAAAGAGAAAAAAAATAAAATATTTTCAGAACTTTTTATAATCTCAACTTTGAGCAGTACTATAGTTTTTATAATATATATAGGGTATGTGTATTTTAAATTTGCTGATGATATTCTATTAAAAAATATGCTGTTATTTAATTCAATTCAAATTTTAGCTTATGTATTTTATATAGAATGGATAAATGAAGCTTTTGAAAATTATAAATTTATAGCTCAAAAAACAATGATAGTAAAAATAATTAATGTAATATGTATTTTTATTTTCATAAAAATTTCAGGGGACTTTTACAAATATTTGTTTTTAATAAATATTTTTGTTTTACTAAATAATTTAATAAGCTTTGTTTATATAAAAAAATATATAAAGATAACTTTAAAAAATTTAGAATTAAAAAAATATTTATTTCCTTTAGGAATAATATTATTAATTTCTAATATAAATATTCTTTATACACAGTTAGATAAAATAATGCTTGGATTCTATTCAAATAATATTATAGAAGTAGCTTACTATGGAATAGCACAAAAAGTTATGTCAGTGATTATGGTTTTAATAACGTCTATAATAAGTGTTACGATTCCTAGATTATCGTATTATTTAGGACAAGGAAACAAAAAGGAATATGAAAAACTATTCAATAGGTTATTTCCATATATATGTTTTTTGCTTTTTCCTATGTCAATAGGAATAATAATATTAAGTAAAGAAATAGTATATTTTTTTGGAGGAGAAAAATATCTAGGAGCTCAAATTGTTGTTATTACTTTTGGAATAAGAATGATAGTAGTAACTATAGAAAGTATATTATCAAATCAAGTAATCTTTCTTCATAAAAAAGAAAAAGTTATGGCTATAATAATTGGAATTTGTGGAATATTTAATTTTTTAATGAAATATTTTTTAATTAAGATAAATAATTTGAACTCTAGTACTGCTATTTTTACTACAATGATAGCAGAAATTTTAATAATTATTTCAGATTATTGGTATATAAAGAAATATTTAAAATTAAATCTTGAAATATTTAGATTAAAGAATTTGAAATATTTAGTAATTTCATTAATTTTCTTTTTAATAAAATATTTACTTCATGACTTAAAAATGAATTTTATTATTTACTCAATAATAATTGTATCTCTATGCTCAATAACTTACTTTGTAATATTAATTTTATTAAAAGATAAATGTATTTTAGAAATTTTAGCTAGTATTAGAAATAGGCTTAATTTAAAGAAGTAAAGGAGTAAGAAATAAGATGACAGAAAAAGAGTTTTTAACCTTATATAAGGAAAGAAGGAATCTAAAAAGCATAAGAGAAGCAAAAGAAAGATTAGATTCTTTCT
>OGZT01001480.1_pt1 | contig 15964 bp, 7 predicted proteins | sample 1576891 | NCBI WGS metagenome assembly OGZT01 (sample SAMEA3541521, study PRJEB24748) | human gut metagenome | biome: human gut; feature: human-associated habitat; material: faeces | place: China | collected 2012 | reverse complement strand
TAGCCACCTACCCATTTCTTTTCGTAAGTTCCATCAGGCAATTGGCGACCGGTATGCTGCTGTGCGGACTTATCGCGCTGTATTATTTTGAGTCGAAAGCAGCGCTCAGAGCTGATATCAAGGCCTGTCCCACGGTTACAGCTGGTCAGGCAACCGATGCCGTCATTCAGGACATACTCGTGAACAGAGAGCGCGTTTTCTCTAAGCCGCAGCTGGAGCGTTGGGACATAGTGATTGAAGAACTGAACGTCCAGATAGGCTATTCTGGAACCCTTGTCCCATTCAGGATCAACGGTGTCGATGATCGCCGGTTTTTTGGCATGTCGGGATGTGCCTCTCTCGACACTGTTGAATATGCCACAGAGTTTTTGACCCAGCAGTAGCTTGATCGGGCACAAGTAACGAGCATATTTTTCCTGATTGCCCGTTTCGTTTGGCTCAACCGCTGTCACCGGATGGTTGAGCCAGCATTCTTCAACAAAACCGAAAGATTACCACATCCCTTACCTCAATCTCTTCCGCAGGGATTTAGCCATCAGCGTAAGAATCCGAAATACCTAAATACGCTTTTGTTGTAATTATATTCACATAGGTGACGTATGGAGCGGGTTTTATATTATTACTTCTTGGTTTCATTTTTCTTGTCGCCAAAACAGAAAAAATAGATGAGGGTTGTCGTAAAAGCACCACCCACCCAACCCCAAAAGAAATCCCATGAAAAGCCGTGTCTCTCCCGAGGATCGCTTGTTTTCATCGGGTTTAGCTCTTGGTAGGTTTTAGCCTTCCAGACCAGCTCGTCATACTCATTTTTTGTCAGACGAACCGTGTCCTCATCATCGGGCTCGTCGGCGTTCGCAACTTCTATCGAAGCGCTGGCGTGCAACACTCTAGCTTCATCGGGAGAGTGATTACGCGTTTCATCCGCTCCTTTAACCTGCTTCAGTGATAGTAGAAAAATAAAACAAATCAGGAACATTCCTGCCTGCTTTTTCATTAACGTTATCTCCATTGGATAAGCACATAAACCAACACAGCCTGATTAATAACCGTTCCCAAGAAAGTTACTTCTCCCAAGCCGACTTGCTTTATCGTCGTTCCTGTCCACCGACCACTGTTGCCCCTGTGGTACAATACGCACGCATTTAAACAGCGTTATTGAGGATTCCCGCACCTCTTGGAGAGCCATTTTTGGCAAGCCGGTCTTTCGATATCAAGCTACTTCCCCAAAAAGTCAAACCATCCTGATGAGAGTAATAATACACCTTACCGTTTATCATACGTATCACTTTAGAATCCGGTTCCGAAGTAGAGTGATTGAAACGTGCAATATGATTGCTAACCAACAGACGTACCTGTTCCAGATCCGATTCATCCACTGCTGCAATCGCCTCATCGCTGGGCGCCCAAACGGTAAACGTCTGAGTTGAAACGAGCAACGTATCATATCCTGCCACTTTGATAAGCTTGGCAAACTTCGATAATGAACTGCTTTCTTTTATTAATTCATAAAGGTTTTGATCCGGTAGCGTTTGATTCCGGTCATAATGTTCGTTCCATTCATCCTTGCACGAATACATCATGAAAGAGACAAAGAGCACAGCAAGTAGAAACGCTGTTTTTATGGTATTCTTCATAAAAGTATATTTTTTTATTTATTCCTCTTTTAGTATCAATCTTTCCCTTCTTTATCAATATAGCTCACCGGTACGTATTCCAGATAATCGAAATGGAATTCAAGATTGTCAGCTTCCACATTCTTCGCTCTGAAATAGTGCGGAGCATAATCCTGGAAAGTAAACGTACCGATAATAATACGAAGACTCATATTATCCTGACGCAATGTCTTGTGGCCATTCAAACTATAAATAGAATTCGGTGCTTTCATATAGCCGCGATTTCGCATCATCTTATCATTTTCTACTCCTTCGTCAGTTGTTTTGTCATCATCTACCCAGCCTACACGAGGATCGGTACCAACAATTCTCAAGTCGACCGGAATACCCACAATTTCATCATCAATAAATAATTGTGCTACTCCGCGCCATGTCTCTGCACGATATCCCAATCTGATTTCGTAAGTTCCGGGAGGAACCGGATGCATCCTTAACGTGAAGTCGTACCACCCGGACATAACCATTTCGTCCGCCTGATAATTGGTCCAGTCTTCACTTGCCCAAAGTTTTAGTTTGGTATCATTGGTGAAATGAAAATAATCCCCGCAATAATCAGCCGTGAAGGTATGAGAATTATCTATCATCTTCCAACGTATGTTATTATTTGTCAACTGAGGAGGAATGGAATAACAGTCAAAACGAATACGTTTATTCAACACATCATTCTCCATAATGTCTTTATCGTACACCAGAATCTCATTCAACGCATGAACATATCCGTTCAATCCATTCAGATTGCTCTGAAAATCACTGATACTAACATGAGTGCCATCCTTTTGTGTGTTCAGCCTATTCCCCGATTTTATTTCAATCATCCGGTATTGAAGCATCGTCTCATAATATTCAAATCTCTCATTTTCAGCACCCGGAGCCGTTGCTGCCCCTGAATACAGAAAATCATTTGTAGACATCTGTCTTTCCAGCATATGATAGGATACAAATTTATTCAAAGCATTTTTTCTACTTGTATAATCATTGGCATCCTCATTCCCATAATAACGGGTAGCATACTCAGCCATTTCTTCTACAGTTTCTATGCCTGCCTTTTTGAAAGCCTCATTCGTTTCAGCGAATATGGTATACCCATATTTTTTCATTTCCGGATACTTAAATGTAGTTCCACCAAGCACCAAATCCGCTGCCGGCTTTTCATAAGTGAAATCGTATACTTTCATGATCGAATCACACATCCCAGTCTTTTCAAGAGCCTGAGAGAACAGACTGAAATAATCTTTATCCTGCATAAGCCCAGTCAAATAGGCATTAGACGGATCCACAATATCTCCTATCACATGAATAATTCCATTGTGCACTTCGATATCTTTCCGCAAAATAGGCACTTCCTGATTAACCAGAATTGTCTGATTTCCCTCCGTAAATCCCGAAAACGATATATTGATAAAACGATCGCTCATACTGGGTTCCGGAAGTGAACCCTCCTGAAATGATTCTGTCGCATAATTGGTTAATTCACTCTTGATAACGTGATTATAAACAATCTGCAACTTATCTTCTTTCGTCAAATCATTATAGGTAATTTCTTTCGCCTTGAAATATTCCTGAAAAGCAGAATCCGTAGGCATGAAACAAGTGAAATGTCCGTAACTGGACAATAAAGAAGAGGTTCCGGAATCATTAATAAGCTGATTGAAAACGGTAAAATTAGTTCGGTTGCTACAATAGGAAGCAACAGTTTCTCCCGTAAACGTATAGAATGCATCCCCTTCTACATTGTCGTCCACACAAGAGGGCACCAATATAGTTGCAAATAGCAAGAGAATAAGAACCGATATTGAATATTTTATTTTCTTCATAACGCTTGATTTTTATTCGATATTTGATGATGTTACATAAAACGGATTTTGTTTTAATGCAGTGTTTGCTCTCAGCTCATCCACATTAATCGGCATATACAAAGCATCTAATTCACTCAGTTTACTCTTAGTAGTCGTATTATCCAGTTTACTATATTTCTTAAGCAGATAAGTATTCACCACATTGGCAGGCTTCCCACCTTCCCTACGGATTCTACGCAATAAATCAAAATAACGTTTACCCTCAAACAGGAATTCTCTTTGGCGCTCATCAAAAACCAAGTTTCTCATGGCACTCTGCGTGTAATTGTTAGAATTCGACAATGAACCACTTCCCAAATCCGGATTGGCACGATCGAATGTCTTAGAGACCAAATCGAGAGCTCCCTGCAGATCGGTTCCTATCTCTACCAAAGCTTCCGCTTTCATCAAATAAATATCCGCCAAACGATAAAATATCCAGTTAGGAGCCTCCGCATTGAAAACATAGTCACCTTCTCTGACTGTACTCGAAGAAGTTTCTACCCTCAAAGCCATATACTTGGCTATAAAAGAAGAGCCTGTGGTACTAAAAAAAGCATCTTTCCCTCTCAAGTCAGTGGGTTCAAAAAGCGAAGGACTCATTGATTCAAAGTTGTATGGCGACAATTTATGCATATCCTGTCCCGCACGCCCTCCAAACATTCCATACATTTCATTCATCGCATAATTTGGATAATTCTTCAGACTGAACTGTAACTCAAAAATGCTCTCTTTTGAATTTCCCAAATAGTAAACAGATTCATTATACACCCGTGAGCTTTCCAACTGAAGCTGTCCGAGATTGGCCAACACCTTATCACAATAAATAATGCAGTTATTATAATCGTTCTTCCAAAGATACATATCGGCTATAAGGGCACGTATGGCATTCTTTGTTATACGTCCTTTTGTATAAAGCAGATTACTCCACGTCTTCTCGTCCGCAGCCTGATTCTCTACACTCTTCAAATCATCGATCAGGAAATTCAATAAATTATCAGGATTCTCCTGTTCCACTTCAAAAGGTAAACTGTCATCCGCATACGGTTCAGTGATCAACGGAATATCTCTGAAAGTACGTAACAGCATAAAGTAGCATAATGCCCGCACTCCTTTTGCTTCAGCAATATAAACATCCAGATTCTCACGTTTAAAGTTCGGATCTTTCGCCTGTACCTCCGGAGCAAATTTAATCACTGTGTTACAAAAATTAATTACACTATAATATTCTCCCCAATAAGTGTATGAATTGGAAGAATTCAAATTAATATTCAGAATATCCCTGATCGGATCGGATTTACCTGTTCCGGCTTTTACGTTGTCCGAACGCAATTCACCCCAAACGATGGCACGCTCTATAAATCCGGTTTCATTCATTCCACGATAACATGAACCCACCATGCTAAGCACATCGTTTTCATCTTTCCAGAAATCTTCAAAAACAGTCTCCGACTTGGGACGTATATCAAACCAGCTTTCACAGGATGCGAATGTTCCTCCCAATAAAGCCATCATAACTATACGCAATATATATTTCTTTGTTTTCATTTTTGTCTATAATTTGGTCAAATCATTAAATTGAACTCCTGTCATTAAAATCCGACAGTAACGCCAAAAGTGAAATATTGAGAACGAGGCGTTTTGCTCCTGTCCGCACAAAGACCAAAACTCTCAATACCTACCTCCGGATCTACACCCGTATATTTAGTAAATGTCACCAAATTGTTCAAAGTCAGATAGAAAGACAATTGGTTGAGGAATACGCGCCTTAATGATTTCGGACTGAAATTATACTTAAAGGTCAACGTTTTAAATCGAAGGAAAGAACCATCCTCTACAAAACGGTCACTTCCCAAGTAGTTATAACCGTAGTTATACAATGCACGAGGCATTTCTGTCACATCACCATCTTTACGCCAGCGCCAGTTTACAGCAATGGACTGGTTATTATTAGAATGCATATTTTCCGCATCCATACGTGCATAGTTCACGATTTTGTTTCCGTAACGGAAATTGAAAAATGCGCTGATAGAGAAATTCTTAAAGGTGATATTCGTACCGAAACCTCCGGTTAACTTCGGATTAGAGTTTCCTAAATAAACAATATCCAATTCATCAATGGTTCCATCATGATTTATATCTTCATAAATAGCATCACCGCCACGGAACTGGTATCTCTTATTACCTAAGTTGAAATAGTCAAAATACATAGGAAGTGGTTTTCCATTCGCATCTTTTACCACATTTCCATTGGCATCTTTCACCACAGGAGCAGTTCCGCCACGTCCCTCTTCATACTTGTCATACTGAAAAACTCCTTTATAGCGGAATCCATAGATGGAACCAAACGAGTTTCCTTCTTGCAAACGTGTCAAATAAGAACCATTATCGTAGTTGAAATCTTTATTGTATGCATTCAGCACAGCCGGTGACAATTCTACAATCTTATTTTTGTTATTAGAGAAGTTAACATTAAAATCCACCTTCCAATCTCTGGTTTTAATCAGATTATTGGTATAGATACTCAACTCCCAACCCGTGTTGTCCATCACACCGATATTGACATAAGACAGTGAACCGAATCCGGAAGAACTTGGTATACCCAAATCCTTAAATAACAGGTCTTCCGTCTTACGCTTATAAATGTTCCCATCGAATACCAACTTAGAATTAAACAGGTACAAGTCAATTCCCAGATTATAAGAGGTTACCTTTTCCCATTTAAGGTCCGACAATTCAATAGATGACGGCTTCACTGTAGGTATATTTATATAGTTGTTGTTCCCACCTCCCCAGCTACTATTATAACGACTGAAGTGCAGGTACTCTTTATCCGGCTGATTACCGGTAATACCCCAACCACCACGAATACCTAATTCGTCAATAACAGCTCTCAGAGGTTTCATAAATGATTCGTCGGCCATGTTCCATTTCAACGATACGGCCGGAAAATCTCCCCAGCGATTATTAGAACCAAACTTTGTGCTACCATCCCGACGGAACGTTGCATCAATTGTATAACGGTTCATAAACGTATAGTGCGCTCTACCCATTATTGCTAACGAACGCCATTGTCCGGCTCCACTATTAAAAGCTTTGTCAAAACCTACGGAAGTTGCATCTGTTATAGAGTTAGAAGGTAATCCGTATTTCTCAAATTCCTGATACTGTGAGTTTCCGGAATTCATCTGCCACACAGCCGATACCAACAAAGAGTGATTATCTCCCCAACGAGGAATCCATGTTATTTTCTGCTCACTCTGAATAGACAATCCTTCAGACTCCTTCATATAAGCACGATTCACGGTCTCATCATTCCATGATTTGGACGTTACTTCTTTGGGGAGGAACTTTGACTCTTTCGTATTCTCAATATTGAAAGATACATATCCATTATAACGCAATTGAGCTTTTTCCGGATTGATAATGTCATACTGTAAACGCAGAGTAGGTACAATATAAAGATTCTTTTGATTATTGAATGCCAGATTTGCCAACGCCACCGGATTCATCAAATCCTTCTGAGAATTATCCAAAGAGGACGATTGTGGTATATTATAATAGATATCTGTATTATTTCCATTCGCATCTTGCTGGAAAATGGATACGTTAGGCATTTTACGATAAGCCATACTAAGCAAATTCTCCTTATTGTCTCCATCACCCACATCATTAGCATAATTCTTATGATTATCAGTGTATGTCATTGAAAAGTCTGAAATAAACTTTATACGATCCGAAACCTGATATTCCAGATACATTCTATCCGTGAAACGTTCCAGATTTTGCTTAATCACAGTTCCCGATTGGGAATAATATCCAAGAGATGCACGGAAAGTGGCTTTGTCTCCACCACCGGAAACGGTTGCATAATGGTCATGTGTGAATCCATATTGAGTAATAGCTTTCACCCAATCCGTATTATTATTAAAATTCTGGTATTCGGCAAAAGTTGGATCGTAGTTAAATTCGGGAATATTTGCTGCATACTCGTCCTGAAAAGGATTAAAATAGGCCTGTTTCATTAACATTGTATAGTCGTCTCCATTAAGCATTTTTAATCCCCGGGGTTGTTGGGCTCCGGAAAAACGATAAGAATACTGAACCCGGGTAGGACCTTTAACCCCCTTCTTCGTTTTAATCAGAATTACACCATTAGCTCCCTTTGACCCCCAGATAGCAGCAGAAGCACCGTCTTTCAAAACAGTAATTTCTTCGATGTCATCCGGATTGATATTCAACAAATTCGCAAATTGTTCCTGATCTGCCGATGTATAGTCAAAAGAGTCATCCACATTATTTTCGAAAGGTATATCATTTAATACGATTAATGGTTCGGATTTTGAGTTGATTGAAGTAGTACCACGAATACGCATGGACGAACCGGAGCCCAAGTCACCGGAGTTTCCCAATATATCAAATCCCGCAATACGTCCCTGTAATGCGTCATCAATAGAAGCTACTGACATATCTTCAAGATCACGCATACTGATATGCTGCATCGCACCCGATACCTCTCGTTTAGGTATTGCCAGCGTTCCGTCCGAATGCATTGCTTTCGCTGTTACCACAACTTCATCAAGCACTGCGTTTTCCTTCATCTTTATATTAAACCTGCGCTTATCCTTAATAGAAACTTCGACAGGATCGTATCCCACAAAACTGACCTTAAGTTTGTTGTTCACACTCTTTATAGAAAGTGAAAAGTTTCCACTAAAGTCCGTTATCGTAGCATTTACAATACGTCCGTTGGCATCTACCTCCGTTACGTGTGCACCAATAATCTCCCCTTCCAGGTCGGAAGAGACATTCCCTGTTATCACCAGCTGTTGAGATTGTGATGCCACAGTCATTGACAAGCAAGAAAAGACAACCAGCAATATGCTTTTTATATTATCAATATTCATAATTTAGTAGTATTGTTTTTTTGACTATTCAAACCTTAATGCCGTATCAATTAAATGAATAACAGAACGTGAAGAAGCAAGGATTGAAGTTTCCTCACCAGACAGACTGGGAATATTGACAATATAATCACGAGCCATCAGATTGTATACTCCTTCAGTAGTTGTTATCACTTTAGCCTTCAACGGTTGTCCGTCTGAAGTGGTAGCCTGGCACTTAATCTCTAAACTGCCACCTTGGGTATTCAATGTCAACTTATGAAATTTACCACTCGGATTACGTGCAGCCGTTTCAAAGTTCATATTTACCATAGGGGCCTTATCATCTACAAAAGCCAAATTATCCATTAAGTGATATTTGAGAAAATTCAATAGGTAGATTGTTTTTTTCTTCTTTTCATCATGATCTTCCTCAGCATAGATTTCATCCCAGTCAAATAAGTTAGGGTCTTCTCTGAATGCTTTCTCCAACGCTTCTTTGGTTGGGACAAAAACAGTATAACGGAAATTATTGAACGAATTCACTACATATCCCAAACCTATACTTCCGGAGGTCTTCTTCATATCGAAAATCGGAACAATGTCTTTATCAGACTTAAAATAATTGAATACACGGTCATCCCCTTGCAAAAGGTCAAAAAATGCTTTATACTCATTGTGCTCACCCAATACGTTATATACTGATTTAACAGGATCTTGCAAAACACGGTCTACAAAATAAGTACGTCCGTTATCAGAATCATAACGGCTGGGCATTCCGGTCACTTCATTGATAACAATCGAAGCAGGCTTTACATTCACTTCTATATCTCCCCCACCCTGTATCTGTAAGTTTTTCCCTTCTCCACTGATCTTCAGCATAGTGCCACCTTTGGTAAGTGCATAATTCGTCTTTCCGTCATCAATATAACCCGACATTACATTCTGATCCTTATTACCCACTACGATGTGCATATCAAGAATATCATTCAAACGATTGATGATACTATTTTGATTCTTTACTGTCCGCAAAATAGCTCCCGTTTTATTTCCAGCTGCATCTGCTTTATACACATCGGCAAACACCATGTTATCAGCAGGTACATATCTAAATGACCATATTTCACGATAGCTTACTCCCTTTGCCCAAGCAACCGGATCACGGTAGTTTTGTAAAGCCTCGTCGGTAGGTACAATCAGATTATACATATTTTCGATGGAACGCAGGTATAAGAAGAAACGCATAGTTCCATCCTGTATCGCCCAATTCATGATCTGCGTGTGGTCACTTGTCAAAGTAGGTCCGTATACACATTGATAATCAATCGGCGGAAACACCTTATCGGATATGTAAATTACCCCGTTACAACCCAGATAAGTTTTTTTCACATTGTCAATAGAGATATCCATTTTAAAGCTCGATTCATCGGTTAGCTTCGGCCATGCGTGAGGCAACGAACTCATAAATGACTTCTTTTGATGATTCTTCAGAAACAGGGCAAGAATCGGAGTCGGAATATCCTCCCAACTTCCATAAGCCTCTTTCAAATAACGCCCTTTATCACTATTGATATACTCATTCATAGCCTTGTCCGTGGGTACAAACATAGCGCCCATATCCATTTCGCTACTATACACATTATTACTTGGATCATAGTACAACAAGCCATAACTTTCCATCCACTTTTCTGCTGGATCCAGTCGGTTTTCTACTGTAAAATAACGTTTTACAAAAATAGAATCTGCATTCGGAAGAACGGCATTGCTAAAACCGTCATAAAAATTATGCACCGCTTTATTAACATTTTCTTCATAATAAGGTGCACTAAATTTGTTTAGTAATTGGTTGAACAGATTCGTTTCACCGTTATCCCGAATCAACTGCGACATATTTTTTGCCGGAAGTATCACATCTTCCATAACATGTATATACCCGTTCTTACAAATAATGTCCTTCTCTATTATTTTTACCCCATTTACATAGACATCTCCATCTTCATAGTTTCTACCATTATTCAATATAGAGAAATCTTCCTTGGTCACTCCCTGTACCATCATGTGTTCCGGTGTAAAATAAACCAAGGGTGACGAACTTTCGTCATCCACCAGATAAATCCCTCCTTTCTCTGAGAAACGACTCCAATAAGAGTTCTCAAATAATCCCTGATCTTTAATAAATGCGATACTGTCAAGATAGGTACTTGCATTGAATTTTCGGAAAGTCTGCCCTGCCGCAGGACCTTCACCTGACACAGTCAGGTTGGAAAGCATACCCGATAGATATGCCATATTGATCATGCTCGAGTTCATGATCATTCTTTTCATCGACATCGAAAGCATCTCGTAACTTCTAATGCCTTGCGTGTTTGTTTCAAAAAAGCGCTTGAATGCTTCATCCTTTGCCGGGAAAAGAGTTTTACTTCCGGTCTTTTGCAATACATCCTTATAATTAAGGTCATTAATCAGACGAACAAAATAAGTGAATTCGCCACTTTCATTCAAATAATCGTAGATATTACCTCTTAAGAAATCGGGTTCTTTCTCATCATAATAATAGTCGTCTTTGCACGACACGAGGCATAAATAACATAAGCTCACACAAAAAAGCGATAAAGCTATGAATCGCTTTCGATTAAATTTGTTATGCATTTCTTTTATAGTATTAAACGTTTATCAATTATAAACTAAGGATATCGAAATACTGAATCCATAAATGGACTTTACAGAAGTTGGCTTACTAAGTTGCATTTTTCATATAAACAAATTATTATTAGATTAATTTCACAGAACAAAAGTAGGAAGAAATAAAACTCCAATAGAACAAAAAGCCACCATATACTATAAGAAATGTACACTCACCCACCTTTTTAGGGGTAAAATGGACATTTACACCTAAATTGTATACATTTGTAATATTGATCTATACATTTCATTATTGGGTTTACAAAATCAAATAACTACCAACAAAGCAAATTCATAATTTTCACCGGGAAACAGATACAACCTGTCAAATAAATCACGATATTTGCAACATCCTTTAGGATTAGCCTCTACAAGGGAAGTTTACCAATCACTATCTTCAAAAGCACTAATACCTGAGGCTTCGTGTCAGCATACGCTCAACTAATACACTAATAGTTAATATATAACATAACTTAACGAATCAGGTTAACTTTATTCATATATAATGAATAAAATACGTATTCCATTACTATTCATCTGTAACATTCTCCTTCTGAACGTATATTGTCAGACACTGGCCAAAAATTACTATGTAACTTCGGCCCAAAACCTATCTCAGAACAATGTTAAAACAATTATTCAGGATGGCAAAGGTTTTATGTGGTTCGGAACTAAAAACGGACTAAACCGTTTTGATGGAAAGAAAGTGAGAATATACAATTGTTACGATGAAAAAAGAGGGATCGGCAACAATAACATCTCTGCCCTATTTGAAGATAAGAACAAAAATATATGGGTAGGTACAGACCGTGGTATATATATCTATAACCCCCTGTCCGAAAAGTTCAGCCACTTCAACATCACTACAGAGACCGGAGTAGGTATATCCGATTGGGTAGCCCAGATAGCGGAAGATAAAGAACAAAGGATATGGATAATAATACCTAACCAGGGGGTGTTCAGATTTGACATTGATACCAATAGCCTGTCACACTATCCTTTTATTATTGCAAGTAATCAGGCTTCTAAACACCCACAATGTATTACGATTCTGAAATCCGGTGAAATATGGATAGGAACCAATAAAGACGGCTTGTATCATTACAATACTAAAACCGATAAATTCGAGCAACATATCGTAGACAGGAATGGTATATCCATCAAAAATGACATGATATACAGTACCTGCGAATACGGAGATTATATTATATTGGGTGTACACGAGGGAGAATTAAAAAAATACGATTACAACAATAACACATTTTTTGTAGTTAATGCCGCCGATGTCCATCACAAAATAATCAGAGATGTCAAGGTGTTCAATAATGAATTATGGGTCGGTACGGAACAGGGTATCTATATAATAGATGAAGATGCCGGCAAAACTGAATTAATCCGCAGTGATCCGATGATAGGTAACAGTCTGACCGACAACAAAATTTACGCTATGTATCAGGATAATGAGAATGGAATATGGATTGGTACTGTATTCGGAGGAGTAAATTACATTCCTTCTCAAACACTGACTATAGACAGGTATCTCCCCAGCCAACAAAAAAACTCTATCGATGGAAGAATCATACGTGATCTGAAAGAAGACCAGAATGGAAAGATATGGGTATGTACCGAAGACAATGGCATATCAGTCTTTGACCCTAAAAAGCAATCTTTTGAAAGAATTACTCCAACAGGAGGTACTCAGTTTATTCCTCAGGCCATTATAGAAAATCAGGACGAGATATGGGTGGGTCTATTCAAAAACGGAATAGATATCTATAACCTGAAAACTAAAACCCGAAAACATCTCAGCCCCGAACAATTGGGTATTGACGAATCAAGTATTTGGGCATTATATCAGGACAGAAAAGGAACAATCTGGTTAGGAAATGGATGGGGAGTTTACTCCAGTGATAAAAACAACCTGAAATTTGAGCGTCACAATGAATTCGGATACAACTTCATTTTTGACATATACGAAGATTCAAAAGGTAATATATGGGTTTGTACGATGGGAAATGGAGTGTTTAAGTTAAGGGCAACAGATAAAATAGTTGAGCATTATATTTACAGGCAGGAAGATCCCAATACCATAAGTTCTAACTCTGTGAGTAGCGTTACTGAGGATAGAAAAGGAAATCTTTGGTTTTCAACAGACCGTGGAGGCATATGTAAATATATGAAAGAGACAAATAGTTTCAAGTCTTACTCCAAAAACGAAGGATTACCCGATGACGTTGCCTACAAAATAATAGAAGATAATGAAGGGCTACTATGGTTTGGTACCAATCATGGCATGGTACGTTTTAATCCCGAGACGGAAGCAATCCAGGTATTTACCGAAAAAGATGGCATCAATAACAATCAATTCAATTATAAGTCAGGGATCAGAACCCGGTCTGGAAAGTTATATTTCGGATCCATCAACGGGCTAATGGCCGTAGATCCAAACAACATTAAACGTCCTCATGTCACAGCTCCACTTTATATTACCAAGTTACTGATATTTAACGAAGAATTAAAAGTAAACGAGAAAGGATCTCCACTTACCAACAGTATTATTTACACAAATGAGGTCCATCTGAATCACGACCAGAACAGTATTGGTTTTGAATTTGCTTCGCTCAGTTATTCCTCATCAAGTAATTATAAATATTCTTATAAACTGGAGAACTTTGACAAAGACTGGACTATCACAAATGATAACCGTAGTGTATCATATACCAATCTTAGCCCAGGCGATTATTCTTTCCGTGTCAGAGCGACCAATAGTCTGGGTGAATGGGGGGATAATGAAACATCTATTAAAATATTTATTAAAGCTCCCTGGTGGCAAAGCACAATAGCCACCTATTGTTATATCCTCCTCTTTCTAATAGGGGTTATTACCTTTATTTATCTGTATGACCGCACACAAAAGAAACGGTATGCACAGAAACAGATTTTAGCAGACAACCAACGCGAAAAAGATATATAATGCTAAAATAGAATTCTTTACTGATATCGCACATGAAATACGAACTCCTCTTATTCTAATCAACGGCCCACTCGAGGCTATTTTGGAAGAGGAGGAAATAGATCCGCCAGCCATCAGAAAGAACATGCGCATTATGGAACAAAATGTAAAACGTCTGCTTGATCTGATCAACCAGCTACTCGATTTCCGTAAAATAGATGAACGTAAATTTATACTTAACCCCACAAATACCAATCTCAACAATCTGGTAACCAAAACCATAAACCGATTCCAACTCACGTTTGAACAAAAAGAGAAACAACTTACACTTCACATTACTGACGATGTATTGATAGCCAATATAGATCAGGAATCAGTCATTAAGATAATCAGTAATCTGATAAACAACGCATTAAAATATTCAAATAAAACAATTCAGGTAGACTTGTATGCTACAGATGATAATATCGCTCACATACGCGTTATCAATGACGGTGCTCCTATCCCGGACAATCTGAGTAAAAAAATATTTGAACCATTTTACCGTACAACGAAGGTATCCAATATTCCCGGAAGTGGAATAGGATTGTCTCTCGCCAGTAATCTGGCAAAACTCAATAATGCCGAATTAATACTTGACACTACTGCCTCCCTGACCACGTTTATTTTATCTATTCCAATCAACGTCAATGCAGACGAACAACATACAGAGGAAAAGGAACAGGAAGAGGATAATGAATCTACAACTTTCATCGAACAGAATACTCCTCCAACTGTTATTTCCGACACTGAAGAAGACGAAGAGTTGGGAGAAGATGAACCGAAAATAAAAGAAAACAGCATACTGATAGTTGAAGATGAACCGGAGGTTCGAAGCTATCTATCAGAACGCTTGGAAAAATATTTCAATGTCTACATTGCAACAAATGGGGTTGAAGCACTGAAAGTCTTAAACGAGAAGTACATTAACATCATTCTGAGTGATTTGATGATGCCCGAAATGGATGGTCTGGAACTGTGTCAGAACGTAAAATCAAACGAAGACCTTGCTCAGATACCTTTTGTTCTGCTTACTGCCAAAACGGATATGGATAGTAAAATGAAAAGTCTTGAGATAGGTGCAGATGCATATATCGAAAAACCTACGGCTTTCAACTATCTGTATAAGCATATTAATATGTTGCTTAAAAACCGGGAAAAAGAAAAAAAAGCATTCCTGAACAAACCGTTCTTCCCGGTACAGAAGATGAAAGTGAGTAAAAATGATGAGAAGTTCCTAAACAAAATTATTGAGATAATCAATCATGATCTTGCTAATCCGGAACTAAATGTGAAATATCTTGCTGACAACCTGTATATGAGCCGTTCAGGGCTCCATCGAAAAGTAAAACAGATAACCTCACTCTCCCCTATTGAGTTTATCAAACTAATCAGACTGAAAAAGGCTGCGGAACTGATACAGGGAGGTGAATATCAAATAGCAGAAGTTTGCTTTATGGTAGGAATTAACTCTCCGTCTTATTTCGGTAAGATGTTCTTTCAGCAATTTGGTATGACCCCCAAAGAGTTTGCAAAAAGTAACAAAGTAGGAAAAGGCTAAATAGAAAAGTATAGTTTGTTATAAAACAGTGAATGAGCCACAGTGGATATAACTTATCTGTTGTGGCTCATTTACCATTTTATATTAGCCTTTAAAAACAAAGTAAATTGTATTTAACGGATATCTATATCAGGCTTATTTTTGATAATAGAACAAGCTGCTTTATGTCTTTATTCCTGTTTTCTTTTTTCGCTACAACAAACTCAAACCAGTTTAATTATCTTTTATACCTGTTGTCAATCTTATAGACTTTCATTTCATTTCTCTACGGAGATCGCCTCGATCCTCTACCATTATCTTTGCCATGGAAAACATAGTTCTTTATGAACGTTAATAAG
>OGZT01001470.1_pt1 | contig 16036 bp, 14 predicted proteins | sample 1576891 | NCBI WGS metagenome assembly OGZT01 (sample SAMEA3541521, study PRJEB24748) | human gut metagenome | biome: human gut; feature: human-associated habitat; material: faeces | place: China | collected 2012 | reverse complement strand
ATTGCTAATGGAGAAATGTATCATGGGAATACGGCTAAAGAGTTTATACAATGAAAATGAGAAACACTCTCAACAAAGAAGTACAAAAAGCACAAGAAAACGAAAACGTAGAAAAAGAAAGGAGACCTCTACCATGAGGAAAAACGACGCATTCCGCCGGGCAGCAGCTCTGATGGCAGCGTTGAGCATCACGGTGTCTCTGGCGGCTCCGGCCTTTGCAGGGACCTACTACATCGACTACGGCGATATTACCGTCACCAAAGATGAGGATGGCAAACAGACCGTTCAATATAGCAAAGAGGACGGAACTACCGCTACGGAGAACGATAGTGGTGAGATCATCATCACCACCTCTAATGCGGACAAGACCACGATGGAGAGCGACCTGGAAGGCCCCGCAGCAGAGGATTCCGGCTTTGGCCCTGTGGTAGAGGACAACTACCAGCCGACCCAGCCGGAGGACGCTGAGGAACCGGAAGGCACAGACCAGCCGGAAGATGCAGACCAGCCGGAGAGCGCTGAGGAACCGAAAAGCGCAGACCAGCCGGAGAACACTGACCGGCAGGAGAACGCCGGGCAGCAGCCCCAGCAGGCAGCCCCGGCTGCTGCCCCTGCAGCCTCTACCCAGGCAAATGGCTTTATTCAGCACACCATTACGGTGATCAACAAAGTTGCCAATACGGTGTTGAACCTCACCCTGAAAGACGTAAAAATTGATGTGAGCAACACCGGAAAGGACACCGGAAACCCATGGAATAGTGACGAAGGAAAAGCCGCCCTGAGCGTTCAGGGAAAGGGCAATGTGGAGATCGAGCTGGACGGCAATAACGAGCTGAAAAGCGGCACTCACAGGGCGGGCCTTGAAAAAAACACCTCCACCTCCACAGGCACGCTGACCCTGAAGGACGATAAAAAGGACGATAAAGAAGCCGGCATCGGCAGCCTGAAGGCCACCGGAGGCCAATATGCTGCCGGCATCGGCAACGGCGGCTACTACGGCAACGGCGGCAACCGCAGCGGCGAAAACATCACCATCACCGGCGGCACGGTGACTGCTACCGGTGGTTGGGGTGGTGCCGGCATCGGCGGCGGCTACTACGGCAGCGGCAAAAACATCACCATCAAAGGCGGCACGGTGACTGCTACCGGTGGCGACGAGGGTGCCGGCATCGGCGGCGGCTACTACTACGGCAACGGCGAAAACATCAAGATCACCGACGGCACGGTGAACGCTACCGGTGGTTGGGGTGGTGCCGGCATCGGCGGCGGCGGCGGCTACGACGGCTGCAGCGGCAAAAACATCACCATCACCGGCGGCACAGTGACTGCTGGCGGAGGTGACCGAGGTGCCGGCATCGGCGGCGGCATCAACGGCAGCGGCGAAGACATCACCATCAACGGCGGCACGGTGACCGCTGACGGTGGCGTAAATGCTGCCGGCATCGGCGGCGGTGAGCGGGGCAACGGCGAAGATATCACCATCACCGACGGAACTGTGAACGCTGCCGGTGGCGGCAGTGGTGCGGGCATCGGCGGCGGCTGGAAGGGCAGCGGCAGCAATGTCACCGTGAGCGGAGCCGCTCAGGTGACAGCGATCGCCGGCAAGCCTGACTGGGGCGGTGCCGGTGCTACCATCGGCAGCGGCGGCAGTCAGACGCCGGATGGACCTGTCGACGGCAAGGAGATCCAGGCAGACATCAGCCACCTGACCACCGGCTACATCCACCACATCATCTACGACCCGGCCCTGGTCTCGGAGGACAACCCGCTCGGCATCGTGAGGGAATGGTGGGAGCCGGAGCGCCCCCAGCCCAACCCGGAGAATCCTCAGCCCAACCCGGAGGACCCGAATGCCCCGGCGGAGGAGAGCAATGAGGTGAGCCTGGGTACCCCCGGCCTCCATGTGGAGACGCTGGAGGGCAGCCTCCTGCCCTTTGACGCCCGGCAGCAGGGCAGCACCCTGCGGGTGACGTCCAATAATCTGGCCGCCCGGCTCCACGGCACCCGGCAGGCGCTGGAGGCCCTGCGGGAGCAGGGGGTGGAGCAGATCCAGTTTGTCACCACCCTCAAAACGACCACCCTGTCGGTGGAAGACCTGCTGGCAGAGGGGGGCAGCTGGTTTGCTCTGGAGCACGACGGCCTTGGGAGCCGGCAGCTGAGCGCAGCTCAGGCCGAGAGCCTGAAGTGCCGGATGCGCTAAAAAATACAGACCCCTTACAGGGGCCGCCTTGGGAAACCACCCGGGGCGGCCCCTTTTTTGTATAATGAAAACCACTCGCTAGGCGAGTGGTTCAGTAAAAGACTTCTGTCGATAATGCGGACAAAAAGAACTCCCTTTGCTATGATGGGCGGCAAGTAACGTAAAGGAACCCGTTTACGGGTAGCAGGCAACAAATCTTTCGCGGCTGGCAGACCGTGATTTACGTGACGTGACACGTTGCTAGTATTCTAGGGCTATGCCCGCATATGAAAACCCCCCGGCTCCGCCGGGGGATATTTATTACATCCCCGATCGGCAGAGTTGATGATTGAATCCGCTGGAAAAATACGGTATACTATAGCAAATCACCTATACGATAGAAGTGTCAGAGGTTTATGAAAGCAGCAAGGGGGAAAGACCATGAAACGACGTGATTTCTGTAAAGCACTGGTTTGCGGTGCAGCTCTTGCGCCCGGGCTGGCACTGCCCCGGGCTGAGGCAGCGGCAAAAAGCCAGACGGTGGGCCGGGCAGTCCCGGCGGGCAATTATACAATGTCCTTCCGCAGCGAGCTGAGCCAGATGGACATCGAGCACGAATATTACTACAGCGACAGTTTTTTTGCGCACAGCTCCATCCAGTACGACCACCAGCTGGCGCTGGCGACGCTGGGCATGGTGACGGCTGCTTTCAATACATGGGCCAGCGATGCGAAATACTGGGCCAACGGGAACGTGGGCCGCGAGGACAGCCTCGACGCAGCCTATACCAAGCTGGGCTTCGGCGACGTGAAATACCGCTATTATGATGTCGATGTGGGCAAGGCGGGCGACTTCGTGGGCTGGTCCACGGCCCGCAAGACCATCACCCTGAACGGGAAGCGCACCACCATCGTGGCGCTCATCCTGCGCGGCGGCGGCTACGGCGGCGAGTGGGTGAGCAATCTGCACACCGGCGCGGGCCACGCCCACAGCGGCTTCATCATCCCGGTGCATGAGGTGTTTGCCGATTTGAAGAACTATCTGGCGGCAGCTCAGCAAAAGGGAGAGCTGGGCGTCGTCAAGCTCTGGATGGGCGGCTACAGCCGCGGTGCGGTGGTGGCGAACCTTCTGGCCGCCCGGGTCAACAGGGAGCTGTCCGGACTGGAACGGGAGAATGTCTTCGTCTACACCTTTGCGACACCGGTGGCCCTCGGCCCGCAGGACTACCCCGACTTGCAGCAGGACTACGACAACAACCACAACGCCGACGGCAGCCTGAAAGAGAGCTGGGGCGAGAGCAACATCTTCAACATCATCTCCAGCGGCGACATCGTGCCGCATCTTCTGCCCGAAGAGTGGGGCTTCTACCGGAACGGCAACGACCGCTTTCTCCCATCTACCCGGAACGAGGAAGAGCTGGAAGACCTGAACGAGATGGGCAAGAACGATTTCGGCCCGACGCCGCTGGACTTCAGCTGGCTGGCTACCGACAAAGAAACGGACGAAGTCATGCTCCGCATGGAGGAGTACTTCATCTCCCGCGAGAACTACCATGAGAAGTACGAAGCCGCCCTGATGGACATGATACAGTGCGCCTTCATCCGCTCGGAGGAGGAGGTCACGCAGAACAAAGTTCTGGACGACGGCGAGGTCATCCAGCGGCTGCGCACCCTCACCCATCTGAAGAACATGGATTACTGGAAGATCTCCCGCGCCGTCTGGGCGGCATCCACCATGAGCCGTGCCGTGCTCAAGCGGGTCGATGCGGAGAATATCCCCATCCGTGCGCAGCAGATCGTCGTGCCGATCCTGGCGGTGGGCCTCTGCTATGGCCTCGAGAGCGAGGCTGTGAGCCTCATTGCAAAGTACATCCTGATGTTCGTGTCGATGAGGAGCGCGCCCGACGACGCCATCCGGGCGGCGTTCTGCCACCACTGCGAGAATTACATTGCGCTGATGGAATATTACGCCCCCTCCGAGCACTGCATGGAAGCCACCACCCGCACCTGAAAACCGAAAATTCGGAGACAGCAGACCGCTGCCGGAGTCGAAAGACCCCGGCGGCGTTTTTTATGCGTAAAATTTTTTGCGCTGGCACGCAATGACATCCTTCGTGTCCGGTAAACGGTATCCTGATAACGCAAAGGGCGGCATCCCCGCCGGGAGCGAGAATGAAGGAGGGCTGTTGTATGCGGAATCGACTGGAACGGAGGCGGCTGACACTGCGCGCCGCAGCACTGTGCATCGTGCTGGTGCTGCTGTGCGGCTGTCTGCTGCCCGCATTTGCCGAGGGGCCGGAGCGGACGGACAGCGTGCCGGACCAGACATGGGACGAGGAAATAGAGGACGAGCCTGCCTGGGACGAAGAAGAGGACATCCGGACAGACGAGCCGGTGCTTCTGCCCGCGGAAGGCGGCATCCCCGTCGTGGCGGACGGGCTGGATGACATCGGGCTGCCCGACGAGACACCGACGCCGGACAGCGGGGCCGTCAAAGCGGACGAGCATTTTGAGAGGACCTATCTCTTCTGGCTCAGCGAGTCGGACGAGGCCGACGGCGGCCTGCCCTACGCGGAACAGACCGTGGGCAGCGGCGAAGAGCTTCTGATGCCCGAAGAGCCGGAGGTGGAGGGAAAGAGCTTCCGCTTCTGGTACAGCCGGGACGACGAAGGGACGGCGGTCCGCTTCGTGCCGGATGAAGGACTGCTCTGGCCGGAAGCGGACAGCGAGTGCAGCCTCTACGCCTGTTTCACCGACGATGAGGCCCAGCAGGAGGAGCCCGTTTTAGACGAGGAAGAAGACATCGCCGTTCTGCCGGAGTTGTGGGAAGAACGGCCCGTTGCCGAGGAGAAAACGCCTCCGGATGAGGCAGAACAGCCCGAAAAAGACAGATCCCCTGAGGAAGATGCCGACTTGGCCGACGACAGCGTAGACGGGGATAAAAACGCCCTTCCTGCGGACGAACTTGATGAGGATGCACCGGGCTGGGGCGATCAGACTCAGGAAGAGTCGGCGGCAGTCTTCCTGCTCAAAACCCCCACCAGCCTGCCCGGCAGCAATAACCCCAGCCAGTGGGCGCCGGACAACAGCGAGTGCAAGTGGGTCGGTAAGGTGAAGACCTACGGCGCGGCATGGGAAGATAACGGCAAGAACATCCTGACAGATGTGTCAGACTATGTTGTATCGTGGCCGGGCGGCGCGACTGGCGACGCATGGTCGCTGAAACCGGGCGATGACTACTGGGACGAGGTCGTCGATGAGATATGGGACGAGTATAAGGACACCATCGAGAAGCAGACCGGCATCACGGGGCTGACGCAGGACGATCTGGAGAGCATCGTGGTGACGCCGTACAAGATCTCGCGCAACAACGGGACAAAACCGGATAAGCACATCGACTGCATCATCAGCGTCAAGAGCAGGAAAAACTTCACGGCCCGGTTCAACGTCCGCGCCCCGGGCGAGGACGACTACAGCATCCGGGAAAGCCGCGAGTACCAGAGCGGCGAGCGGGTGGAAGAGACGACGGCGGACATCGAAAAAGAGCTCGACATCGGCGGTGCGCGCTACGTCTTTGACGGCTGGTACAAAGAGCTCCACGGTTCGGTGACGGATGAACCGGACCCGAAGGAAAAGGTATCGCAGGACGAGTGGGAAGAGGGCTATGAGCCCACCGACGAAGAGCTGGAAAACGGCGTCGTCAATTTCTATGCTCACTACGTTCTGGCCGATATAGACCCGGACACCGGCGTGGAGACAGACTTCTTCGAGCTGCCGCTGATGCTGTGTGCCGGTGCGGCCGTTCTGGGCTGCAAAAACAGAAAGAAGGAGGAAGATGAGTGAAGGAACCAAACGAGGCACTTGCCCCGGAGGCCCCGCCCGGGACGCCGGAAGCGAACCTGTCTGGACCGGCGAAGCCGGAAAAAAGCCCCCTGCTGCGGGAAGTGCGCAGTCTGGCGGTGCGGCTGGCGGTGTTCGCCGCCCTGCTCTGGGTGCTTCTGACGCAGGTGTATCTGGTGACGCAGGCGTCCGGCAGCGAGATGTTCCCCGCCGTGAAGGACGGCGACCTCGTGCTGGGCTGCCGGCTGGAAAAAGACTATGCCAAGAATGATGTCGTGGTATATGAGCGCTCGGGAAGGCTGCGGGTGGGCCGCGTGCTGGCCCGGGGCGGGGACATCGTGACCCTGAGCGAGAGCGGCGTTGTGGAGGTCAACGGCTCGGCGCAGGGCGGCGGCATCCTCTACCCCACCTACCCCAAATCGCTGCTCAGCTACCCCTACGCTGTGCCGGAGGACAGCGTCTTCATTCTGGGCGACTGCCGCACACAGGCCGAGGACAGCCGTGACTTCGGCCCGGTGCAGTGCAGTGCGGTCAAGGCAAAAGTCATCACCCTCATCCGGCGGCGGGGGCTCTGAGCCGCCAAAAACCATACAGGACAAGATAGGAGGAACTTCAGGATGAAACAGAACAAGGCAGAAAAGCTTCTCGCAGGCGTGCTTTCCATCTCTCTGGCCATGGGCGTCAGCGTCATGCCCGCCTTTGCGGCACAGGTGCAAGGCCCTCCGTATGAGGATATGTCCCGGGTGTATCTCACCAAAAACTACGAGCTGACCAACACGGGTACGATCTCCCCGGAAGAGACCTTTACGTTTGCGATCGAACCGGATACCGTGACCGATGCATCGGAGGGCATTGACGCCGCAGATTATCTGCCGAATGTCGGCGACGTGACCTACGCACAGGGCGAAGCCGGCAGTGCGAACAAGACCAGGCAGATCGAGATCCAGCTGCCCAAGTACGACAGCGTGGGCGTCTACACCTACATCATCCATGAGGTGGAGGGCAACAGCGCAGGCGTGACCTACTACGGCAACGCCATCCTGCTGCGGGTGACGGTCATTGAGCAGGACGGCAAGCTCCGCATTGCCGCTGTCCACACCGAGGACCCGGAGTCCACCGGCGAGGGCAAGAAGGACGACTTCGACAACCGCTACTCTGCCGGTGAGCTGGAAGTCCACAAGGACGTCGAGGGCATCATGGGCAATAAGGACAAATACTTCAAGTTCACGGTGCAGCTGACCGGCGAGGAGGGCAAGACCTATCAGGACAGCTACGCCATCACCGGCGGCAGCTATGACGCGAACCCCGACTCGATCGAGATCAGGCCCGGCGAGACGACGGAAGCGACCTTCTATCTGAAAGACGACGATACCATCCACATCGAAAACCTGCCCTACGGCGTCGAGTACAAGGTGTCTGAGACGCCGGTCGCAGACTATGTGACGACGGAGACTGGCACCGAGGGCGAAGTGGATGCGGCGGTCGAGCAGGCGAACTTCACCAACACCAAGGGCGGCACCGTGGATGCCGGTGTGGTGCTGGACAGCGCACCCTATCTCTTCACCCTGACGGGTGCTGCGGGCGTCGGGCTGCTGCTGACCCTGCGCCGCCGCCATCAGAAGTAAGCGCGGAGGAAATAAGGCAAGGGAGGTGAGGAACATCCGGTGGCAGAAGATGGCCCTGCGGGCGGCGAACGGCCTGCTGGACGGGGTGACGGCCCTGCTGGTGCTGCTGGCGGTGGTCTGGTCGGGCTATGCGCTGTGGGACAACAGCCGGGTGTACGCCGCTGCCGACAATGTGCAGGCCGGGCTGTTGGCCTTCAAGCCCCAGCCGCAGGAGGACAACCGCCTCTCCTTCGGCCAGCTGCGGGACATCAACCCCGATGTCTGCGGGTGGCTGACGCTGGACGGCACGGCCATCGACTACCCGGTGGTGCAGGGCGAGAGCAATTTCACCTATCTGAACACCGACGTCTACGGCAGCTTTGCGCTGGCGGGCAGCATCTTTCTGGATGTTGACTGCGACGCGGACTTCAGCGGGCGGTATTCCCTGCTCTACGGCCACCATATGGAGAACGGGCGGATGTTCGGCGACCTCGACAAATACAAGGACGGCGCATTCTTCCGCCAGAACACCACCGGCACCCTGACGCTGCCCGGCGGGAGCTATCGGCTGGAAGTGCTGGCCTGCCTTGTGGTGCCTGCGTCGGAACAGGCCATCTTTGCCCCGGGCAAGTGGCGCTCGGACGCAGGCGGGCTGCTCCCCTTTGTGGAGGAGAATGCCCTTCAGATGGATGCACAGGCCCTCCGTGCGCTGGAAGAGGAGCCGGAAGGAGCGCAGTTTCTGGCGATGGCTACCTGCTCGGGGGAGTACACCGACGCGCGGACGGTGGTGCTGGCCCGGATGGAACCAATGTCAGACCTGCAAAACGGAAAGGAGGAGAGCTTATCATGAGAAGGCTCCCGAAAATGGCAGCGGCCCTGCTGGCAGCAGCGCTTGCGGTAAGCGCTGCCCTGCCCGCTCTGGCCGCAGACCAGCGGGCGGAGCTGGAACTGGAGGCGTCCGTCCGCTGCACCGGAGAGGCAGCTGACGAGACGCTGACGGTGCGGCTGACCGCGTTGGACGGCGCGCCGATGCCGGAAGGCTGTGACGACGAGGCTGAGCTGGATTTTCCGGCCCGGGACTGCCGCGACGCCGACGACAAGACCCTGACGAAAACTTTTGATACCATCGTCTACACCGCGCCCGGTATATACGAGTATACGGTCACTCAGGACGCGGGCGGACGGAAACGGGCCGACTACGACGACACCGTCTTTTACCTGAAAGTCATGGTGGCGTGGGACACCGACGGTGAGCTGAAAGGACACGTGTCTGTCCGGCGGGACGGGGACGACGGGACAAAGACGGAACTGCTCTTCAGGAACAGCTACCGCAGCACCGACCCCCTTCCCCCGCCGGTGACGCCGCCCTATGTGCCGGATAAGCCGACGCCGACCCCGAAGCCGGTGGAGCAGTCGGGGGAGATCACAGTCATCCGCCCGCCGACACCCTCGGCAGAGATGCCGGATGAAGTCATCCCGGCTGCGGAGCCGGAACCGGTGGGGACCCTCATCCAGACAGGCCAGCTGCTCTGGCCCGTGCCGGTGCTGGCAGGCGGGGGCATCGCCCTTGTGGCGGTGGGCCTCTGGCTGAGCCGGAAGCGCAGACACGATGCGTAGGCTGGCGATGGAGCGGCTCTGCCTGATGCTGGGCAGTGCTCTGGTGCTGGCAGCGGTCTGTCTCTACGTCTACGACCGGCTCGAGGATGCAAGGGCAGGCGCTCAGGCCGCTTCGGCGGTGAGCCAGCTGCGCCAGAGCCAGAGCATCGCGGCAGTGTCGGAGACAGAACAGCCCGCAGACAGTGCGGAAAGCCTGCCCACGGAAGATGCAGAGTCCGAATCGGGATCGGCTTCGGAAACCCCGGCGTCAAGCATCGAGCGGGAGTATCTGGGGGTGCTGACCATCCCCGCTTTGGGCTTGGAGCTGCCGGTGCAGACCGAGTGGAGCAAGGCAAACCTCAAGGTCTCGCCCTGCCGTCAATGCGGCAGTACGGCGGGCGGAGACCTTGTCATCGCGGCCCACAACTACAAGTCCCACTTCGGGCGGCTGAGCAGCCTTTCGGAAGGCGACGAGGTGCGTTTCACTTCACAGGATGGCGCTGAGGCAGTGTACACTGTGGAGCGGACTGCGCAGGTCTCGCCCGAAGAACCCGAAGCTCTGCGGGAGGGCGGCTGTCCCCTCGTGCTCTACACCTGCACCCCTGGCGGAAAAGCGAGGGTAGTGGTGTACTGCCGGAGAGAAAATGCGGCATGAAAAAACAGGAGCGGAAAGCCTGCAGCTTTCCGCTCCTGTTTTTGGTCGTTGTTTAATCTACACAGAAATAGAAGTTCTCCGGAACAGGGAAAGACTCTTCGGCGGAGCTGACGCTTACGCGGTAGAGGTAACCTTTACGGAGGTGATAGATCGCAGAAGTGTCGGTATATTCAAGATCGGGCCCGAAGGGGTCGTAATCGTCCTCAATGTCAATGAGGGTATTGGGGTCCTGACCGGCTTCCACTACGGCTTTTACATCTGCAATGGTTTTGCCCTTATAAAGGTCCATGTCATAACTCCAGGAAGGAGTAGTGACGACGGTGCCTTCGGGAACATGGAATACAAAATAACTCTCGTTCGTGCGGGCTGTGTCGCCGTAAGGAACGCTTACAGTGATCTGTTCCACACTGTTCAGCGGCTGAGAGAGGGTATAGGTGCCATCGGTGATCCAATCAGAAGTAAAGGCACCATAAAGAGACCACATGTCCTTTGATACACCGATGACCTCATCCTTTTCTACAGTATAAGCCCGGATAGAGGTGGAGCCGACCTGATATTCGACGGTCACAGCCAGATCTTTCTTTTTCTGTGCGCCATCGACAGTGGTAACAGTGGAACGCTTTTCTTCATACTTTACGGGAGCTGCTGCGGCACTGGCACTTAAAGTGACCGCGCTCAGAATCAGTGAGGCAGCTGCCAGAACTGCGAATCTTTTCAGAAAATGCGGACAGGGCTTCATATTCTTTCCTCCTGTATTACATGATGCAATAAATTGAATCTGACTCGATTATAGGCGTCGAAGAAAAAAACATCAAGAGAGAAATACGATTTTGGAAGAAAAGACAAAATGTCGGCAGCTTTATTGTGCAGTCGCATCTTCGGTATCGGTCATGATGAACCAGAACACAGTGCCTTTGCCCACAGTGCTGTGGACGCCGAAGCGGAAACCGTGCTGCTGGAAGATGGCTTTGGTGATGGAGAGGCCAAGGCCGGTCCCCTGCTTGCCTGCGTCGGAGCGGGAGCGGTAGTAGCGGTCGAAGATATAGGGCAGGTCCTCGGCGGAGATGCCGGGGCCGTGGTCTTCCACCTCCACCCGGACGCCCTCGGGGCAGCGCAGCGCCCGCAGCACGAAGATGCCGTCTTCGCCGATGTGGTGCATGGCGTTGCCCAAAAGGTTATGCAGAGCGCGCTGCATCATGTCGGGGTCGGCACAGACGGGAAGCTCTTCGTCGGGGATCTCCAGCTTGAGCTGCCAGCCGTTCTGGGCGCAGACGGCGTCGTAACGCTCGCTGACTTCATCGCAGAGCTGGCCCATGTCGAAGTGGACCTTCTCGCACTTGAGTGCGCCGCTCGTGACCTTGCTCAGCTCCATGACGCTGGAAACAAGGGCCGTCAGGCGGTCGGTCTCGTCCACGATGATGTTCATCTGCTCGTCGCGGTGCTTCTTGTCGTCGCCGGTCAGATCGCGCACCGTCTCGGCATAGCCCTTGATGAGGGTGAGCGGGGTGCGCAGGTCGTGGGAGACGTTGGCCAGCAGGTCGCGCTGCATCTGGGAGGCGTGCTGGACCTCTTTTGCCATGTGGTTGAACTCCTGGGCCAGGTCGCCCAGCTCGTCGTTCCGCACCGAGTCCACATGGACGGCGTAGTTGCCCTGTGCCACCTGCCGCGCAGCCCCGGAGAGGGCCCGCAGAGGCTTTGTGAACCACTCGCTGAACAGCCATGCCGCCGACATTGAGAACGCGAAAATGAGGGCCGCAGCCAGCGGCAGGACGGTGCTGAGCACCTTGCCGGCCTCGGCCACATGCATCAGGCTGGTAGTCACCAGCACAGTGTAATTTCCATCGGAGGTCATCCGGCCCACCATCAGCTGGACCGAGCCGGAGGGCGTGGGCGGGTTGATCTTCCGCACCACTGTGCCGCCGCTCTCCCGGCAGAGCTGCCGCATGGCGCGGGCTGTGGTGTAGGCGGTCTGCTCGTCGGCAGTGTCGGTGGGGCGGGTGCGGTGAAGGTTGCAGTAGGACAGGTTATCCACCTTGAAGATCTGCCGCAGGGTGGTGTCGGAGATGTCGATGCAGAAGCTGCTCATCCCGCCCAGCTCGAAGATGTCGTCCCGCAGCGCGTTGAAGAAGGTGTTGTTGACGTACAGCCGGCTGCCGAAGGCCCAGTAAGAGAGGGTCTCGCCCTTCCCGATGGCCTCGTCCATCCGGGCCACGATGGCATCAGCCTGCTCGGTGAGCTGCTTCTGGATATGGGTGGTGTAGAGGGGCTCCAGCAGCTGGGTGCTCAGAAACCAGAACAGCCCCACCAGCAAGAGGCAGATGAAGCACAGAAAGCCCATGAGCTGGCCCCGGATGCCGATGGTGCGCCGTGTTTTGCTCGTTTGCCGCATGAAGAGCAGAGCCTCCGCTTAACGCGCCGCGTCGGGGTCGAACTTGTAGCCGATGCCCCAGACAGTGGCGATGTAGCCGCGGCACTTGCCCAGGTGGCCGCGCAGCATCTTGACGTGGGTGTCCACGGTGCGGTCCTCGCCGAAGTAGTCGTAGTTCCACACCTTCTGCAGGATCTTCTCGCGGCTGAGGGCGATGCCCTTGTTGGAGGCCAGGAAGACCAGCAGGTCGAACTCCTTGGGCGTGAGGCTCACTTCCTCGCCCGAGACCTTAACGGTGTGGCTGGCCGTGTCGATGGACAGCTCCCCGAAGGTCATGGTGCTGTCGGAAGCCTCGGTGCGGGGCATGGTGCGGTTGAGCACGGCCTTGACGCGGGCCACCAGCTCCCGGGGGGAGAAGGGTTTGACCACATAGTCGTCAGCGCCGCCCTCGAGACCGGCCAGCTTGTCGTACTCCTCGCCGCGGGCCGTCAGGATGATGACGGGGGTGTTGATGCGGCGGGTGCGCATCTCCCGCAGGCAGGTCATGCCGTCCATGAAGGGCATCATCAGATCGAGGATGACCAGATCGTAGCCGCCGCCGGTGAGCAGCGACAGGGCGGCAGAGCCGTCCCCTGCCTCCTCGCAGGTGTAGCCCGAATACTGTAAATTCTCCCGGATGAGCTCCCGGATGCGGGGCTCGTCGTCAACGATAAGAATTTTTGCCATAAGGCATTCCTCCTAAAAGCTTCTATCTCCCAAGCGCCGGAGGCTGCTCAGAGTCAGCCCGGCGGAACTGTATACTGCGTTTATCGCAATTCTCAAAAATAGTGCCGGTCAAAACGGCATCTTTGCGATATGCAGTTTGCGGCTGTTGCTTGTGCATTAAAAACGCAAACTGCTATAAGTCTATCATACCCTATCAATTAGGAATTTTTGTGAAGTTTGAGTAGATTTTTTGGGAAAACATCCCAGTGGGTGCGTTTCATGTCTGCTCTGATTATAAAGGGCCGCTTCGGGGGCTGTCAAGCTTGGCCTCATCTTGCGCAGAAAAGCCGAAGTGTGCTATACTACAATGATAAAAGACTTCCCCGAAATCTGACAAATACAAAGGAAAAATTGTTCATGCGCATTGGATTCGTAGAGCTGGTACTGCTCCTCTTCATTGCATCCATCACGGTGGGGCCAAATGTGGCCCTCTTTGTGGACCGGTGGCTCCGCCGCGCCCAGCGTACGTCTGCCGCCGCTGCCCGCCGGAAAGCCCAGCTGGAAGCACAGGCCGCCATCGAGCGGGAAGCTCTGATGACCCGCTTCCGGGTGGCCAGCAACATCTTTGCCCTGCTGATGCTGGCGGCGCTGGCGTACGGCCTGCTGCTGCGGCCCATCGACACGCCGCCGAAAGCCTACACCGCCCCGGATGTGCGGCAGGATACCGGTGCCGCGCAGACGGCCCTCTCCGCCGACAGCAAGGACGGCTGGAAGCTGGGCGGCTATCTGGGCGTGGACTGCGTCCGCACCCGTGACGGCCTTGTCTACGCTGCTGCCTACAACGGTGCAGCCATGAAAAAGCGTCAGAGCGACCTTGTCCGCACCGACGGCGGACACACCGCGGCCATCCTGTCGGTGGAGGGCGAGCTGACCAGCTTTGCCTTCGACGCCGACGGCGACTTGTGGCTGACGGTGGTGACACCCTCCGGCGGGGCGCTCTGCCGCGCCCGGCATGACAGCTGGGGGACCTCAGTGGAACAGGTGGTGACTCAAATCGACGGCGCACCGCTGGGTGTGCTGTCGGCGGTGGAGACCGGCCCGGACGGGAAGGTCTATTTCGCCGTGTCCACCGAAGCCGCTGCGAAAAACGGGCTGGAAAGCGCTCTCCGCACCGAGCTCATCGCCCACACCGGCACGGGCTGCATCTATGTGTATGACCCGTCGGCCCGGACGGTGGAACAGGTGCTGGGCGGCGTGGCCGGTGCGGCTGGTCTGGCCCTCTCGGAGGATGGCCGAACGCTGTACGTCTCCGATCTCGGGAACCGCTGCATCTGGGCTGTGGACGCCGACGCCCGGGAGCTGACCGCCGGCGGCAAAAACTGCGGGAGCTTTGTGTCCGGCCTGCCGGGATACCCCGGCGCATTGGCGCTGGACGAGGACGGCACTCTCTATATCAGCTACCGCTGGACCCGAAGCGGCTGGCTGGAAAAGCACGCGGACAGCACCCTTCTGCGGGGCATCGCCCTGCGGGCCGGTGAGAACATCCAGAAGAAGCTGTTCAAGCTGCCTGCGGACGCCCCCTGCGCCGAGGCTGTGGACACCGCCGACGGAAGCTGGAAGCAGACATTCTCGGGCAGAGAGCTGGACGGCTGCACGGCGGTGTGTCCGGCGGGAAGCAAAGTGTATTTCGGCGCGGCAGGCTCTGCCAGCCTGCTGTCTGCAAGAGTATAAAACGAGGTGTTTTTTATGACGGAAGAGTTCAAAAAGCAGATCGAGACCGAAGCGCGGCAGGCTGTGATGGAGCTGCTGGCCCAGGCAAAGCTGAAAAAGGGCGACGTCTTTGTGGTGGGCTGCTCGTCCAGCGAGATCGTCGGCGGCCACATCGGCAAGGACTCGAGCCTTGAGGCTGCACAGGCTGTCTACGCCGGCGTCGCACCGGTGCTGGCCGAAAACGGCATCTGGCTGGCCGCACAGTGCTGTGAGCACCTCAACCGGGCCATCATTATTGAGCGGGAAGCCGCTGAGAAATACGGCTGGGAGGAAGTCTGCGTCGTGCCGCGTCCCCATGCGGGCGGCAGCTGGGCCACCACCTGCTGGAAGCAGTTCAAAGACCCCATTGCGGTGGAGGAGATCCGCGCCCACGCAGGCATCGACATCGGAGGCACCCTCATCGGAATGCATCTGCGCCGGGTGGCTGTGCCGGTGCGGCTGAGCCTTTCGAAGATCGGCGAGGCCAACATTCTCTGCGCCCGCACCCGCCCGAAGCTCATCGGCGGCGAGCGCGCAAAATATACCGAGGAGGACTGAGCCTTATGGCAGAAAAGGATCTGGAAGAGATGCGGGAGGCTGTGGAGGCCATCCGCGAAAAGATGGCCGCAGCGGCCCGGGAAGCAGGCCGCGACCCCGCCGAAGTGCAGCTCTGCGCCGCCTGCAAGACCCGCACCGCAGACACCGTTGCCGCCAGCGCGGCCCTTGCCCCCACAAAAAACGGGCAGGCCGGATTCCATCCAGCGCTACCCGCCCCAATTGACACCGTTATTCCCGGGTGTAAAGGATGGTCAAATCCCCGTCTACAAAACCGATGGCCACCGCCTGGGCCGCTTTGAGCTTTCCGGCGTACTGACCTTGATCCAGGTACAGATCCACCAGGTCAGCGGCACAGGACAGCCCCTCCTGCCACTCGATGTCCTCACTCTCCCGTGGGAGGTAGTAGACATCCTCTTCGCTGGAGAAGGCTTCGTCGCAAGCCCAGTCATCGTCCGCCTCATCAAACCGGCTGGCACCGATTAACTGGATGTCAAAGGCATCCTCCCCTTCATATAGGTTGAAGTTGAAGGCAGCGATCCCTTGGGGGAGTTCCTCCTTCAAAACTTCGTCCAGCCAAGCAGAAAATTCGCCGTAAAATTCTTGTCCATCCATGGAAATTCGTCTCCTCCTATTGTTTTACGGGCGTAGAGCCCACTGTGGTTTCCTGTTGTTCTTCCGTCTGCATGCAGCCGTATAGGAGAGCGTCCTGCAGGGCTTGGCAGCTGGCTTGCAGCACATCTTTTGAGATGCCCAGCGTGCACCAGGTCAGTTCCCCGTCGCAGA
>OGZT01001468.1_pt1 | contig 16039 bp, 8 predicted proteins | sample 1576891 | NCBI WGS metagenome assembly OGZT01 (sample SAMEA3541521, study PRJEB24748) | human gut metagenome | biome: human gut; feature: human-associated habitat; material: faeces | place: China | collected 2012 | reverse complement strand
TCAGAATGATAATGATACTTCTCTACGGAGCTGGCGGAGTACCCGGCAGAGGTTAGAATCCTATGATACAGATAAGCAGTCTGTTCCTTAGTGACTTCCCGTGAGCGTTTTGCTTGGCAAGGGGTGTTGAGAATAAATATTGCTATGACCGATTAGGAAATGAGTCGGTCAGGTACATAGCCATAATGCGGTGGCTATGAATTTTCAGAAAGGAGGGCAAAAAGAAGTGTCGAACTGCAAAACGATTGCCGTATGCAATCAGAAAGGCGGAGTCGGTAAAACCACTACAACGGTTAATCTTGGAGTCGGACTTGCAATGCAGGGCAAGAAAGTATTGCTCATAGACGCAGACCCGCAGGGCGATTTAACGACTTGTCTTGGTTGGCAGGATACAGACGGTTTGGGTATCACGCTTGCAACGAAACTCACAGATGTAATCAATGAAACGATGACAGACCCTATGGTTGGTATCCTGCACCACGAAGAAGGTGTTGACCTTGTTCCGGCAAACCTTGAGCTTTCAGCAATGGAATTTAACCTTGTAAACGCAATGAGCAGAGAAACTACCCTCAAGAATTATTTGAGTCAAGTGAAAAACAGATATGATTATGTAATTATAGACTGTATGCCTTCACTTGGTATGGTTACTCTCAATGCTTTATCGGCGGCAGACAGTGTTATCATTCCGGTTCAGGCTCAGTATTTGCCTGCAAAGGGTATGACACAGCTTGTGCAGACCATTTCAAAAGTAAAGAAGTATATCAATCCGGATATTAAGATAGACGGTATGCTTCTTACTTTGGTGGATAGCCGAACAAACCTTGCAAAGAGTACAGTGGAAGCACTCAGGGCGAATTTTGGTAATCAGATAAGAATGTATCGAACACAAATCCCGATTGCCGTAAAAGCCGCTGAAACTTCTTCCAAAGGCAAGAGCATTTATGCTTATGAGCCAAACAGTACAGTGTCTAAGGCATACACTGAATTTACAAAGGAGGTGTTAGCCGATGGCAGGAAGAAAGAGCGACTTCACTCTCACGAAGCTCGATGATTTATTTACCACGCAGGCACAAAGAGATGAAGAACAGCTTTCAAAAATCCGAGATATTCCGTTAGAGCTGATTGATGATTTTCCCGACCACCCGTTTAAGGTCAGGGACGATGAAGATATGATGCAGCTTGTGGAGAGTGTCAAGGAAAGAGGGGTTATTACTCCGGCAACGGTAAGGCAGAAAGAGGACGGCAGATATGAACTTGTTTCAGGGCACAGACGAAAGCGAGCGTGTGAACTGGCAGGATTTGAAACACTGCGAAGTGAGATTGTAGACCTGAACAGAGATGAAGCGACCATTTTAATGGTTGAGAGTAATTTTCAGAGGTCAGAGATATTGCCGAGTGAAAAAGCCTTTGCTTATAAAATGCGTTTGGAAGCAATGAAAAGGCAAGCAGGCAGACCGAGCAAAGAAAATGGAGTCCCAGTGGGACACAATTCTATTGTGGGTAAATCAAGAGAGATTTTAGCTTCTGAGAGTCAGGATAGTAACACACAAATACAGCGTTATGTTCGTCTGACAAACCTTGTTCCCGAACTGCTTGAATTTGTTGATGAGGGGCGTATTAAAATGCGTCCTGCCGTAGAACTTTCCTATCTTGATGAAGATTGCCAGCGTGATGTGGTTGATGAAATTGACCTGAATGACGCAACCCCGTCACACGACCAGACAATCCGTATGCGAAAGTTATTCAACGAGGGCAATCTTACAACAAAAGCAATCCACGCTGTTATGTCTGAGGAAAAGCCGAACCAAAGGGAAAAAATCGTGTTGAGGGGCGACAGAGTAAGACAGCTTATCCCGAAAAACATTCCCGTCAGTCAGACGGAGGATTTTGTCTGCAAGGCATTGGAGCATTATAACAAGTTTTTGCGTAACCGTGCAGAGCGTGACAGCAGATAGCTTGTTTTACAGTTCCCCTTTCTCACACTCTAACCCCTTAGTTATACTTTTACCTACCGAAAATGATATATACTATCTCACTTGAATATAGCTATCTCAAAGTATATGTCTATCTCTAAGGAGTAGTCGCACAATAGGAACGGACTGGAGGTGTATGGTAAAATGAAAAATTAACGAAAAAACCGCATTTGTTTTTCGGCAGGTAAATTCTGCCGTAAGAGAAAATCCACAAAGGCACATCGTAGCGATACGGTGTGTTTTTCAATTTTTACAGGAGGAAACGCAATGATAAAGTCAAAATTCAAAAGAGTCACGTCGCTTTTCTTGGCGACCCTTATGTGTGTGACCACTTTTGCAGGCATTGGCTCGACCACGGCATTTGCAGCTTCGGGAGAAAAAGCCGATGTTTATATGGTCGATTTCCCTCGTGATGGCGATGCTAATTACGATGGGGTATGGGGACATAGCAATTTGACCTTGAAAAATGGTTGGCATACCGGACGTTCCAATTTTACCAATCTAAAGGCTATCGGCTCATACTCAGGCAATGTTGCTTATTGTATTGAGCCGGGAGTTTCGCTCAAGGTCGGTCAGACAATGAATAAGTATGACGAAAATTATTTTAATAACCTTGCAGCCAACGGGGTTATTTCCGGAGATGAAATCCGTCTTTTCGTTGGTCGTATTTTACAGTATGGCTACCGTGGGACAATCTCGACATCTTGGAGGTCACAGAATGAAGCAGCAGCAAACAGCATTGCACAGGCTTATGCCACACAGCTTCTTATCTGGGAAACTGTTATCGGAGAGCGTGATGCGAACTTCAATCATGTAGCAGCCAGTGGTTGCAGCAATGTGAAAGATGTCATCAATGCAAAGCATCCGCTCCGCAATAAGATTTTTAGTTATTACAACAGTATGGTGCAGAGTGTACAGAACCATGCGACCATACCGAGCTTTTGTAATAAATCATCCGGTTCGGCAAAGACAATAGAACTTGAGTGGAACGGAAGTAAGTACACAACTACTCTGACAGACTCCAATAATGTGCTTTCCAAATATGATTTTAAGGCAAGTATCAGTGGAGTGAGTTTTTCGGTAGACGGCAACAAACTTACGGTTTCTATGGATACTGCACCGAGTAAGGAATTTACCATTACCGCAACCAAGAAAAATGCAGTCCGCAGAGGTGTGGTTGTATGGTCAGAGGGTAAACACAACCAAAATTCCAGTGTGCAAGATGTTGTCAGCTATGCTCAGGAAGTAAGCGACAGTATCAACGGTTATGTGAAGATGAAAGTCAGCTATGGTTCTTGTCAGATTGTAAAGACAAGTGAGGACGGCAAGGTTGATGGTATCAACTTCACGATTAACGGAAACGGTATCAATCAGACGGTTACAACAGCCAATGGCGGTAAGTTCCAGATTGATAACCTTATGCCGGGTATCTATACCGTAACCGAGCAGGCATACGACAAGTATGAGCCGCAGGAAACACATAGAGTTACCGTTGTAGCAGGGCAGGTTGCAAAGGTCACTTTCAATAACAAATTGAAGCGTGGCGACCTTCAGGTGGTTAAATCCTCAGAAGATAACCTCGTAGAAGGTGTGAAGTTCCATCTTTTCGGTACTTCTCTTTCCGGTGCTGCCGTTGACCAGTATGCAGTTACGGATAAAAACGGTGTGGCAACTTTCAAAGATGTGCTTATCAGTGGTTCTGAACCATATACCCTTGAAGAAGTAGACACAGCTATCCGTTATGTTGTGCCGAAAAATCAGACTGCACCAGTGAAGTGGAAAGAAGTAACCACAAGAAACTTCAACAATATTTTGAAGAAATTTACTGTAACAGTAACAAAGAGCGACGCAGAGAAAGGCGAAGCACAGGGCAATGCCAAACTTTCAGGAGCAGTTTACGGTATCTATAAGGGAGAAACGCTTGTTGATAAGTATGTTACTGATGAAAACGGTCAGTTCACTACCAAAGAATATGTTTGTGATACCGACTGGACAATCCGTGAAATTACACCGAGTGAAGGCTATCTCCTTGATAAGACCATTCACAAGGTAGGTGCAGACCCGAAACTTTATGAGGTGGAACACAACCTTACTTCCAATGATGTAACCGAGCAGGTAATCAAAGGTAACGTGGCTATCATTAAACACACTGATGATGGAGAAACAAAGATTGAAACTCCTGAAAAGGGTGCTTCCTTTGAGATTTATTTGAAATCTGCCGGAAGCTATGACGCAGCCAATAAAGACGAGAGAGATACTATCGTTTGCGATGAAAATGGCTTCGGTCAGACAAAAGATATGCCGTATGGTATTTATACCGTACACCAGACTTCCGGTTGGGAAGGCAGAGAGATGATGGATGATTTTGATGTGTTCATTTCACAGAACGCACAGACCTACCGTTATCTTATCAATAACCGTAACTTCGAGAGCTTTGTCAATGTAGTCAAGGTGGACGCAGAAAGCGGAAAGAGTATTCCGTATGCAGGAGCAGGATTTAAGATTTACGACCCGCAGGGCAATCAGGTCAAAATGACCTTTACTTATCCGACACCAACCACGATTGATGTGTTCTATACCGACGCAAATGGTTCTCTTGTCACACCTGAGAAACTGGATTACGGCAAGGGATATTCTATCGTAGAGGTACAAGCTCCATATGGATATGTACTTGATGATACTCCGGTATATTTTGATATTACCGAAGAAAATTCCACAGAGGAAGGCGGCGTAACTGTTGTGAAAGTCAATAAGCCGAATATGGCACAGAAAGGTACTATCATGGTTGAAAAGACCGGAGAAGTATTTAGCGGTGTCAATGTAAGTGGTTCTGAGGACAGTGATGTTATCTATCAGCCTGTTTATGAAGTGGCAGGACTTGAGGGTGCAGTTTATGAAGTCCGTGCTGCGGAAGATATTAGTACACCGGACGGTACACTCCGCTATTCAAAGGGCGAAGTGGTAGATACTATCACAACAAGCTCCAATGGGTTTGTTAAGAGCAAAGAACTTTATCTCGGAAAATACGAGGTCAAGGAAATTACCGCACCTTACGGAATGGTAGTCAGTGGCGAAACACATACGGTTGAGCTTACTTATGCAGGTCAGAATATATCTGTTACCGAAACTTCCACATCATTCTATAACGAAAGACAGAAAGTGCAGGTAAGCCTTGCAAAAGCCATTGAAAAGGATAAGACATTTGGTATTGGCGACAACGGAGAAATCAAAAATATCAGCTTTGGTCTTTATGCCGCAGAAGATATTGTATCTGCAAGCGGTACAGTTATTCCGGCTGATGGACTGATTGAGATTGTCAGTGTAAATGAAAATGGAACTGCTGATATGAAGTCAGACCTTCCGTTTGGCAAATACTATGTCAAAGAGATTGCAACCGATGAGCATTATGTTCTCTCAGATACGAAATATCCGGTTGCATTTGAATACGCAGGTCAGGATACCGCAACGGTTGAAATAAAAGTGAATGACGGAAAAGAAATCAAGAATGAACTTATCTATGGTTCTGTATCAGGTAAGAAGATTGATGAGAATGGAGAAGCACTTGAGGGTGCTGTTATCGGTATCTTCAAAGCCGAAGAAACAGAATTTACAAAGGATACTGCACTTATGACGACTACCTCTGCAAAAGACGGTAGTTTTTCTTTTGCAAAAGTTCCTTATGGCAAATGGATTGTAAGAGAAATCGAGCAGCCAAAGGGATTTGTTCTTGATGAAAAAGCGTATGAGGTCAATATCAGTGAAGCCGAGCAGGTAGTTGAAATCGAGATTGTCAATGAGTATGTTCACGGCAATATCAGACTCACAAAAGTGGACGCTGAATATCCAGATAACAAGCTTACGGGTGCAACCTTTGAGGTATATAAGGACACCAATGAGAACGGAAAGATTGATGATGGCGATGAACTTATCGGAAATCTTGAAGAAACTGAAACCGGAATTTATGAGATGAAAGAGTTGCTTTACGGAAAATATATTGTCCGTGAAACAAAAGCACCGGAGGGCTTCCTGCTTGATAAGGGAGAATACTCTGTTTTCATTGAAAAGGACGAAACAACTTATTCCGTTGAGAATAAGGCAGGCGTTGGATTCATCAATGAAGCTATGCGTGGAACACTGAAAATCGTCAAGACATCTTCGGACGGTAAGGTCAAAGGTTTTGCGTTCAGAGTAACTGGAGCAAATGGTTATGATATGACATTTGAAACAGATAAGAACGGCGAAATCGTGATTGAGGGACTTCGTATTGGCGAATATACCGTATCAGAGGTGGCTAACAATGCGTCTGCCGCATATATCACACCTGCCGACCAGAATGTTACTATCAAACTTGATGAAACAGCCGTCGTAAAAATGCACAATGAATTAAGGGATACTCCGAAAACAGGAGATGATACCAATATGAAATTTTGGTATGTCCTTGCCGGACTTTCTGCTGTCGGTATCGCCGTAACTTCTGTTGTTGCACACAAAAAGAAGAAAAAGGAGGGTAACGAGTAATGGAAGCAAAGACAATTATCGCTATCGCATTAGTCGCCGTTATCGTTGGCGGCTTTATCTTTCTTCAGGTTAAAAACCGTAAGAAGTAAGAAATAACCGAATATTAACCAGTCGGGGCAGAGCATAAAAAACTCTGTCCCTTTTTTTTGGAGGAACACTATGAAACAACAGAAAACGGTTGAGAGCCGAGTGCTTGAAATCTTAAAGGAATGCCCGATGTCGAGGTATGATGATATGCTTCTCATTCTGCATTATTACAACCGATACGGATATATTCCTGCCGGAAAACTTCCGCTTGAAGATATTGTATTTAATTACAGAGCATACGGACTTCCTTGCTTTGAAACCATACGCAGGGCAAGGCAGAGAGTACAGTCCCTTTTTCCTGAGTATTCACGCAATCCGCAGAAAGAAGAACAAAGTGGCGGTATTTCTATTGTAATCAACATTGGTTAAGGAGGTATTTTCGTGAAAGACAAAGCAACTTTTCAGAATAAGGTCAAGGTGCTGAATAAACTCTTTGACTCCGGTTGTGATACGGAGAAAAAGTTGCAGCAGCTTGATATGGAAGCAATCCTGAAAATTCCAAATATCACTATTCCCGATATGGGTGTGATTATGGAACTTCAGAAGAATACAAAGTCCGGTAAACTCTTTTCGTATTTGGGCGGAGGTTCTGATGAAGCAGTAAAAAATAACAGAGGTAACAATGAAAAGAAAGAGCCTGCTATGCAGGAGCAGAGATAAGAAACGATAAGGAGGTGCAAGGGTAATGGCACGAAAATATGACCTTATTTCTGAGCTTTACAACCGCACCTGCAAAACGGTTGTATCAAATCCTCAGAACTGGCAGGCATTCTTGGCTTCGGCTTGCCGAAATTATAAGTTACGCTATGACGAGCAGCTTCTTGTATATGCACAGCGACCTGATGCAACAGCGGTTCTTGAGATAGAGCAGTGGAACAGAATTTTTGGCAGATGGGTCAACCGAGGTGCAAGAGGTATTGCTGTTTTTGCTGATGAGAACCGTACAAGGCAAAGACTGACGCATTACTTTGATATTTCAGACACCCACGAAAGCAAATATTCGAGAACAGTCCCGATTTGGGATATGCGTCAGGAATACGAAGCAGATGTGATTGAAACATTGGAAAGCACTTTCGGAGAGATTGAGAATAAGAGCAGTCTTGCCGAAGCAATTATGGGAGCTGCAAGAAATGCGGCAGAGGATAATATTCCTGATTATCTGCAAGACCTTTACTATGCAACCGAAGGCAGTTTCCTTGAGGAAGTAGACAATGATATTGTGGCTTCCATTTATAAAAATGTCGTAGCAAACAGTGTGGCATATATGATGATGTCAAGGCTTGGTGTTGATACGGACGGCTATTTTGAACTTGATGATTTCAGAGATGTTACCAACTTCAATACGCAGGAAACACTCAATGCACTTGGCTTTGCTACCAGTGATATTGCAGAAATGGGATTGACGGAAGTGTCTAAAACAATTACCGCACTTAACCGTCAAAATCGCATAATTGTCGGTCAGGACAGAAATGAATACAATAAGGTTGAAAATAACGACGAAAGGAGTTTGGACAATGAACGAACTGACCTACACAATGGTGGGCGATTACAGCCTTCCGAACCTGAAACTTCCACAGCAGCCGGAAGTGACTTTGGGCAGATACGCTCAGATGAGGAGAAAGTTTCTGAAGGAACATCACAGAGTCCTTTACTACAATCTCCTGACGAGGGGCGAACTGACACAGCACTTGGCGGAAGTGGAACAGAGAGCCAGCAAGATGGAGGAAACAATCCTGAACCAGATGGCACAGAAAGAGGGAGTGACCGAACAGATGAAAGCAGAGGATATGATGAAATGGGTTTGTCTGATGAACTCCCTTCGCAGCTCGGTACAGGAAATCGTGAAAGCGGAAGTGATATTCGCTTAGAAGATATAAAACCGTTGCCGGATATGGGCGGGCAATTATCCTTTATACAAGAACGAGCAGAGGAACAAACAACCTCTGCTTTTTCTATTCCAAAAGAAATTATAGATAATTATCTTGCGAGTGGAAGCGGCTTTGCGAATGGAAAGTACCGTATTTATGAGCAGTATCAAAAGAGTTTATCGCTTAAAGAAAATGCCGATTTTCTAAAAAAAGAGTATGGCACTGGCGGAGGAACATACGCAGGTGGTGTTTCGGACTATAATTATGATTGCGATGCAAAGGGTGTCCGTATCCGAAAAGGTTATGAGGAAAATGCACCAGAGATTCGTATGAATTGGACGGAGGTTGCAAAGGAAATTGGTCGCCTTATCAGCGATGACAGATACCTGAATAAAAAAGAATGGTGGAACTATCCTGAATGGCTCGCTGAGCAGGAAGTGAAGCGTGCAAGAGTAGCAGAACAGGTTGAAAATCGTGAAGTGATGTCCACCGTACCAGCCCAAAAAGAGCCTGAAGAACAGGAAATGCCGCAAGATGTGGAGTATGAATATCATCTTGGCGATAAGGTGTATATCGGTGCTTCTGAGTATGAAATTTTATCTATTGATGACGAGAGAGTAATGCTCTATGACTATGATATGCCGTTGTTTAACAAGGAATTTTCACACATAGAGTTTGATGAAAAAGTGCGTGAAAATCCAATGAATGAGCATTTGATTGTAAAAGAAGTACCAACCGAAGAAAGAAATGTAACTGTCGATTATAACGATGCTTTTTTTATCAATCAGGATAATGCAACTGTTACTTGGATTTATTATAATCCGGATAGTGCAGCCGGAGGACAGTATGTCACAAATATACTGAATTTTGATGAAATCACAGAGATAGCAAAAGACAGTCAGACATCTAATGAGTTTTTTGATAGGCTTGGAAGTATCGCCAATCAGACACTTGCTGATGTCGGAACGGAATGGTTTTCGGAAGCAGAAAGCCGTTTTTTAGAAAAACCAGATTTTACAGACTGCACGCAGGATACAATGCAGAGCCTTGTTTCGGAAGCAGAAAAATCTTCAGTCACAGAAGTTCAGACCAATATGGGCAGTGTGCCGATAGAGGATTATCGAGAGATAGTAGCTTCGCAGTCAGGTTTTGACAGCTATGATGAGATGTATAAGCAGGGGTATCGCATAGGAAACGGTTATGATAAAGAGCCTGAGCCGGTAGTTCCCGCTTGGGAGCAGAAGAAAAAGGTCAAAGGCTTTGACCTGCACCCTGATGTGCCTATGGCAGACCGTCATACCTTTAATCTCAGAGAAAATGAGGTTGAAACGGTTGGTAAAAAGGAACGCTTCCGCAGAAATATTATGGCAATACAGCTTCTCAAAAAATGTCAGGAAGAAAACAGATTTGCCACGCCTGAAGAACAGATTGTTTTATCAAAGTATGTCGGTTGGGGTGGACTTTCAGAAGCCTTTGATGAAAATAATTCAGCGTGGGCAACGGAATATCTGGAACTTTCTTCGGTATTAACACCGGAGGAATATGCTTCAGCAAGAGAAAGCACATTGACTGCGTTCTACACGCCGCCCGAAGTAATCACAGCTATTTATAAGGCAATGGAGCAGATGGGATTTAAGGAGGGCAACTTGTTAGAACCGTCCTGCGGTATCGGTAATTTCATCGGTATGCTGCCGGACACAATGCAGGACAGTAAGATTTACGGTGTGGAACTTGATAGGATTTCCGCAGGGATTGCACAGCAGCTTTATCAGAAAACAACCATTGCGGCACAAGGATTTGAAGAAACCAATTTGCCGGACAGCTTTTTTGATGGAGTGGTTGGTAATGTGCCTTTTGGAGATTTTAAGGTATCGGATAAAAGATATGACAAGTATAAGTTCCTGATACACGATTACTTTTTTGCAAAGTCCCTTGATAAGTTAAGACCCGGCGGTGTGATGGCTCTTGTAACGAGCAAAGGCACAATGGATAAGGAAACTTTAGCAGTACGAAAGTATATTGCACAGAGAGCAGAGCTTCTTGGAGCAATTCGATTGCCGAATAATACCTTTAAGGGTAATGCAGGAACGGAAGTCGTTTCGGATATTCTTATCCTGCAAAAGCGTGACAGACTGATAGATATTGAGCCGGATTGGGTTCATCTTGATACCGATGAGAACGGAATTAAGATGAACTCTTATTTTGTGCAGCACCCCGAAATGATACTTGGAGAAATGAAAATGGTATCGGGGCGTTTCGGTATGGAAGCAACTTGTGTACCGTATGAAAATGCAGACCTTGCAGCACAGCTTGATGAAGCAGTCGCAAATATTCACGGGGAAATCACGGAATATGAAGCCGAGGAAGAACTGGAGGAGGAAGATAATTCTATTCCGGCAGACCCGACAGTGAGAAACTTTTCCTATACGGTGGTGGACGGTAAAATCTACTATCGTGAAAATTCCCGTATGACTCCGGTGGAGGTATCGGCAACCGCAGAGAACCGAATTAAGGGTATGATTGCTATTAGAAATTCCGTCAGAACGCTGATTGAATTGCAGACAGAAGATTACCCTGACAGCGAAATCAAAGCGGAGCAGGAGAGATTAAACAGACTTTATGATACCTTTTCAGGTAAGTACGGACTCATTAACAGCCGTGCAAATACTTCTGCTTTTTCGCAGGACAGTTCATTCTCTCTGCTTTCCGCATTGGAGATAATCGGAGAGGACGGAGAACTGGAACGTAAGGCTGATATGTTTTCTAAAAGGACAATTAAGCCGCATACTCCGGTTACTTCTGTTGATACGGCAAGCGAAGCGTTGGCGGTATCGCTTGGAGAAAAAGCCACGATTGATATGGACTATATGATGGAGCTTTCCGGTAAATCGGAGAATGAAATCTTTGAGGATTTGAAGGGTGTTATCTTCCTAAATCCGCTTTATGAGTATGGAAACTCTTACGAACCGAAGTATCTGATGGCTGATGAATATCTTTCGGGTAATGTCAGGGAGAAGCTGAGGATTACAAAGAACTCGGCAGAACTCTATCCGGAAGATTATAAGGTCAATGTGGAAGCACTTCAAAAGGTGCAGCCGAAAGACCTGACTGCAAGTGAAATTTCCGTACGACTTGGTGCAACTTGGCTGCCGCCGGACGATGTGCAGGAGTTTATCTTTCATTTGCTTGAAACACCACGATATGCACAGTGGAATATCAAAGTTCACTTCTCTCCTTTTACGAGTGAGTGGAACATTGAGGGTAAATCTTACGACAAAGGAAATGTAAGGGCATATAACACTTACGGAACTTCCCGCATCAATGCCTATAAGATTATCGAGGAAACGCTGAACTTAAAAGATGTGCGTATCTTTGATTATATCGAAGATGATGAGGGTAGGAAAAAGGCTGTCCTGAATAAAAAGGAAACTGCGATTGCTCAGTCGAAGCAGGAAATGATTAAGCAGGAATTTCAGGACTGGATATGGTCTGACCCTGAACGAAGGGAAAGGCTTTGCAAGTTCTATAATGAGAAGTTCAACAGCGTCAGACCCCGTGAGTATGATGGAAGCCATATTATTTTCAATGGTATGAACCCTGAAATCGAACTCAGGGAACATCAGAAAAATGCAGTTGCCCACATCCTTTACGGAGGAAATACGCTTCTTGCACACGCAGTCGGAGCAGGAAAAACTTTTGAAATGGTAGCGGCAGCACAGGAGTCGAAAAGGCTTGGGCTTTGTAACAAGTCACTGTTTGTTGTACCAAATCACTTGACCGAACAATGGGCGGCAGAGTATTTGCAGCTCTATCCGGCGGCGAATATCCTTGTTGCCACGAAGAAAGATTTTGAAACCAAGAACCGTAAAAAGTTCTGCGGCAGGATTGCAACCGGAGATTATGACGCAGTTATCATCGGGCATTCACAGTTTGAAAAAATCCCGATGTCCATTGAAAGACAGAGGGCAATCTTAGAACAGCAGCTTGAGGAGATAACTGGAGGAATTGCAGAACTCAAGCGAAACCGAGGGGAAAACTTCTCCATAAAACAGCTTGAAAAGTCAAAAAAATCCATCAAGCAGAAACTTGATAAACTCAATGACCAGACGAAAAAAGATGATGTTGTAACCTTTGAGGAACTTGGTGTAGACAGGCTTTTTGTTGATGAAAGCCATTATTACAAGAACCTTTATCTTTATACAAAAATGCGTAATGTGGGAGGTATCGCACAGACGGAAGCACAGAAATCTTCCGACCTCTTTATGAAGTGTCGTTACCTTGACGAGATTACCGGAGGACGAGGAACCGTATTTGCAACGGGTACACCTATCTCAAACAGTATGGTGGAACTCTATACGATACAGCGATATTTGCAGTACAACACGCTTGTGAAAAATGGGTTGCAGCACTTTGATGCCTGGGCTTCCACTTTCGGAGAAACCATTACGGCAGTGGAACTTACACCGGAAGGAACGGGATACAGAGCAAAGACAAGGTTCGCAAAATTCTATAACCTGCCTGAACTAATGGCGATGTTCAAGGAGATAGCGGACATTAAAACAGCAGATATGTTGAACCTGCCAGTACCGGAAGCAAAGTACCATAACATTGCAGTAAAGCCGTCGGAAATACAGAAGGAAATGGTTGCTTCCCTTGCAGAGAGAGCCGAGCAGGTGCGTGGCGGCGGTGTGGATTCAAGCGTAGATAATATGCTGAAAATCACGAATGATGGAAGAAAACTGGCTCTTGACCAGCGTATGCTAAATGATATGCTGCCTGATTTTGAGGGCAGTAAAATCAATGCCTGCGTCGATAACATCTATCGGATATGGAAAGAAAATGCCGACAAGAAATCGGCACAGCTTGTGTTCTGTGACCTTTCCACGCCGAAGAATGACGGAACATTTTCCGTCTATAACGACATTAGGAAAAAGCTGATTGAGAGAGGTATTCCTGAAAGTGAAGTAAAATTTATACACGAAGCCGACACGGATATGAAGAAAAAAGAACTGTTCCAAAAGACCCGCAAGGGAGAAGTCAGGGTGCTTCTTGGCTCTACTCAGAAGATGGGAGCAGGAACGAATGTGCAAGACAAACTTATCGCACTTCACGATGTGGATTGTCCGTGGCGACCTTCAGATTTGGAGCAGCGTTCCGGTAGAATTGTCCGTCAGGGCAATGAAAATCCGCAGGTAGATATTTACCGCTATGTAACAGAGCAGACCTTTGATGCATACCTCTATCAGCTTGTGGAAGGTAAGCAGAAGTTCGCAAGTCAGATTATGACGAGCAAATCTCCGGTCAGGTCGGCAGAGGATATTGATGAAACCGCACTGTCCTATGCAGAGATAAAAATGCTTGCAACAGGTAATCCATATATCAAAGAAAAGATGGACTTAGACATTCAGGTGCAGAAGCTAAAGATGTTAAAATCCAATTTCTTATCGGAGAAATACGGACTGGAGGATAAGGTCATCAAGTTCTACCCACAACAGATTGCTTACTTGAAATCCCGTGTAGAGGGACTTACAAAAGATGTTGAAACAGCAAAATTACACCCGAAACCGATAGACGAGCAGCCGCTTGGAATGATGGTATCGGGTGTTTCTTATTCCGAAAAAGCCGAAGCAGGTCAGGCAATCATCAATGCCTGCAAGTCAATGAACAGTCCCGATGCGATACCACTTGGCGAGTACCGTGGCTTTCAAATGGAACTGTATTTTGATACGGTGCAGCGTAATTATGTTGTGAAACTGAAAGGCGAAACGAGCAGAGATATACCGCTTGGCGACGATGCTCACGGTAATATCGTGAGAATAGATAACGGCATTGAACGCTTCGAAGAAACACTTGCTGATACGAAAAACAGTCTTGAAAATACGGAAAAGCAGTTTGAAACAGCGAAGCAGGAAATCGAAAAGCCGTTTGCAAAGGAGGAAGAATTGAGGGCAAAAACTGCCCGACTTGATGAGCTGAATATCCTGCTCAATATGGATAAAAAAGAAAATGAGATTGTCGGCGGAGAGCCTGATGAGGGCGAAGCAGTCGGCGGCAGAAAGGAGAAATCGTATGAGAGATAAACAGGAAGGCGGTGGTCGATATGCCATTTATCGCACCTGAGTTAATCATTCAGGCGAAGCAAATGGACTTATTAACCTACCTGAAAAATTATGAACCGTATGAGCTAGTTAAGTTTTCAGGTAACACCTATTGCACCAGAACCCACGACAGTTTGAAGATTTCAAACGGGAAATGGATATGGTGGTCGAGAGGTATCGGCGGCAGGAGTGCTTTGGATTATCTGATTAAGGTCAAAGGTTGCAGCTTCCTTGAAGCGGTGGAAACCATTATCGGACACACGGCGATTCAGGCTCCGGTCTATGAAAAGCCACAGCCAAAAGAGGAAAATAAACCGCTTCTTCTCCCTGAAAAATGTGCTTCCAACAGAGTGGTTACAGAGTATCTTTTCGGGAGAGGAATAGATTTTGAAATCATCAATTACTGTATCTCTAATGACCTTATCTTTGAGAGCCTGCCGTATCACAATGTTGTGTTTGTAGGCTATGACGAGAAGAAAGAACCGAAATATGCAGCCTACCGTTCCACGAATAAGCGTAGGATTATGGGCGATTGCAGTGGCAGTAAAAAAGATTATTCTTTTCGGCTTGGTAAGGAAAACTTGGAGGAAGTACACCTCTTTGAGTGTGCCATTGACTTGTTATCCTATGCCACGCTTGCGAAGCTGAACGGGCAGAATTGGAAAGAAATGAGCTTTGTTTCGCTGTCTGGTGTGTATTCTCCGGCAAAGAAAATTGAGGACAGTAAAGTGCCGATTGCACTGGAAAAGTATCTTGGCAGTAACCCATCTGTCAGGAAAATCCGTATCCATTTTGACAATGATATAGCGGGCAGAAAGGCAGCACAGACCTTAAAAACCATTCTGCCGGATAAGTATGAAATCGTTGATGAGCCACCAAAAGCCGGTAAGGACTTCAACGATTTTCTTTGTATGTGGATGGGCATTTACAATAAAAAAACACACGAAAGGAATGAAGAACGATGAATGATTCTAAGATTAAAGTTCTCTTGGTAGAACCGGAAAAGTACCCGAAGGAAATTGTAATCGACGACAGTCTGGAAGCAATGCAGGAGGTTGTCGGCGGGGATATTGAGGAATATATGCCCTATGACGATGACGTTGCAATCATCTGTAATGAGGAAGGAAAGATGAGAGGACTTCCGCTTAACCGTGCAGTTTATGTGCAGGACAATGATAAGAAAGAGATGGTAGATATTATCTGCGGCAAATTCTTTATCTGTTATGCACCGCCTGAGAGTGAGAGTTTTCAGAGCTTGCCGGACGATATGATGAAGAAATACAAGGAACAGTTCAAGTATCCTGAACGCTTTTCTAAGGAAGTGGGCGGCAATATCGTGGCTGAACCTTTTAAGCCGAAATCAAAGGATTATGAGAGATAGTAGACTGAGAACGGGGCAACCCGGAGGAGATGTTTATTCTTAGCGAGCAGACCATTTGGATAAACACAGTTTCCCAAACGGTAAAAGGCTCGTTAGGGGTTGCCCCTAATACCC
>OGZT01001465.1_pt1 | contig 16051 bp, 15 predicted proteins | sample 1576891 | NCBI WGS metagenome assembly OGZT01 (sample SAMEA3541521, study PRJEB24748) | human gut metagenome | biome: human gut; feature: human-associated habitat; material: faeces | place: China | collected 2012 | reverse complement strand
CTGGCGGCTGTGATCGAGTCCGCGCAGGCCGTCGGCTGTATCTTCCACACTCTTCTGCATGCCGTCGAATGTATCAAATAGTGTGTCCAGGCTGTCGCTGATGGCATCCGCGGAGTCCTCGAGGGTCGTCTTCGCCTCGCGCAAATCCCCCACCTTATCGAGCTGGGCTGCGGTCAGCGGAACAATGGTAAACACGACACCGCTGAAAGAGAAATCATTCGTTCCAATGCGGATAGAGTAGTGCTGCTCTTCTCCCGGAAGCGCGAAAAATATAACCGCGTTTAAATTTCCCATCGATTGGACCTGAGCGCCTTCCGCTTCCAGACTCAGGTTTTTATCCATATCCACAACGGTTCCAGCCATGAGAACCATGTTATTGCGGTAATAATCCGATACCTGCTTATTCGGTGTCAGATCCACGTTTACTTCCACCAGGCCGGCCGCGCCGTAAAGCTCTTCCGCCTTCTTCTCCAGTCCGTTTAAGCGGTAGCTCACCTGGATATTCCAGGGGAGTTCTTCCCTGGTGGTATCCGTGCCGCCTTCAAAATAAAAGCGATCCTTCGAATTTTCCAGGTTGAAAGTAAGCTTACCCTCCGAGTCCGTCACCGGTTCGGCGTGATCTGTCATATTGGTAATTCTGTTGTACGTGCCGTAATCGACAATCTGGCTGCTTCCATTCGTGGTGTAGCTCTTTACGACACTGCTCTCTTTTATCTCCCCATAGGGGTCCATGGTGATATAAAGCGTCTCATCGCAGACCGGGGTGTCTGCCGCCGCTCCCGCCTCCATAGTCGGGCCGCATGCAAGCACTGCTGCTAAAACAAACGCTGAAATCCGTTTACTCTTCCTCATGGCTGTCATCTCCCTTTTCCTTCTGATCTGACTCTCCGGTCTGCGCTGGAGTTATGTTTTCCTCTGGACTGCCTTTTCCTGCCGCGGGAGCCGGACGCTCTGCTGGTGTCAGGTTCTTCTCCGGCACCTCACTCTTCTTCGACGCCACATTCCTCGCCCCCGTCAGATTTTTAGCCGCCGCCAGACGTTTCCGCCTTCTCTCTTTCCGTGCATCCGCTTTCTCCTGCTGCCGCTTGATCTGCTTATCAAATGCGGACAGGAGGGCCGGAAGCAGGGACAGAACCAGTGTCACGCTCAAAAATGCCCCGCGCCCTACCAGACGCCCTACCTGGGAGATCGCCTGTATGGACGAAGTAAAGTACAAAAGATAGCCAACCACCATCAGAATACCGCCCGATGTCATGATGGACAGCGTGCTCTTGTTGACAGCGGCGACCGCAGCCTCCCGGCGGCCTTTTTCCTTACGAAATGCCAGATAGTTGTTTGTCATCAGAATCGAGTAATCGATGGTGGCCCCCAGCTGCAGGCAGCTGACGATTATGTAGCCGATATAGATCATGCTGTCCCCCATCACGTAGGGCAGCGTCATATTCAAATAGATGGCAACTTCGATAGGTACGATCACGAGAATCGGAACCAGGATCGACCGGAAGGTAATGAATACTACCAGCGCCACACCGGCCAGAGACAGCAGAGATACATTATTATAATCTTCCGTCAGAATATCCCTGATATCGATGGTTGTAGGCGTCATTCCAATTACGTAGGAATGATCGGGATAATACTTATGTACGACCTCCTCCAGTCTGGCACTGCACTCGAATGCATAGTCACTCTCCTGCAGCGTATCCATGGAGATCAGCATTCTGGCGTAATCCTCATTGCGAAGCTGGCTGGTTAAATCCTCGGGAAGAAAGCTTTCCGGAATTCCGTTCGGCATGGTGCCCGACATGGAAATCACATAGTTGACGAAATCCAGATTCTCCAGTTCCTTCGCCAGTTCTTTTTCCGTCACACTGGAACCGTTCGGCACGATACAGATTGTCATATTGGACTTTTTAAACAGGCTGTTAATCTCCTGCGTGTCCTCATAGACCCGCGTTCCCGGCCCCGCGCCGATGGCATCGTCGCCGTACAGGAACTTATTCATACTTTGGCCGAAATAACAGGGAACCGCTAACAGGGCCGCTAACAGGAACACCGGAACCCGGATCTTGTACATGGCCCGTGCAAATCCATCAAATGAGGCAATAAGCGGCTTATGCGCCGTCTTCACGATCTTGTCGTCAAACCGGAGAATAAGCGTCGGCATCAGCAGAAGTACGGTAAGAAGGCTGCATATAATGCCCTTTGCCAGGACGAATCCGACGTCCTTACCAATGGTAAAACGCATAAATGCAATGACGATGAATCCCACGATCGTCGTCGCTCCGCTGGCGAGAATGGAACTGCAGGATTCCCTGATCGCCTCCACCATGGCCTCATGGATCTCCATGCCCCTGTTTTTCAGGGCCGTAAAGGTATGCAGCAGGAAGATGGAGTAGTCCATCGACACCGCCAGCTGCAGAATAGCCGCCGTGGAGAAGGTAAAGAAGGATATCGTTCCGAAGACGATGTTCGATCCCATATTCAAAACGATCGCCACGATCATTACGAAGATAAAGAGGAACGGCTCCATCCACGACGTGGTCGTCAGTGTCAGGATCAGCCATATGATAACGATTGACATGGCAATCGCCATGGTGATCTCCCTGGTGATCGAGGCCTCACGCTCCTTGCTGGACACTGCGCTTCCTGCAAAACAGCCCCGGTCCTTTCCAACGATCCGGTAGATCTCTTCGATGGCCGCATTGGTGCGCGGTTCTCCGTCTTTATCTTCAAAGACGATGTCCATCAGGGCATTCCCATCTTTATAGTAATCATCGATTGCCAGCAGATCGACGCCGATGAACTCCGTCATGCTTTCATTAAGGAACGGCGCTCCCATATAGACGTCGGTCGAGACGTCGGAGCCCAGTACCAGATCCACCCCATCGACCGCGGATATTTCTTCCCGGATGCGTTTCGCCTCCTGTAAAGATACATCCTTAACCATGATCCGCGCCATGCCGGGATAGCCAAACTCCGCTTCCATCACATCCAGCGCCTGTTTGGTCGGTGCAAAATCCGGCAGATATTTGCTCAGATCATAATTCACCCCTACAAACGGGAAACAAATGGCACAGAGAATCGTGGTTACCAGGAAAACCTTCTCAATGATCTTCCCGTGATACACAATAAACCGAATCACCTGATTGAAAATATCGCTGTTTCTTTTCATTATTGCCCACCTTTTGATTATTGTACAATCATTGACTTTTGAACACATGTGTATTATAATTCACTTGTCGGTATATTTCAATAAGCAACGATTCGCTGCTTTGTACGTTAAACATCACTTATTTGCATTTGTGTTTAATATCAATCGAAACTGATAAATTTTGTTTTTAAACAGGATTGTGAGGAGAAGAATATGGAATCACAGAAAGAGGACCGGAGAATCCGCAGGACCCAGAAAATGTTAAAAGACAGCCTGATTGAGCTGATGACCGAGAGAGATTTTAAAAATATTTCCGTCAAGGACATCACGGAACGGGCGGATCTAAACAGGGGAACCTTCTACAATCATTACACCGATACTTACGATCTGCTGCAGAAGATGGAATCCGACGTACTGGCTGATTTTCAGGATATGATTGATAATTTCCTGTGCAGTCCAAAGAACGGATCGCTGATGCCCATCCTGCTGCCTGTTATACAATATATTGAAGAAAACGTAAAAATTGCCAGAATTCTGTTTGAAAACAGTGCATCCAGTGATTTCGTCAACCGCTTCCACCAGCTCATTTCTGACAACGGAACCGCTGTTTTCAAGAAACAGTATCCCGGAATCGACGATGTGACGCTCTCCTATTTCATCGAGTTCATCACCTTCGGCCTGACCGGAGTTCTGCGCTGCTGGATCAACAACGGCATGAAAGAATCCAAAGAAATGATCGCGGAAATCGCAGATAAATCCGCCGTACAGGTGGCGCAGAATCTCTGGGGGCATTAGAGTGTGTTAAGACTGGGTAAAGAAAAATTCACCCTTACACGAATAAAAAATCATCAGAAAAAGGAGACACACATGGATAATACTCCTGTCATTGAAACCGAACGCCTGCGGCTGCGCCGATTTACAGAGCGTGACGCCGAAGCGCTGTTCACCATACTCAGCGATCCCGAAGTCAATCAGTTTCTGCCCATGTTCCCGCTGACATCGCTGGAGGAGGCCGGGCATAATTTAGTGTATTCTTTATCATAGGGAACCAAATTTGAAGAGCCATTTTAAAATCACTTCCCTTCAAATAGGACGGCGAACTATCCTATTGAAAAGATGCGTCATACTATGTATTTTCTATTAACTCTCCGGAGAGCAGGAGAGCGCCAGTATTGGTTATACTAGCAGAGGTATTATATAACTCACGAATATCGTCACTATCTAATATAGTAGAATATATTCTGAAGTCCGATAAGCAGCCATTGAATGTAGTATTCCATGCTGTTCCTGTATAACTATTTCCTAGGGACAGATATTGGCGGGCAGAGATAAATTCTTTATCCCATTTCACGGCGCAAACGACCGTGAGATCCTGTTCAAGATCAAGATCCCGATGGTCATGCCCAGCGTCACCATCTGCACCTTCCTCACCCTGACCAACAGCTTCAAGCTGTTCGACCAGAACGTGGCCCTGACCGCCGGTGAGCCTGCCAACGCCAGTGAGATGCTGGCCCTGAACATCTACAACACCTTCTATGGCCGCTCCGGCGCTCAGTGGAAGGGCATCGGCCAGGCAAAGGCCGTGGTGTTCTTCCTCGTCGTCGTGGTCATCTCGCTCATCCAGCTCAAGTTTACCCGCTCCAAGGAGGTGCAGCAGTAATGCCGAAAGATAAAAAAATGTGGGACAACATCCTCACTGTCATCATGAGCCTGCTGTGCCTGCTCTGGATCTACCCCATCGTCCTGATCCTGCTGAACAGCCTGAAAATGGAAGGCACCTTCACCACTTCCACCGTCTTCAAGCTGCCTACGGCTGAGACCTTCGCGGGCCTTAGCAACTACATCTACGGCGTCACCAAGATGGGCTTTCTGTCCAGCCTGGGCTACAGCCTCGTCATCACCGTGTCCAGCGTGGCCCTCATCCTGCTGTGCTGCTCCATGACCGGCTGGTACCTTACCCGCGTGAACAACAAGCTGAGCAAGTTCATGAATCTGCTCATCGTCTTCTCCATGGTCGTCCCCTTCCAGATGGTCATGTTCACCCTGTCCAAGACCGCCGACACCCTCAAGCTGAACACCCCCTGGAACATCTGCATCATCTATCTGGGCTTTGGTGCCGGTCTGGCCGTGTTCATGTTCACCGGCTTCATGAAGAGCGTCCCCATCGAGATCGAAGAGGCTGCCATGATCGACGGCTGCAACCCCATCCAGATCTTCTTCAAGATCGTCTTCCCCATCCTCAAGCCCACCATGATCTCCACCGCCATCCTTGAGACGATGTGGGTCTGGAACGACTACCTGCTGCCCACGCTGGTGCTGGACATCAAGAAGTACCGCACCATCCCCATGGCTATCCAGTATTTCCGCGGCGGCTATGGCCGCGTCGAGCTGGCCCCCATGATGGCCTGCATCATCATCGCCATCATCCCCATCATCATCCTTTACATGACCTGCCAGAAGTACATCATCGAGGGTGTCGTGGCAGGCGCTGTCAAGGGTTAAAACAAGGAGGTTCCAGCCATGCGTGCAAGCGGCATTCTGATGCCCGTCTTCAGCCTGCCGGGTCCTTACGGCATCGGCACGCTGGGAGATGAAGCCTTTGCCTTCGTCGATTTCCTTGCGGCCGCAAAGCAGACCTACTGGCAGATACTCCCTATCGGCCCTACGGGCTACGGGGACAGCCCCTACCAGAGCTTTTCTGCCTTTGCCGGCAACCCCTACTTTATCGATTTCCGTCTGCTGGCAGCGGACGGCCTCCTCACCGAGGCTGAGCTGCCCGCGCCCCAGCCGGTGGGTCCCGTCGATTACGGTGCGCTCTACCAGCAGCGGCCCGTGGTGCTCCATAAAGCGGCCGACCGGCTGCTGGCTTCCCCTACCCCGGCCTATGAGGCTTTCTGTGAAGCCCAGAGCGGCTGGCTCGAGGACTATGCCCTCTTCATGGCCGTCAAGGCCGAGCAGGGGCAGGCCGGTCTCGCCGACTGGCCCGACGACCTGCGCACCCGGGAGCCTGCGGCCCTCGCCGCCGCCAAAGAGCGGCTGGCCGCCGAGGTGGACTACTACAAGGCCGTGCAGTTCTTCTTCTACACCCAGTGGAACGCCCTCAAGGCCTATGCCAACAGCCACGGCATCCAGCTGGTGGGCGACATTCCCATCTACGTCAGCCCCGATTCCAGCGACCTCTGGACCCACCCGGAGCTGTTCCAGACCGACGGTGCCGTCCACCTGACCAGCGTTGCCGGATGTCCGCCCGACGCCTTTGCCGCCGACGGTCAGCTCTGGGGCAACCCGCTCTACGACTGGCCCCGCCACGAGGCCGAAGACTTCCGCTGGTGGAAGCAGCGCATCAAACACGCTACTTCCATCTACGACGTCGTCCGCATCGACCATTTCCGGGGCTTCGAGAGCTACTACTCTATCCCCGCCGGGAATAAGACCGCTGCGGGCGGTCACTGGGAGAAAGGCCCTGACCGCGCCTTCATCGACGCCATCCACAAGGCGCTGGGCGAGGGCGGCATCATCGCCGAGGATCTGGGCTATCTGACCCCCGAGGTCAAGGCCATGCTGGCCGCAAGCGGCTACCCGGGCATGAAGATCATGCAGTTTGCCTTCGACAGCCGCGAGCCGGGCAACTACCTGCCCTACACCTACCCCCGCAACAGCGTGGTCTACACCGGCACCCACGACAACGTGACCGCCGAGGGCTGGCGTCAGAGCGCCAGCGCCGAGGATGTGGCCTATGCCTGCCGCTACCTGCGCTGCGCACCCGAAGACCTCACGGAGGCCATGATCTGCGCCTGCCTTTCCTGCGTGTCGGATATGGCGGTCATCCCGCTGGCCGACTGGCTCCATCTGGACGCTGAGGCCCGCATCAACACCCCCAGCACCCAGGGTGCCAACTGGCAGTGGCGGCTCACCCGGCCGCTCACCCCGGCCCTCAGCGCTCACATCGCTGAGCTGACCGCACTGTACCACCGTGTGCCGGGCGAAGAACTTTAAGCTTTCCCCATTTTTCTCCGATTCATCCTGATAGCAGCAGCGCCCTGCCTGCCGTTCCCTCACCGGACAGCAGCCGGGGCGCTGCTGTTTTCTCCGCCTTTTGCCGAAATTTTAACACAACATTTTTTCGGAGCCTTTTCCGGGGCATTCCCTTTATATTTTAGCGTTTTTCCGTCCGTTTCGCTTGATTTTTGTGCTTTGGCGTCCCAAATCCCGTTCCGATTCTGTTTCTGCGCTCTCTTGTTGTTTTTCGGCAGTTATGCTATAATCCAGATAGTTTAGTCTCCGTCTCCGGCGGAGCGTATGTGTGAAAGGAGCATTCCCCTATGGAACTTACATATCAGAGTCCGATGATGCCGGCTGCTTATGCCGTCATCTCTGCCGACGAGATGACCTACATCGACGGCGGTGCCCTTCAGATCGGTTCTTACCTCATCGAATTTCACCCCGAGAACCTCCTCACTGCCGCTGTGAACTTCACGGTCAACTTCGCCCAGCTGATGGGCAAAGCTGCCCTTACGGCGGCTGTGGGCGGTCTGCTTCTGATGCACGAGGACGGCCTGACCCTGTCCCAGTCGGTCTCCTATTACTGGGACGGCCAGAACAAGGCCGGCAAAGCTGCCACTGTGGCGGTCGGCGCTCTCGCTGGCTGGTACGGCGCAATGCAGGCTATCCAGATCTATAACACGGTCAAGTCCATCTTCATCGAGCTCAAGAATGCTTACGCCCAGACCAAGGCAAATATTGCCGCGTCCCAGCAGCAGGATGCCGGCATCACCGACCCCATCGTGGCTGCAGCTGCCTGAGTCTGTTTGATTTGACGGAGTGATAGAAAGGAGTCGTTTATGAAACGCATCCAGATGCCTTCTTCCTATGCTGTTGTACCGGACGGAGAAAAAGCCCTTCTTGGCGGCGGCGGCGCATTTCGTGACGCATGGACCTCATTTACGGACCATCTCCGTTTCACTGATTTCTTCTTTCGAGGTGGACTGCTCTCTCTCTCCATCTCGTTCATTCCGAAGCTGCTGTTCAATGTGGTCAAGGCCGGCTTCAATGCCGTGGAAGGCGTCCACACCTTCTTCTTCGGCGGACCGAGCAAGGCTGCAGAAGACCTTCAGACCTACAAGAACGATATGAGCGCTCTGCGTGCAGACGCAAAGTCTCAGCGCGGCTGACCTTTCCAAAAACAAAAGAATGCCCTGCGGCGGTGGACTCTCACCATGCCGCAGGGCATTCTTTTTGTGTTTTACAGGACCCGCACGGCTCCCTGCTCCCGCAGCGAGAGCAGATAGCAGCAGCCCGGGCCAAACAGCGCTTCCATCGCGGCGCAGTAGCGCTTTACCAGCGCATCCGGTACAAAAGCCTGGATCGTTCCGGCAAAGCCGCCGCCCTGCATCCGCCATGCACCGCCGGTGCCTGCAAGGATGCTCTGGCTGATGGCCAGCGCCGCCGACAGCCCCTGATGCTTCGGCGAAGAAGCGCAGTAGACATTCTGGCAGCACTCAAAGGACGAGTGGCCGCTCTTCTCCGCCAGCCGGGCAAAGGCGGCAAAGTCTCCCGCCGCAAGAGCAGCTCTCTGGGCAAGGGTACGGGCATTCTCCTCAAAATAGTGGATGGCACGCAGCACGGCGCGGTCGCCGCATTGCTCCCGCAGGCGGGGCAGCTCCTGCCAGAAGCGTTTCTCCTCCACCTCGCCCAGCACCTTGCCGCCCAGACAGGCTGCCACGGCCTCCATCTCGTTCCGGATGGCCGCGAACTCACCGGTCAGCTCGCTGTGGCTGGCGCGGGTATCGGTGACGCAGAGGGTCATGCCCTCGGGCAGGACGCCGTCGGCATGTATCTTCTCGATCTTCGGTGCCGTCGGGTCGGCGAAATCCGCAAAGAGCACACCGCCCACGGCGCTGGTCAGCTGGTCCAGCAGGCCGCTGGGCTTGCCGAAGTAGGTATTCTCCGCAAACTGGCAGATGCGGGCCAGCGCGGGGGCGTCCAGGCCGCAGCCGTATTCCGTGTTGAGGATCATGGCCACGCCCATCTCAAAGGCTGCTGAGCTGGACAGTCCCGAGCCCCGCAGCACATCGCTGGCCGTGTAGGCATCGAAGCCGCCCACATCGCAGCCCTTTGCCCGGAAGCCCTCCGCGATGCCCCGGATGAGGCTGGCCGAGTGGGTGCTCTCCCCCTGCTGCGGCTCCTCTTCGGTCAGATCAATGACGTCCAGCTTGTTGAAGCCACGGGACTTGACCCGGATGAAGCCATCCTCGTTCCGGGACGCCACCGCCACAAGGTCCAGCGTGACCGCACCCGCAAGACCGTAACCGTGCTGGTGGTCGGTGTGATTGCCGCCAAGCTCTGTGCGGCCCGGGGCCGAATAGACCTGCACCTGCCGCCCCGGCCCATAGTAAAGCTCAAACTGCTCGAGGGCCGCACCATAACGGCTGCGCTGGCGGGCCAGGACCTCCTCGCTGCCGCCGTAGAGCGCGGCCAGCGCGGCGTCCCACCTCCCCGCTGCGATCTGTTCTCTGAGCTGCCTGCTGGTTGCCATCCAGAACCCCTCCCTGCGCTCTCTCAATGTTCGGTTTGTTACCGCTATTGTAATGCATCCGCTGCCATTTTGCAATTTCAACCCGCAAAAAAAGTAATTTTCGGTGTCCAGCCCAAAGAATAAGATGTACTTTTGTTGAATTTGCGGGGGCAGATGTGGTATACTCAGGCTATAGAGCCAACAGGCAGGAGGGAACCGCAATGGCAGACGTCTACAAGCAGTCGTTCAAGCAGAACTACACCAACAACATCGAGCTGTCCATCTTCAACTGCGGTCTGGAGCGCTGTGCTCCGGGGCAGACCTGGGGTCCCGGCATCCGGGACCACTACCTTATCCATCTGGTCGTCTCGGGCAAGGGCGTGTTCGAGGTCGGCGGGCGCACCTACGAGGTCGTGCCGGGCGATCTGTTCTTTGCCCGCCCCAGCCAGCTCATCCGCTATACTGCCGACGAAGCCCAGCCGTGGGAGTACAGCTGGGTCGGCTTCAACGGTGCCTGCGCCCACAAGCTTGCGGCGCAGCTGCCTTTCACCGACGCTGCCCCCGTCCACCACACCCAGGACCTGGAGGGGATGCGGGCGGCCCTGAGCAGCATCTACTCCTCCCGCGGCCTGCAGCCCCAGGACGAGGCCGCGATGGTGGGCTATCTCTACCTCTTCATCGCCGCCCTGATGCGGGAGACCAGCGAGAGCCGCCCTCACAGCACCTCTTCTTCCAGCCAGTATGTCCTGAACGCCATCAAGTACATCCAGTTCAATTACTCTCACGACATCTCCATCGACGATGTCGCCAAGAGCGTCGGCGTCTCCCGGAGCCATCTGTACCGGGTGTTCATGCTCAACGTGGGCAAGAGCCCCATCGACTATCTGACCGAATACCGGGTCAACGAAGCCTGCAAGCTGCTGCGCAGCGGCACACTGTCCATCGCCGAGGTGGCGGCATCGGTGGGCTTCCTCGACCAGTTCTATTTTTCGCGGGTGTTCAAGCGCGCCAAAGGTGTGCCGCCCAGCAAGTATATGACTTCGCAGGCTGACGCAGACGTCCAGCCCGCCCCTGACGAGACATAAGGAGAGATCATTCCATGCCCTTACAGAAAAACCAGCTTCTCACCCTCCGCATCGAGCGTCTTTCCAGCGACGGCAGCGGCGTTGCCCACTCGCCGGAGGGCGAGGCCGTCTTCGTCCCGGGTACTGCCCCCGGCGATGAGGCTCAGGTGCGTATCGTCAAGGACTGCGGCCGGTATGCCTTCGGCATCCTGGACAAACTGCTCACCCCTTCGCCTGACCGCATCCCGGTGGACTGCGCTGTCGCCGGCCCCTGCGGCGGGTGCAGCCTGCGGCACATGGACTACGCCGCCGAACTGCGGTCCAAGCAGGAGAGCGTCGCCGACGCCTTCCGCCGCATCGGCGGACTGGATGTGCCGGTGCTGGATGCCCTTCCCTCCCCCGAGGTGGACCGCTACCGCAACAAGGTACAGTTCCCGGTGGGCCGCGACAAAAACGGTGCGCCCTGCATCGGCTTTTACGCCGGCCGCACCCACCGCATCGTCCCCTGCCCCGATTGCAAATTACAGCCCGGCGTCCTGAACGACATCGGCAACGCGCTCTGCAGCTTCTTCGCCGCCCACGGCATCCAGCCCTACGACGAGGAGAGCGGCAAGGGCCTTGTTCGACATATCTTCCTGCGCCGGGGTACCCACAGCGGCCAGATCATGGTCTGCCTCGTCTGCACCCGCCCGAAGTTCCCCCACAGCGAGGAGCTCGTGACCGCGCTGCGGGAGCAGTTCAGCGATATTGCGTCCGTCCTCATCAACGTCAACGCCAAGAAGACCAACGTCATCTTGGGTGAAGAGACCGTCTCGCTCTACGGCCCGGGCTATATCGAGGATACTCTCTGCGGTGTGCCGGTCCGGCTCGGCCCCCTCTCCTTCTACCAGGTCAACACACTGGCCGCTGAGCGGCTCTACGGCATCGCTGCCGAGTACGCCCAGCTGGAGCCCTCGGACGTTCTGCTCGACCTCTACTGCGGCATGGGTACCATCGGTCTCTCCATGGCCGACCGCTGCCGGGAGCTCATCGGCGTGGAGATCGTGCCTGAGGCCATCGACAGCGCCAAGGCCAACGCCGCCCGGATGGGCGACGCCGTCGCCGCCAAGAGCCGCTTCTTCTGCGCCGACGCCGGTCAGGCTGCGGCTCGTCTCGCCGCTGAGGGCCTGCGTCCTGATGTCATCATGCTCGACCCGCCCCGCAAGGGCTGCGACGAGACGACCCTTTCCGCCGTCGTCCAGATGTCCCCCCGCCGGGTGGTCTACGTCAGCTGCAACCCCTCCACCGCCGCAAGAGATGCCGCATGGCTCGAAGAGCATGGGTATCACGCGGAGAAGGTGCAGCCGGTGGACCTTTTTCCCCGAACACGGCATGTCGAAGCGATAGTTTCGCTACAAAGAGAAATCTAGTTGAAATCATCCGATTTACGTTGTTTTCTCGTCATGTTGTGTTCGATGGCGAGGGCGATAAACTCCGCAATAAACGCATTGAAAATCACATCACCGTTTCGGTGGTAATTGATATGGAGTGCGGAAACACAAAGAATTGAATATCTAACAATCGGCATAGCCGCAGACTTTCACAAAAAGCCTGCGGCTTTTTCTTTGCCCAAAAACAGAAAGGAGGCATCCGTGAAATGGCAGTTTTTCGGGTAGAAAAGAACAGCGGCTACACGGTCATGTCAAACCACCACCTGCGGAACAGGAACTTATCCCTGAAAGCCAAAGGCTTACTCTCCCAAATGCTCTCCCTGCCGGAAGATTGGGACTACACCCTGCAAGGGCTGGCCCGTATCAACCGGGAAAGCATCGACGCGATACGGCAGGCCATCCGGGAACTGGAACAGGCAGGATACATCCAGCGTTCCAGAGAACGGGACGAGAAAGGACGGCTGCGCGGTGCAGACTATGTGATTTTCGAGCTGCCGCAGCCCATTCCTGCATCGGTTTCACCTACATTGGAAAATCCAACGTTGGAGAATCCCACGCAGGAAAACCCTACGTTGGAAAATCCAATGCAATTAAATAAAGATAAACTAATTACAGAAAAACAAAAGAAAGAGAGATTAAATACCGATTCCATTCCTATCCATTCCCCAAACCCCTTGCCTTTAGACGAGGACGAGGCAGCGGCACCGCCGCCGGAACGGACAGGAAGCCGAAAGGAAGCGGTCTATCAAATCTACCGGGACCTGATTTTGGAGAACATCGAGTATGACACCCTCATCCAAAATCCCCGGATAGACCGGGAGCAGCTGGACGAGATCGTGGACATTCTGCTGGAAACCGTCTGCACCAACCGCAAGTCCATCCGGGTGGCCGGGGACGATTACCCGGCAGAGCTGGTCAAGGCCAAGTTCCTGAAACTGGACAGCCATCACATCGAGTTCGTTATGGACTGCCTGCGGGACAACACCACCAAAGTCCGCAACATCAAGCAATACCTGCGGGCCATGCTGTTCAACGCCCCCAGCACCATCAACAGCTACTATGCGTCCCTTGTGGCGCACGATATGGCGCAGCCCGATTGGGGCCACCCGCCCAACACCTGACCGAAAGGAGCGTCTACCCATGAGAACCCTTTACCTGCGGCGGCTGGTGGTTCCACCCTAGCTGCCGCTTTTCCGACTACTTCCCAAGGAGGGATGCTGAATGCAGGAAGAAGTCACCCAGAAAACCATTGCCCTGTCCATGAAAACGGGCAAGCTCACCGCCCAAGCGCTGCAAGCTGCCCTGAAAAAATATTTGCAGCACCGGGCCAAGGGACCAAAGCTGCACCACGGCAGGCAAAGCCTGAAACAGCTGAAAGCCCACGGCGCGGCCCTGACCAACATTGAAGTCACGGAAGCGAACATCGGGGCGTTCAAGCCCTGCGCCAAGAAGTACGGCGTGGACTTCACCTTGCGTAAGGACAAGACCACCCAGCCGCCCCACTACATCGTGATCTTCAAGGCCAAGGATACGGACAATCTGGAACAGGCGTTCCGGGAGTTCACGGCCAAAACGCTTTCCAAAGAGCAGCGGCCATCCATCCGTAAAGTGCTGACCGCAGCCAAGCAGAAAGCCGCCCAGCAGCCGAAACGTGCGAAGGAAAAAATCAAGCAAAGGGGGTTAGAGCGATGAAGCATGAACTGAAAAAACTACTGGTGCTGAATCTGCCGTATCTGCTGTTCGTGTACCTGTTCGCCAAATGTGGGCAGGCGTACCGTCTGGCGGCGGGCGCGGATGCTTCGGCAAAGCTGCTCCACCTGACGGGCGGTATCTCTGTCGCCTTTGCAAGCCCGCTGCTCAGCCTGCACCCGTTTGACCTGTGTGTGGGCGTTGTTGGGGCGGTGGCTGTCCGGCTCATCGTGTACAGCAAGGGCAAGAACGCCAAGAAGTACCGCAAGGGCGAAGAATACGGCTCTGCCCGATGGGACACGGCCAAAGACATTGCCCCCTACATCGACCCCAAGTTTGAAAACAACATCCTGCTGACCCAGACCGAACGCCTGACCATGACTGGGCGGCCCAAAGACCCCAAGACAGCCCGGAACAAGAATGTACTGGTGATCGGCGGCTCCGGCAGCGGCAAGACCCGCTTCTATGTGAAGCCCAACCTCATGCAATGCTTTCCCACTTCCGACTATCCCACCTCATTCGTGGTCACAGACCCGAAAGGTACACTGGTTCTGGAAACAGGCCAAATGTTCCAGCGGGCAGGCTACCGGGTGAAAATCCTGAACACGATAAACTTTTCCAAGTCTATGAAGTACAACCCCTTTGTTTACATCCACTCGGAAAAGGACGTGCTGAAGCTGGTGAATACCCTTATCGCCAACACCAAGGGCGAGGGTGAGAAATCAGCAGAAGATTTTTGGGTGAAGTCGGAACGGCTGTTCTACACCGCGCTTATCGGCTACATCTGGTATGAGGCCCCGGCAGAGGAAATGAACTTCACCACCCTGCTGGAAATGATAAATGCCAGTGAAGCCCGCGAGGACGACCCGGAGTTTCAAAGCCCAGTGGACCTCATGTTTGAACGGCTGGAACAGAAAGACCCGGACCACTTCGCCGTCCGGCAGTACAAAAAGTTTTTGCTGTCGGCGGGCAAGACCCGTTCTCCCATCCTGATAAGCTGTGGTGCCCGTTTAGCCCCATTTGACATCCGGGAGGTGCGGGAGCTGATGGAGAACGATGAAATGGAGCTGGACACCATCGGGGATGAAAAGACGGTATTGTTCCTGATTATGAGCGACACGGACACCACCTTCAACTTCATTCTTGCCATGCTTCAAAGCCAGCTTATCAACCTGCTGTGTGACCGTGCGGATGATAAATACGGTGGCCGACTGCCTGTCCATGTACGGCTGATTCTGGACGAGTTCGCCAACATTGGGCAGATTCCCAACTTCGACAAGCTGATCGCCACCATCCGCAGCCGGGAAATCTCGGCATCCATCATTTTGCAGAGCCAGTCGCAGCTAAAAGCCATCTACAAGGATGCGGCCGAAATCATTTCGGACAACTGCGATTCTGTTCTCTTTTTGAGTGGGCGGGGTAAGAATGCCAAAGAGATCTCCGATGCGCTGGGGAAAGAGACCATCGACAGTTTCAACACCAGCGAGAACCGGGGTTCTCAAACCTCCCACGGACTGAACTATCAAAAATTAGGAAAGGCGTTGATGTCAGAGGACGAAATCGCAATCATGGACGGCGGCAGGTGCATTTTGCAGCTGCGGGGCGTGAGGCCGTTCTTCTCGGAGAAGTTCGACATCACCAAGCACCCGCACTACAAGTACCTTGCGGACGCGGACAAGAAAAACACCTTTGATGTAGACAGGTTCTTATCCACTCTGCGCCGGAAGCGGCAGCAGGTAGTCGCACAGGACGAAAGTTTTGACCTGTACGAAATCGACCTGTCAGATGAAAATGCAGCCGAATAATTTTATTTTTGAGTGCCGCAGAACAAGCGGCAGAAAGTGAGGACCTTATGGAATTTTTCAACAGCGCAGTCGATACTTTGCAGACTATCGTGGTCGGTCTGGGCGGTGCCCTGTGTGTCTGGGGCGGCATCAACCTGTTGGAGGGTTATGGACAGGATAACCCCGGCAGCAAGAGCCAGGGCATGAAGCAGTTCATGGCTAATTAAAGGGAACAAAAAAGAAAGGAAAACCAATCCAGACGGTATCAGCGGCAGGATACAAGAATAAATTGTGATTTCACAAGATTGGTGCTATAATAAGAGAAAAGTTCCTGCCGGGGCAGCCGCCCCGGTGGTATGGATAGAAAGGCAGGAAAACAATATGCACATCAGCTATAAACCACTCTGGCATACACTGTT
>OGZT01001464.1_pt1 | contig 16070 bp, 16 predicted proteins | sample 1576891 | NCBI WGS metagenome assembly OGZT01 (sample SAMEA3541521, study PRJEB24748) | human gut metagenome | biome: human gut; feature: human-associated habitat; material: faeces | place: China | collected 2012 | reverse complement strand
GCGTCTTCGTAAGAGATTTCCGGGGTCGGGTTTGCCAGGGCAGTGGTCCGGGCCCTGCCGGGCGATGCGCGCCATGCCGCCGGGACGTTCGCGGATTATCTCGCCGCGTTCCGCATCCTCATGCCGCCTCTGGTGGCCGCATCCCTGCCCGCCGTGTCCCCGTCCGTGATTCTCGAACTGGAGCGTTTGCTCCCCTCCGCCGGAGCCTCGCTCCGCAACGGAGACATGAAGACCTTTATCCAAGCGCAGATCCGCTTTTTTTCCATATTGATCCGGGTATTGGGCAATCCGCGCCTCGAAGACGCGGCCAGCCGCGTGCTGCCTGACGGTCTGGCGCTGGCGCGGCTGCTGCAGGAGTGCACGCTGCCCCAGTGCGAGAACGTGTTCGCGCAGCTGGCGCGGCTGTTGAGCGCCCTGCGCCACGCCGACGCCGGGGCCGCAGCCAAGGCCGTGGAGGGGTATGCCTCCATCCTGCTGGCCTTGCAGGAGGCGCGATGAGCCGTATGAGCCGCCGTGCCTTTCTCGGGTTCCGGTTCTCCGAGGAGGATGCCGGGACGCGGGACGTGCCGGGAGGGTTTCCCCCGGAAACGTCCCTGCCCCCGGAATTCAGCCCGGCGATGCTGCGGGCCGAGGCCGAGCGGCTCGGGCTGGACCCGGATCGGATAGGAGCCGGGGAACTTGCCTCGGCGGTTATGCGCGCCATGTATGCCCGCGCTCCGGAAGGGGCCGGACCGGATAAGGGAGCTCCGCAAGGGCGGGGCGCAAGTCATGCATCCGAGGAGGATAACGATGTCAGGACAGCAACAGATTCCCTATCTTGAGGAACGCAAGCTCATCAAGCGATGGAGCGGCCCGTGGCCCATGTTGGCGAACATGGCGTTCACCCTGCTGATTTTCGCCGTGACGTGGTGGGTGTTTCAGGACCCGCGCGGGATCATGCGTTTCTACACGCCGTATGTCGGCTACAACTATTGCCGCTGGTGGCTGATCATCCTGATCTGGATGGCCTACATTTTCGACTTCTGGCCGTTCCGGCGCGACTGGGTACGCAACGCCCACCCGCTCCAGAAGGGGCTCGTGCTGGCGCTGGTGTCCGTGGGCATCATGATCGCCATGATCCACGGCTTCTTCGAGGGCGTGCTCGGCAACCTCGCCTTCGCCTATTTCAACCCGGCGCAGCTCCAGAAGCTCGGCCTCACCGACTTCTATTCGACGGAATACGCGGCGCAGGCCTGCATGATGTTCGCGGTCATCGCCTCGTGGATCAGCCCGGCGTGGCTCGTGGCGCTCGAGGGCCAGCCGTGGGCGGGGCTTTCCCAGCCCGTGCGCGGGTTCAGCATCTGGCTCGGCACGTTCTGCCTCAGCCTGCTCATCTATTTCATGACCATGCACAACCACATGGGCATCCTGTATTACCCGTGGCAGTACTTCACCGCCATCTGCCCGCCGTATTGGGAGCATTTCGCGGAAACCGTGTCCGCCAACTTCCACGTGGCGTGGATCATGTGCTGCACCGTGGTGGTGTGGTTCATGGAAGGCATCTGGGAGCGCTTCCCGTTCACCATGATCAAGACCCCGTGGCTGCGCCGTCTGGCCCTGTTCTTCGGGATCATCGCCATCTCGTGGGCGCTGTGCATGTTCTTCTGGTATATGCAGGAGCTCGTGTGGGGCGACGCCATCCGCGGACACCGCCGCGACGCGGCCCCCGACTGGCGCTGGCTGCATGTGGGCGAGACGGCTATCTTCTTCCTCGTCCCGGCCCTGTTCCTCCAGTTCTACTGCGGCAACTGGCCCAACCGCTTCAGCACGCCGATCAACGTGCTCGTCCGTTCCCTGCTGGTGACGCTCGGCGGCATCGCGATCTACTGCCTCTACTACAAGTACGCCCATTTCGTGCTCGGCACCCAGAAGGGCTTCTCGCACCCGCAGCAGTTCCCCATGATCCCCATGATCTGGCTGATCAACATCTGGCTGATCAACTGGTGGTTCATGGACGGCTGGCCGGGCTGGCGGCGCGAATTCAAGACCGCCGAGGACTTCGCCGCCGAGGAGCGCCATCTGGCCGCCAACGCCGCATGGAACCCCGCCATGCTGCCCGGCGTGATCATCGGCCTCGTCGTGGGCGTGATCGCCTACTTCGCCATCGTGGCCCTGCTGCCTCTGGCGAGCGCAACTTTCACTCTGGTTCAATAGGAGGGACGATATGGACAGACGCGAATTCATGAAGGGCGCCGCGCTCGGCGTGGGCGCGGGCGTGCTCGGCTCCATGGGTCTGTACTCGTATTCGCCGCTCCGCAGGGCCTTCCTTCCCGAAGTGAAGCGCGGCACGGCGGACATCGGGGTGTGCAAGTCGGTCAAGGTCACCAACATCTCCGAGACGAGCTGGTTCGACAACGGCATCTTTATGAACGACGTGACCGGCGCGGGCGGGCTGCTCGTGGACCAGTACACCTTCAACTGGGCGCCCTTCGGCAACGGCAAGGGCGTGGGCAAGGGGACGTTCGAGGAGGGCCTCAAGCGGATCAGGCACCTGCTGCCGCACAAGATCGACGAGGCGTGGGCCATCGCCAAGGAAAACTGCGTCCATGCCGACAACGCGGGCGGCTACTCCTGCCTCGTCGAGATCGAGAGCATGGAAGGCGAGACAACCCGTTACCTGTTCGATACCGGGTGGAATTACGACTGGATGGACACGTGCTTCAAGCGCGAGGGCATCGACGTCATGCTTGCCGACAACAAGATCGACGCCTTCATCCAGACCCATGAGCACATGGACCACTACTGGGGCTTCCCCGTGGTCACCAAGTACAATCCCAACATCCACGTCTACACGCCCAACACCTTCTACCCGGCGGGCAAGGAATACCTGAAGGCCTGCGGGCATGTGGGCAAGTGGACAGAAGTGCCGAAGGGCCTGCACACGCTCCAGCCCGGCGTGGCGCTCTATCAGTTCGACTGCCCGATCATCTTCAAGGTGTTCGGCGAGATGTCGCTGTACTGCAACGTCAAGGACGTGGGCTTGGTGAGCATCACCGGCTGCTGCCATCAGGGGATCATCCTCTTCGCGGACACGGCCTACAAGGAGCTTGCCTACGAGAAGGATCAGTTCTACGGCCTGTACGGCGGGCTGCATATCTCGCCCTTCGACGACTGGGACCCGAAGTACGACGACCTCGTCATCGGGCTCAAGAAGTGGAACCTCCAGCAGGTCGGCTGCAACCACTGCACGGGACTCATCACCGCCCAGAAGTTCGTGGACGCGGGCTATCCGGTGGTGAAGGGCACGGCCCGGTTCCGCTCCAAGACCACCAACTACCTCGGCAACGGCGACGTCATCAAGTTCCCCGCCTAAGATGAGAAAGTATTGGGGAAGGGAGGGAAACCGTCTCTGAAAGGGCCGCGCTTTTCCCTCCCTTCCCCAAACCCGCCGGCGCGGAGCCCATCCCTCCATTTCCCAAGTTTTTTGTGTACCGGCTCCCTGTTCGCGTGCGTTTTTACTTGCTGAAATGGTGTTCTCGTTCCGTTTTCCCATTCGGTTTGTGTCTGGTTGCTGCCTGTTTCATCCGCCGCTTTTTGGCGTGGATCGCCTTTGAAAGAATGCCGTTTCAAAACGGAACGGCTTAGCCCATGACGGGGCGGGGCCGTGTCCCACGGGACGGGCTCCGTCCCGGCCCCGGAGCCCGCGATGCGACTTGAAACACTCCTTCCCCGGCCCCTCGACCCCTGCGGCGGGTCCGAGTGCGCCACGCTCATGGGGGCCCTCATCGCCGCCATCCATCTGGATCGCCGCCGCGCCCGCGCGCTGGGCTGGCGGGGGGTGCGTCCCTCCGGTTCTCTGCTGCCCGCGTGGACCTGCCGCGTGGCCGGGAGCGGGCTCGTGTTCGGGCTCGTCTTCTTCGGCGAGGACGCGGACGGAGGCGCACTGCGCGGCACGTTCGCGGCCTACGCCTTCCCGCTCCCTGACGATCCCCTCCTTGAGGTTTTTCCGCTGGAAGCCCTGCGCCTTGCCGTGGACCCCGGCTACGGCGACCGCATCCGGGCGCTTTCGGAGCACGCCGAAACGCTCTCCCCATTCCGGATCGGCACGGTTTCGCTGCGGGCCGCCGTCGACGGCTCCGGGCTGTCCCTGACCCTGTCCGCCCCGGCCCGCCTGCGCATGGCGGCGCTGGACGGCGTGGCGACTTCTCCCGGCGGGCAGCGCTGGCTCGTGGAGCCGGGCGGCTGGGAAACAGACGTGCCCGCCTTCCGGCTGCTCCTGCGCCCGTTCGCGGCCTTGTCGGCCACGGCTGAAAGCCTGCTTGGGGACCCCGCCCGCGTGTCGTTGGACGGCGAGGCGGCCCCGATCCCCGGTTTCGACGCCGCCGGGAACATCCGGCACATCCCCGGCGGGACAGGGCGGGAACTCCGGCTCACGGCGGCGTTCGGCAGCGCCGGAGCCCAAGGGCGTCCCCTCGCCTGTCTGCCCCTGCGCCACAAGCCGCTTGAGGAGGAATCCGGCCTGCCCGTGCTGCACATCCTCACCGGCTTTCTCGGCTCGGGCAAAACCACATTCCTGCGGCAATGGCTGGATTTCCTGCACGGGCGTGAGCGCTATACGGGCGTCATCCAAAATGAATTCGGAGAAATCGGCCTTGACGCGGCGCTTCTGCGCGGCGAAACCCAGGTGGAGGCGCTTGATGAGGGGTGCGTGTGCTGTTCGCTGGCGGACAGCCTGCGTCCGGGGCTGCTGCGGCTCATCGGGGACATGCCCGCCGAGCAGTTCATATTGGAAACTACGGGGCTGGCGAACCCCGCCAACGTCATGGACGCGCTGTCCGAGCTGCGCGACATCGTGCAGCCCGGCCTTGTGATCACGGTGGCGGACGCCCTTGATCTGTGCCGTTCGGAAGGGGACATTGCGGGCATCCGCCGGGCGCAGGCGGCGCGGGCGGACGTGATCGTCCTGAACAAGGCCGACACCGTGGAGCCCGCCGCGCTAGAGGCGTTGGCGGAACGGCTGCGGGCGCTGAACCGTCAGGCGCTGATCCTGCCCGCGCGCCACGGGGCCATCGCCTTCGCGGAACTGGACGCCTTCTATGCGGACTGGGCGGATCGCCGGGGCACGCCGCTGCCGTCGCATCGGCCCGCCCTGCCGCGTTTCGGCGAAACAGTGACCCACGCGGATGAGGGGTTTGTCTCGGCTGCGCTCCGCCTGTCCGCCCCGCTGGACGAGGCCGCGCTCCTGGCGTTGCTGGACAGCGCCGGGCCGGGGCTGTGCCGGGCCAAGGGCGTCGTGGATCTGCGGCTGGACGGCGGCGTGACGGTGCCCGCGACGGTGCAGTACGCCGCCGGGCGGCTGGGCTTCGAGCCCGCCCCGGAAGGCGAGGATCGCTATCTGGTGTTCATCGGCACGGATATTTCCCTGCCGGAAGCGCCGTCTTCGTAAAGGAGGAGCTTGTGGGGCTGATCGAACTGGGCGGCTGGATGATGTGGCCGCTGTTGGCCGTCTCGGTGGCGGCGCTGGCGATTGTCGTCGAGCGGGCGCTGGTGTTCATGGGATGTCCGTTCCCGGACTCCCGTTTTCCCGGCCTCGTGCTGGAGGCGATGCGCACGGGCGACGTGCGGCCTCTGGCGGCCCGGCTGGAGGCCGTCCCCTCCCTGCGGGACTTCGCGGCGCTCCTGGGCTCGCCCCTTCCGAACCGTGAAGCCGCCTTGCGCCTCGCCGGGGAGACGGTGCTGGAACGGCTGGAAGCGCGGCTTTCCCTGCTGTCCGTACTGGCGCGGCTGGCCCCGCTCATGGGGCTGCTCGGAACCATCCTCGGGATGATCACGACCTTCTCGCGCATCGCCGAGGCCCGCTCGGGCGTGGACATGTCCCTGCTCGCCGGGGGGATCTGGCAGGCCCTGCTGACCACGGCGGCGGGGCTGTGCATCGCCATTCCCGCGCTGTTTTTCCTGTCCTGCTTTCAAGGCAAGGTGCGCCGCGTGGCCGACGCCCTGAACAAGGCCGGAAACGCGGCTCTGCTGGCCGACGGCGGACGGGGCCTCACCGTTCGGGCCGGGGCGGAACCGATTCAGCCCGGAGACATTCCCCGTGGGGGCGGCACGGCACGGCCAACGCCGGAAGGCACGGCGGACGGGGCCTCTTGCCCGGAATCGCCGGAACCTCGCGGCAGCGTTCCGGAGGGCCGGGAAGCCCCGCAATGCCGGGATGCCGCCGGGGAAGGGCTGCCGGACGGAGGGCGATCATGCTGAACCTGCGGCCCAAGGCGGCGCGGGACGACGAGCCGGATCTCACGCCGCTCATCGATATGGTCTTCATCCTTTTGATTTTCTTCATCCTCGCCGCGTCGTTCGCGGTGCGGGGCATCGACCTCGACCTGCCTCCGGCGCACAGCGGGCAGGCGCTTTCCGGGCGCGTGCTGGAAATCCGGCTGCTCAGGGACGGCTCGTTCCTGTGCGAGGGCATACCCGTGGCCCGCGCCGGCATCCGCGCGAAGCTGCAAAGCCTCGTGCGGGACTTCCGGGCGCGCCCCGGACAGCTTGTGCTCAAGGCCGCGCCCGACGCGCCGGTGGAGGCGCTGGTCTTCATTGTGGACGAGGTGCGGATGCAGGGCGGGGAAAAGCTGCTCATCGCCACGGCCCAGCCCGACGAGGCGGGGCGCCCATGACGGAAAAGGAGTGCCTCGCCGCCGGGATCGCCGTGTCCCTGTTCGCGCATTTCGCGTTGCTGATCGCCCCGAGGCCGCCCAAGCCCGAGCCGTCCTTCACCACCGTTGTCCAGATGGACATGGCGTCCCCGGCAGTGGCAACGAGCCGGGAAAAGGGCATCGGCATAGCCGCCGCCAGCCCGCGCGACATGGACAAGGCCGATGCCGCCGACCGCAAGCGGCAGGCCTTCCTGCGCTACCTCGATGACATCGACGAGGCCGTGCACGCCCGGCGTCTGGACGGCGGCGAAACCGGGCTCATCGGCGTTGCCGAATATATGTTCACCGTCCGGCCCGACGGGACGTTCACCGATCCCGTGCTCCGCGCATCCTCAGGATCGCCGCAGCTCGACGCCTCGGCGCGCCGGGCCGTCCTCGCCGCCAGCGGCAAAGTCCGCCGCCCCGCCATCATCGGAACGGAACCCATCCCTGTCATTCTGCACGTCAAATACCAATACGGCCTCCGCTGATCGCGCCACCGCCCGGCAATCCAGCAGGATCGCACGGAGAGGGCAGGGTGGAGCTGACGGTGCAATGTCTTTTCAGGTGCGTTCCAGCGCGGAGGCAGGCCGTTCCCGGGCGCGGCCACGGGCGGTTGCCGCGCATGAGCCGGGCCTGTCCCGCCCTCCTCGGACGGGGCTTTTAGGAGCACCGGATAACGTTACGCCTGTAACATGCCCTGAATGGCCTTGACCAGAAAGGCCGTATCCGTGCCTATGGTCGCGCCCTGATAGCCCTGTGCGAAGTACGCCCGGGCTTCCGGCATGGTGTTCGCGTAGATGAACGCCAGTTTGCCGGAAGCCCGGCAAGCGGCGATCACCCGGCTGAAAGCTTCGGTGAGCCGTGGAGTAGCGAACCGCGCCGGAGCGCCCAGCGCCACGGAAAGATCATACGGCCCGACAAAAATGCCGTCGATGCCGTCCAGAGCGGCGATCTCCTCAATATGTTCCAGCGCTCCGGCTGTTTCGCACTGCGGCATGAGGATTGTGCGCTGGTTCGTGGCGGTGAAATAGTCGCCTATCTGCTTCAGCTCGGGCAGGAACTCGAACGGGAACCTGCGGCAGGCCGCGATCCTCCTCGGCATTTCGCGCAGCACACTGTATTTGAAGATAAAAAAATCCAACCTGAGCCGCGAGGAGCTTCTCGGCTCCTCCCCTGACTGAAGACAATCCCCGCCCTCGGTGCCTGTGCGCCATGATTGGCCCTTGTAACATGTCCGGCGGGTAACATCAGCCGGGCACGCTGCAAGGGCCGGTTTTCCTGCCGCTCCATTTTGCCGCCGCCGTTTGAGCATCGCGTTCGTCCCGGGCCGGGGATGGGTATCCCGCAGGCGGGCGATGGCGCATCGGAAGATGGCGAGGTTGATGCGCCGCATCGGGAAAGCTCAAGGGCTGGCGGGAGTTCCGCAGGGGATAAGGCCCGGCGGCTTCCCCTTTCGCGTGCCCGGCCCTGTTCCCCTTTAAGAACGTCTGGTCCCCCAAAAGGCGCCCCCCTAAAAATTTCTTCACAATTTTTTACAAAAAACCCATACGCGCTTTACACTCGTACGCTATCTTCCCTTCAACAGGCATCTTGCATTGACTCATAATCCTTCGGAGTTTCATCATGAAAAAGCTTATGTCCTTTGTGTGCGCGGCCCTGTTCGCCTTTTCGTTTTGCGCGGTTATGCCTTCCAATGCGTTCAGCGCCGATCCCAACCGGCAGGAAGTGGAAAATCGTTTCGAGCTGAACAGCGCCACCGCCGAGGAGCTGGCCGGGACCGGCGCGGTTTCCCTTGAGGTTGCCAAGAAGATCGTCGAACTGCGTGATCAGCTCGGTTCGTTCCAGAGCTACGACGATCTCAACGAACTGGAACTCCCCAAGGATCAGATGGACAAGCTGCGTTGGAACACCACCATTCAGGGCATCGCCAGCGACTGCAACTGCTAGGGCGGGTGATCTGTAAAACGGCATGGAGGGAGGTCGGGGAGGGGGGACTTTTTTGAAGAAAGGGGCGAGCGTTCCTCTTTCCCTTCCCCGAACCTGCCTGCGCGGGGCCCCTCGTCCCAAAGGCTTTCGGTGCCGTCGAATCCCTGCTCACAGCCTTTTCCGCCCCAGATCTTTGGAAGAAGCCATGTTATGGAAATGCCACGGCCTCCGGCGGTGCGGGCGGCCTATCCGCCGCTGGCCGGGTTCCGCCCGGTGCGTGCCTCTTCAGGCCGTTTTCGGGGAACCGCTTCATGGCCCGATGTGCGGGGCGCTTCCCGGAGGCCTGCCCATAATGTTGCCGACAGGGAACATGCGGCGACGCGAACACTTTTATCCGAGAGGGGCATCCCATGCCTGACAGCTATTCCAGACGCCATTTCCTGAAATTGAGCGCGGCCCTGCTGGCTGGCGGCGCGGCAATCGCCGCGGCACCCGACGCGCGGGGCATGGGCTTTTCCGGAGTCCCGGACGTCGGCCCCGTGACCGAGATGAAAGGGTACTGTCCGTTCTGTCAGGTACGCTGCACCTACCGGGCGCGGGTGTCCGGCGGCAAGGTGCTGAGCCTCACCGGGGAAAAGGACAATTACTGGACCGGCGGGGCCATGTGCCCCAAGGGGATGTCCATCGTCGAGCTGATAGGGAGCCCTTACCGCATCACCGAACCCATGCGGCGCAAGGAAAACGGCGAGTGGGAGCGCGTCACCTACGCGCAGGCCGTGGACATGGTCGCGGAACGCATGGCCGAGGTCATCAAAAAACACGGCAAGGCCGCCGCCAACCGCGTCGGCATGACCATGCCCCTGTGGGACTGCCGCGAGAGCGAGATCGCCGCGCTCATGACCCTGCGCATCGCGGGCAGCGTGCACGCCATGCCTCCGGGCGAATCGTGCGTGTCCAGCGCCTCCAACATGCTCGGGATGATGATCGGCGTGAACTGCGGCTCCACCAAGGTGGACGAGCTGCTCAACACGAAAACCATCGTCCTGTGGGGGGCCAACGTCTGCGATCTCTATCCCCCGTACAGCCGCTGGCTGGAAATGGCCCGCGAAAAGGGCGTGAAGATCGTCTATCTCGATCCGCGCCGGACCAGGACGAGCCTGCTTACCGACATACAGCTGCGCCCCCTGCCGGGCACGGACGGCGTTCTGGCCATCGGCGCGATCCGGTACATGCTGGAGACGGGCGCCTATGACGAGGAGCGGGCCAGGTTCCAGATCGAGGGATTCGACGAGCTGGCCGCCGAAACCGAGAGCTTTACCGTGGAGAAGGTCGCCTCCGTCACCGGGCTGAACCCGGAAGCGATCACGGCCTTTTACGGGACGCTGGCCCAGAGCCCGCGCACCGTGGTCTGGCTCGGCGGCTCGCTGTCCCGCTACTCCAACGGGATCATCGGCCTGCGGGCCATCATCCTGTTGCAGGCGCTGTGCGACAACCTCATCGGGGAAGGGAAGGGCATTCTCACCTTCCAGAGCGGCAAGCCCGAAGGGGACGAAGAGTTCGTCGATCATTTCTTCGGCGAGACGAAAACGCCGAAGATGAATTTCCGCCGCCTGCGCAATGCGATGGAAAAGGGGACGCTGGACATCCTGTTCCTGAACTCCAGCTACCGCCGCTATCCAGACAGCAAGGGCGTGCGCAAGGCCATCGACAAGGTGCCCTTCGTCGTGCACTGCGGGTTCTTCCTGACCGAGGAGACCGAAGCGGCGGATCTGTTCGTGCCCGCCACCTTCGGCCCGGAAAGCCAGGGGTCGGGCTACGGCAACGAGCAGCAGGTGGTCTGGCGCGAGAAGATGGTGCAGGCCCCCGGCTCCTGCGCCCCGTCATGGCAGTTCTACCGCGATGTGGGCCGCAAGCTCGATCCCGGGCGCTACCCGGACTTCAAGGACCCGGAGGATCTCTACCGCCGCTTCTCGGCGCTTGTCCCTTCATGGAAGGGGATGACCCTAGAACGCCTGCGGGAATCCCCCGACGGTCTGGTCTGGCCCCTCTATTCATTGGAGGACAAGGAACGGACGGGCAGCGTGTTCGCGGAAGGGAAACTGCTCACGCCGTCCGGCAAGATGAAGGCGGTGGATACCCTCTTCGGGCGCTTCCCCCAGTGGGACTATCCCAAGGGCAGCCCGCTGGGCAAGGGCCGCTCCGACGACTTTCCGCTGGTCCTCACTCAGGGCAAGCAGCTGTGGCACTGGCAGCAGACGCTGACCAACTTTTCCAAGGCCGTCGCGCAGTTCTCGAACGGGCGTTTCATCTGCCTGCACCCCGAGACGGCGCAGGGGCTCGGACTGGCGCAAGGGGACCGGGTCATGCTGGAGACGTCCGTGGGCGGCATCGAAGGCTGGGTGGACATTACGGAAAACGTCCTGCCCGGAACCATCTTCACGCCGTCGAACTGCAACGCCACCACGCCGCTGCCGGAGAACCGGAGCGAGCACATCAGCAGCATCCTCCCCAATTACTGGGACCGCATTTCCTGCCAGCACAACGGCGTAGGCTGCCGGCTGCGCAAGCTGGGGTGAGGGCGTCCATGACGGCGTGAAAACCGGCGGGGGGACCGCCGCATCCCGTGGAGAATCCGATGTCCCGTTATATCATGGCGATAGACGCCAACAAATGTATCAACTGCAAGGCCTGCGTTCTGGCCTGCCAGCAGCGTAACGGCACGCCGTACGGCCACTCCCGCAACTGGGTCCGCGAGACGCCGGACAAGCTTTCCCTGCTCGGGACGGCCTATCAGCCCGGCGCGTGTATGCACTGCGACCATCCCCTGTGCGTGGAGGCGTGCCCGACCCACGCGACCTACAAGGCCGACGACGGAAGCGTGGGCATCGATCCCGAACGCTGCATCGGCTGCGGCGGGTGCATCGAAGCCTGTCCCTACGGCGCGCGCTACAAGCATCCGGTGACCGGAAGGGCGGACAAGTGCGACTACTGCCGCCGCGCCACGCCGGGGCAGGTTCCGGCCTGCGTGCAGGTGTGCCCCGTCCGCTGCCGCGTCTTCGGGGATGCGGACAACCCGGACGATCCCGTGGCCCGGGCGCTCGCGGGCAACCGGCACGTGTATGTGGTCCCTCCCGACTTCGACGCGAAACCCACGCTCGCCTATCTGAACGGCACGACGCCCACGGACTGGCCGCGCAGGAAGGACGTGCCCCCGGCGCTGGCCGCCATCGGGCCGCTGTCCTCCGTGGTCAAGGCCTTCGGCGGCCTGGCCCTGTTCGGGGTCATCGGCGTGTTCGTCAAACAGTTGTTCTGGCCTTCCGACTCCGGCAAGCCGTCCGACAAAGGAGACCGGCCATGATCAGACGCCATTCGGCCACCGCCATTTTCATGCATTGGTACAACGCGGCCTGCTGGCTGCTCCTGCTGTTCACGGGGTTCGCCCTGCTGGAGAATCCGCTCATGCAGCCGGTGGGGGACTGGTGGAGCTCCTTGTGGACCGGGGCGTTCGGCGCGCTGGGGCTGCTCAGGCTGCACGTCGTCGTGGGCATGGCGTGGATCGTCCTGTATGCCGTCTACCTGCTCATCCGGGCGCGGGCGGAGGCCCTGCCGTTCCTGAAGGAAATCACCGATCTGCACATCGGTTCCGATCTGGTGTGGTGCCTGCGGAAAGGCTTGTGGCTGGTGCTCGGGGAACGGCTCATGCGCCACCTCGGGCTCGATCCCGAACTTCCCCCGCAAGGCTTTTACAACGCCGGGCAGAAGCTCGTGGCGATCATCGCCGTCCTGTGCAGCCTTGGGCTCGCCCTGACCGGGCTGATCCTCGTGTTCGCCTCCGGCAGGCCGGGGACGGAGGGGCTCCTGCAGATCTGCCTGCTCGCGCATTTCTGCTGCGCCGGGCTGATGGCTGTTTTCCTGCCCGTGCACATCTACATGGCGGCCTTCGCACCCGGAGAGGCCCCGGCGCTGCGGTCCATGTTCACCGGATACGTGCCGCTGGAGCACATCAGGCACCACAACCCGCTGTGGTTCCGCAAGCTGGCGGAATCGGAAAAGGAATAAGGCCCGTTTCTTTTGAAACGGCAGGGAGGCATTGGGGAAGGGGGACCCTTCTGGAGACTATGCTTTTCCCTCCCCAAACCCGCCGATGCGGACATTCCTCCCTTTTCAAAGGCGCTTGTGTTGATTGAATCCCTGTTCCCGGCGTTCCCTGAAACGGATTTTCCTTTGAGGGGCCGTTCAACCGGGAAACTAACCGTGCTGGCGGGGCGCACCGTCCGGGAATCCTCCGGCGCTGCGGAACCCGTTGCCCTCCCAGTCCACCCGCCGATCCCCGAGAACGGCGGCGCGTGTTGCCGGAACCATTCCTGATGAGGAGCTTATGAACCGTTTGAGCGCCGCCGTCCTGCTGTTCGCCGTGCTGTTTTGCCTTCCCCGATCCGCCGGGGCGGGGGAACCGCTGGCGGCGGTTTCCGAATCCGAGCTTGCCCGCATCGTCCATGAAGGCGACGGCAGGCCGCTTGTGCTTGTCTATTGGGCGTCGTGGTGCGGCCCCTGCCGCCATTTCCGGGAAAAGCTGGAAAAGATCCGGGCCGGATACCCCGAGAGCGAGCTGCGTATGCTCGCCGTTTCGCTGGACAGGGACCCCGGAATGGCTGCGGCCTGCCTTGCCCGGAGCCCGTTGCCGTATCCGGCACGGATCGGGGATGCGGAGCTGATCAAAGCCCGCTCGGGAATGCCCGTGCCCACGACCATCCTGTACCGCCGGGACGGGAGCGTGGAGCGCGAGCTTGTGGGCGACGTTTCGGAAAAGCGGCTGGGGCATTACGTGGGGCGGATCGTGCGCCGCTGAGTGCCGGGAGGCATCGCGTTTCCGAGCGTGGCGGCCTCCGCCGCAGGAAAGAGCGTGTTCCCGGCGGGATGGGAAGAAATGTGTTCCCGCGCGTCCCCGGTTCCCTTTTGAGAGGGCAACCGCCCGGAAAAATTGACAGCCGTTGGAGGAACGCTCTATAACATGAGAAAGCGCCGGATTGCACAAGCCTCCCGGCGCGGGGACATCCGGGGACGGCCCCGGCAAGAGCGGGCGGCGGTTGGACGTCGGAAGGAGCGGGGACATGGATGGTTATGCGGGAAAGGGGCATCAGGTGCTGCTCATCGATGACGACAGCGAATTTTGCGAGCTGATGACGGATTACCTCGACGTGCACTCGTTCGCCGTTTCCTCCGTGCACACGGGGACGGCGGGGATCGAGGCCGCCAGACGTCAGGAATACGACGTCATCCTGCTGGACATGCTGCTGCCGGATATTTCGGGGATTGAGGTGCTGCGGCACCTGCGCACGGAAACGCGCGCGCCGGTCGTCATCCTGTCCGCCCACAACGAGGAGACGGACCGCATCGTCACCCTTGAGCTCGGCGCGGACGACTATGTGCCGAAAACCTTCTCCGCGCGGGAACTGCTCGCCCGCATCCGGGTTGTCCTGCGGCGCATGGAAAACGCCGGGCTTCCGGAAGGCTCGGACAGGCAGGACGGTATGCTCTGTATGCACGGGCTGTGCATGAATCCCCAGACCCTGAAAGTCACGCTGAACAACGAGCCGCTGGACCTGACCAGCATGGAGTTCCAGCTCCTGTACCATCTGGCGAGGGGGGCGGGCCGGATCTTCTCCCGCGAGGATCTGCTCAACCTGTTCGCCGAAAAGGAATGGAACAAGTTCGACCGCTGCGTGGACGTGCACATCTCGTCCCTGCGCAAGAAGCTCGGGGACAATTCCCGGTGCCCCACCTACCTGAAAACGGTCCGCGGGCTCGGGTACATGTTTATCAAGCAGAGCGACGCATGGCCCTGAAAAACATGACGTACAGCCTCTATTCCAAGATTGCGCTCTGGCTGGTGCTCAATCTGGTGCTGCTGGCGGTGCTCGGCTTCGGGATCGGCTGGTACGTGCTGCTGGGCAACGGCCTTGTCCCCGCCCACTTTTTCAGCTCGAACATCGAAAACTCGTTCCGCCTCGTCAGCGTGAACCTGCAATACCGTTCCGTCTTCACATGGCAAAAGCTGCTGAAGCAGTACGATCGCGGCGAGGCGCTCCGCTTCCATCTGCGCAGCCTTGAGACGGGCGTGCTGTACGACGACTGCATCCCCGAGAAAGTCATTCAGGAGGCGATGGACATCCCCAAAAGCAGCTTTACCCTGTGCCCCGATCCCGACATGCAGCTTTGGGATTCCCTGCGCGGCGGCTTCTTCGACACCCAGCAGCGGAACATGGAGGCGGGGCTGCCGCCCATCCCGCCCGCCATCTTCGTGCGCACGCATTCCCCGGCGCGGTATTGGTACGGCCGCGTGCTGTACATCCCGGACAAGAACCATCAGCTCCATTACGTGCTTCTGGCGCTGGAGACGGATTCCTTTTACGGCTACGGGCTGTTTTTCGAGTTCCGGGGCGTCCTCTTGGTGATCCTCGCCGTGCTCGGGGTGTCCTGCCTGTGGTGGTGGCCCTTTGTGCGCCACCTTTCCCGGCCCTTGTTGAAAATGGTTCATTATGCCGAACGGGTGGAGATCGACAATTTCGTCTGCCTCGACAAGGCGCTGAGCGACACCAGGACGTTCTCCGGCGAGCGGCGGGACGAGATCGGGCGGCTCGGACATGCGTTCATGACCATGACGCGGCGGGTGGGGCTGCTCATTTCGGGGCAGAGCCAGTTCATCCGGCACATCGCCCACGAGCTGAATTCGCCGCTTGCGCGCACGCAGATCGGCCTCGCCATCCTTGAGGAACGGCTGGAAGGCAACCCCAAGGCGCGCGTGCAGCGGATCATGCAGGATATCAACAGGCTGTCCGTGCTCACGGACGAGGTCCTTTCCTATCTCCAGGCCAAGGCGTCTCTGGGGACCCCGAAAAACGAGCGGATCTACCTGTGCCCGTTCCTGTCCTCCATCGTGCGCAGCGAAGCGCCGGAGGCCGACGTCAACGTCTTCGCGGACAAGGACGCGTGGCTGTGGACGGACAAGGACTACCTGCGCCGGGCGGTGTGCAACGTGCTGCGCAACGCCATCATCTACGCGGGGGAGGCTGGGCCCATCGTCGTGGAAGTGGGCGAGGAGCATGGGGAAGTGCGCATTTCGATCCGCGACAAGGGGCCGGGCGCGCCCGAACAGGATTTGCCCCTGCTGCTGGAGCCCTTCTACCGGGGCAAGGCGTCCCTGACGCATCCCGGCGGCTCGGGGCTCGGCCTGTCCATCGTCAAATACTGCATGGAAGCATGTGGCGGGCGGCTCGAATACGCCAATGCCGAACCGTCGGGATTTTGCGTTTCCCTGTTTTTCCCCAAGAGCAAAGGTCCCGTGTTCGGTTAAATGTGCCGGCAGCCGCACTGCCCCTTCCTATTCCGTTTCCCCATCACCTGGAACGCTCCGATAAAGGACTGGGTAAGGGCAAAAGTCTTTGACCTGGCTGTCAACGAAGGCGTTAAAGA
>OGZT01001462.1_pt1 | contig 16086 bp, 18 predicted proteins | sample 1576891 | NCBI WGS metagenome assembly OGZT01 (sample SAMEA3541521, study PRJEB24748) | human gut metagenome | biome: human gut; feature: human-associated habitat; material: faeces | place: China | collected 2012 | reverse complement strand
GAAAAGGGAGGGCAAACATATTTTCAAAACAGATAACAGAAAAATAAATTCAGTATATAAAGCGTTATCGATTTTGAGCGTGGGTATCACTTGCTTTATTATTTATTATAATAGAGCTATTTTACAAGCCTCATGGGCATATTATTCAAACCCATATCGTGTGCAGGGGGATAGTGCTGATAAAAGGGTATTTTTCTTTTTCACTTCTATAGTTTTTATAATTTTTTTATGCCTATTTGTGCCTAAGAAAAAAATGGGAATTATTACTTGGATAGGCCAAAATACGATGACGATTTTTCTTTTACATGGGTTTATTATTCGTTATTTAGCGTATAAAAATATTTTACAGACAATAAATTATCCTTACATAAATATAATGGTAGTTACATGTGGTATCATTTTAGTGTGTTCTTGTAAACCAGTCATTGAATTATTTAAGCCTTTTATTATTTACCCATGGAGAAAATAGGTCTAAAGGTCATTATATAACTATCGATAAATTATGGGGCCCTTCGGGGCCTTTTATTATATTATAAAGGAGATATTTATATGGAAAAAATCAAAATCAAGGGTACGAATCAGCTGTACGAGATCACCGAGACACTTGGAAGAAAGGCTAATAATACGTTGATGTGCAATGATGTCACCCTTTCGCAGATTAAGGTCCTCGCAACTATCAGCGAGGCAGCCGATGAGACGATAACGCTAAAAGAACTTGAAAAGCATTTTGAAGTTAAACAGGCAACGATGGCAGGAATTGCTGCACGTCTGGAAAAAAATGGGATGATAGAGGGGTTTTATGATTCAAATGATAAAAGAATCAAACATGTAAAGCTCACGGCAAAAGGTGAGGAGATATGCAAGACGGCAAGAGCTTCAATGGATGAAAATGAGAGGGAACTTTTAAAGGCACTTAATGATGATGAAAAAGGACAGCTTAGAAATCTTTTGCAGAAAGTATATGACAGTATCAAGTCATGCTGACTGTAGACTTATAAGGTGAATTTAATCGAAGGGAGAATGATAAAAATATGATAAAAACATTAGCAAAATGTATGGGCAAATATAAAAAAGAATCAATTATAACGCCAATATTTACTGCAGTTGAAGTTTTTTTGGAAATTCTTATTCCATTTATAACAGCCTCAATAATTGATAAAGGAATACAGGCCGGAGATATGAGAAAGGTTGGTATTTATGGTGGAATAATGCTTATTATAGCATTTTTGAGCCTTTTTTGTGGTATACAGGCAGGAAAGTATGGGGCGGCAGCATCAACAGGATTTGCGTGTAATCTGAGAGAGAAAATGTATGAAAATATACAGACATTTTCATTTTCTAATATTGATAAATTCAGTACAGCAGGTCTTGTAACACGTATGACAACTGATGTAACTAATGTACAGAATGCTTATCAGATGATAATAAGGAGTGTTGTGAGAGCACCTCTCATGATGATTTGCAGTATTACAATGTGTGTAATAATAAGTCCGAGATTAAGTATTATATTTCTTGTTGCACTTATATTTTTAGGATTTGTACTTTTCTTTATTATATATAAAGTAACACCGGTTTTTACATCAGGTTTTGAAAAATATGATGAACTCAATGCGAGCGTTCAGGAGAATATTTCAGGAATCCGTGTTGTTAAGGCATTTGTACGTGAGGAGCATGAAAATAAAAAGTTTAATAAAGCGGCAGATAATCTTTATAAAACATTTGTTAAAGCCGAGTCATTTCTTGCATTTAACAATCCGACTATGATGCTTGTTGTATATGGATGTATTGTTGCATTGTCATGGTTTGCTTCACATTTTATTGTGTCGGGTTCAATTACAACTGGTAATCTTACATCAATGTTCAGTTACGTAATGAACATGCTTATGGCACTTATGATACTTTCAATGATATTTGTAATGGTTTCAATGAGTGCGGCAAGTGCAAGGCGTATTTCAGAAGTTCTTAATGAAAAAGCGGACCTTGCCAATCCGGAAAAACCTTATGAAGAAGTGGAAGACGGAAGAATCGATTTTAATCATGTTAATTTTTCATACAGAAAAAACAGTACAGAGGATACTTTACATGATATTGATATTCATATTAATGCAGGTGAGACAATTGGTATTATTGGTGGTACAGGATGCGGAAAATCAAGTTTTGTGAGCCTTATAAGCCGTCTTTATGATGTTACTGAAGGTTCTGTATGTGTTGGCGGAAAAGATGTAAGAACTTATGATATGGATGCACTCCGTAATCAGGTGGCTGTAGTATTACAGAAAAATGTCCTGTTTTCAGGAACAATACTTGACAATCTCAGATGGGGTGATGACAATGCTTCATATGAAGATTGTGTTGAGGCATGTAAACAGGCATGTGCTGATGAATTTATCGAGAGAATGCCTAAGAAGTATGATACATGGATAGAACAGGGCGGTACTAATGTTTCAGGTGGTCAGAGACAGAGACTCTGTATTGCGAGAGCATTGCTTAAAAAACCAAAGGTTCTTATTCTTGATGATTCGACAAGTGCTGTAGATACTGCAACAGACGCAAAAATCAAACAGGCATTTGCCCAGAAAATTCCAGGAACAACAAAGCTTATAGTTTCGCAGAGAATTTCAAGTATTCAGGATGCCGACAGAATTATTGTTCTTGAAGATGGAAAAGTCAGTGGCTTTGATACACATGAGAATCTTATGGAAAATAACAAAGTTTACCGCGAAATCTGTGAAGTTCAGATGCAGGGCGGCGGCGATTTCGACGAATCGGCAGAATAGTGAGAATAGGAGGAAGACATGAAAAATAAAAATGAGAACAAAGAGAAGAATCCGCTTTTATTATTAAAAAGACTTCTTTCTTATATAGTAAAAAATTATAAATTGGCATGTTTCATGGTGGTCGTTTGCATATTGGTTTCGGCACTTACGACATTATGTGGAACTTTATTTATACAGAAACTTATTGATAATTACATTGTGCCTCTTACCCAGATGGCAGTTCCTGATTATTCACCGCTTGCACAGGCTCTTTTAAAACTTGTAGCAATATTTGCAGTGGGTGTTTTATGTTCCTACGGATATAACAGAATTATGGTAAATGTTGGTCAGGGTACTATGAAAAAGCTCCGTACAGAGATGTTTACTAACATGGAATCACTTCCAATCAGATATTTTGATACACATGCACATGGAGATATAATGTCGGTATATACAAATGATATTGATACATTAAGACAGCTTATAAGCCAGAGTATTCCACAGGTTCTTAATTCACTTATAACACTTGTATCAACATTTGTAAGTATGATAGTTCTTGATATACCACTTACAATTGTATCTGTTATTATGGTTGCAATTATGCTTTTTGTGACATCAAAGCTTTCCGCTGCATCTGGCAGATATTTCATTGAACAGCAGAAAGATATCGGTAAAGTAAATGCTTATATTGAGGAAATGATGGAAGGGCAGAAGGTTGTTAAGGTATTCTGTCATGAGCAGGAAAGTCTTGAACAGTTTAAGCAGATTAATAACAAGTTAAGAGAAAGTGCCAACAATGCTAATAAAATTGCAAATATTACAATGCCTATCAATGAAAATATAGGAAATATAAGTTATGTTTTGTGTGCACTTGTAGGTGGTGTGCTTGCATTAAGCGGCTTTTCAGGACTTACAATTGGTACACTTGTAGCATTTCTTTCATTAAACAAGAGTTTCACACAGCCTGTAACAGAGATAAGCCAGCAGGTAAGCAGTATTGTAATGGCTATGGCAGGTGCCGGCAGGGTATTTGACCTTTGTGATGAAGTACCAGAGACAGATGAAGGTGATGTTGAACTTGTAAATATATGTTATGATTCAAATGGTGAAATCCATGAAACTGAAGAACTGACAGAGAGGTGGGCATGGAAAAAACCAAATGCTGCAAACAAAGATGAAATGTATACAAGACTTCAGGGTGATGTTACATTTGATGGAGTTGATTTTGGATATAATCCTGACAAAATCGTGCTTCACGATATAAAAATGTTCGCAAAACCTGGTCAGAAGCTTGCGTTTGTAGGTTCTACCGGTGCCGGAAAGACAACAATTACCAACCTTATTAACAGGTTTTATGATATACAGGATGGTAAAATCCGTTATGATGGAATTAATATTAATCATATTAAAAAAGACGATTTACGCCGAAGCCTGGGCATTGTTTTACAGGATACCAACCTTTTTACAGGCACGATTATGGACAATATCAGATATGGAAGACTCAATGCAGCTGATGAAGAATGTATAGCTGCCGCAAAGCTTGCTAATGCTGATGGATTTATAAAAAGACTTCCTGATGGTTATAACACAGTGCTTACCGGCGGTGGTGCGAACCTTAGTCAGGGACAGCGTCAGCTTCTTGCAATAGCGAGGGCGGCAGTTGCAGATCCTCCTGTTCTTATTCTTGATGAGGCGACTTCTTCTATTGATACACGTACAGAAAAACTTGTACAGCGTGGTATGGATGCACTTATGACAGGAAGAACTTCATTTGTTATCGCTCATCGTCTTTCTACGGTACGGAATGCAGACTGTATTATGGTTATGGAACAGGGAAGAATTATTGAGCGTGGTACACATGACCAGCTTATGGAAGAAAAAGGCAGATACTATCAGCTTTACACAGGAAAGTCAATCAGTGCGTAAGATTTTGATTAATTGGTATTAAATAAACATTTCAAAAACACGGGGTATAAAAATATGAAATATGCTTATATTAACGGAAAAATACTTGACGGAACCAAAGATATGCAGGTAAAAGAGGGCTTCGTCATACTTACGGACAATGATAAAATTGAGGATATTGTCTAGGCAGGCACGGATTTGAATGGATATGAAAAAGTTGATTTAAAACGCAGATATATTATGCCCGGTCTTATAAATATGCATGTTCACCTTGCAGGTAATGGCAAGCCGCAGAAAAAACAGCGTGATAATGAGAAACTTGTAAAAATACTTATGGGAAATGCACTTATGCGTTCAATTGCATACGGTATGGTTGCCGGATTTGCAAAAACAGAGCTTATGAGCGGTGTGACAACAATAAGAACGGTTGGCGGACTTGGAAGTTTTGATACAAAATTAAGAGATGAGATTAATGCAGGAACAAAGATGGGACCTAGAATACTTGCCGCTAATGAAGGGATTTCCGTGCCTGGCGGACATATGGCTGGCTCTGTTGCTGTTGCGGCGGACAGTATAGATACAGCCTTAAAACATCTGGAGCAATCGGAAAAAGAAAAGGTTGATTTGATAAAGCTTATGATTACTGGCGGCGTAATGGACGCAAAAGAAAAAGGTGTTCCGGGTGAACTGAAAATGTCTCCGGAAATGGTAAAGGTAGTCTGTGACAAGGCACATGAAAATGGCTATTTAGTTGCTGCACATGTCGAATCTCCGCAGGGGGTGCGTGTTGCTCTTGAAAATGGTGTTGACTCAATTGAACACGGTGCAAAAATTGATGATGATACAATTAAGTTATTCAAGGAAAGAAAAGCATTTCTTTGCACAACAATTTCGCCTGCACTTCCGTATGCATTGTTTGATCGTTCGATTACCAACGCAACTGAAGTTGAACAGTTTAACGGAAATGTTGTGTTTGAGGGAATAATTGCATGTGCGAAAGCGGCACTTGAAAATGATATACCTGTCGTTCTTGGCAATGATGTCGGATGTCCGTGGATTACACAGTATGATTTCTGGAGAGAATTGTATTATTTCCACAAATATACGGGCGTTTCCAATGCGTTTGCACTGTATACGGCAACCGCAAGAGCTGCCGAAATGGCGGGAATCGGTGATATTACCGGTACGCTCGAAAAAGATAAATGTGCAGATATGATTGTAACCGAGGAAAACCCACTCGATGACCTCAGAGCATTACGACATGTAAAAATGGTTGTCGCAAGAGGAACGATTATGGAAAATCCTAAAGTTAAAATAAATAAGCGTGTCGAGACTGAACTTGATAAATTCCTATAAAAAAACCCCGCTGCGGCGGGGCTTTTTTATTCATATAGACCTATAGGACAAAATGTGTTGATAGAAACCGCCTTCAGCCCTTGAATTTCAAGGGCTGGGGGCGGTTCAATCTTTTTTGAAACAACTTTGAGGGTGGACAAAACGTGTTGATAAAAACACCTGCATCCCTTGCAAATAAAGGGAAAAACAAGGTTTAATCTTCCTTGAAACAGCAACAACGGAGGAAGATTAAATGAATCAAGTAAATTGTCCTGTATGTGGAAATAAATGTATTAAAGCTGGAAAGACAAAAGCAGGGTCACAACGTTGGCTTTGCAGGAAATGCAATTCATCAGTTACACACAAAATAGACAACTCTGCCAAAGAACTGCAAATCTTCTTGGATTGGTTGTTTGGAAAGGAATCCCAGTCATCAATGCCCGGAGATGGAAGAACATTCAGACGCAAAACCGCTAAATATTGGAATATATGGCCTATGCCGCCTAAAGTCGAGGACAGCAGGGATGTCTTGTATCTTGATGGTATTTATCTGGGAAGAAAAGCGTGCATTTTAATCTGTTGTGATGATAAATATGTCCTTGGCTGGTATTTATGCAGATATGAATATGCCGCTGCATGGACGGCTTTAATGAAACGTATAGCGGAACCTAGAATGGTTGTATCTGACGGTGGAACAGGGTTTGCAAAGGCACTCAAAAAAGTATGGCCGGGTGCAAAACACCAAAGATGCGTTTTCCATGTATTCTGCCAGGTAAGGCGTTACACGACATCAAGACCTAATTCAATGGCAGGTAAAGAGCTATATAACATGGCAAAAGAACTCTTGAAAATAAACACAAAAGAAGAAGCGGATTTATGGATAAAAAGATTTATTGAATGGATAAATAAGTATGAGGATTTCCTGAATGAAATGACAGTTGATGAAAATGGAAACAGGCGTCCTACACATGAACGGATACTGAAAGCAGAAAAGTCATTAATTAAACTTATCAGGGAAAACACGCTGTTTACTTATCTGGACAAAGAATTAAGGGACAAATTTAACACACCTTCTACCAATAACAGAATTGAAGGCAGTGTCAATTCCAGACTTAGGGAAATGCTTAGAAATCATAGAGGATTATCTGTTGAAAGAAGAATAAAAGCGGTTTACTGGTGGTGCTATATGCACTCGCCTGAACCGCTTTCATTGTCTGAAATAATAAATGTTATGCCAACCGATAAAAGCATTGCGGCAATATATCAAAAAATGAATGAAAAGAATAAACTTGAAAAAAGTCTTTCTAGTTGGGGCGATGCCATTGTATGGAGTGATTTACATAATTATGACAGAACGTTTGTTGAATGGGATTAACCCATCAACACGTTTTGTCCTATAACCCATAAAACACATATAATTTGTCAAATACTCTGTTATAATTTCTCCATAATAATTGTTCATCTGCAATTTCGCATAGATAAAAGGTTTTAATAAATAACGGATTATGATACATATAACAGGACAAATAAAAATCCAGTTTTTATTAACTAGGGATGTTGCCACTCCTTTACTCCATTGTACTGGAATTTCTGTCGGCAACTTAGAATAAGACAAAGCCCCAATAATCAAGCATAGTGCGGTAATCATAGTCCAGGTAAGCATACTTCCCCATATATACAAAAAGCTGACTGAATCCAGTTTGAAAACAGTTCGATTATCTTTCCAATAGTCATGAAAATCTGTTACATACTGTTCTACCTGTAATTTTTCATAACTAATACTTCCTTCATCCAGCATTTTTTCGCACATGAGTTTCGCCTTATTCAAATCAGTAATCTGATTTTTTAATACTTCCTTTTGCTTCTCAAGCATTTCCTGCAATGTTACTTTTTCGGATATAATATTTCGTATATCTTCAATAGAAATTCCCAATGTACGTAGATATGCAATCTTCTTTATATTTTCCACATCATTTTTAGAATAATCTCTATAACCATTACTTTCATTTCTCGAAGGCTCAATAAGTTTTTCCTTTTCATAAAAACGGATATTAGAACGGGATAAACCTGTTCGCTCTTCTACGTCTTTTATAGTCATATTATGCCCTCCTTTCGAGCAACTCTATTTTACTTAATAATAAGCTATAAACAAGGTTTACAGTCAAGCATTTATCAAAAAAACTATAGTTGTTGATAAGGACATGAAAAGCTGTCCAAAATAGAAGGTGAACCGGATTGCTGCTCCGACTCAATCTTCCACATGGAATACATCTTCCACCAGCATATTAAAGTACTTTGATATCCGCAGCATAAATTCGGCAGACGGGGTACCGTCCCCACGTTCTATCCTGCCGACAGTTTTGGTGCTGTATCCGATAGCAGTGGCAAGGTCATCCTGGTAAATGCCACGCTGTTCCCGGATTTCTCTGATATTATTGGTAAACGCCATAAAAATCCCTTCTTTCAGTTCTATAGATATTTTCTTATTGTCAATTATGCAAAATAATGTGTCCGATAAAAATGACTTGCAATTTTATCGGCAATGTCCTGTAATAGCACAAGCATCAGATTTTCCAAGAACTTTTCCAAATATGTCTAAGCGGTCATTTTCACTAACCTTGATAGGTGCATACTTTTCATTGAGTGAGATAAGGAAAATTCCTTCTTTATCGTTTTGTAATTTCTTAATATAGGCTTCTCCGTTTAGAGCGAAGATGCCGATTTCTCCATTAGCAACAGATTCCTGCTGTAATATCCATGCAATCTGACCATCGTGGAATTCTGGTTCCATACTGTCACCACTAATACGGACACCGAAAGTAGTATCTTCTGGCAGGATAGATTCATCTATGCGTACAGTCTCTTTCGGTCCATCTACAAGGAAGTTACCGGTTCCGGCTGATACAGCATTTTCAAAAATATCAATGCTACGGAATGGAATTATCTTAGCAGTCTGCTTTTCATACATTCCGGATGCGTGGAGCAGATTGATATAATCCATAGCTTTTTCCCTGCCTTCATCAGTTAGTGATGAGAAAGGATCGGCAGGATTTACTCCAAAATATGCTTCATACATATTAGTAATACCAAGGATTCTACACACCTTGTAAAATATGGTAACGCTTGGTTCAGCAAGATTTCTTTCCCAGTTAGATATAGCTTTGTAGGAAATGGTAACACCTTCCTTAGCTAATTCATCAGCGAGATCCTGCTGGAGCAAGCCTTTCTTTTTTCTATATGATGAAATGATTTCTCCGATTGAGTACATAAATACGCCTCTTTTCTTTCATTTTGTTGATTTCTAATGTCTCTTTTCACTCCATAGTATATAGCAACAGTACCAATTATTCAAGCTAAAAATCCAATATAATAAGAAAAAGGACACATATGTCCGTTGACAGTCGATTATTCTTGGGGTTATACTATGCACTGTAAGAAACATTACTCATATACTTGGACTAAAGGTTATGGTAGAGACTGATTAAATACAGGAGGTTATGCAGATGGGAGACAGGGTAATACTTCATTCAGATATCAACTGTTGTTATGCTTCGATTGAACATTTGCATCATCCTGAGCTTGCAGGAAAGCCATTGGCAGTAGGCGGAGACCCAGAGGCAAGACATGGGATTGTCTTAACAGCCGACTATATTGCCAAGAAGTACGGTGTGAAAACAGGAATGGCACTCTGGCAGGCAAAGCAGGTCTGCCCTGACATAACATTTGTTTCACCAAGAATGGACTTATATCTTCGGTTCTCAAGAATGGCACATGAGATATATGCAGAATATACGGACAGGCAGGAGCCATATGGGATTGATGAGTGCTGGCTTGATGTGACAGGGAGCAGTTCCCTTAAAGGAGATGGATTGCTTATCGCACAGGAAATCAGCAGGAGAATGAAGTCAGAGCTTGGCATCACAGTAAGTGTTGGTGTTTCTTTCAATAAGATATTTGCAAAGCTGGGTTCTGACTACAAGAAGCCGGATGCAATCACAACTATGTATAAGAGTGAGTTTAAGCAGAAGGCATGGTCACTTCCGGTGGCAGATCTTCTATACGTTGGCAAAAGTACGAACAGAAAGCTTGCATTATTTGGTATTAAAACCATAGGTGATCTTGCAAGAACAGATGAAGATGTGCTTAACAGTCACCTTGGAAAGATGGGCAGTATCTTATGGTCATTTGCTAATGGCTATGATGATTCACCTGTCAAGCTGGAGAATACCCACGCTCCAATCAAATCGGTGGGAAACAGCACAACGACACCAAAGGATTTAGTATGCGATGAGGATGTAAAGATTGTTCTTTATATTCTGGCTGAGAGTGTTGCAGCAAGACTTCGTGAGAATGGATTCCGGTGCAGAGTGGTTGAGATAAGTGTCAGGGATAATGAATTATTCTCTTTTACCCGTCAGAAAAAGATTGACCATGCGACAAATATTACCGGAGAAATAGCTGCATACGCATATCAGATATTTAAGGAAAACTATAACTGGAGCAAACCAATCCGTAGTGTTGGTGTCAGAGGTGCAGATCTGGTAACAGATAATTATTGGGAGCAGATAGATTTGTTCTCAAGTGTGGAGAAACGGGAAAAGCAGATGAAGATGGATAATGCTGTGGATGAGATTCGCAGAAGATTTGGATTTTACAGCATACAGAGAGGGCTTATGTACCGGGACAGGATTCTGTCGGCAGTCAATGCAAAAGAAGAACACACAGTACATCCACATGGGTACTTTTCAGGTTAGCAACGAGAAGTGCCAATAGAGTAAAGAAGAGGGAGGCGGAACATGAGCGAAGCAGCAAGAATTAATCTGGTAGACAGAGCACCATTGACGGAGAAGCAGCAGAATGTGTATGAAAGCATTATGCAATATCAGCGTGTGAATGGCTATGCTCCTACTATCAGGGAGATATGCAAGATGGTAGGGGTGGCATCGACTTCAAGTGTTTATGCACATCTGAAAATATTAGAAGAAAAAGGCTATATAGCAAGGAAGATGGATGCTTCCAGAGCAATAGCAATCTTGTAAGGAAGGTGATTACATTGAGCAATAAGGTATATGTTGATGTACTTGCAGAGTTTTCAAAGGACGGACTGCTCATTCCCAAAGAGATAACATGGGAAGATGGCAGAAAGTATGAGATTACACGAGTAAAAGACAAGCGCAGAGCTGCCAGTACAAGGGCTGGTGGCGTTGGAGAGCGTTATACCTGCGTGGTAGATGGAAAGGAAATATTCCTTTTCTATGAAGATAACAATATGTGGTTTATGGAAAGAGCCGGAGCCTGATGTGATTGTGTGCTTACAGCACAATTCATATCAGTTGGCTTTAGATCAGCAAAGCCGGGGAATGTGCAGACATTCATCGGAACTCTCGGCAAAAGGCTTGCAAAGGTGATTTCCCTTTCCTTTACGAGTACAGAATTGTAGATTGATGATTTTGTATGAATAAGGAGCGAACTGAATTGAACAAAGAAAATGTTATAGAAATTAGATGTAAAAAATGCAACAAGTTAATGATGGAATATTTTGTATGCGGTGATGATTCCACTGTGGCACTTCAGAATATTGGAATTAAGTGTGACAGATGCAAGCGAGTGATGATACTCAAGAAGTATTCCGAGGGAATGATGAAGGAACATTCTGAGAATGGAACTTTCAGAATATAACGATTGAAAATTAAATTATAGCCCACCTGATAAGGGCACATCAAAAGATGGAAGCACCAGAGACGCAGGGGAAACGAACAGTATTTATGATACTGGTTTCCTCGTGCGTCTTTTTGTGCTGTAAAGGTAATCCGACTTGTTCGTTTCCAAGGGCGGCAAGGAGGATTTATGAGCAGTAAAGCACAGGCAAGAGAAAAGGATTATGAGAGAGGATTACGAATTGCTGATAGAAGAAAGGCGATTGGATTGTCACAGGATGAGTTAGCTCATAGAGCTGGCATAGGCAGACAGGCATTGTCGGCTATTGAAAATGGTGGAGATTTTAAGACAAAGACATTAGATAGTCTGGCAATCGTACTAGGTGTATCTGTTGATTTCATTATGTATGGGGAGAATGAAGAAAAATCAGAACTGTTATCTGAGGCAATGGATGTTCTTTCAGATATGGATGAATTGCAGATAAGACAGTGCCTTGCAATGATGAAAGCGATGAAAAGAGTGTCAGTTGAAAAGTGATTGTCGTGTTTACACGACATAATTGTCGCCTGTACACGGTCGGCAATTAAGGTGTGGCAGATTACAATATACTTGTGCTTGAGATACAGCACACCACGAGAGTGGAGGCGCCAAAACTCTCCAATACGAAATCGTAAAGGAGATAACAAAATGAAAAAAAGAGATTTTAACTTAGTAGGAAACGAAGGTACAGATAATCAGGAGCTTGCAAAGGGTATTGCATTTGTAAAGTCACGCAGAGCGGAACTCAATGTAGTCCAGATGGTTGAAAGTATGCGTGATCAGGCAATACCTAATGGAGTAATAATAAATGATGCGTATTGTGATCGCTCAATGACAAGGGACTATGACAGAGAAGCACTGAATGCTTTCTTTGCAACACTTAAAGAGGGATATTTTGAGGTTGTAGTAGTCAGAAGCCTGAATGAGATCACCGATGACATTTATGATCTGGAGGAATTTGTGAAGACCATCACAGATATGGGCATATGGCTCTATTCTCTTGAAGTCGGTCCGGTGCCAATTACTGTATCTCATGCAGAGGACTTTGGATGCTAATGGAGTCCTTTGGTAGATCGACAACAGAAAATCATTCCGGTCGGGACAAACAAGTCCCGGCTGTGAAGGATTGCAGATTTACGCAGACTGCATTCGGAACAGTAGTACATGATTCGAGAGGGAAGTGGCTTGGTCAGTATGAAACAGAAGATGCAGCTGTAGAGATGTTAAGAGAAATGGCAAAGGACGATGGAGGATATAGCGATGAAATATGATGGTTATCAAGTTGGAATCGTGATTAAGTCGTTACGAATCCAAAGAAATCTTACAAAAGAAGCCCTTGCTGCTGAGCTTGGTATTAGTGAGTCAACTATCAAAAAGTATGAGAATGGAGAACGTGCATTAAGTATCACAAATCTATTTAAGATAATTGATTATTTCAAAGTAGATGCCAATACAATCCTGAATGTGGCAGAGGGTAAGAAAGAAAATTCAATAGACTCTAGGTTGGAATTAATGGATTATAGCAGGAAGGCATATTTTCAAAAGATATTTAACGAGATGCTTGATAATGCAGAGATGCTTGTTTCATAGGAGGTTTGGCTATGAGAAGAAAGAAAAAGACGATTGAATGTATAGAGTATCTGTCAGTAAGTGCACCATTGGATAAAGTGGATCGCTTAGAGGACAAGCAGAGTAAATATATTCATGAGTATGTAAAAAATAAAGAATACATGATTGTTGGCACTGAACGCCGACATGGATTTTCACAGAAAGATGTGGACAGACAGTGGCATCAGATTGTGGATAAGATTAGAAAAAAGCAGGTAGATGGTGTAATAGTCGCAAACATGAGTGTTATTACAGACAACCTTATTGATGCATTTATAAAAATAGCACAGGTTCAGGATGCAGGAGGAATTATTGTTACAGTAGATGATGGCAGACTGGCTATGCAGTTAAGGGGGTTTTAGGTTATGAATAAGAATAAAAAACGATATGACAAATATAAAAAATTTGACGTTGTATATGCAGACTTTGGTCGTAACCCACATGGAGTACAGGGCGGAATCAGACCTGGAATTGTGGTATCGTGTGATGCAAGTAATCATGGTGGTGCACCTCAGATTTCAGTTGTTCCATTATCATCAAAATTGAAAGATAATCCTGTGCATGTGATAGTTGAGCCTTCAGAAATAAGAGGGTATGCATTGAGCAATAGATCTGATTTTATGCCGGAGGATATTCAGACCTTGAATAAGGGCTGTGTTCGTTTTAAGTCGGGATATATTCCGGGAGAATCAGAGATTAGGGAAGCAATGGATAGAGCAATGATTATGCAGTTTAATCTGTTACCAGTAGCACGTAAGATGGTATTAGAGGAATTGGAGATGAAACAAAATGGATAGCAGAACAAGGAAAACAAATAATAAGAGATTTGTCAGATATCCAGAGGGTGCAGAGATGTACTCAATGAGTTTATCAAAGTTCCAGCAGTTAGCTAAGGATGCGAAAGCATGTTATAAGATGAATAGACTGGTGCTTGTGAACCTTGATATTCTTGATGAATATCTGGAGACATTTCATATAGAAGACGAGGAATTCTACAAATAAATTGAAAAGAATATGAAAGAGTATGCATTAATATACTTGACTTTATGTCCGACATAAAGTATACTATGTTCAGATGGAGGTGATATATTGGCAAAGATGGGACGACCAAAGGCTGAAAATCCTGCTGATAAGAGGATTACAATCAGACTGAATGGTGAAGAACATGAATTGCTGCTTGAATACACCAAAAATCATAACATGACTATGACGCAAGTAGTTAAAATGGCAGTGTTAGAGAAACTAATGGCTGACCAGAAGTAATGCAGGCTCTTTTCTTTTTGAGAAAGGAGAAAAGATGGCTTGTAGAAAAGATGGTAAAGGAAGAGTATTACGAAAAGGAGAGCATTATCGTAAAACTGATGGTAGGTATTCATATATTTATACTGATCCATTGGGAAAACAAAGGACGATATATGCGAAATCTCTTGTAACACTTAGGCAGAAAGAAGACGAACTTGTTCGTGACCAGATGGACGGGTTAAATGTATATGTTGCTGGAAGTGCAGATGTAAATTTTTTGTTTGATAGATATATTTCTACCAAGACGGAGTTGCGAAGCACTACAAAAGCAAATTACTTATATACATGGGAACATTTTATCAGGGATACTTTTGGAAAGAAAAAGATTAAGGATGTAAAGTATTCTGATGTCTTATTTTTCTATACGGATTTGATTACGAACAAAGGATTGCAGGTAAATACTTTGGAGAGTATCAATACTGTATTGCGACCTACATTTGAGCTGGCAGTACGAGATGATATAATAAGAAGAAATCCTGTAGATGGAGCTTATGCCGAGGTGAAAAAAAGAAATGGTGGTGCTAGAAAGAGTCGAAGAGCACTGACAGTAGAGCAGCAGAGAGAATTTATTGATTATGTTGCGAAGAATCCGTTTTTCTTCCATTGGTATCCGTTTTTTGTATTTCTGCTTGGAACTGGATGCAGAATCGGTGAGGCAATAGGCATCAGATGGGACGATGTTGATATGAAGAAACGAACAATCAATATTAACCATAGTCTTACTTATTACACAAGATCTGACAATTCATTCAAGTGTGAGTTTAGGGTTTCAGAACCTAAAACAGAAGCAGGAATAAGGACAATTCCAATGATGGGACCGGTGTATGAAGTGCTCAAGTCTGAATACCAGCGTCAGCAGGAAGAAGGTTTTTGTGTTGCAGAGGTTGATGGAATGACAAACTTTATATTTACTAATCGGTTTGGAAATCCACATAATCCGCAGGCAGTAAATCGTGCAATCAAGAGAATCGTTGATGCTCATAATGCCGAAGAAGAGGTAGAGGCAAAGAAAAAGAAGAGAGAACCTATAATGTTGCCCAGGTTTTCATGTCACATTTTTAGACACACATTTGCTTCAAGGTTTTGTGAGAACGAAACCAATGTAAAAGTTATTCAAGAAGTAATGGGACATGCTGATGTCAGCACAACCATGAACATTTATGCGGAGGCAAATCCAGAGGTTACTAGAGAGGCTTTGGAGAAACTTGCCAAGAACATGGATGTATTTTAGAAACAACGATATAATATAGAAAAGAGTCCTCTGATTTGAGGACTAGGCAATTGACCAAAAAAATTTAATATGACTAATATATGACCAAAAAAGACTGCAAATTTGGTTATTTTAGTACAGCTTGCTAAAGAAAATATTGTAATGATTTAAAGAAATGTAAATCATCTTACAGCTCTTTACAGCAGGAGCGAAAAAGCTCCCGACAATGAAATCCTTAGATGGTGTAAATAAGAAAAATGATGTAAATAATAC
>OGZT01001441.1_pt1 | contig 16286 bp, 14 predicted proteins | sample 1576891 | NCBI WGS metagenome assembly OGZT01 (sample SAMEA3541521, study PRJEB24748) | human gut metagenome | biome: human gut; feature: human-associated habitat; material: faeces | place: China | collected 2012 | reverse complement strand
CGGCTTCTCGGCAGGCTCCACCGACAGTGCGGTGAGCACCGGGCCTTTGCCGCGGTAGATGTTATGGAACTTATAGCCGACCTTTGCGGTCACTTTGACCCATGCCCGCTGCTCGAGGGCCTTGTAGCCGTCGTAGCTGCAGGGGAAGCCCACGAACTGGATGTCCTGCACGCAGCAGGTCATGGCGAACCGGCCCGGCACGAAACTGTTCTTGCCGGCGCGGTTGGTCTGGCAGACCTGTGCGAGGAACTTGACGGTCTTGCCCGCGTACTTCTGGGGCTCGTCCTGACAGTCCATATACCAGATGCCGTAATCGTCGTCCGGGATGTCGATGACCGGGGCGTTGATGTCGAAGGGCAGCGGGTCGGGGATGTCGTCGTAAGCCACGCTGCCGTCCTTGAACTCGTAGGCGATGTCGCACTTGCGGGATGCCTGACGCACCAGCTTGTGCAGCTCCTGACGGGCGGCGTCGTTGTTGACGGCCTCGGCGCGGTTGAAGACGATGAGCTCACTGCGGGCGATCTTGTCCAGCATCAGCGCACGCATGGAGTTGTCGCGGGCGTAGGTCAGTGCGGTGGTGCCGTCGGCGGTGGCGATGCACTGGTAGACGATCCAGTTTTCGGGCAGATTGTTTGCCAGATCCTGCAGCATCCACATACCGTTATACTCGATGACCACACGGCCTGCGTCGGCCTCCCTGGCCAGCTTTGCGAGGTTCTGGGGGTTCAGCTCGGCCTTGTCCTCGAGGTTGTAGAGCGTCACGCCGGGGAAGGCGAACTTCTTCTCATTGTACTCTTCTTCGCCCTCCTCGCAGACCAGCAGAAGGGTCTTGTCGCCGGAGTCGAAGTTGGGGTCTTCAAAGGTCTCCTGAATGAACTTGGTCTTGCCGCTCTCGAGGAAGCCCACAAACAGGTATACCGGGATCTCATTTGCCATAATCTTTTATCCTTTCAGGGTCGATCAGCAGCCGAACAGTGCGGCGATGGCCTTTTCATCCAGCTTGGAGCCGATGACCACCAGCTTGCCGCCGACGTCTGCACCGCGTGCGCGGACTTCCCACTCGCCGGGAACGTAGTCGAACTCCAGCCAGCCGTCTGCGCCGCCGTCCACGATGCCCTTGGAGCGGAGGATCATGCCGTAATTGCCGGTGTCCAGCTCGGTGAGGGCGTGCTCAATGTCAGCCTTGGAGAACTTCTTGGCCGTCTCGACGCCCCAGCTGGTGAAGACCTCATCGGCGTCGTGGTCATGATGATGGTGGTGATGATGGCCGCAGCAGCAATGCTCGTCGTGGTCATCATGGTCGTGGTGGTGATGATGCTCATGCTCGTCTTCATCATCGTCATCGTGGTCGTGGTGATGATGGTGCTCATGCTCATCCTCATCATCGTCGTCGTCATCATGGTGATGACCGCAGCAGCAATGCCCATCATGGTCATCATCGTGGTCGTGGTGGTGATGATGTTCGTGCTCCTCTTCCTCGTCCTCGTGGGCGTGCTCCTCGTTAGCCTTGGCAGCCATAGCGATCAGCTCAGCCTTGAAGTCGTCCTTGGTGGACATGGCCTTCAGGATCTGCTCGCCGGTCAGGGCGTCCCAGGCGGTGGTGACGATGGTGGCGGTGGGGTTCTTCTCACGCAGCATGGCCACAGCGGCGGCGATCTTTTCCTCGGTGGCGTTCTGGGTGCGGCTCAGGATGATGCAGCTTGCGTGGCTGATCTGGTCGTCGTAGAACTCACCGAAGTTCTTCATATACATCTTGACCTTGTTGACGTCGGCCACGGTGACGAAGCTGCTCAGCTGAACATCCAGATGCTCGGCCACGCCCTCGACAGCGCGGGTCACGTCGGACAGCTTGCCGACGCCGGAGGGCTCGATGACGATGCGGTCGGGGTGGTACTGCTCCACCACCTGCTGCAGAGCGGCGCGGAAATCGCCCACCAGAGAGCAGCAGATGCAGCCGGCGTTCAGCTCATTGATCTGGATGCCGGACTCCTTCAAAAAGCCGCCGTCGATGCCGATCTCGCCGAACTCGTTCTCGATGAGCACGACCTTCTGGCCTGCAAAGGACTCTTTGATGAGCTTCTTGATAAGGGTGGTCTTACCGGCGCCAAGGAAGCCGGAGAAAATATCGATCTTGGTCATATTCGAAATGCCTCTTTCTTTTATGCAGACGCCGCAAAGGCGCTGCCCAGCAGGCCCGTCGGGCCTTACAAGCAGTCCGGGCCGCTGAGTGCTGACCCGTAAAATTCCTACACACCTATTATAACAAGGCTGTCAATGGCAAACCGGCCTTTTTGATGAGAAATTTGTAACATTTTTTGCAATTTGTTTGCATTTTCGGGTGGCAGGACCAAAATGAACCCTGCGAATTGCATTCTGCGCCCCGGAATGATACAATAAGGTACAGCAAACCATCGCCGCCGGACGTTTTTCCGGCAGAATAAAGAAAGAAGGCTTTTTGACATGAGCATGAATACCGTTCCCGAGCGTCTGGCCGCCCTGCGCGAGGCCATGAAGGCAAACGGCGTGGACGTCTACCTCATCCCGGTGGGAGACCCGCACGCCAGCGAGTATATGCCCGACCACTACACTGCCCTGACCTACTTCTCCGGCTTCCACGGCGAGAACTCCAACTTCGTCGTCACCATGACCGAGAGCGCTGTCTGGGCCGATGGCCGTTACTTCGTGCAGGCCGAGAAGGAGATCGCCGGCACGGAGATCCAGCTGATGCGGATGGGCGAGCCGGGCGTGCCGACCGCCGAGCAGTACTGCGGCAAAGTCCTGCCCGAGGGCGGCACGCTGGGCCTCTGCGGCCTGACTGCTTCCTGCGGTCTGGTGCGCAGCCTGCAGAAAGAACTGGACGCCAAGAAAGGCACCATCAAGCTGCTGGACCTTGAGGACGAGCTGTGGACGGAGGGCCGTCCCGCCCTGCCCGCCACCCCGGCATGGCTCCTGCCGAAAGAGTACGCAGGCTTCTCCCCTGCCGAGAAGCTGGGCCAGCTGCGTGCGAAGCTCTCTGAGCTGGGCTGCACCGCACAGCTGGTGGGCAAGCTGGACAATCTGGCATGGCTGCTCAATCTGCGTGCGATGGACATCCAGTGTACCCCCTATGCCATGGCTTACTGCTATGTGACCCCCGATAAAGCGACGCTCTTCATCAACACCGCCCGCGTCAGCGCCGAGGCTGCTGCGGAGCTGAAGGCAAACGGCGTGGAGCTGGCCGAGTACGACGATGTGCTTACCGTCCTCGCCGCCCAGACCGAAGAGCAGACCGTTCTGGCCGACCCCGCTTCCGTCAACTACGCCGTTTACCAGACCCTGCAGGCCAACCCGGCTCTGACCGTCAAGGACGAGGCCGACCCCCTGCTGCCCATGAAGGGCGTCAAGAACGAAGTCGAGCTGGCTCACACCCGCGAAACTCACATCCGGGACGGCGTGGCTATGGTGCGCTTCCAGATCGAGCTGGAGAACCGTCTGGCCGCCGGCGAAGAGCTGACCGAGCTGACCATCGACGAGATCCTCCACAAGTACCGCAGCGCACAGGACAAGTTCCTGACCGAGAGCTTCGGCACCATTGCAGCTTACGGCCCCAACGCCGCCATGATGCACTACCACGCCACCGAGGAAGACCACGCAAAGCTCGAGAAGAAGGGCTTCTTGCTGGTGGACAGCGGCGCGACCTATATGGACGGCACCACCGACATCACCCGCACCTACCCGCTGGGTGAGCTGACGGAGGACGAGCGCCTGTTCTACACCTGGACTTTACAGTGCCACATCGACATCGCCCGGGCTGTCTGGCTGGACTACTGCGACGGCCATATGCTGGACACCATCGCCCGTGAGCCGCTGTGGCGCCACCTCATCAACTACCGCTGCGGCACCGGCCACAGCGTCAGCCACGTGGGCAACGTCCACGAAGGCCCCCACGCCCTGAACGGCCGCAACACCACCGTTTTCAAGCCGGGCATGATCGTCACCGACGAGCCGGGCGTCTATGAGGGCGGCGTCGTCGGCATCCGCATCGAGAATGAGCTGGAGTGCTACCACAAGGCATCCAACCAGTACGGCGAGTTCCTGGCATTCCGCCCCATCACGTTCGTGCCGATCGCCACCTCCCCCATCGTCCCGGGCGTTCTGAGCCGCGACGAGCTGGATTGGCTGAACGCCTACCACCGCGAGGTCTTCGAGAAGCTGGCTCCCCGCCTGACCGAGGACGAGCGCGACTGGCTGGCTAAGAAGTGTGCCGCCATCGGAGCGTAAATAAAAAAGCGGGAGGCCCCGCAGGGGCCTCCCGCTTTTCTTTAGGATGAGATCTCTGCCTTGTGCTCTTTCCAGTAGGCTTTCGCCTCGTCGATGACCTTCTTGAAGGGGCCGGAGGGGTACGTGCTCTCGGCGATGTCGATGAGGAATTTGTAGAGCTGGGGCCGCACCTGCTCATACATCCCAAGCCGGGTGTAGAGGTCCTTGTAGTAGTGGAACACCTGGATCTTGTTCTGCACCAGAGTAGCGGGCTTTATCTGGGTGTGGCAGATGCTCTGAGGGTTCTGGACGTAGTAGTAGCCAGGCTGCGGGATGGACGCAAAGACTTCGGCGTACTGGATATACTGCATGTTGAACACGAGGTCTTCGGCCCAGCGCATCTCGCTGGTAAAGCGGATGTCGTGCCGGGTGAGGATGTCGCGGCGGTAGAGCTTGTTCCAGAGCACGCTGTAAAAGTAAGAGGCGGGCTTGTCCATCAGGCGGCGGGCGAAGGTGTCCTTGTCGTAGACGCCCTCGGGCAGGAAACCGTATTCCCGGTTCTCCGGCGGGCGTGCAACGTGCATGACGCCGAGGTCGTCCTGAATTTTTTCCAGCACCTGTTCCGGCTTCGACGCCCCGGCGGGGATGACCATGGTGTAGGGCGAGATGACGAGGTCGGCACCGGTCTTCTCTGCCGCCTCCACCAGCCGGGCCGTGTAGTCCGGGGCGATGTAGTCATCGCTGTCCACGAACTGGACGTACTTACCGCTGGCAAGCTTCAGGCCGAGGTTCCGGGTGTCGGACACGCCGGAGTTTGCCTTGTCCACCAGCAGGATGCGGCTGTCCTTTTTGCGGAACTCCTCGCAGACGGGCAGGCTCTTATCTTTGGAGCCGTCGTTGATGACGATGAGCTCGAGGTTCTTGTACTCCTGCCCGCAGATGCTTTCGAGGCAGCGGCTCAGGTGGCTCTGGGCATTGTACACAGGGACGATGATGCTGACGAGAGGCATTTCCATAGCGGTTTCTCCTTTTTTATAGCAATGATACTCCCGCCGGGCCGAAAAAGCAAGCGCCGGCGGCAGGCCCGAAAGGGGGCTTCGGAATGATATTTCATATCGCGGTGTGCAGCCCGGACAGCGTCCTCCGCAGCCGGGTGGAGCGGCAGTGTCTCGACTATTATGCCCGGCGGGACGACGCCTGCATCATCGAGCAGCTGGACAGCCCGGAGGCCCTGCTGGCCCGGGACGACGCCGGGGAGCGGTACGAGCTGTACCTCATCGAGCTGCCGTCCACGGCAGCCGCCGCGTCGCTGCAGGCGGCGGCTGCGCTCCGCAGCCGGGGGCGGCGCAGCCCGCTGGCTTTTCTGGCCCATACGCCCGCCCACGCCTACAGCGCCTACCGGGTGGACGCCATGCAGTATTTATTGCTGCCTGTCCCGCCGGAACAACTGGACGCTCTGCTGGCCCGGGCCACCGAGCCGGAGTACGGCCCGGCCATCCCGGTAGCCACGGCGTCGGGTCTGCGGGTGCTGCCCTTCGCGGACATCGAATACCTCGAGTGTACCCACCATGTGGTGCATTTCCATCTCGCCAGCGGCGAGGATGTGCCGTCCCTGTCCGTCCGGGTGCCGTTCGCGCAGGTGGCCCAGCCGCTTTTAACGGATGAGCGCTTCGTCCAGCTCCACCGCTCCTATGTGGTCAATCTGGCGGCGGTGTCCCAGCTGGCGGCGGGTGAGTTCTGGATGCAGAGCGGCGCACGGGTCCCTGTCCCCCGCGGGCGGGAGCCTGCAGCCCGCACGGCGCTGAAAGATTATCTGGAAAAGCAGTTCCGATAAAGCAATGGGGAGGCCCGGAAGGGCCTCCCCATTGCTTTATAATTTTGTCCAGTCCAGCTGCGTCCAATCCGTTATGTACTGGTCGGCGAGGCGCTGCAATTCGGGCTGATCGGCGGTGCTGGTCTCGTCCTCGATGTCGATGAGGTAGAAGCCGCACTGCCTGGCCGTACGGGTGGCGTAGACAGCGTCCTCGCAGACAACGGCGTCGGCGGGTCCGCTGCCGCCCAGCCGCTCGAGGACTTCGCGGAACACCTCGGGGTGGGCTTTGCTCTTCGCGCCCTGTGCGGTGTAGAAGAACTCGAAATAGTCTGCGACGCCCAGCCGGGTGAGCACTTCTTCGCACTGCTCTGCCCAGGTGTTGGAGCAGATGCACATCCGCACGCCCTCGGCTTTCAGCCGGGCCAGCATCTCCCGGACGCCGGGCTTCAGCTCAACTTTTTTGTACAGGTCCCGGATGACCTGCCGCATGGCAGGCTCGTAGTCCCGGAGGGTCAGGGGCAGATCGTAGGTGCGGATGAGATATTCCGCGCCCTCCACCATCCCCATGCTCAGCAGAACATCATGGATGCCGGGTCTTGCGGTGCGGCCATAGCGGCGCAGCAGCTCCAGCGGTGCGCCCTGCCACACCACGGTCATGCTGTCGGTGAGGGTGCCGTCCATGTCGAAAATCCATTGCTTGTGGTGCATCTGTCGTCCTCCTGAATCGTTCTGGCAAAGTGAATTTATTATAGCACATTTTTTGTTACAAAAACAGAGAGAAATCTCCCGGGAAATATGCTATAATCTAGGCAAAACCGGAACACATCAAAGGAGGCAGAAAACATGGCGCAGAACAACACCCCGGTAAGGGCGCTGGTGCTGGCGGGCGGGGGCGCCCGCGGCAGCTATCAGGTGGGCGTCTGGCGGGCGCTGACCGAGCTGGGCTGGCGGCCCCAGATCATTACGGGTACCAGCGTCGGCAGCCTGAACGGCGCCATGTTCGCCCTCGACCTCTACGAGACGGCCCGGGACATGTGGCTGACCATCCGCAGCCAGGATGTGATGGAGCTGCCCGCCGAGGATGCGCCGCTTCCTGAGCTGCACGCATTCCTCAAAGACGCTGTGACTCAGGGCGGCATGGACGTCACGCCGCTGGAAGAGATCGTCGAGCGGGTGCTGGACGAAGATAAACTCCGCAAAAGCCCCATCCGGCTGGGCCTTGTGACCGTGGAGCAGAAGACCCTCAAGGCCCGGGAGCTTCCGCTGGAAGACATCCCCGAGGGCAAGGTGAAAGACTACCTGCTGGCCTCTGCAGCCTGCTTCCCCGCCCTGCGGGCCCACACCATCGACGGGGTGTCTTACCTCGACGGCGGCTACCGGGACAATATGCCCACCGCGCTGGCCCAGAAGATGGGCGCAGAAGAGCTGGTCTGTGTGGACCTGGAGGGGGTGGGCATCACCCGCCCAAACCGCACCGGCCTGCCCACCACCCTCATCCGAAGCTACTGGGAGCTGGGCGACATCCTCCACTTCGAGCCCGCCACCGCCCGGCGGAACATCGAGCTGGGCTACCACGATACATTGCGGGCCTTCGGGCGGCTGCGGGGCTGCGCCTACGCTGTGGACAGCGGAGCTGAGAGCAGCGCGGATGCCGCCGCATTCCATGCGGCCTTCGAGGCCGTCCAGAAGGACGTGCGGGAAAAGCACCCCTCCACCCTGACGGCAGACGCTGCTCTCCTGCTGGCAAAACTCTCGGATGCAGAGCTTGCCCCGCTGGAAGCCGTGGCTGAGGACGTGGGCGTAGACCCCGCCCCCTACTACACCACCCATACTTTGGGAGAAGCTTTCCTTGCAAAATGCGACTTCGAGCGCCTCAGGAGCTTCGAGCCGCTGTTCGAGGGTGAAGCAGGCCCGGCGCAGGCCGCGCGGGCCGCTCTGCTGCCCAACACCTTTTTGCAGGCACTGGTCTGCCGGGCGCTGACCGGCGGAGTGCCGCCGGAGGAGATGGAAACATGAAGGTATATAAGGGCTTTACCGCATCGCCCGGCCTCGTGCTGGGTCAGGTCAGCCGGCTGGACCGCCCGCCGCTGGTGTTCGGCGAGGGGCCTTTCCACCCCGAACAGGAAAAGCAGGCGCTGGAAGACGCCATCAAGGTGGCTCAGCAGGAGCTGGACGAGATGGCCGGCCGCGCCGCGCCCTCGGAGCAGGCCATCTTCCTGTTCCAGAGCATGATGCTGGAAGACGAGGGCTTCATGAATGAGGTGGCTTTCCAGATAAAAGCCGGCGTCGGTGCCGCCGAGGCGATGGACCGTGTGGGCCGCCGCTACGCCGCCCAGCTGGCCGCCATGAAGGACAACGCCTACATGCAGCTGCGGAGCGTGGACATCCTCGACGTGACCCAGCGCATCACCAACATCCTCTGCCACCGGATCCGCAGCTGGCTGGCCCTCGACCACCCAGTCATCCTTGCGTCTGACCTGCTCATGCCCACCGATCTGTTCAGCGTCCCGGCGGGCCGCATCCTCGGCCTCATCACCGCCGAGGGCAGCGGCCAGAGCCATGCGGCCATCATCGCCCGCTCGCTGAACATCCCGGGCATCACCCAGGTGGGCGAAGATTTCCTGAAAGACTGCGACGGCCGCGAGGTCATCCTGAACGCCACCGAGGGTGAGTGCATCCTTGACCCGGATGCCGCCGCCCGGCAGAGCGCCATCACCTGCATCTGCGAGATGCAGCGCCAGAACAAGGAGCTGAACGCCCAGCTTGAGCTGCCCAACCGCACCCGGGACGGCGAGGAGTTCGAGCTTCTGGCCAACTGCTTCGGCCCCGAGGACGTGGGGACCGCGATGGAGTCCGGCGCGTCCGGCGTGGGCCTGCTGCGCAGCAGCTACATGATGATGCCCGGCCATGCCATGGACGAGCAGGAGCAGTATCTGTTCTACACCTCCTGCCTCGCCGCCGCCAAGGGAAAGATGGTGACGGTGCGCACCTTCGACTTCGGTGCTGACCGCACCATGGCCGACGCCTATCAGGGCGTCCAGTCCTCCAAGCTGGGCCTGCGAGGCATCCGCAGCAGCCTGCGCAATCTGCCCCAGATGGCAGTACAGATCTGCGCCCTCATGCGTGCCGCCGCAAAAGGCCCGCTGCGGGTCATGTTCCCCATGGTGACGAACATCGAGGACTGGGATTCCGCCATGCAGGTGGTAGACTACTGCCGCCGCAAGCTCGCCGAGCGGGGCGTGGAGTTCGAGCCTGACGTCCCCTTCGGCGTCATGCTCAGCGTACCCGCCGCCTGCCTGACAGCAGAGGACTTCACTGCCCACGGCTGCCGCTTCTTCGTCATCGGCACCAACGACTTGACCCAGTACACCCACGCGGTGAGCCGGGAACTGGCCATTGCCGAGCACTACTACCGCCCCGCCAGCCCGGCCATGAAAAAGCTCATCGCCATGGTGGTGGACGCCGCCAGGGAAGCGGACATCCCCGTCACCATCTGCGGCCTCGCCGTCGGCAATGCCGTCAACGCGACCCAGTATCTCCACCTCGGACTGCGCAGCTTCTCCATGAGCCCGCAGAATCTGCTGACCATCAAAAAGGCCCTGCGGGATGCGGATGCGAAATAAACCGTGCCATTGACAGTTTGAAGTTGATGTAGTACAATGTACTATGAAAAGGAGATGATGGTATGGCATTCTCGATTCGGTTATCGGAAGAAGAACGGCAGCTGGCCGACAGCTATGCAAAGCTCCATTCCATGTCAATGGGCGAAGCATTCAAGCGGGCGCTGTTCGACAAAATCGAAGAGGATTATGACATTACCGCCGCAGAGGAAGCCTACGGCGAGTATCAGCGCAGCGGAAAGAAGAGCCGCCCGGTGGGTGAGTTCTGGAAGGAACTCGACTTATGAAATACCGGGTGGAAACGACGCCGCGATTTGAAAAGGAATTTCGCAAATTAGACCGCTATACCCAGCGGATGCTGAAAGCGTGGATAGACAAAAACCTCGTGGACTGCGCTGACCCACGCGCCCACGGCAAGGGCCTGACGGCCAACCGGAGCGGACAGTGGAGGTATCGCATTGGAGATTACCGTCTGCTCTGCCTCATTGAGGATGAAGAGCTGGTGATCCTGGCTCTGACAGTAGGCCATCGGCGTGAAGTGTATCAGAACTGAATACAGCAAAACGGCGTCCCACCTCGGCGGGACGCCGTTTCTGATGTCAGAACTTATTCAAGATTCCCCGTCAGGGTCATGACGGCAGAGACAACGGCCAGCGGGGCCGTCTCACAGCGGAGGATGCGGGGACCGAGGCCGACGGTCTTTGCGCCGGCTTTTGCGGCCATCTCAGCTTCCTCGGCGGCGAAACCGCCCTCTGCGCCGGTGATGATGGCGATCTTCAGCTTTTCGCCATCGGCGGGTTTGGCCTCAGCCAGCAGCTGGCGCAGGGGTGCGCCGCCGCACTCGTAGCAGAAGAGCACGAGGTCATACTGGTCGAGGCTGCGGCAGACGGCCCCGAAGTTGGGCAGCGGAAGGGCCACATCCGGCAGTACGCCCCGGCCGCACTGCTTGGCGGCTTCAAAGGCGATGCGGTTGTAGCGCTCGTTTTTCTGCTCTTCCTTCTTGGGCGCGGCCACGCAGTAGCGGCTGAAAAACGGGATGAAGTGGTCACAGCCCAGCTCGACGCCGTGGCGGATGACCTGCTCCAGCTTGTCCTGCTTGGGGTAGCCCACCAGCAGGGTGACGTCCACGGTGGGTTCTGCGGCGCTGGGGTAGCCCGGCTCCACGCTGAACTCCACCGTCTCGTCGCCGAAGCCGGTGATGGTGGCAGTATACTCGACGGCGCTGCCGTCGCAGAGGATGACGGTGTCCCCCAGTTTGCCCCGCATCACGCGGGAGAGATGGTGGGCGTCGGCCCCCCGCAGCACGGCGGTGCCGTCGGAAATTTCAGTGGTAAAATAACGGTGCGGCATATTTTTGATCCTTTACATCTTAGGCTCCCCTATTAGGGGAGCTGGCAGTGCGAAGCACTGACTGAGAGGTTGGCCTTACGCCTTCTTGCAGACGATGCACTCCCAGCCGCGCTTTTCCTTCACTTCCAGCACAGCGAGGCCGGCGGCTTCCAGCGCAGCGATGACCTCATCCTTCCGGCTGTCGATGATGCCGCTGGCGATGAAGACGGCGTCGTCGGCCATCAGGCCGGGGACGGCGGGGGCCAGGGACATGATGGCGTTGGCCACGATGTTGGCCGTGATGATGTCGTACTTGCCGCTGGCCTTGTCGGACAGATCGCCCACGAGGACGGTCAGCTTGTCGGCCACGCCGTTGAGGGCGGCGTTCTCGCCGGCGGTGCGGACGGCCACGGGGTCGATGTCCACGCCCTCAGCCACGGCTGCACCCAGCTTGAGGGCCGCGATGGCGAGGATGCCGCTGCCGGTGCCGATGTCCAGCACCCGCTCGCCGCCCTTGACCCGCTCGTCCAGCACCTCGAGGCAGAGGTTGGTGGTCTCATGGCCGCCGGTGCCGAAAGCAAGGCCCGGGTCGAGGATGAGTTTGACGCGGTCGGTTTCATAGTCCTGCCAGGACGGCACGATGGCGAGGCGCTGGCCCACGTCCATCGGGTGGTAGTATTTGCGCCAGCCGTTCTGCCAGTCCTCCTGCTCCACCCCCTCGGTCTCAGAGGTGTAGGGGATGCCTGCGGCCTCCATCCGGGCCGCGATGAGGGCCAGCGTCTCCACCGGCGAAGCGCCCGGCTCGAGGTACATGTGGATGATGACGGTGTCCCGGGGCTTGTCCAGCAGCTCCTGCTCGATGAGGTCCACGTGGGCGATCTGCTCCACCTGTTCCTCGATGTCGCTGTAATCTTCGATATAAATGCCGCCCTCCGCGATCATGGTGGCCACGGCCTCAGCGGCCTCGGCGTCGGCTTTGGATACGGTCAGGCGAATATCAGTCCATTCCATAAGAATGCTCCTTCCGTGTATTGGGGATATACTGTCTTTATAGTACCCGATTCCGGCCCGAGATGCAAGCTCTCGGGCCGAAAGATGCCCGAAAAGGCTTTCTTTTTTCCCGGCAGTATGTTAATATGGTGTTGTACCCGGACTGGGTCCGGGCGGCTTCCTGCCGGAAGCGCCCGCCGCATCGTTCCCCAAAGGAGGAATTATCGTATGTTTTTGGGAATGGATATTTACAGCTGGATCGCCGCTATCGTCATCGCGCTCATCGTCACATTCCTTCCGATCACGCTGCCGTTCAAGATCGTTCTCGCCATGGTGGCCATGGCCTGCTTCTATTTTGGACGCAAGTATTATCACAACCATAAGAACGGCGGGGCCAAGATGCCCAGCATGAGCTCTGCCGAGAGCGAGGCACTGGCCTCCGGCATCCTGAAAGCCCTCGGCGGCAAGGATAATATCGCCAAGGTGGACTACTGCGCCACCCGCCTCCGCTTTGAGGTACACAGCTACGCCTCCGTGGACGAGGCCGCTGCCAAGGCCGCAGGCGCAGAGGGCGTCATCCGCCCGGCCAAGAACGCCTGCCAGGTGGTCATCAAGGGCGATGTGCAGGCTGTGTACGATGCCCTGCGCAAGCAGCTGTAACGAAGAAGCTGTTTTCTTACGAAAACAACTTCTCGAACACCGCCGGGAACGGGCCGCTGCGCCCGGCCCCGGCGGTATTTTTATCGGAAAGGAATTTTGATATGAAGCCCCAGAACTTTACGTGGAAGAAACTCACCGACGACGAGCTGACGCGGGTGTATCTGGACGAGATGCGCCGCGACTTCCCGCCCAGCGAGCTGAAACCCCTGAGCATGATACTGAACAGCGAAGCCGCCGGCATGGCCCACACCTGGGGCGTGTTCGAGGGGGAGACGCTGGTGTCCTATCTGCTGATGGTGCAGCCTATGGGCTGTGAAGTGAGCCAGCTGGACTATTTCTCTGTCCTGCCCGCCTATCGAAGCACCGGCATTGGCGCGAAGCTGTTGGCCGCTCTGCCCGCCCACGAGGAGGGCGCAAAGGCCATCCTCATCGAGGCCGAGTGTCCCGAGAAGGCTGACGACGAGGCCATGGCCGTCCGGCGTCTGGGCTTTTATGCCCGCTGCGGGGCCGTTGACACCGGCTGGACGGAGCATCTTTTCGACGCATGGTTCCGGGTGCTGGTCCTGCCTGCCGAGGGGGAGACGCTGGATGCGGAGACGGCCAACAAAGAGCTGGCCGACTGCTACAGCCGGGTGATGGGCGCGGACAAGTGGCGCAGATATGTCCAGCTCTACCGCCCGGACGGCACGGAAGAGAAATTCTGATTCGATCATAGGCTCTGAAAGGCTGCTTTACGTTCTGTGAAGCAGCCTTTTTTTGCACCCCTCAGCGGGCGGGATGCACAAACGAAGGTGCGGATTTTTGACAGTTTGACCGGAAATGTAAAATCGAGTGTCCTGTTTTCCACACCGACTTTACCAGAGGATGACAGCAGCGCAAAAACACCGCACAAAGCTTTACCTGCATTTTGCGCCGCCATGGTCGCAGCCGGAGGGGCGGTGCGCTACAATAAAGGCGTCCCAAGAGAGACACAACAAGGAAAAGGAAAACAGCCCGGCCAGAACAAAAGGGTCGGCCCAGTTGAAGGAGATATTATGATGAAAAAGATCACTCGTCGTTCGTTCCTGTCCATCTGCGGCGCTGCTGCCGCTGCTGCTGCCCTGACCGCCTGCGGCGGTGCAGCTTCTTCCACTGCTGCCTCTTCTGCCGCCGCATCCAGCACCGCCGCTTCCGCTTCTTCTACGGCTGCGCTGTCCGGCAATGTCGCCACCGGCGGTTCCACCTCTATGAAGAACGTCATCGCCGCCCTGACCGAGGGCTTCGCTGAGATCGAGCCGGATGTCACCATCAGCTATGACCCCACCGGTTCCGGCGCAGGCATCACCGGCGCTGCCGATAAGACTCTGGACATCGGCCTTTCTTCCCGCGCCCTGAAGGCTGACGAGACCGGCGTCACCGGCACCATCGTAGCTCTGGACGGCATCGCCATCATCGTCAACAAGGACAGCAAGGTCGAGGACCTGACCGTTGACCAGCTCAAGCAGATGTTCACCGGCGAGATCACCAACTGGTCTGAGGTCGGCGGCGACGACGGCGAGATCGTTCTGGTGGGCCGCGAGGCTGGCTCCGGCACCCGCGATGGCTTCGAGAGCATCGTGGACGTCAAGGATTCCTGCAAGTACGCGCAGGAGCTGACGGCTACCGGCGCTGTCATCAGCGCTGTGGAGGCCAATCCTCTGGCCATCGGCTACGCTTCTCTGTCTGCCATCGGCGACACCGTCAAGGCTGTGACCGTCGGCGGCGTGGAGTGCAGCGAAAAGACCGTCAAGGACGGCAGCTATGAGGTGCAGCGTCCCTTCGTGTTCGTCACCAACGACTCCGTCACCCTCTCCGCTCAGGCTCAGGCGTTCTTCGACTTTGCTGCCAGCACCGACGCTGCCGACCTCATCCGCACCGCAGGCGCTGTGCCGGTGAACGAGTGATTTTGCGAGGGGATCCCTCAGGTGTTTTTATGAAAAAATTCGAGCTGCCCCGCACCCCGGCCCAGTGGCTGGAAGCTGTCATGAACGCCATCTTCTTCCTCTGCGGCATCCTCGCCGTGGGCTGCGTGGCTGTCATTACCATCTATATGTTCCTGTCGGGCCTGCCCGCCATCGGAAAGATCGGCCCGCTGAACTTCCTCTTCGGCACCGAGTGGGCCTCCACGGCGTCCGAGCCGAAGTACGGCATCCTGCCCTTCCTGCTTTCGAGTATTTACGGCACCCTGGGCGCGTCCCTCATCGGCGTGCCGGTGGGCCTGCTGACGGCAGTCTTCCTCTCGAAAGCGGCAGCTCCCGGCGTGCGCAATGTGGTCGTCACGGCGGTGGAGCTGCTGAGCGGCATCCCCAGCGTGGTGTTCGGACTGCTGGGCATGCAGGTGCTGGTGCCTGCGGTGGCGAAGGTCTTCGGAAAAGCGTCGGGCGCCTGCCTGCTGTCGGCCATCGTGGTGCTGTCCATCATGATACTGCCCAGCATCGTGTCGGTGTCGGTGACGGCCCTCAACGCCGTGCCGCCCGAGTATGAGCAGGGCAGTCTGGCACTGGGTGCGACCGATACGGAAACCTGGTTCAGGATCAGCATCCCGGCGGCCAGGAGCGGCATTGCAGCCGGTATCGTTCTGGGCATCGGCCGCGCCATCGGCGAAGCAATGGCCGTCATGATGGTGGCCGGCAACAGCCCCAATATGCCGGACAGCCTCTTCCGCAGCGTCACCTTCCTGACCACGGCCATCGCCAAGGAGATGAGCTACGCCAGCGGCCTGCAGAAGCAGGCGCTGTTCAGCATCGCGCTGGTGCTGTTCGTCTTCATCATGGTCATCAATGTGCTGCTCAACGCTGTGCTGAAGGGAGGAAACAGGGATGAAAAGTGACTTCTCCCCCTCCCGCCGCGCATGGAACGTCATCATGACCGCTGTGGTCTGGGCGGCGGCAGTGCTGGTCATCGCCCTCACGGTGGGCGTCATCGGGCTGGTACTGGTGCGGGGCATCCCCCACATCAGCTGGGAATTCCTTTCCACCACCGCCAGCGTCCTCAAAGGCACCGACGGCATCCTGCCCGCCATCCTCAACACGTTCTATGTCATCCTGCTCACCCTGCTCATCGTCCTTCCGCTGGGCGTGGGCGCGGCAGTTTACCTCACGGAGTACGCCTCCAACCGGAAGCTCATTGAGGTCATCGAGTTCACGAATGAGACGCTGGCGGGCATCCCCAGCATCATCTACGGCCTCGTGGGCATGCTGGTCTTCGCCCAGACCATGGGCTTCAAGACCTGCCTGCTCTCCGGCAGCCTGACGCTGGTGGTCATGAACCTGCCCACCATCATCCGCACCACGCAGGAGTCCCTCAAAACGGTGCCGCAGGGCTACCGGGAGGGCGCTCTGGGTCTCGGCGCGGGCAAGTGGCACATCATCCGCACCATCGTGCTGCCCTGCAGCATCGACGGCATCGTCACCGGCTGCATCTTGGCCGTGGGCCGTATCGTGGGTGAGAGCGCGGCCCTGCTCTTCACCGCCGGCGCGGCAGAAGTTATTGCGGGCAGCATCGCCAAGGCTTACACATCCAACGGCGCGACCCTCTCCGTCCTGCTCTATCTGCGGGCCTTCGAGGACGGCGACTTCGCCTCCGCCTGGGGCATCGGCGCAGTGCTGCTGGTTCTG
>OGZT01001434.1_pt1 | contig 16323 bp, 15 predicted proteins | sample 1576891 | NCBI WGS metagenome assembly OGZT01 (sample SAMEA3541521, study PRJEB24748) | human gut metagenome | biome: human gut; feature: human-associated habitat; material: faeces | place: China | collected 2012 | reverse complement strand
TCAAGTTGGTTAATACGTTTAAGAGCGATTTCATGGTATTCCCGTGGAAGCTGCTTTAACACTTCATCCCTGTATTGTGGCAGGGTGAAGTCACCACCGGCGATCTGACCTGCAAGCAGGTACATGATGCCGGTTTTAAGCCTGCCTGCAGGCGTTTTGTCACCGGCAACATTATTCAGATCGACAGCGATGACCCGGGTTTCCGGGTTGATCATAAACCGAGTATACCCGGATATCATGGGGTAGTCGTTATGTCCCTGCTCCAGGGCGCGGCGGATGTAGTCCAGCAGAAGTTCGTTTGAACCATCACGCTGAACAGTACCGAAAACATCCCTGAGACTGGTATGGCCCAGCATCGAGGACACTTCGGGAAGCTGGGGCATTGCCTGATAATGTGCCCGCTGAGCCGCCATGATATACCCGGCATTGTGGAGCATATCCCGGACTTCGAACCAGGTTGATCTGGCCCACCAGGTTGCATCATGTTTTTCATACAGTCCCGAGTCCTGCAGTGCTGAATCCACCAGTTCTTCCGTTGAGGCGCGATAAAGTCGCGGATTATTTTCACCGTACTCTTTAAAAGCCAGCTCGATAAGCTGGTTGATAATTTGTCGGGTGTCTCCGGGGTTACAGGGTTGACCGGTACCGGTATCGACACAGAGAGCACACAGCACCGATGACATGAAATTCTTTTCCGGCGTAATAGGCTTTTTAGCGCCGTACATCACGTCAAAAAGGTTACGGGTGTAGTCCGGATCATTGCTCAGAATAATACCGACAGCTTCGTCTTTTCTTTCCTGAGGAAGACTGTCGCGAATAAGCTGAACCAGTCCCTGAGCACTGTATCCCTTATCGATATAGGCAATGAAGGGCAGGTTTTTCTGAGCAGATGATATCTGTATTTCCGACAACGTATTAATCAGAACTGATTTACCCAGTCCCGGATCGCCTGGTGCCAGTTCTGTATGTTTATTTTGTTGGGATGACGCCAGACCAACCTCAAATGCGGAACCGTCTTCTGTATGTAACATCAGATTCCCTTTGCCTCGCCAGACAGAGCCTGCCCTGTTAAGCGGGAAAAGCGAGATGGCATGTGACAACGGGGGATACAGGGGAACCGGGCCGGAGCCTCCGGATGCCGCGAGAATGGTATTCACCCAGGCGCGTCGGGGATCGCCAAATGTTGTCGTGGTGCCACATACGCCCCAGCCTTCAATGGCTGATTTCAGAATGGCCTGGTTTCGTGCGCATATTTCACGTGTTTTTCCCCACGTGGAGGCCATGATGGTCATTATGCAGACAGGTTCTTTTTCATCCGTTGCCGCCAGGGTCATAACGGATTCATACATTGGACGAACGGCAGAAATGAAGCTGCTGTAAGTCAGAAGCGTTTTCTTCAGATTAAGAGCCTTCATCCCGCCGGGCATCAGATCCATTCTGATGCGCCAGGGGACTGCGCGGGGGACGGCACGGACCAGTTCGTTAAACGTCTGCAGATTTTGCGGAGGTAAAGTAATCGATACCATTCCGTGCCAGAGTCCGCCCGCCTGAACCAGATTGCCCTGTGTGGTCACCTGCGTGTTGAATAACTGCAAATGCAATGAAGGAGCATGTAGTATGGATTCATCGTCAGTCCAGCGATATCCTGCTGGCTGGGCATCTTCAGGCAGGTGGGGTTGCCAGTTACGCGGTGTGCTGTACCGTTCTGTCTGACGACGTATTTCACGCCCGACTTTGTGTATATCCAGAAGCCGGAGAATCAGGCCATCAGATGAATGTCTCAGTGCCTGTTCCACATTATCAAGAAAAGCTTCGTGGCGGATTTTCAGTGCAGATAAGGCCCACTGCCAGGGGGACTGGGCAAAGCGTGCTTTCGGTACCCGTTCAGCCAGTCTTCTGACAAGCTCATCATGGGCGGTGCGATCGCTGTTGCTGATAAGGTCGGGTCCACTCCAGATCGCCAGCCAGCAACGCTCCCGGACCAGCCATGGGGACAGTGTTGTGACTTTCTCATCGACCACATCCTGTAACTGGATACCTGTATTAGCCAGTGAGCGCTTTTGTGGGGCGACCATGTCTTCGATTTCTTCTTTCCCCATGTCAGGATCACGCTCAAAAACGAAGCTGATTTTATGACCGCTGTTTTTATATGCCGTATTCAGGCTGTCACTCATGCTGGTGATCAGCGATTCCAGTGAACCCGGGCCAGTCTGGTCGGATGCTTCATCCATTTCCCTGAAAGCACCGCTGACTTCAAAGACAGAGAGATATTCTCCACGCTTTGTGGCTGCAATATAGGGCGAATTCAGCCATGGGCGACGTTCACGATCCTGTCTGTCCAGACCAATTACAGTACGTAAATCGCAATACTCAACAAAACTGCTTGCGACAGAGAAACGGGATAGCGTGTTCAGACAGTCTTCGATAGTGAAGATTAAACGGTTTATGTTCATAGGTGAGGGAACTCCGGACTTACAGGAGGGAGGTTTGTGCAGTTTGATTTTTTTAATGCCACCCCGCGCTGGAGTGGCATGAAGAAAAATCAATCAACGTATTCTTTTTTGATGAATGAATCTGGTGTCAGAATCAGGGCAATCCCGTTCATTTTTTCACGCAGGGGCGAACGACCGGAAGGTGGATAGCGACGAAAAACGTCAGCGAAATCGGCCGGGCGGAAACTGCGGAATTTATCCTCAACCGCCAGTCTGTTTTGCATCAGTGCAGAGAGCGCTTCCCGTCCCCGCCGGACCCGGAACTTATCATTACTGAAAACTTCCTGTAATGAACGACGGTTAAGGGCCACGACCGTGGATGGATGAAGGTCGGGTAGCCACACCATAACGCCCTGTGCTGCGGCATAACCATTCAGTGAATGCCAGGCGTGGCAGAAAGCACATAAGCTGTAAGGCGGGCCGTCTTCATGAAACAGTTCCTGCTCTTTCTCTGACAACGACTCTGTACTGGTGATTTCAGCTTTCTGTACATGGCGGAGTGAAAGACGTCTGGCAGACAGACGGGCCTGCTCAAGCGCCCGTTCAGCGGCTTTTACTGCCGTGTTGTACTTTTCCTTTTCGCCGGTTGCGACTGGTTCACCACGCTTTTTTAACTTATCCAGATGTTCTGTGGCCTTATTAAGACGAACTCGTGTGTCACTGATTGTGTCGGTAAGCTGTCTGAGTGGCCATGAGTCATCCAGTCTGAAACGGTGCCTGACGTTTTGCCGGCAGCAGATACATCGACCGGGCGTTGTTAATTCCGGTTCCGGTAACAGTGGCTCCTGTGTATGAACCACATCAATTTCTGGAAAGGGATACAACCACAAGTCTTTAATGCTGTGTTGCATGAGCAGGCTCCGTACTGGTGTAACGTTTCACGGCTTCCAGAATGATGTTTGCGATTTCATCGGAACAGCATTCTGCAAAAATGAATTCCTGATCGTCCCGACTGTCGTGGGCAATCACATTGCCGTTTTCTGTTCGTCGTAACGTTATGTGCTCCGGGCTCCAGGCAGACATATGTGCCTCCTTGTATTGCCGAACAGGAAGGGCACCGGATAAATGCCAGTGCCCTGGACAAGATTAGCCAATGGAAATTGTGGAAATCCCCAACTGTTTCTGGCTGCGACTCATCATTTCAGGTCCGGCGACAAGTAGCGCCCCAATGACGATAGATAGAATGCAACCAGCCAGTCCCATCCCCCCTTGTTTCCCAACTTTTTTCAGCCCAATCAGGCCCCCGAGAAACAGAATTACGCCGATGAACTGCGCAATATTCAGTGATGATGACTGTGCTGTTTTGGCACCTTGTTCGACATTGCGAACCATATCGGCAAGATCTCCATCGGCAAGAACGGCTTTGGGCAGCAACATCATGGGAATGAGCAGCAGGAACTTAGTCAGTTTGCTCCGGCATGACATTACAAACAGTTGTGCGTGGATAAATGCGGCGTACAGACGGGCCGCTACGACACGAATACGTGACATAGTTTCTCCTTAAATGGATATATCAGTGATTTATATGAAGGTGAAAAAAATCAGAAGACGATTCCAATGCTTGCCAGCAGGGCATTGAGGACACGATCGATAAAGACCAGCAGGACGCCGGCAATAAATTTGACGTTTCCCTTACTGACGGATTCACTGGCACTCAGTGCGGTATGTCCATCGAGTCCGGCCTTGCGCCAGATGGATATCCCGTTCATTACAAATCCCACACCGGCCAGCTTGGCCAGCGACAGAACTGCATTTGCTGCGCCAGCAGCAGCGCCAAACGTCTGAGGTTGTACATATGCAATCGGGCCAAATGAGTCAACCCTGAATCCCATTTGTACGCCTCCGGCGTTAATCATTGCCGGGAGTGATACGAGCATGCAGCTGGTTAACATCCCCGCAATAAATTTTCCGGGAGACATTTTTACCGGACCGGCTGAACGGGCGCGGGCAAACAGGGTAATCATGCTGATCACCCCGATGAATTCTCCCCAGGTAAACAGGAAATCCATTCCGGCACTGAAAATACTGCTGGCAAAGTTCTCAATGGCGGTCAGGGCATCCATGTTCATCAGCGTAACGTCCCTGCACTGGTGATGATGGTCCGGGTAGTCGGATCAATCCGCTGGATCACCACATTGCCCAGCGTCTGACCTTCTCTGACAGCCCAGGTACTACCCTGCCAGCGAATCCAGGCCATACCAGTTTCCATCGACATGATTTTCATTCCGTTAAGTACAGACGACGTTTTTTTCTTTGCTGGATGCGGTGTGGAAGAGGATTCAGTGACGCTTTTCTGTGTCATTATTCCGTTCAGGCGGCTCCGGATATCATCCAGCTGACGGCGTGTTTCCTGTGCGTATTCTTCATCCTTTTTTATAGCTTCGCCCAGCTTGTTAATGCTGTCGTGAAGCATATTCAGTGTTGCCTGAATTTTTTCATCGCGGTTATCCAGCTCTGTTTTTACATCCCGGGCAAGCTGGCTCATATCTTCTCCTGTCCGGACAGTCATAGTCTCAGTGGACTGAACGGAAGGTGATGATTCTTGTGTGGTTTGCCAGGTCTGTACGCCAGCATCCGCATCATTAAACGGAGGCATGCCTGTTTCCGATGGCGCTCTCAGGAACAGATACCATATGGCTGCGAGCAACACGACTGCACATAGCCCCCATGTTGCTACAGATATCCCCCAGACGGAACGTTTCCAGAAGGGGGCGGGTTTCTCTTCGGGTTCACCGAAGCTGCCGGTTTCATCTATTTCTGTTTCAGGTTTCATTATGGTGTCTCCGGTTGTTCATCATACCGACGTTGCATCACAGCTTTTCTTTGCTCCATGGCTGTCTGCATTCGTGCCTGCGAGCGTTGTTCCGCCTGTGATGTACGATTAACTGAAGGGGAAATGCCACTGGAAAGGGAAGATGACCTGGCGTCGTTTGTCATTACCGGGTCAACAAACAGAATTGATACGACTTCATGCTGATACACTTCTACCTGTTTATAGGGCTCACTTTCTGCCTGGCGGGTTAATATCTGACTTCCTCTTTCCGCCATACCACCGGCAATAACGCCCGCAACAGCTTCACCACTGGGCATTCCCACGCGTCCGGTAACCGTGCCATAGTTACCCTGAATAACCTGCGTGTTGGCATCTTTATAAAGTGTGCCAATACTGCCCACACCTCCTAACACTGACGGCAGAATGATATGTTTAAACCAGCGTGTATTCACATTGCTGGCCACGGATGACATCAGGTTGTCTTCCCGTTGAGCATATGCATTGACCTTAAGGTCCATGCCGTTCCAGCTCATCCGGTCGAAATGGATCTCCACGCCGTTACCCACCAGTTTGATTCCCGGACTGAACAGCGTTGCCCCTGCCCAGGGGCCAGCGGGAATGGTTGCGATAACCTTGGATGACGGGTTATCAGAATCCACTGCAGTATCAATATATGCCGGTATACGGGTCAGGGCAGGTATCAGTTGTATCCCTTTTTCTGCTACAGGCGTGGACAGGCTGGCATTCTGTAATGCGAATTGCTGCGTACCATTCTGCCCTGTTGTTTCTGCCGGAGATTTATTCCACATAGCCGTTGCTATGGTTGGTGTACTACCGGCAGGATGCTGATCTTTTATTCTTACAATCAGCTTTTGCAGCCGCTCCATACGTTTTTCACTGGCTGCTCGATCCTCCTGTGGTGTGCCGGAAGCCTGGCGATGAGCATAGTTTTCCGGTTTTGCTGCAGGCTGTTGTCGCTTTTCCGGAGTGTCCGGAATATCAAGCCCCTGTGGAAGACTGGCAATGAACGTCTGATTATTGCGGGCTGCAGCTGCGGCCCCTCGTTCATTATCCGCTCTTAACAGTTCACGATAGTGAGGCGTTTCGGTAACGCTGTGCGTTCCGCCGCTTGCTGCACTGTTAATGTTCACGGCTGACTGCATATCGCTGTTACTCCCTGATAGTTTGGAAAACGCGATATAGCCGCCGCCAAATAAGATGATGCTGCCCAGTCCAAGCAGGGCAGCCAGTTTCTTTCCGGATTTACCGGCATCCTGTTCAGCACTCATGATTACTCCAGTTCTGGTGTCACGTGAACGGACTGGCCATTCACAGAGAAAGTCAGTAGTGGGGTGACGGGAAGTTTCCAGAGATGAGTTCCGTCGGCAGAGGACAAGGTCTGTTCAAATTCATCGCGCAACATCGCCCGGGAACGAACCAGAAGGTCATCGCCGTGTTGCCAGATCGTTGTATCCGGGACATTACCTGTGAATTTCAGCCTCTTAACTGAAGGGTCCCGGGGAGGAATACCATCCAGAAATGCCTGTAATGTTGCATCATGCAGGGCGATCTTATCCGTCGGGATGGAGACAACCGGGCTGGTTGGTCCCTGCCGTGGTATTCGCAGATCCAGACGACTGTCCATTTCTTGACTGGATGACGGCGTATCTGTTTCGCCACTGGTTACGTTCAGGATGACCGGTACCGACAGACCTTTCAGGTAGACAGAAATGTTTCCGGATGCCCATGGCCGCAATGGTGTGATTGTCACCATGTTCTCGTTGTACTGCACATCAAAGAGTTTTGGTGCCGCGTTATAAGGAGGATCGGATTGTGGCCATGGTGAACCGTTGATATCGGTAAATGTCACCACGCTCAGGTTGTTCATGGCTGTGCGAACAAGAGGAAGGCTGGCACCGGGGGACAGATTAACTGTCAGAGAGCTGATACGGGGTACAACACTGGTGATGGGCGCATTGATGGCCCGCTCGTTATCCGCCATGAGACTGCGTAGTGAGCGAATCTCATCGGCGGAGAGCTCAGAATCAAGCCTTGCCGCATCCTGTACCAGCGGGCTGGCCTGCCCGGGGGCAGGCAGCTCACCTTTTACCAGTGTTGCCGGAACACCTCCGGTGTTTTGGGAGGCGTTCTGAACGTGATCGCTGGCAGAATTTGTCGTTTGTGGTGTGCGTGCGTTCTGCCATCCTGCGTTATCTGCAGACGTGGCGGCGCTGCACACCAGGAGCAGTGTGCTCAGTAAATAACGTGATTGCATATTACTTATCTCAGGAGTTCGGTCCGGCGTTACGGGAGATCATCTGCCGGATTTCCATACCGGATGGTTTCAGTCTGGGGTCAACACGCTGGATGGTGATTTCGAAAACAAAAGACTGTTCTGGCTTGCTGGTTGTCTGGCCGACCAGACGCATACGGACAGGATACTGGAATGTCCAGAACCATACGCCGTCGGACATTTGTCCCTGTCGTACCAGAACGCCAGCACCTGTCGTGGCGGTCAGATTCATCTTCTCTTTCTTGATCGTCTCCAGAATGTTAGATGCCTGTAATGCATTCACATATCCGACAAAACCTTCGTCAGAAAAACGCGGAGACAGGGAGGAGATCTGTGAACGATAGTGCACAAAATCCAGGTTGAATGCGGTCGCCAGTGCCTGGCTGCCAAAGGCCATTGCGTCATTCTGACTCCATGCTGGCTGACTTGTTGGTGCCAGCCTGACCAGACGACCATTGTCTGTAGCGAAATATTCGCGCTCCACATTCGTTGAGTGCCAGTACTGAATGGCGTTACCAGTAATACTGATAAGAAGACATGTGCCCGTACATAAAAGCGCTTTTATCAGCGCAGGGACATTATTTGCCCGCTGTTCTGACTGCTTCATAGCCCTGATTGTGCTCTTCAGTATTTCCGGGTCAGGTGCCGGATGTGATGGCGAGGATAGCTCGGTATTTTCGGTCATAGGTTGTAGTCCTTCCAGGGATCAATATTCCCCGGCAGCTTTTCATTCACCTTGTCCACGACCGCGTCGCAGACCTGGTTTTCCAACTGCGACAGAATGTCGTCAAGGCTGGGGAACTGGGGGAGGTTTATGCTGATTTTTTTGATTCGTGACAGACAGGACTGCAGGGATGAGGAAACATCGTTTTCACGTTGTGACCATGCATCCGCAGCTGCACGTGCTCGCTCATATCCTGTATTACTACCGGCCTGTGCCGCGCTACCCGCACGACAGGTTGCAGCACTTGCCGTGGATGAAATCAGGATAAGGCCGAGCACGGCAACCAGAGACTTATGCATGTTCATATGGCTTCCTTACCGGCTCATCGGCCGGGGCTGTGGGAGAGATCCTGATGCAGAGTTTTTTCCTGCCTGTCCTCCGGCTTTTGGCTGTTGGACCACTGCTGCCATGACTGCTCGAAGCCCAGGTTCCGGTACAACGCATCAGGTTGTTTTTCCGGCGTGTAGACAGCAGCAAAAAGCGGTTCTTCCCGGGTTTTCAGATGAAACTGCATAAGCTCCGGTGCGGGGCGATTCGTGCTGTCAGCATCGTGGTTTACCGCTTCACCATAACCTGCAAAGCGTAAACCTTTGTCGGTCAGCGCATTGATAACCAGCTGACTGTTGTCGGCCGATGGGGTGGCCAGTGCCGGATACAATGTGCCGTTCAGCCGGACCACACCCTGCAGATGTTCATCGGCACTCTGGACAAGTAGCAGGTTGAGTTCACGCGTATCCTTATCCACTGATCCCAGAACAGGTGTCAGCTTGTCAGGGGCTGCGCTGGTTATTTCTGTTACCTGATTTGCGTTCTGTGGCGCGGAGACCGGATGTCGGTCTTCACCGATAAACAGATGTGAGCCGACGTTTTCTGGCATACGTAACGCTTTCATCTCTTCGGGCCACCCCTGGCTGATTTGCGCAGCCACTTTCATAAAGGTTTCGACCGGAATCGCCTGAATACGCTGACCTTTATCCGGATTATCATGTGATACCGAGATCCCGTTGGTAACTGACTCCATGGACCACTTATTCCGGAAACGTGCTTTTTGCTCTCCCGGGAGGATGAATTGTTCGCGGTTCTGAAGTGTCAGTGTCACCACGTCACCTTTCTGATGGTTTTTGACCAGACTTTCCAGTTGTTCCCCCCAGTAGAGTTTGCTGCCACTGCGGTTTTTAAGCTCAACAAAGAAACTCTCTCCTTTGCCGGGTGCATATTCAGCACGACCAAAATTGTGCAGTACGGCAGTCACGCTCTCTCCCGGGCGAAGTTTTCCTGGTGGTTCTTCACCTTGTGCCGCATCTGCCGTTTTGCCAGGTTCAGTCGGTGATGATGCAGGGACGGTGCTGACGGTTGATGCTTCAGGGGCTACTGGGGACGCCGGGGATTGTGTGGCTTCTTTTTCCTGAACAGGGTCTGGGACTGCTGGTTGTTCAGGGGTATTCCGGTTAAGTTCCGGTGTTGGCTTATGGGTGACAACAGTATCCTTACCGACAGCCATTTCCTTGCGTAATTTTTCGAGCGCCGCTCGCTGATCCGGGAATTTCATGCGCACTTTGATGTTGTGCTCGATGATCAACTGCATCGCTTTTTGCTTAAAGGCATCACTGCCCGTCAGCTCAATGACACCACCATAGAAATCAGTGGCCACAGCAAGTGCGGCTAGAACACTGCGATCGTCATTGCTGGCACCGTTGACCATTTCCAGCCGGTTTACCCGGTCAATGAAGGCAGGTTTGCCATCCAGTTTGTACAGGACGGTTCTGTCTGCTCGTTCTTCACCTTCCAGCGATTTAATGATTTCGTCCAGATTGAGCGATATCGGTGCATCAGGGCGTTCCGGGGCGTAGACAATACTGTCAGGTGCCGGTGTGGTCGTCGTGGTTTCCGCTGAGGGCGTGGGATCACTGTTCTCATGCGCCTGTGAATCCGTTTTTTTACGCGTAAAAAGGCCACGCGCTTTGTCGAGAAACGATGAAGTATTATCAGAAGGTGATGTGCTCTGAACAGGTTGCTGCGGAGTGGGTTCATCCCGGACAGCCGGTTCTATAGTGGCTGTTGTGGCCTGAAGTTCTGACTCATCTGCCTGAACGTGGCCTGTGTCCGGCTGCGACGGCATATCACTGTTTTCCTGCAGATGCTCAGGATTTTCATTGTTCATCAGCTCCTGATATGCGCTGTAGTCTTCGTATTCTTCGGGGCCATCTGACTCAGGAAGGAACGGCTCTGGCTGAAGGGGAATGTCTTCAGTTACATGGCTGACCGCCTCTTCCCGGGGAGTATCCGGGGATATTCCGGTGCTTTGTTTGTCATCAGGCTCCGTCATCACGGTCATTTCCTCTTTGACTGCATCAGGGGAAAGTGATGGCTCGGCTGATTCATTCATGGTTTCAGATGAGGGGCTGTCTTCAGGGGCGGCGGGGGCGGCAGCAGGGGCCGGTATTTCAGGTGAAGTGCCGGATTCCTGTTGTAACTCGTTTTTTTCCGGTTGTGACAGTTCGGCTTCAAATTCACGCCAGTCTTTATCTGTGGCCACAGAGACAACTTTTTCCGGAGGTTCCGCCGGATGAGCGGGCTCATCAGGGGCAGACGCCGTTGTACTTTCCGGGGATGCCGGTGATTCTGCAGGGGCGTCCTGAACTACAGAGCTTTCCGTTTGCGCCTGAACGTTATCAGCGTGCTGCTCATCTTTGCCGTTATTTTCAGTGGCGTGACTGGTAAATGGCGGTGTTTCATCAGCAATGTTACCGCTGGAAGCAGCAGGTTGTTCCTGCTGCGTGGCAGACGGCAGAGAAGGTCCCTGGTCATGGCTGTGCCCTGTACCGGGTGATGTTTCAGGATATTCTGTCGGAGTCATGGTTTTTTCCTCAGTGTGGACCGGTGTAAAAACGAGGTTGCCGATCACCAGTGCCTCCCGCATTTCCGGGGTGTTACTGTTGGGGGTGGAAACCCCGATATGTTCTAACTGGGCGTTGATGACATGCTGAAAAGCGGCCCGTCCCCGGCTGGCGTCCAGGTCATTGAAATCGGTCAGTCCCTGCGCTTTTTCGGCATCGGTGAACGCAGGAAAGATGACCGATCCTCCTGTCAGTTCTGCGGCTTTTGTTGCACTGACGATACCTTTGTTAACCTGGCGTGCATGATCGTTGTCGGCACAGAAGATAAAGGGGCTTTGCTTCCATTTTTGCCGGGCATCTTCGGCCACGGCAATCATGTTGCCCGCATCCACTGTCATCAGCACCGGAAGGCCGGTGGCTTCGTGCAGGGAGGCGGCAGTGGCATAGCCCTCGGCAAACAGCACCGGCTGGCCGTCGCGCGGTGTACCCAGCGCAAACCAGTTACCGGTTTTCTCGGAATCTTTCAGGATGCGGGCATCCTTCCCGCCGGTGACCGGAATGCGCTGGTAGGAGCGTATTGCGCCGTTACGGTTGCGGAAAGGAATAACGAGCTCATTTTTGTTGTTTATTCGCACCCCCGGCGCAGCCTGAATGCCTTTCCGGGTCAGGTATTCATGTGCTGTGGCCTGCGGCCATTTGTTGACATAGCGGCGGGCATACGCGGCCTGTCTGTTGTACTGTGCTTTCAGTTCCCGCTCTGCGTCCTCCCTGCGTTGCAGCGAATGCGCTTTCAGGTGAAGCCTTGCGCGGGGATCCGTCTGCTCTCCGCCGGAGAAGGTCCAGTTGACCGGCGAATCATCCGCGCTGCGATAATCCCTGTACCAGCCGGCAGGTCTGCCGTCCAGGAAGCCGCGATATGCGCCACTTTTTTGCCCGTTTTTGTCACCGGTGGTCGGAACCCGGTGGATTTTACCGTCCATGGCCGGCAGTTCTTTCAGAACCAGTCCGGCATTTTCCAGTACCTGGGCAAACTCGGTGACCGGATCACTGCCGTTCATGGAGACTTCCTGCGGTCGGGGCAGCCAGCGGTCCAGCATGGACAGGTCCGCCCCCGGGCGGGCAAACCAGAGTTTGTGCTCTTTATCCCAGAGGACGGGTGTGTGCCCGTTCATCGGGGGATGCGCTTGTTTGAGATCTTCTATTTCATCTGCAGGCACGGCAAGCCAGGTGCGGTATCGGGATACAGACGGCATGAGTGCTTCTCCTGAAAAAAGACGGAAAAAAACCACCGCCGGAAACCGGGGGTGGCTGGGGGGATAGAAAACCGGGGGAGAAATGTTTGTCAGGGTCTCCAGTCTGTACCCTTATTCCAGCGATCCTGCCAGTGTTCAAGATATTGTGCGGCTACATCCGGCATATTCTTGAGCACAACGACATTCTCTGAATTCTTGCGTGCAGCAGCACGAGAGAAGTTATAGGAGCCGGTTTCAACCGTGTTTCCGTCAACAATGATGACTTTGTCGTGATGGATGGGGAAGGCATCTACAGTCCGCAGAGGAATGTCCAGCAGGTTGATATATTTCATCGCTTCCTGACTTGCCCGGTTCGTATTCCCCTTGTCATCAACAACAATACGGACGTCCACTCCGCGTTTTTTCGCTTTTGCCAGCGCATGCATTACATCCGGGTCGGTGAAGGAATATGCCATCATCCTGATGGAGTTTTCCGCACTGTTGATTGTGTCAAGCACCAGAGCGGATGCGCTTCCTTCAGGAGAAAAGCCGACCTTCACGGATGGCGTGTCGATCATTGCAAACGATGGTGTCGTGAACAGTAACGGGCATGCCAGTAGCGATACCCGGAGCAGAGTAACGATAGTTTTTTTACCTGACATAAAGACTCCAGAATTTAATCGAGGCCAGTCCAGTCTCGTGGTGATTCCGTATGGTGGCGATACCACCATGGACGACCGGAGGCGATGGCCCCTCTCAGAATGCTGAAAATGCGTGTACAGATAGTCCTGACAGTCCAGCCTGAACGGTCGAGAATAACGAAAAATAAAATGATGCCGGTGCAAATCCAGAAGGTTGTTTTGGAGGGAAAGGGGCATATAAACAGATAAATCATGGTGAACGGCAGAGGTACGCCCTGGATGTTGACTGGCGGTGTTGCATATCGCCAGAAACCTTCTCTTTTCATGACCGTAACTCCCCTGGCGGGATAAAAAGAATCGCTTCTCTTCGGTCAACTTCATTCCGGATATACATTTCCAGAATCTGGTCCCGGATACGGCGCTTCTCCTGCCGGATTATGGCATCAATGTGATGCCCCCACTCTGCATGCGGCATTCCGGAAAGATTGTCGCGAAGCTCATCGTTAATGACGATATATTCCCGGACGGCTTTACGACCACCGTCATTTGTTCTGACCAGAACCTGAACCAGAATGAACTGCAACAGTGACAGGACAGCCCAGGCCATCGAATCCCTGATGACAGGGGGAAACAGCCCAAGAAGACGTGCCAGCGTTTCACCAGGAGATTTCGTATGCATGGTGCTCAGGCAGTAATGCCCGGTGTTGCCTGCCTGTACCGCTGCGTCGGCGGTTTCGTTATCCCTGATCTCACCAACACCGATAATTTCGGGATTACGTCGTACAGCAGAACGCAGTCCGGCAGCAAAACTGACCACATCACGCCCGATTTCTGCCTGATGCGGTGGGAGCAGATCGTTTTCATTTCCCAGGATATATTCCACCGGGTCTTCATATGTCACGATTTTGGCGTCGGGGAAATTGTCCATAATGTAACGGTACAGTGCTGAACACAGCGTTGATTTTCCTGACCCGGTTTCACCACATACAAATCCCAGACCGCTTTTGCAGACCATTGCTTCAAGCAGATCTGGTTCAATGTTCATGGAGAGAATGTCCGGTATTTCTGTCGGGATGACACGCATGGTTATTGAGACTGCTTTCTCCTCCGCACCAGATGTGCCCTGAATGAGGTGAGAGCGTAACCGGATGCGTTCTCCGCGTTTAAGACCATAGCGACCGGATGCATCCCCGTTAATCTGTATCGTCCTGTCAACCGGATTGCCTGCCAGAACGCGGGGAATGACTTCCCGACCGAACAGTTCATCAATCAGGGAGGACATGAGTGTGGTTGGTAACGTTGCACTGGAACAACGCACCCGTCGGCCAAAGCGACTGACAGATACAGGTGACCCACCGGTCAGATCCACATCACTGACTTTATGTGCGGCACACCAGACAAAGAAATGCCGTAGTTCATCTGCAGTGAAACGCTGAAACGGAAAAAGACCAAACTCATCAGGAATATTCATCGGGAGCCTCCTTCAGTGCCTATAAGCGGACGCCAGTGAGATTTCTGAAGATTGAATTCCGCATGATTTTTAAGGCGACGAACACGATCTCCAGTGACCAGTTTTTTCCCGTCACCTGTAACGGTTTGCATTTGATCAGAAACATCCGGACGGGTGATCATGCCCTGACGCCAGAGAAGTGAGTACAGCATCATGCCCCGGTAATCACGGGTGAGGGTTTTCTGGTTGGCTTCAAGCGTCAGGTCGGCGTTTTGTCTTCCTTCCTGCCATCCCTGCCGTAATGCGGTTTCCCACACTTTTCGTTGCACGCTGTCTTCTGGAACGACGCTGCCTTCTGTACCCGGAGTGGCTGTTGTTGAAAGCCCCCGGAGAAGCCAGTCACGCCAGCCCGGTGGATTGCTGACAAAGCGTTCAGGGCGAATGATGGTCCAGACCCGGGAAGAGGTCCGGATTTGATCTGGCGTGATATGAGCAACGTCCTGTGCTTCATCAATAACCGGTGGTAGCCAGCCTTCCGGGCTAATCAGTGGCCGGAAATCGTATAAGGCATTAAGTGTGCTTTCCCGGGCGTTGAGTGCCTGAATCAGCTCCCATGAACGCTGAGCCTTGCCACCACGAAATCCAAGCGTTTTACCCGCGTCGGTCAGCATTTTCCAGCGGGTTTCTGACAGACTATCCGGCTTTTCATTTCGTGGTTTAAGCCATGCATTAATGTCAGGTGGTGGCGTATTGACACCACCTGGCGAGATGGCGGGGGAAGAAGAACAACCAGTAAGCAGTATTACTGGCAAAATGAGAGAGGTGAGTGCTTTCATTTTTTCCGGATCTCCGGCTGCATGAAGCTGACCTGTAACAGGCCCGGATATTGATGGATTGTTGCTCTCCAGGCTGTCTGGGCTTCAATAAGTCTCAACGTATTGGAAAACGTCATATCCCGGACGTGAAGGTTGACTGGTAACGGCAGGCGGACACCATTGTAGTTAAACTGCATCCCCCTGACTCTGGCCAGTTCGTTCAGTAATTCAATCGCATCACCTTCCCAGTCAAAGGAAAGGCGATCGCTGTTAGCTGTCAGAAGATGAGACCCCGTTGAAACCGGAAGTTGGCCGGAAAACACACCTTTGTCCCATAATGTGTACTGAGTGTGTCGGGTAACCGCCACATCAGAGGCAGCACCGTAGTTACGCGGAACAGGAGTATGCTGAGAAGGGGAGTTGCAGCCAGCCAGAAAAAGGGCGGCAAGACACCCCGCAGGTATAATACGGTTCATAATAATTCCTGAGCAGTTAAATCAGAATGGGATATACCGGTGCTCCGGTACAGACAGGATGATGTTTGTTTCCGGCTATACTTGCGTTACCGGAAATAAATGCCAGTGTGGCCAGGTAAATAGCCTCATAGTTTACTGAAGGTGATTATTCCTGATACTGGCTGGTTGATGTGTCGTCAGACATAAAACGAATATGAGCGTAATCTTTAACGCTCCGCGCCGAATCGATCCATGATGGATGACTCGACGATTTATGAATCGAACGTACCGGCGCTTGTCCCTGAAACAGTTCCCGGCCCTCGTCCAGATAACCTGAAATTCAGACAGGCACATGTGCCCGTACACTCTTGTGTCTTACTGAGTATATCAGAATTTATTTGACATCCTCCACGTCCTAAATGACGTGGATCCCTGCTACGTTCAGGCTGTTGCCTGAATCATTTCGGTGGGTTCCTGCTTCAACGGGTGGCCTGACTGCACCATCCCTCCACAGGCAAGAACGGCGTGCCCCGCCGCTAAAATGTTACGAGCGCCGTTTACATCGGCGTTCGCTGTATATCCACATACCTGGCATCTGAATTTACTTTGTG
>OGZT01001433.1_pt1 | contig 16335 bp, 21 predicted proteins | sample 1576891 | NCBI WGS metagenome assembly OGZT01 (sample SAMEA3541521, study PRJEB24748) | human gut metagenome | biome: human gut; feature: human-associated habitat; material: faeces | place: China | collected 2012 | reverse complement strand
CAAAATGACCGCCATAAACAAGCACGCAACTATCTGCTCCTCATGCATCCTTACGTCTATCCTCCAAGTAATCCATCCATTTTTCCCAATTCTCATATTCTTCATCAGAAATTTCTCTTTTAATGGGCTTAGGATATTCGCTTTCCTTAATGTCAATCGCATCCGTAGGCTCTTCCAACCAAACATGCTTTACATGATGCACTGCCCAGTCGAACACGCAGTACATGATATACCAATTCGCCACGGTAACCAGCACTGCCACAACTATAACGCCGATCACGAACCACGCAAATTCCGGAAGCTCTAGAAACATGTCAATTCCTCCATTCACCCTTCGACTTATCCCTACAATTGCATTATACAACAAGCAAGTGATAATTTTTGCGATAATTGCAATTAATGAACATCGTTCATTTATTACCGCTCACCAGACACATAATAGCGATACCTAACATAGTGCCCACTACAAGTGCAATATAATGCGACAGCATCTTAACCCTCCCATCTAAGCCAACAGTTCCAGCTCCTATAATACCCGCCGGTCGATATCTCGTTCCCGGTCTGGTCTCCCGGCTGCCCTCCGGCCACGCCCCCGAACTCGTTGATATGCGCGCCCACGAGCATACCGTCTCCGAGATACAGCTCCACGTGCCCGGTGCCCGCCGATATGTCGCCCTCGAACAGAACGATATCCCCGCGCACCAAGTCGGACGCTGCCGGGTTGCCGTCGTACCTCTTGAACCCAAGCCCCGTGAACACGCTGGACATGTTGTAGGTGGAAGGAGAGGGGAACGGAACGTCCCATCCGTTCTCGCGGAACGCCCAGGACACAAGGCTCGAGCAGTCGAAGTCAACGCCTCCGTCCCGCGTCGGCTGATCGTAGCCATGGCTGTTGTCGTCTGCGATCCCGACAGCCCAAAGGCACGCGCCCTCAACACCTGATCCGCCGGGTGCGACGCTTCCAGAGCCTGAATTGAGATTCTGCGCGCTGATCTTCGTGAACATGGTCGTCTTCGTCCAGGATCGGCGCGTGCGGTTCAGCACGTAGACGTTGTCCTCCCATGTTCCTGTGTTCTTGAATCTGTAGAAGTCTATATCGTTGAAGTATATATAGCCGTCGTTGCCTATAGTCCCAATGTAGGCGTTCTCAACGCCGCCTTTCTTAGTGGCGCTGATTATGATCACGCTCGCCATATCGATTCCTCCCGGCGGATCTATTTCCCAGTAGTTTCCGTAGTTCAACGCGAGAACGACGTTTCCAGCCCATTCCGGCTTGCATCCCGGCGTTCCGGGGTTAGCATGGCTAGGATACCATTTCGAGTACTCCACAACCGATTCTATCACGCTAATCGAATTCGGCGGGTAAAGATGCCCCCATTCGCTGTAATTAGGGTCTCCCGACGATTTAACGTCTCCGATGATGCAATTCAATATCAGCCCCGTGTCCAGCTGGAAATCCACGTAGTCTCCGACACCCCCGAACGCCTCGGTGCACGCGATCACGTATCTTCCTTCTATGATGGCGAATCCCTCTGCATCATAGTTCTCACCCGCATCCGCCCGAAGCTTGTACTGTAGCGAATCGGGCGCGGTTATCAGCGACCAGCCCATATAGGTGTAAACGCAATTTCTACCGCCCAGCTGCGGCACTATCTCCCGCGCCATCACAATCCCATCCTAACTATATCCCTGAACCAGTTGTTGAGCTTCATCGACTCGTACCGAACGCACCCCATGTCGTACGCCTTCTTCAAGTTAGCCAGATGGGGTGAGGATTTGAAACCTTTGAGCAGCAGAGTGTTCGGCTCATGGTCTTCCGTCGTGGCGGCGAACACGTGGCGGCACTGGCGGTCAACGTCTTCCGACACGTAATAGCAACCGTTTCGGTTGTCGCGCCATATTCCGATAGCATCGTCGTAGTAAAGGAGCGTGAACTGGTATTCGGCATTCTTGCCCTTTCTCGCGATGAACTTCGGATTGTCGCGCAACCACTTGTTCTCGGCCGCATAGGCCGCATAGTCGCTGCCCGCTATCGCCTGGTAGAAGCGCGTGCCCTTCTTCGCCTCGATCAGCTCAGGGGGCGCTACCATCTGCGTCAAGAACTCGCCGCGCCTCCATACGTCCGTCTTGTAGGGAAGCTCCAACTTGAAGTAGTCCATGTAGGGGTTCGCCGAGGTCACTGCGTTTCCCCAGAACATGCAGGTTACGTCGTAATCTCGAGATCCAGGGCGGGCGATGGTTTCATAGAGTTCGAGGAATGCCGTCACCTCGTCGGGAAGGTACGTTTGGAACCCCTTGTCGATGACGAACTCGTCGAACAGGATAGTGTCCACGTTGTCCAGCGCATCGGACTTGAGCTTGCGCGCCGTTGACAGCGCTTGCGCGTAGCCGCATATCTCCTTATCGATATGCAGGATGTTCGATTCTGCCCACAGGGCGTGACCTGGGAACTCCTTCTGCACGTGGTTGAAGAGCCGTCCGTCCTTGCGGGTGGTCAGGTTCTTCAACTCCTCTTCAGTGCGGCGCAGATACATGAAACGCTTGCCCGTGCGCAGGTATCGCTTGACGTAGTGCTGGAGTCCCGTGTAGGTCTTGCCCGCACCGCGGATGCCGTAAATGAAGTTGAACAGGCAGTTGTAGGAGAGAGTCTTCGATATGTCCCAGTACTTAGCCATTTATCTTCACTTCAACGCAGATAGTTCCATCGTCCCATCCCCAGATTTTCGACGGTTCCATGTTCAGCACTTCCATATCTGCTTCGCTAAGAGAGCTGTTCTTATCGAAGTCATATTTCATTTCAATGATGTCTTCAAACATGAAGTACACCGTTATTCCTTCTTCGGCGTATTTCAAAAGCTCTTTGATTTTCATGATTTCCTCCTTTGACTTGAGAATTTCCCTCGACTGTTAGAGCGCCGCCCTCCATCATGCTGTGCAAGCGGAGGGCGGCTAAGTCAAAGGGCGCTAACCGAAAAGACTATCACAGAGGGGGCTGTTCTCCGTATGCGCCCGTGCCCGTTTCACCGGGTGCCCCACAGACGCAGAAGATAGCTTGCTTTCCGGCGCATGACCATCATACATTACTTCTCTTGAATTGTCACGCGGAATCTATCGTTCTCCAAAACCGACTGCGAAGGCGACGGGTCAGGTTGTCCCGAAGATGGGACGCCCGCGTACGCTTGCCACGCGCCGACGCTTCCGAAGAAGTGATTCACGTCCAGCTTGCCCGAGTATCCGGGCACCTGCCCGTCGGACGCGTACTGCCAGCAGCCGACGAGGCCGTCCGTCTCCGGAGGCTCGCCGGGGTCGTAGTCGAGTCCCGGGCGCAGCACGTCGGGGTAGCTCGCGATCCAGCGCATGCAGTTAGGCTCCACGCCGCCCTGGTTGAATAGCCAGGGGTTGGCGTAGATCCACGGCCAGATTCCGGTCTGATCGTGGACGATGTTCACGAACTCGTTGACCCACTCAACGCTTTGGCCGCCCTCCCAGTCAAGCACCGGAATACCTTCGCCGAAATAGTTGCTCGTGTTGTCTATGAAATGGACAGCCTCTTTCATGGGATCGTTGAAATTCGCGAAATGGTAGAACCCCCAGGGCTTGCCGTTCCGGCGGCACCACTGCACCCAGCTGTCGCAGTATCCGTCCACGAAATCTATTCCCTCGGTCGCCTTGCAGATCACGAAGTCCACGTTCGGGAACACGCTATCCGCGTCCAACCCTGCTTGCCAGTTCGATATGTCTATGCCCCTAAGCATTCTTGATCAGCTCTTTAAGTTCTTCCCGTAGCTCCTTAATCTCGCTCGCAATGTCGTTAAGTGTGCTAGTAAAGTCCTTAAGAGTACGATTGTACAGGTAAAACATGCCCACGCAAGCCACAATAGGGAAGCCCAGACTACCGATAAGAGTGACAATGTCGTTAACATCCATCTTCGATTACTCCTAATTAGAATACCAATTGGCGCTTATGTTGAACGAAGCCCCCGCGAGATAAACCATGCCGTCGGTGGACGCATGCAGGGAAACGACCCCGTTCGTCTGCACCGCCAGCACGTCAAGGCGCGTGTCCACGACCACGGGAACGCGAACCTCGGTCGACGGCCGGCATTCCGGAGGCAGGGTCGTGAGCGTCGCGCCCGGCGTGTAGTTCATGATCATGCAATCGCCTTGGAACTGCACGTCGTTCACGCAGGACAGCATGACCCGCTCGCTGGTGAACATCGCTTCGGGGGAGGGGGCGTGAACGTACGCCCCCTTGAAGGTCTTGAAGAAGTTGGGGTTTCCCCCGCCTGTAGGTTCATTAGGCATTGGCGGCCACCGGCAGCGTGCCATTCAAATAGTTGCCATATGCCTTGCTTGAACTGCTTAGCGTTCCTATGATGGCGGTTCCTGCATCGTTGTAAACATCATTCAACTTGGCGAAGCAAACGCTTTCAATTGCAGAATTGGAAAACAGCGACCATCCGGCTCCCAGGTTCACTTCACAGCCGTATACCTCCACAACCGTGTTCAGGGCGCGCGCGGCTATGGCATAGTTTTGAGATGAAGGGGTCTTCGTAAACTTGCTATTCCTTACAACGACGCTAGCGGAGGGCGCGCCTTGCTCGGTGGATAGAACCAACGTAGGAGCCTCTAGCACACTGTTGGTTATCTCAATGTTAGCGTTCTTGGGAAGGTTAACCACCCCGTATGTGGAATTAGCCATGTTCACGTTGTTCACTATAAGTTTGCCTTTCGTGCCGTAAACTAGGTTTTTATTAATCACACTTCCGTTGCTTGCAATAATAGTGGTAGCTGATCGAATTCCAAAAACCGGATAATTGGTGCTCGACGCATGTGCGCTTTCATCAGCTTGGACGAACACGTAGTCGTTGACGAATATGGTTCCGCCAGTATACGCGGCAATGAACGCGTTTCCTGTGCATTTGTAGTTGTCGATGAAAGTCACGAAATCGTACGTCTCATTTGGGTTTTCAGGATAGAACAGGATGTCAGAGCCAAAATACGTGTCGTTATCAGACTCTATCCCACTAATCGACACCTGGTCTACCTTGCCCCTGAAGTAAAACGAGTGGTCACCGTCCCCGTACTTCAACGCACCAGTTAGCTTGCATCCTTTCACGTTGATGTTATCGTATCTGTTGGCGAACAAGAACATTGCGTGGTATTCCGAAACGCAATCAGTCACAGTCAACCCTTGCGACCTTGTGTTCACTGACTGCAATTTTATGCAGTCGATGGCAACGGAGACGTAACGGAAGCGCATATCATGAATGTTCACGTTCTTAACGCCGTTGTTGGTTAACACGATTGGATTGATGTTCGAACCAATGGGGTTCTCGCGCGAATGATCGCCGAATGCCTGCGACGGTTTGTCGAACTCGCTGTAAACGGTGAAATCATGTATTGAAACGTTGGTGCAGTTGGCGATGTTCACGAAGTACTTCGTGTTCACGTTAGACGCAACGTGAACCAACGAACCGTTTCCCGCAATATCAATGTTGTCGGCATTGTTCATATTCAACGCTATGAAGTCTGCCGCATCGTCGGGGAATGAGATGAAATACGTTGCGCCTGATTTCATGTCGACTTTGATGCCCGACTTGCCTTCCAAGTACGCCCCGAGCGCTTTGAACGCCGCCAGGTCATTGGTCATCCCATCGGCTTTCGCGCCGAATTGCTCGGGGGTCACCGTCAACCCCTCCACCGCCTCCACCCTGACCGTTAAAGCAGACAAGTCCCCTTGGGTTGTTTTAAGGGAAGCGCCCAACTCTTTCACGTTCGATTCCAACCCGGCGACTTCCTGCCTGGTCTTCTCAAGTTGCGCGTTGAAATCGAACGTTTTAGCCCAGAACGTCTCATTGGAAATATCCACGCCCACCGGCACGGCCTGCTTGGACGTGTACGAATTCCCCTGATTGATGACGATGGTCAGCGCCTCGTAACTGTTCGCCGAACTCCACTCGATGGGATCGGCAAACTTCGGCACGTAGCGAAGCCCCTTGTACACGTACCCCGCAGCCCCCGGGCACGGAACGCCGGGCATAGAGTCCGTGACTTGCGCTGTCACGCTCGCATTGGCGTTTCCGGCCACGACCTGCATGTTTTTGATTGTAGTTGCCATTTGCCTCTCCTTTACCATTTAATAATGAGCTTGCCGTAGTCGGGGTCGTCGTAGGTTGCCACCGTGTCGAACGACAGGAACGCCCAGGTAGCCGGGATATACGCGGTGAAGTACCCATCGTCTGAAAGGCCGAAGCACACGAACTTGACAATGCGGGACACGAGCTGCTGCAGGTTCGCATCGATCCAAGCAATGATCGAGTCCAGGTACAGATGCACGTATTCTCCGTTCTTGACGGCATCGACCTCGTTTTCAAGCGCATCCACCTGCGCTTTCAGCTGGTTGTAGAAAACCATCAAATCGTTCACGTTCTGGCCTTGCTTGTTCAGGTTCTCGATCACCTCGTTGAGCTTTTCGGTTACTTTCGCAAGCACCTCGTAATAGCTCAGCTCGTCGCCGTAGACGGCCGGCAGAACCATTTGCACGTAGTAGCGAAACGGCGCTACATCCGGTGTGGGCTGGTTCATGCGCTCCTCCTTACCATATCGTCATGAAGCATTCGCGCAGCGCTTTGTCTTCCACTACGTCACGATCTATATTAACGAACGTATCGCGCCATATCAAGAGCAGTTCGGATTCGGCTTTGTCATGTCCCGTCTCCGTGCGCGAGAGCTTGTTGTCATAGCTTCCGCTCGAATCCGACTTGCCGGAATCGGTTGTGGAAGCGTCGGTGAAATCGGCTGTGGACGCGTAGTTGCCGGCCTTGATGTTGTCGAAGTTGAGCGCGGACATCGGAGTGTCGCTGAAAATGTCCTGCGCGTTGCTGGTAGACGTTGCGCTGGTGTTCGCGTTGTTGGAGGCGGTGCCGGTCGCGTCTTCCGTGATCGTCCGCGTGTGGTCGATGAGCGGCTGGATCCCCTTCGCCGTGATCTCCGACAAATACATCTGGTTGTAGTACGGCATGATCATGAACATCGCATCGCGCAGGTTCCAACGGAAAAGACCTGAGGTTTCCGAACCTATCTCGTACGCCCAGTAATGGCGTATGATCTTGTTGTTCAGCGTCTCGCGGTACGTCTCGTCGAAGATGGGATAATCTGCAAGCCCCAGCTTGTCGTAAGCAGCATGCCAGTTGGCCTCGATGTTCGGAAGCTTCGCATCGGCAAGCGTCTGCTCCACGAGCCAGCGAAGCTGCAAGCTGTACTTGCTCATCGGCCGTTCACCTCGATCCCGTTCTCGTCTGCGTACTTCGATTCGTCGAACTCGCCGTCGGCGATAGCCCACTGCTCCTCTTGGCGTTTCTCCGAAACCCTGAAATGCACGTCAACGTCGAGCCCGAAGATCTCGTTTATCTGCTTGCACGCGAATTGGCGGGACTCGAGACGGCAAAGGCGCTGCGCCTCCGTGCCTCCCAGAGAAGCGAGCATCTCGTCCACGATCACGCGCTCCGATTTGGACTCGGAGCTGGCTATCCCTAAGAATCCGAGCGCCTCCTTCCAGTACTTGTCCTTGAGTTCGTAGAGCTGTTCGGCGACGTACGGAGACGAGTTGTCGAGGATGTCGATGGATTCGAGGTCGAAGTCCTTGTCCGTCATGATAAGGGGTTTGTACTCGTCCACCTGCGCCATCATGTTCTCGAAGCTCAGGCGCTGCTTCTGCGAGCATTTCACCACGCGCGGGGTCTTCTGCTGGTACACGTTCACGTCGATAGCACGGTCGATAGCCCACAGCTTCTTGGCGTACATGTTGAGCGCGAACCATGTCGGCACGCGCAAGTTCGAATTCCAGATTATGACGGAGTTCTCGATGGTGAGCGGGATGTTGACCCCCATCACCGAGTAGGCTATGCGGTTCACCGGCTGCGAGTAGATGTCGAAGTTGCCCTCCAACATGCACTGCATGATCGCGTAGCCCTCCGGGCTGCGCTGAACAGGGTCGAGCGCGATATCCTCGTCATGCAGGAACACGCAGAATCCGTCGCGAAGGAGCCACCATTCGATTTGGCGCTCGTTGATGCCCGCCGGCAGGTTCTCCCACTCGAAGACGCTCATCGCCAGCTCGTACAGGCGCATCTGCCAGAGGAACATCGTTTGCGAGTTCATAGCCGCGTTGTCCAGCTCGCGAGCGGATTTGTGCGCGTTCTTGGGCATGTTGCCCCAGGGAAGGCCGTACGGGGTGGTAGTGGATTGGATAGGGTTCATGCATGCCTCCTTTCTTATATTATAGCATTGCTCAACGAATAGTTTCCTACATCGTCGGTGTGCCAGAACGTGACACCGGAATCTAGGAGCCGGTTGAAAAGCGCAAGGTACGTTGCCGGAACCGTGCCGGATACGTTCGCGGCAGAGGTTTTCACGTAGTTCCAAGAAGCCCGTCCCGTGACGTTCGGCTGCTTTACTTCGTTGATCGAGTATCCGAACACGCTGAAAAAGTCGTCGATGATCTTCGCGACCTCTGCGCGAGGGCGCAGCACTCGAAACCACATCGAATACATCGACGAGTTCACGGCGCTCGCAGACGAGTTCAGCGTTCCCTTGGCCGTGTTCGGCGACAGAGCCGCTACTGCGATCTGCGTGTTGGCGTTTCGAAGCGCGATATCGCGTGACGTGTCGTTCGAAGCCAGCGAATTGACCGTGGACACGGTTCCTCCGACAAGTCCTGCCACGCCACCGGCGACAGCGCCCGGAATCGCTCCGACCCCGCCCAGCATAGCACCGCCCGCCGCACCTGTCGCTGCTCCTCCTAGCGCGCTTCCAAGAAACGACCATTGCGCGTTAGATTGCGTGGTTGCATAGCTTTGCTGCGCGTTCTGCAAGGCGGCCGAAATCTTGTCGCTCAATCCTCCGTTGTACATGTTGTTAAATGACTGGTACACCCATCCGACGCTCGGCCAAGCAGGCATTTTCACAATGCCGTCGTAGTAGTTCGCAACGCCGTTATAGGCGAGCGGATAGTAAAACTCGCAAGCGTCCGACTCCCAGCCTGCGCGCTTGGCGAACTGCACGATGGCATTGGAGCCTATCGTCTTGCCGTACGCATTGGAAAAATATTCGCACGCGTATTCTTGCTGGTCTGATACCGAGTTCGCGACAAGCTTGCAAAACGGGTACGTGAAAAGCTTGGCGTTCTTCGGCACGTAGCCGTCGCACGAATCGAAAGGCAAGGAAAACGTGTAGTCGTCGGAAGCGGTCACCGAATCCGCACCGTTTCGAAGCCAGAAACCGAAACCGTCGGTCTTATCCGTTATCCTCGATGTGCCGCCCCAACTCGTCATCCAGAGCGGAACCATGTACGCGGCGCTAACGGCATCCTGCTGACCGTTGTTCGAAAGAGCTAGCATGAAGTTCTTGAAATCCTGTAGAGCGTTATGCCCGCCGACTCCCGCGAACACCGACAAAGACGCTCCGGAATACACCTTGCCGTACACGTCTCCCTCGTTGTTATGATAAGTACCGTCTGATAACGGCTCCACAGTAGAGCCGACGACGGTTGCGAAGGAACCTTCAACGTCCGTGAAAACGTGCTGGACTTTCAAGGATCCTGGGTCTATGCCCTCGTTCTTGACATGCAGGCCTATGCGGTCGTCGTTCACATGCTCGCGCTCTACGAGGCAGGGCTTGATATCGTAGTCGAACATGTAGGTCTGCACGTAATCGAGTTCCAAGTGCAAGCGCGTCGTGTTGGCCGTCTTGTACTCTGCGCGGGTGATGAACGCGTAGAACCACTTAGCCCCGAAGTTCTCGTTCTGGAACATCACGTAGTTGTAATTGTAGTATTGCTCGGGGTTGCCGTCCACGTCGATGGCAGATTCCAGGCGCTGGTACGTGTAGGTGGATATCGTCCGCTGCTTGTCCATGAACGAGGAGATGCCCCCCATCTGGGCGTTCAGGTTCGGATACCATCGAACGTGCTTGTAGTTCGGGTTCCACGGAACCGTGCCGATGCGAATCTCCGTGCTGGGCTGGTACATTTCTCACCTCCTTCGGAAAGGAGGGCGGGAAACGAATCCCGCCCTCGGCAGAACATAGGCTATTCGGTGACGGTGACGGTGGATTCGCCCGTCTTCGTTCCGTCCTGGACGGAGGTTGCCGTGACGGTGAGCTCCGTCGCCGTCTCGTTGGCCGCCACGTGCAGGTACCCGCCGTTGGTGACGGTCGTGCCGGATGCCGCGCCTCCGGTCACCGTCCACTGCACGCCATGGTTCACGATGCCGGTTCCGACGACCGCGGCAGACAGCTGCAGGTCGGCTCCCTTGGAAAGCGTGGCCTTCGCCGGCGTGACCGTCACGCTCGTGATGGCCGGGGCGGTCGGGGTGAAGGCGGCCGCCTGCCCGAACGGCGAGCAGCTGATGGTCTTCCACACATGGTGCCAATGGTTCCAGTACAGGCCTTCGCCGTTGAACCACTGCGCGGACTCCACGTAGTTGTCCAGCACCATCCACCAATCGCGGGACACCAGCACCGCCGGCACGGTCTCGAGGAGCTCGATCTCCCCTTTCGTGAAGCGGTGGTAGTTCGGGTCGAGCTGGCCGGTGGCCGGGTCGGTGAAGAGCTTGTCCATGCGAGCCCAGTCGAAGTCGGTGAACGTGTCCACCGTGATCATGCGCGCCTGGAACTCGCGGTACTCCAAGTTGAACGCGGTGGCCAGCACGTTCATGTTCATCGTGGCCTTGAACTTGGCCGTGACGATGAAGTACTGGTCTTCGAAGTCCGTGTGCGTGGTCACGCCCGCCATGTTGTACTTCGTGGACTGGTACTGGAACAGGTCGGACATGTACTGGAACTGCGTGGCGATATCGACGGCGTTGTCCTTGCCGACCGCGGGAATCTCCACCGAGCCGATGTAGCCGTTGAGGAGGCACTTGGCCAGGAAGTAGCGCATGACGTAGTACTCGTCCGTGTTGGCGCTGGTGTAGAGAGACTCGATGATGCGCGCGATCAGGTCGCTGACGCCCGTCCAGGACAGGAACGCCTGGCGCAGCTGCTGGGAGGAGACGGTCGTCTTGTAGAACTTCTGGAAGTTCATACGGTGGAACGCGGTGCGCACGTCGGGAAGCTCGCGCTTGGCGAACGTGTCCTCCGCGCCCTCGGGGTAGAAGCCGTGAACGTCGGCGAGGTTGACGAAGATCTCCTCGATCGTGTCGCCGAACTCGAGGTACCCGCGCTTGAACACCGCCCAGGGGTTGCGGTACAGCTTGGAGGTCACGATGGTCAGCCCGATGCGGTTCACGAGCGCGTTCAGGAACGCGTTTCGCGCGGGCTGGTAGCTCGTCAGGTACTCGCCGATGGCGTGGATCTCGTCGGTGGTTCCCGCAAGCTCCACGTAGGCGCGGCTGTTCGCGTCGTAGGTGGCCGGGATTCCGCGAGCGGCAAGAGCCGCAGCGACTTCCGGAGTCTCGTTGATGGTCGCCTCCACCGCCTTCTGCGCAGCCGTCTCGCGCGCTGCCGTATCGCCGGCCTTCATGACGATCGGCGAATCGGCGGCTTTCATGTTAGGTTGCTTGACTGCCATGGTCTTTCTCCTTAATCCCAAATCTCGTCGGCGTTGCGGATAGGCTCGCGCCTGCGCTCCTCGCCTACCTCGTCCATATGCAGAAGCGTCTGGTCTGCGGTGGCGAAGAACCGATCCGCGTACTTCCGGCGCGACTCGTCGCGCTCCTCGCGGTAGCGGTCGCGCTCGGCGACGGCCTCGTCGCGCTCAGCGTTCAGGCGGTCGCGCTCAGCGTCCCACTCCTCGCGCTCGTTGCGCCATCCTTCGCGCTCGTCCCAGCGCTCGTCCAGCTCCGCCGCATCCTCGTCGATGAGCGCAGCCATTTCGAGCCGCTTGTCCTCGTCCGGCTCCATGGCCAGCTCGCGCAAGCTCGGTTGGTACCTGCTCATAAGCCGTTCTCCTTTCTGATGACAAAATCACCTTCGTATAGTATAATACCGCCTTTTACGGTCTTGGAATAGAGTTTTCCCGGAAATTTCGCGCCGACATGGAAATTATCCCATGTGACGTGAGGATGGCACGATTCGGGCAACCCCGCGCAATGCACGGTGAGCTTGCCGCCCTCGTCCTCGATATAGGTCTTCGGGCGCAGGAACCTGGCGCGCTGAAACGTGCTTTCGAGCTTCCACGCGCCCAATCTGTAATCGTCCACGTCAAGCTCTTCCGGGATCTCGGTTCCGGCCAGATGAAGAGAATCGGTGTCGGCGTAGAGGAAACGATCCTTCACCTTCTGCGCGCTCCGTATCGTCTTGTTCCTCGCCCATGCCGTGATGAAAGCCCCGGCCGGCAGGTACATGCCGTCGGTGGCTTCCGGGTCGAGCAGAGGGTAGCGCACTATGCCGTCCTCGCACATGACCGGCCGGCGGCTCCGTTTGACCGGATGCGTCGCCATCTTCCCGTACGAGGAGTTCATCTTGAGCTTCGCCATGTACCGCTTGCCCGCGTTTCCCTCCTCGGCCGCATGCACCTTCTCCTCGTTGGCCGCCATGATGAAATCGTAGAAGAGCTTGTTCGATGCCTTGAACTTCCAGCCTTTGCCGTAGCGGATGGAATAGATGTCGTAGTGGTCGCGCAGAAGCGCCAAGTCGACGCTGGTCAATACCAGCGTCTGCTCTCCTTTGGAATCGACTACGTATTCGGTCGGCATGAAGCTCAAATTGCCTTTGAGCTGCAAGCAAGGGATGAAACCGGGCTTGAGCTTGAAGTCGACGGTCACGGTCTGTATGTAGAGCGGGTATCGAGGATCCGGGACGTACTCCCCTTCGAAAAGAACCGGATCGCCGTACGGCAGGATCTCGCCTCCGACTCCGGCCATGACGGAAGGGTAGAGGCTGTTAACGTCCAGGACGATCCCCTCCCCGATGTCGCGCCCTTTGAAGTCGGGGTTGACGTAGGTGAAACCGCCCTTGTAGCACGGGCGGATCTCAGCGTCGTAGTCGCACACTGGAAACGTCCGTCTGAAACCCTTCTCGCCGCCTATCGTCTTCTTGTACTCGGCGATGGCGTTCGATCCCGCCGTGATCCTGGTCGCGCCCTGGTCGATCAGCTCGCCCAAGGCGCGCGCCACGATCCTGACATCTGCCGATATGTAGTCTATCTCCTGCTGCGTGAGAACGTGATCGGGATCGCGATGCCCCGTGTAGTCTATCTCGAGCTTCGCGTCCTCTTCCTCGAAGCCGAACGCCTTCGGAATCTTCGCGACCGGCAAGCTGATGATCTTCAGCGAATCGCAGAACTCGATATAGTGCCCGCGCCCGAAATAGAGCTTGATCGTGTAGAACTGGTTCATGTCGCTGATCAGCGTCGTGAACCGGTAGGGCGCTTGCTCTCCGTGGCTGGGAATCCATTCCCATCCCGCTGCAAGCAGATGCGATATTATGAACTTCCCGTCGAATTTCAGGTTGTGGAAGTAAACGCGAGCGTCAGGGGCGCGCTCGCACCATTCCACGAACCCTTCGATGGAGGTTCCGGTCGTTATATCGTAGGTTTTCAAGGTGCAAGCAGCCCACGCCCAAACTCGCGTTCGGGTCAGGTCGTCTGCCGTCGTCTCGAAATCGGCCGTGAAGTACTGCATATCATAGCTCAGCCCATCTGTCGAGGATGTAGCCCATCTTGTCGGCGCGGTCTTCCGGCGCGTAGATGTACTCGATGTTCAGAAGCTCGTCTCCGGACTCGAAGAACTCCATGAGCTTGCCCGCGTCGGACATCATCATGGATTCGATCTTCCTCGCGATCTGCGATATAGCCGCATCGAACTCGGAGTAGCCGCCGAACACCGTGTCGAGCCCTTTGATATAGTTCTTGTAGTACCTGTTCAGCCTTTCGTAGGAACTCGTGGCGCTCAGCTCCTCGTAACGCTTGATGAAGCGCTTGAGGGCGATGGGAGAGAAGTCTCGCGCGGTGCGCTTGTCGGGAAGGAGGTTGTTCTGCTGCAACGTTCCCATGCGTCCCAGGGTCTGGCCGTAGTCGATCCCCAGCTTCTTGCGCCTGAGCGATTTGCGCCGCTCGTTGACGGCTTTCGCGATCTGGTACTCCCGCACTTCGTAGCGCGTGGCGATGCCTCCCTCTCCGACGGTCGTCAAGTCCAAGGCTCCTTTGCGCGTAGCGCGCAGCAAGCGCGCGACCGTGTTGTTAAGCACGCGCGCGCTCTTGATCTCGGCTTTGACTTCCTTGTAGCTTACCGGCTCGGGCATGAACTGGGCGTTGGCGGGATTCGCCCGCATAGCCCGTCGAATGGCGTTGTTGTACTTTCGGACTGCGGAGTTGAGGCGCGAACGCTGGCTTTCAGTCCATTTAATCTTAGGTTCTCTCTGCATGTCAGCTCCTCACCGTTTTCCAATCTGACGTAGCACCCCCTGGTCTCCACCGTGAAGTACAGTTGGAACGCGGCGACCAGCTGCATATTGACGTAGAAGTGGAAACGCTTTTCCATGCTGTCGTCCAGCCATTGCGTTCTGACGCAGATCTTGTCCATGAAACTGGAAAGATGCTTCCTAGACGAGAAGAAGAACGTACAGTCTCCGTACATGAAAGAGTAAGGCGATTCCTTCAACTCGTAGAAAACGCCGTTTTTCGAAGGCATGGCGCACCTCCTTTCAATAACGATATTTGATATGCTTGGAAACCGTTTTCAGCGCTTGCGAATGCATGACGAAGACGAGTCCGATATAATCGTCTACGACGTAGCGGCGCACAAGCTCGCGCAGGTCGTTTATGTCGTCCCGCTTCATATCGAACTTGTCGTCCTTGGTGAACATATATTCGATGCGCCCGTTATGATGGCGCTTGAAAACGGCCACGCCTTGCGGGACGACGGCATGCGCCCATAGCTCTTTCTTCAACACCCTGTTCGACGAGTCCGCTACGAACTGCTCCATCAAATCCTTGTCTGCAAGCGACAACATGGCTTCCTCCTGAAAAAAGGCCGCACGCTGGGTGCGGCCTGTGATTGAGAACTTTAAGCGACTTCGAGGGTGAGCATCGTGCCGCGCTTGACCTTCACCTGCTTGACGACCACGTTGATAGGCTCCTCGTAGGTTGGCGCTCCGTAGACGGCGAACATCTTCTTGAGCGAGCCCCACACGCCGTTCGACACGCACTGGTAGCTCTCGCCCTTGTCGTCGATGAGGACGATGCGCGGGGCTTGCTCCACGGTGCCGTCCTCGTCTGCGATTTCGATGATCTCCACGAACAGGTCTTTCAGCGCGATCTGCTTGTTGATGAAGTCGTCGATCTTGTGCGTCGGGTTGTTGGACGCGTTGTAGATCAGCTTCTTGGCATCCGCTCCAAGTTCCGGGTTCACCGAGCAGAACGTGTTGTCCTCGGGCTTGGCAAGCTCGGCGATGGCGTACGTGCGGGCAGGTGCGAGGTCGTTGACGGGCATTTCCTCGGCGATGGCGATGTCTTTGTTCTCAGGCATGGTTTTCTCCTTCTAGTCTATTAGTTTAAGCGTCGATGACGGTAGCGTTTTCAAGGAACGTTTCCACGGACATGGAATAGGTCTTCTCCTCGCCTTCGACCCACTTGATCGTGCAGCCCTTGGGCAGCGCCACGCCGGCATCGCGGAAGGCGGTACGCGCTTTGCGGGCGTTCATGTTGGTGTCCAGCACGACGTACTGGGCGACAGCGCGCACGCTGGGCGGGATTGAATCATCCAGTTCGTACGCGGTCAGCTCGAAACTCTTGAAAGTGCGGGTGATAGCAGCCATAATGTAATCTCCTTTGATCGGTCGGCTTGCTTTGACGATATCCATTATACGCGGGTTGAAAGAGAAAAGACCGGAATCCGGTCTTTTCATAGAATCTTCACAAATCAAATTTTAAAAATATAGAATTAAATCTCTTTTAAACTCCCTTTCATCTATGCCAGCTATATAGCCTTTTTCAGCCCAATAGCTCAAATGTTTAGGAACGCTTCCATGCTCATGCCTATCACCGTTCAATTTGATGAAGCCATGAAGCTTTGAAAGCTCGTATCCATTTAAATAATCTTGCTTTTCATGTTTCATCGATGCCTCCTGCAAATGTAAACCATTCCGATTGCATAAGCTATGATGGCGAATATGGTTTCAGCGTTCATAGTCACCCTACTTTCTTCATGGAGACGAAAACGTAAGACGGATGTTTTTCCATGAATTGAAGATATTCGCATGCTGCTTTGATCGTGTCACAGTGCATATGTTTAAGTTCGTAAACCCCGGTTTCTTTGTTGCGCTGGTAATATTTGATTACGTAGAACATGGTAGGCTCCTTTGACTTGTTTAACTGACACTTACAATATAACA
>OGZT01001427.1_pt1 | contig 16436 bp, 16 predicted proteins | sample 1576891 | NCBI WGS metagenome assembly OGZT01 (sample SAMEA3541521, study PRJEB24748) | human gut metagenome | biome: human gut; feature: human-associated habitat; material: faeces | place: China | collected 2012 | reverse complement strand
AACTAACATAATGATTTTGTCCTTTCTAGTCCATTGTCCTTACACCGCCATTATTTAAGCTATTCAATCCTGATATCCAGATCAATGTCAATGTCCTCTTCCTCTGCGGCAGCCTCATCCATGGACGGCTTTTTAATCAGCGCGTAGATGATGCCGGTCACTGCAGAGCCGATGACAAGCGCAATCATGAACCACACCGGATTCTTCATCATGGGAACCACGAATATGCCTCCATGGCCTGCCACGGACTCACAGCCCATGCCTACTGCAATGGCGCCCGCAACAGCAGAACCTGCCATACTGGACGGAATGAACCTTGCGGGATCTGCTGCGGCAAAAGGCAGGACGCCCTCCGTGATAAAGCAGAGTCCCATGGGAAGCGCTGTCTTTGCTGTCTCCAGTTCGGTCCTGGTAAACTTGTTCTTTCTAATCATGGTCGCGATGAACAGTCCGATGGGAGGAGTCATGCCGCCGATGATCTTAGCACACATGGGGCCGTTGATTCCGTCGGCACCCAGGGCATTGGCTGCCATGGATGCGGTCTTGTTAACAGGCCCGCCCATATCAAAGCCCATGCAGGCACCGATTACCGCTCCAATCACGGATTTCGCACCGCCGTTCAAGGAGATGATCCACTGCTGGAACACATCCATGATCCATGCCAGAGGGATTGAGAAAACACACAGGAAGATCATGCCGCAGACAAGTGTGGATATGACCGGTATGAACATAACAGGCATAAGCCCTTCACACCATTTGGGAAGCTTCCATGTCTTCATCCAGTTCACAAATTTATGCCTGACTGCTGCCCGGTCCCTTGCTGGCCGTACCAGTGCCGCACATATCTGCCCACGTCAGGCTCTCTGTCATCTGGATATCCTGCCAGCCCATAAAGATGATGAAGTCCAACAGCTCTTCGGACGGGCTTGTAATGGTTCAACCGTATTTCTCGTGATGGTCAATGACTAAGCCGTGGGCCTCTGCGGTGGCCTTAAAGCGCTTGTTGTGATAGGCTCCGCTCTGGCTGGATGTATCGCGGATACCGTGAACCAGATTGTAAAGGTGTGCCATCTCGTGCAGCAGGGTGGCCGTGGTGTTCTCAATAGGGCGGTCCAGTGTTGCGGTGGAAATATTGATCTCATACCGCTGTTCTGTGCCCTGTTCGGTGCTGACGGTCCAAGTTTTGACCATGGTGATGTGACCATAGGCAGAGGGCGTCTTTTTCAGAGTGATGATGGGCTCCGGCAATTCGCCGTTGTAGTAATGCTTGTTGAGCTCCCGGAACATCTTTTCGAGCTGGCCTGCGGTGCGGCTGGTCTTAATGGTGTTTTTCATGGTGAACGACCTTTCTCTTGATAAAAAAGGCCGGGACAGGTATACTAAAGATGCATCCCGCCCCGGCGGGCTTGTTAGAGGCTCTGTACAACGCTGACTTTGGACGGTGGGCGCTGTATGGGGCTTTTCTTAGTTGATGGTCAAGCGCTGGCCTGTGACGGTTTTGCTGTACTGGGCGTACAGGTCCGGGGCAACTGTCTTGATGGCTTTGCTGTCCAGTTGTGTGCTGGAAAAGTCAGACAGCCGGACCTTGTGGCACCCAATTTCCAAGTAGCTGGTGGAGCGCTCTGCGAGCGCTTCCTTGATTTGGGTTCTGAGTGCTTCCTGTTCGGCCTGCGCTGCCTCAATCAGTTGGGCGGCTTCCTTGTACTGCTCCACAAGGGTAAGTAAAATGTCATTGCTCATGTGTGTTACCTCTTTGTTTGTGTGTTGTTGGGAATGTGTGTTCCCGATGGCATGAGTATAAACTATTCACGGGAATATATCAAGATGGAATATTGCACAAGAAAAAGACTCAAAATATAGTCAAATTTTATATTCACGGGAATAGGCGACAGTGCTATAATAAAAACTATAAAGGTACAGGAGGCGATACCCCATGGCAAAAACAACCGCCGCACAACAGCGTGCAGTCCACAAATACGTCAAAAACAACTATGACCGTTTGGAGTTATCCGTCCCCAAAGGAGAAAAAGAAGAAATTCAGCAGGCCGCAAAACAGGCGGGGCAAAGCGTCAACGCCTATGTCTATGAGGCGGTCAAGCGCCGCATGGAGCAGGAGCAGGCCACAGCAGACCCGGGGGTAGAATAAAAAAGCTCCCTGCCCTTGATTTCAGAGCAGAGAGTTAGTTGGTCGTTCTCCCCAGAACAGGGAAATTGCCCGAAAGAGAATGTTTTCAACCGGCGAAATTATGATGCTGTTCGGGCGATACTACAGGGTAAAATATGCAACGTCACATCCGCTCGCCCCGTCAAAAGAAAGTGCGACAAAAATGTGACAACAAAGTGTGACTCGACAAAATGAGCTTTAACAAGAAAACACAAAAACAACGTATTATCTATATAAAACAGTATACAAATAGACATAAAAAGACACTTAAAGCCTCTCTTTTAATCAGAGGGCCAGGGATTCGAGTTCCCTCGAGCGCACCAAAATCCAACGAAGAATCGTAAGATTCCTCGTGGGATTTTCTTTTTATACGCCATTTGCACGGTCTCTGCACGGTTTTTGCACGGTCCGCATTTTTCGTGTCAGATGGAGTAAGTCTGTGAATTACTCTGCAATTCGTGCTATTTTTTGCAATTCAGGTCAGCAAAGCCAGGCGAAGCTGCGCTTTTACGGCAGGGTCTGCGTCCTTCAGAAGCTCCAGCAGTGCCGACACGGAGATGGTCGGTTCCGATTCGGCAGGAGCACTCTGCGGCGTGGATTCTACTGGTTTATAAAATCCTTCCTCGAACTTCTTCCCCAGCTTCTTCCGGGAATCCTGCTGGATGTGCGCATAGGTGTTGACCAGCAGATTTGCACTGGCGTGACCTGTTGTTCCCTGAACGGCTTTCACATCACCGCCGGAGATCATCAGTTGGTAGGTGGCACTGGAATGCCGCAGGCCGTGAAACACGATGCGGGTGAACTCCGGGTGCTCGTCCTGCCACTTGATGAACTTCTTGCGGATGAGGATCGGCTCCACCGCCAAACCATTGGGCAAGCGCAGGAGCATCCCACTGTTGCGGTAGCGTTCCGGCTCAACGGCTTCGTCCATTTCCAAACGCTTTAGCCAGTGTTTCAGTTCCTCTTTCAGCACGGCTGTCATGAAGATGGTTCGGTTGGAAGATGCTGTTTTGGTCTTTTTGAGCACCAGCGTTGTGGTGCTGCCCTCACGCTTATCCTCAAACTCCTGCAAGATGCAGCCCTTGCCCGTTTTTGCCAGCGATGCCTTTTGGACACGCTGCATACACTTGTTGATGCGGAACGTGCCTGTGCCGTCTGCTCCCTCAAAATCAAGATCTTCCGGAGTCAGGCCAGCGACTTCGCCCTCACGCAGTGCGCCCACCAGTGTGAGGTGAACAGCCAGATGCAGAATCGGATCTTCCATGCTGGCAAGTGCGGCCCACATCTCATCTGCATTCCAGATGGCACGCTCTTGAATTGACTTTTTAGGGCTGTCCACCGGAACGGGGCTTTTGATGAGGATGCCCCACTCCACCGCATACTGAAACGCTGTCCGCAGCAGGCGGTGTACCTCGTGGATGGTCGTGCCGGAGAGAAACCGCTGCTGCTGTTTTTTCGAAAGCACCTGCTTTTTGCCCTCATAATACTGGCCGCAGGGCGTTTTGCCAAGGGTAGCATACAAATCTTCCAGATGGTAGGGTTTGAGCTTTTGCATCTGCATATCGCCGATATACGGAATGATGAGGTTCTAGACCGTTCCCAGATTGGATTGATAGGTGCAGGGTGCCCATTTGTGCTTGTTGCATTGCTTGGGAAGCCACTTCATCAAAAACTCTTTGACGGTGATGGTGGACGGAATCAGAAACGTTCCGTTTGCAAGTTCGTGTTCGATCTGTTTTTTGCGATTTGTTGCCTCCTCTTTTGTGGAAAAACTTTCCCATTTGTTGCAGTTTTTACCCTGCTCGTCTTGGTAAGTATAGCGGACACCATAGGAGCTGCCGCGTTTCGTAATATATGCCATACGTTATCTCCTTTTTCAAGCTGCCCGGAGCCACGCATCGAAACTGTCTTTCGGGACGCGGATGCTTCCGCCTACCCGCAGGACACGAAATTCGGTGGTGCTGTTGCACAGGTTGTAGGCAGAACGCAGGCTGATGGACAGCATTCGTGCGATCTCTTCTACCGTGTACACCAGCTTCGTAGTTTTCGGGCTGTCAGTCGGAGACTTGACGGCATTGATTTGAGTGACTGCTTCCATTGTATCGTTATTCGGAATAGTCTGCAAGATATTTTTCGTATAATTCAAAGATTTCACAGTTTCGGTCATTGCTGTTCTCCTTTTGTTAGGTACATATTCATTTAGTGAATCAGCCGATCAACGATTTCATGGATTCCAACTTTTTCTGTGCGTTCTCTTTGCGAAGACTTGCCTCGATGCAGGAAATTGGAACGTACATTTCCAGAATGCGGTCATAAATGCGGGCGTGAGCAGTATCCTGTGGATCCCGGATCTCGTCCAGCGGCAGGTTGGTAGTGGCGATCAGCGGTTTTTGGCTGCGGTATCTGCTAGGGCTTAATTGGGTGTCCAGCAAAAACTTTGGAAATGGCAGATATCGGGGCAGCGGAGTACAAATGGTTAAATTGTCGAACAAGCCAATCACCCTCCCTGTCTCTGCGATTCCAGCATTTTCAAGTGCTTCGAGCGGATAAATTCCAGATAGCGCTGCAGATTGTCAGAATACTTTTCAATTTGCTTCCAGTTTTCCGGCCCTGTCAGAAGATCTGGGTACTCTCGAAACGTGAGTTCCCAATTCTCAATAAAGGCGTCATAGGCACCTTCAATCGCAGCGATGTGGATGGAATGATCCGCAGGTGCTTTGCGATAATAGCGGGTATCAACGGATTGTTTCAGGGCTTTTTGGTCACTTTCGGTCAGTGCCCTTTTGTGCCCTTATACTTTTTTTGAAATGCCGATCAGAAATCGACTTCCGTCATCATCAAAAGATTCGACTTTCGCGGAAGGTTTTTGTAGAGGAAGCAAGCTGCTTATCTCGCTCGCTTTTCGGCTTGCGAAGTTCTGCAACGATTTCCGACCGCTGTTCCTTCGGAGCCTTAGCGATAGCGCAGATCTCACGGTCAGCAGCTTTGATTTTCCCGTTTAGAATTTCCTCCCGGGTACCGGGTGCTGCTTCATCGGCAGCCTCCACGCCGTTCATGTACTTTTCGGCACGCTGCACATAACCCTCGCTGGTGCCGGTCTCGTTTGCGATCCGCTGCCGCGTAACGTGGCTGCCGGATTTGTTTTGACAGGGATCATTTTGATCCGTGGCATTTTTCTTGGCGGATGTGTACTGATTTCCGCGGTTTTGAGAGACATGTTTTTCCGCTTTATACCGCTTTCCAATCAGATACTTTCTACGCTCGGGTGTCAGGTTGCGCCGCCCAAGCTGGTGGTTGCAGATCCAGATCAGAGCTTCCTGACGGCTGGAAAACTCCATTTTTTTGATCTCATATTCGATAAACGAATGCTTCCGCAGGATGTTGTAGCGGTTATGCCCGTCCAGAATGGTTTTGTTCCACACAATGATCGGGTCTGTGAGCTTTCCGTCCCGAATCATGTTCATTTCAAGCTGCTGGAGCTCCTCAAAACTCAACGGCAAAATTTGAGCGGAAAACTCTGGGTCTATTTTGAGACTGTTTAGTTTCAGCATATTGTTCGCCTCCTTTGACAACAGTGTGCCGGTTTCCGCAGCAAAAGTTTATGGACTCGTAGTCCAAGTCGCCCACCCTCTTAGTCCATGCGTTGTACACAATGATGCAAAATAAAAATCCGACCCGATTCTACGATGCTATAGTGTCATGTGGGTCAGATCAGGGAAACGGTGAAATTTGATAAGCTCCAAAAGAAGCGTTATTTTTAATTATGACGGACAAATTTGCGAAAAAGCACTTGACATTGATAATCAAAGCAGAGTATACTTAACTCAGAGACAGAGTGAAATCCGCTCTGGCTTTCTTTTTCAAAAGCTTTTGTTCTTTATTGCACGTGACAACAGAGGTGTGAAATGAATCTTGGAGAAATTGCAGATATCCGTAGCGGACTTGTCCTTTCTCGAAAACAGGCAAGAGCTGACTCCCCGCAGGCGATACGATACCACCAACTTAGTCTACGGGCAGTAAAAGCGGAAGGTGAGATCGCTCCTGCTGAATTGGAGCCGTACTTCGCGAAAGAACCATTGTCCATGGACTATCTGACGCAGCCAAATGACATTGTAGTGCGCTTGACTGCCCCCTACACAGCAGTTTTGATTGACGACACCACACGCAACTTGGTGATCACGTCGAATTTTGTCGTAATTCGCATTCGGGGAACAGAGCTTATGCCGGGATATCTTTATTGGTATCTGAACACGCCGAAGGCAAAAAGGCAGATCTATCAAAATACCACCAAAAGTATGATCAGCTCCGTAAACGCAAGGTATTTTTGCCGCTTGGAGCTTCAGCTGCCATCGCCGGAAATACAACGCCAGATGGAAGCGCTTCGCTTGCTGGCACAGCAGGAACTACGCCTTCTGCGTAAGTTGGAAGTTGAAAAGCGAAGCTGCTATGAGGCGATGCTGGAACAAATGAATCACGCACAGAGGAAAGGATAACGACTATGACGACAAAATCGGAAATCGAACGCGTTCTTTGGAACGCCTGCGACAGCTTTCGCGGTAAAATTGACAGTTCCCGTTATAAGGACTACATTCTTTCCATGCTGTTCGTAAAATATCTGAGCGACGTTTCGGAGGAAAAACGAGAGCAATACCGGGAGCAATACGACGGTGATGAACGCCGTGTCGAGCGTGCCATGAGCCGTGAGCGTTTTAAGCTGGATGATACATCTACGTTTGGATACCTTTATAAAAATCGCCATGATTCCGAAATCGGGCTGAAGATCAACACGGCACTGGCTTCTATTGAAGATCATAACAGCAGCAAGCTTCGGAACGTGTTTCGCTCCATCGATTTCAACTCCAATGTGGACTTTGGTACAGACATCAAGGCAAAAAATGCGACCCTCTGCAACCTGCTGGAAGACTTCCACGGACTTGACCTGCGTTCTTCTGCGCTGGACGGTTCCGACATCATTGGTGACGCCTACGAATATATGATCGGCAACTTTGCTTCGGACGCCGGCAAGAAGGGCGGAGAGTTCTTTACGCCGAGCAAGGTCTCCGAACTGGCAGCGGCATTGGTAGATCCGCAGGAAAATGACCGTATCTATGACCCGACCTGCGGCAGCGGTGGTCTTCTGCTCAAGGCATGCAAGCGCGTGCCGGACGGGAAAGTGGCAGTTTACGGTCAGGAATTAAACGCACAGACATGGGCTCTGTGCAAGATGAATATGTTCCTGCACGAGGTAGACGATGCCCGCATCTGGCAGGGCGATACCCTGAGCAATCCGCAGAACATCGAAAACGATAATCTGATGCTGTTCCAGTGTATTGTGGCAAACCCGCCATTCAGTTTGGACAAATGGGACAGCGGCTTCCTTTCCAATGCGGTTCTGGATGCCAAGGGAAAAAAGCCGGAAAAAATGAACGCTTCTCTGGACCCATGGGGGCGCTTTGATTGGGGCGTTCCGCCGTCTTCCAAGGGTGATTATGCTTTTGTTCTGCATATGCTCAACAGCCTTGACCGCAGCCATGGCCGAATGGCCGTCGTGCTGCCCCACGGCGTACTGTTCCGCGGTGCAAGCGAAGGTAAAATTCGCCGTCAGATTATTGAACACAACCTTCTGGATGCTGTGATCGGTCTGCCTGCCAACCTGTTTTACGGCACGGGCATTCCGGCCTGCATTCTGGTGTTCCGCAAGGATCGCATTAGCCGAGGTGTCGATAATGTTCTGTTCATCGACGCTTCCGCAGAGGGCAACTTCGAGAAAAGCAAGAACCAGAATCTTCTGCGAGACACGGACATCCAGAAAATTGTGGATGCCTATAAAAAGCGTGAAACCGTGCCAAAATACAGCTATCGAGCGACGTTGGATGAAATCCGGGAGAACGACTACAATCTGAACATTCCCCGCTATGTGGATACTTTTGAAGAGGAAGACCCGGTGGATATTCAGGTGGTGAAGAAAAATATTGCGGATATCGAAGCTGAGCTGGCACAGGTACAGGAGCAGATGAAAAAGTATCTGGATGAGCTGGGGCTCTAAATGTTTAAATGAGGCTATGCACAATTTATGATACAAAAATTCTGAAATATTGCTGTTTAAATTGTACATTGGCGTATGATATACTTTCTTATGGAAGGAAAGCAAGAATATGGCTGATGAAAGCTTATCAACTGCAAGAAGTAACTCGCAGGAGGAAGGAAAAATGGGAGCATTGACGGATTTTTTAGGAGCCGGCGAAGTTGCTACTGCGCTAGGTGGGGTTGTCACTGCATTGCTGGATAAACTGGAGCATGCAGTGGGGTGGTGCGTAAATCGTGATACGCCAAGCCGTACAGCAGTAAACACTTATATTGGAGAGATTCAAAATAGTGACAAAGATCCATTGGTTAAAGCTGCATTGATCAGTAACTCAAAAAAGATTATTAAGGAGTACTGCAACCAAGAAGATATTGTAGCCATTGCAATACAATCTGTGAAAAGTGATGCAAAACCAGAAAATATTGATGATGACTGGCTGGCACAATTCATGGACAAAGCTCGCCTTGTTTCGGCAGAAGAATTTCAACTTATTTGGGGTAAAATTTTAGCAAACGAATGTAACCATCCGGGATGTGTGCCTAGAGCGCTGTTAGAAATTCTTCCGAGGATGGACAGGAGTGATGCTGAGGCATTCACAGCATTAAAAAGTGTGTCTGTTGAACTGGGTGATGCGATAGCCCCTGTTGTAGTTTATAACAAACTTTCTTATTACGAACAATGGAATATTACTTTCGATTCAATTATGAATCTTCAAGCACTTGGTCTTGTTGCAGCCAATTTGGGAGATTTTTTTGAAGGATATGTAGTATCTTCTACAATGTCCACCACTGCGAATTATTATGGAAAAAAGATTGACCTGAGTCCGCCGAATGAACTTCCTGTTGGTTGTGCGGTTTATACTAAAACTGGTGATGCTTTAGCCAAAGCAATCGATGCGACGCCAATTGCTGGATTTATGGAAGAAATGTGTATTCCATTTTGGAAGAAATGCAATAAAATGAAACCCATATTTAAGAGCTTTGAAATAAAAGAATAAAGATGGCTGCTGAAAATAATACAGAATTGTGAGTTTTTGAAGAGAGGTGAAACGTAGGGTGTTAGATAATGGAAAAGCTGAAGGTGTACGAAAAATAAAGCGATTTGAAAAATATTGTTTGAAAGATATTGCAACTGTAAGTCAAGGATTTACATTTTCGAGGTTATATCAGGGAAAGAAGAATTTGAAGTGGAACTATTTTAAAGTTGCGGATATAGGCCTCAACCCGAACTCAAAATACTTAACGAATGCTATCAACACAATTAGTGACATTACAATGGAGGAAATTGGTGTTCTTCCCTTTCCAAAGGGAAGTATTGTTTTTCCACGAGTTGGCGCAGCACTTTTTAATAACAACAAAAAGATATTGGCTCAGGATGGCGTGGTAGATGATAATGTGCTTGTATTGACTGTAACCGACACTTCAAAATGTTGGCATGAGTTTTTATATTATTATCTTCAAGGAATACCTCTTGCAAAGTGGTGCAACTCTGGATTGGTTCCAGTTATAAATACAAAAACTGTTTTGAGTCAGATGGTGTTTTTGCCTCCTCTTCCCGAGCAGCAAAAGATTGCTACCATCCTTTCCACACAGGACAAAGTGATTGAGCTGAAAGAAAAACTTCTCGTTAAAAAACAGCAGCAAAAAAAATATCTGATGCAGCAGTTGTTGACCGGGAAAAAGCGGCTACCGGGATTTTGTGAGAAATGGACAAGAAAACAGCTCGGTGAGTTATTTGAAAATCGAGTTGAGATCAATCGAAGTGATCTCGGTCTCCTTGCAATAACAAGCACAAGAGGAATTTTGCCGAGGGACTGTCTTGATTTAAAAGACAATTCGAGTGAAGACAAATCAAAATATCTAAGAATTTGCCCAGGCGATATTGGTTACAATACCATGCGGATGTGGCAAGGCGTTTCTGCCTATTCGGAGTATGAAGGTATTGTAAGCCCGGCATATACCATTCTCGCACCGATGGAGGGTGTATATTCACACTATTTTGCATATCTTTTTAAGACACAGTCTGTGATTTTTTCTTTTTACCGTTTTTCCCAAGGACTTGTAGATGATACAAGAAATTTGAAATATGAGAATTTTAAAAAAATCAGCGTGTCCATCCCTTCAAATGTGGCTGAACAAAGAGCAATCGTTCAAATCTTAAGCACTGCCGACCATGAAATTGACCTGCTCCAAAAGTCTATTGAGGCTGAGAAGCAAAAGAAAAAAGCACTGATGCAGTTGTTATTGACGGGAAAAGTGAGGGTGAAATGAAGTGGATTTAACGGAATATTTTATAAAATTGGCGTTTTTTCTTGTTCCAGGATTTATCTCATGGACCGTATACTCCATTCTTGTCAATCGAAAGGAAACGGAAAGTATTTCAACCGTTATTCGTGCATTCGGGTGTTCGATTGTAGATTATATGTTCGGGAACTTATTAATTATGGTGATAAATGCCGTACTCGAATTGATTTGCATCAAGACGGGCTGGGGGGCAATGTCGATTACCGAGATTATAAATCATCCCGGGACTACGATTCCACAAGAAAATTTAATAGCTGCACTCATTGTTGGCTTTCCCTTTGCGTTTGCTTTGGCAAAAGTGGATAGTGAAAACATTATTTTCTTCATAGCAGAAAAACTAAATATAACCTCTCGCTCAGGTAATACAGAAGTTTGGGATAATTTGTTTCTAGCACAACCGTGGATTATTTATAGAGATTTGATTACAAAGCACGTTTTTTATGGCTGTGTGCAAGAATATTCTGATAAACAAGATATTCACGAAATATTGTTGAGCAATGTTACCGTTTGGAATTCAGATGGAAGTGAGAGTTATTCGATGAAAAAAGTGTATCTTGCACGTAATATCAATGAATTTACAATAGAAATTGCAGATTATAATAAAGGAGAATAAAAACAATGTATGAAAAGAGACCGATGTCGGAAAACTATACCATTAAAAGCAGACGTCCTTCCACCCCTCCAAAAGACAAGGGAACCCCGCCGACAACGCCTAACCCGAATCCCGAGTACAAACCGCCGATTTTCAAGAAAGATTAAATTCTGATGGAGGTCACCATGAACCTCGATAAATCCATTTACTCCGAAGCCAACATCAGCAAAAAGCCTGCGCTGGAACTGCTGCAGGCCATGGGGTATACATATCTCTCCCCGGAAGAATGCCGTCAGCAGCGCGGAAGTGGCTACCGGGTGCTGTTGCGGGATGTGCTGCGCGGTCAGCTGCGGAAACTGAACCGCTATACCTACGGCGGTGTGGAAAATGAATTTTCGGCAGTCAACATTGAGCACGCCATGGATGATCTGGAAATACCGCTGACGGACGGCCTTGTGCGCACCAGCGAGAAAATCTATGATGCGCTTATGCTGGGCAAAAGCTATCCCGAAACTGTAGGCGAAGGAAGGCTGCTGAACTTCAACCTGAAGTACATTGACTGGGAGGACCCGACGCAGAACCTTTACCATGTCACGGAAGAATTTGCGGTGGAAAGCGCCGATGGACAGCATGATGCCCGCCCGGACATCGTGCTGTTTGTCAATGGAATTCCGTTTGCGGTGATTGAGTGCAAGGCTCCGGATATCCCGGTGGAACAGGCCATTGAGCAAACCTGCCGTAACCAGCAGCCTCACTATATCCCCCAGCTTTATGCGTTTGCGCAGATCGTAATGGCGACCAATAAAAACGAGGTACGCTATGCAACAACGGGAACACCGAAAAAGTTTTGGAGCATCTGGAAAGAGCAAGATGCAGATTTCCTGAACCGGGAAATGGCTCGACTGACCCCGGTTCGGACACCAACGGTGCAGGATAAAGATATTGTTTCCCTGTTTACACCGGTCCGTTTGTTGGAACTGACAAAGTATTTCGTGCTGTTTGACTACAATGTGAAAAAGATCTGCCGATATCAGCAATATTTTGCGGTAAAGGAAATTCTGCACACAGTCAAACAGCGTGATGAAAAGGGAAACCGGTGCGGCGGTGTGATCTGGCATACACAGGGCAGCGGAAAAAGTCTGACCATGGTGATGGTGGCGAAATATTTGCTGCTGGAGCTGCAGGCAGACCATCCACGTGTAGTGATCGTCACCGACCGAAAAGAGCTGGATAAGCAAATCACGGCGACATTCGCGCACACGCGGCTTCGCCCTGCGCGTGCTACCAACGGGCGGCATCTGCTGGGATTGGTTACGGATGAGCGGGTGGACATCGTCACCAGCATCATTAACAAATTCAGCACTGCCGAACGGCTGGACGGTTGCAACAAATCTCGGGACATCTTTGTTCTTGTGGACGAAAGCCACCGCTCCAATTACGGCAAAATGTCACATAAAATGCGGACGGTTTTTCCAAACGCCTGCTATATCGGCTTTACGGGAACGCCCTTGATGAAGAGTGAGAAGAACACCTTGAAAAAGTTTGGCGGACTGATTCACAAGTATACGATTCAGGACGGTGTAGCCGATGGTGCAATTGTTCCACTGATCTATGAAGGCCGCTTTGTGGAGCAGAAAGTTGACGAAAAGAACATCGACCTATGGTTTCAGCAAACAACAAAACGCCTGACGGAATCACAGCGGGATGATCTCGCCCGGAAATGGAGCAGCATCCGACGGCTGACCTCTACGGATGCACGCATCAAACGGATCGCTTTGGACATCAACGAGGACTTTTGCCGAACCTATAAAAATACAGGCTTCAAGGGAATGGTCGCCACCAATTACAAGCGGGATGCCGTTCGGTATCTGGAATGCTTTGAGCAATTTGGCGATCTGAACTGCGCTGTCGTGATCTCGGCCCCGGATCTGCGCGAGAGCGTGGATGATGCAGATGAAGGAGCAGACGACAAGGTGGTTGCCTACTGGAATCGGATGATGCAGCGCTATGGCAGTGCCGATGATTATGAAGAAGCAATCAAGGCACAGTATCATGCCGGAGAACTGGATCTTGTGATCGTGTGCAGCAAATGGCTTACCGGCTTTGATGAGCCGCTCTGCCAAGTGCTTTACTTGGACAAAGAACTTAAGGAGCACGGTTTGCTTCAGGCCATTGCCCGCACAAACCGCCTGTGCGAGGGAAAAAGCTATGGAATGATCGTGGATTACCGGGGCCTGATCAAAAAATTGGATGAGGCAATGGAGCTTTACAGTGGTGCCGGGCTGGAAAACTTTGATGGGCATGATCTGAAAGGCGTTGTGGTGGACGTGCTCTCTGCGATTGGAACGGTACGCAGCGATTATTCTGCACTGATGGAGTTGCTTTCGGCTGTTCCCGGTCTGACACTTGCCGGAACCGATGCAGAGGCGGTAGAGGTTTTCTTAGCGGATAGTTCGAAGCGGGAAGAGTTTTACAAACGGCTGTGTAACTTTGGTCGCTCCTTGAATCTTGTTCTGAATTCTGAAAAAACCTATGAGGCGCTAGCAGTGGAAGAGCGGGAAAAATATATCAAAGCATTCGGCTTTTTCTCTGCGGTACGGCGCAGCGTGAAACCTCGTTATGGGGATTCAATCGACAATCGGGAATACGAACCTCTGATGCAAAACCTGCTGGATGTACACCTTTCAGTAGAGGGTCTGAAGCGAATCACCGAGCCGGTAGACATTCTGGACAGAGATGCGTTTGAAAAGGAATTAAACGAGTTAGGCTCACTGCGTGCCAAAGCTGATGCGATTCGCACACGGCTCGCCAAGAGTATCAATACGAAGTATCAGGAGAACCCAGCATACTATGAAAATTTTTCCAAGCGCATCAAGGAAGCGCTGGAGCTGTATAAAGCCCGGACAATAACGGAGGCGGAATATCTGGCCAAGATGCGGGATATTCTGGAGGATTACCGCACGGGAAAAAGCGCTATCGCATACCCGGATCGTATCCGAGCCAATGTCCATGCACAGGCGTTCTATGGTGTACTGACCGCGATTTTCTCCAATGAAAAATTGTCAGTGGAGCCTGATTTTGCCGCCGAGATGGCACTGGATATTACGACAATCATCGAAAAGCATAGCCAGGTGGACTGGACCCATAACCTGACGATTCATGATCGAATCTCACAGGATATTGATGATCTGTTTTACCGCTACCAAAAAGAAATGGGCCTGGTACTTTCTTTTGATGTGATCGACATGATTATTGAAAATGTTAAAACAGTTGCGTTGCGGAGGTTTGCATGATACAGTTTTGTGAAGTTGAGACGGAGCATGGGTGTATCTGCTATCAGCTGGAACGAAAAAATGTACGCAATATCAACCTTCGGATTCGGACAGATGCCTCTGTTTATATTTCTGCTCCGAAAGATGTTCCGGAAAGCGTTGTTACGCAATTCGTGAAACGACACAGCCGTTACATTGCAGAGGCACAGCAGCATTTTCGAGAATTCCAACAGTATGCACCGCAGCCTCGACATTACATCAGTGGGGAAAGCTTTTCCGTTTTGGGGCGCAGTCTGCGTCTGCGGGTAGAGCAAGGAAAAAAAGACAATATACGTTCCGATGGTGTTTATCTCTATCTTACCGTAAAAGACACAGAAGATCAGAAACAAAAAAAGCGTCTTGTTGACCGTTATCTGAATAAGATGTGTCGTGAAATATTTCAGCAGACGGTGGATCAACTTTATCCGATATTTCGAAAATATGATGTGCCATTTCCACGAATCCATATTCGATCGATGGATACTCGCTGGGGATCTTGTCTTCCACAGAAAGCTATCATTACATTGAACCGGCACTTGCTCGAAATGCCCGTCAGTTGCATTGAATATGTAGTATTGCACGAGTTTTGTCATTTTCTGTACCCAAACCACTCGAAGGATTTTTATGCGATACTGTCGACACTTATGCCAGATTGGCAGCAACGCAAAAAACTGTTAGACAAAAATGCACAGTTTGAATGGAGTCAAAAATATGAAACGTTTTGTGGTGGTGAGAGCTGAAGGGTATATGACCAGCAGACCCGCTAACGAGTGTCAATAGCCTGAACAAAAAAATCATCAAAAATTTATTGCCGGGTGCAGTTGAGCATCCGGCAACTTTAATAAGCCGACAGCACAGCTTGTCGGCTGAAAATCATCGTAATGGTTCATCAGAAACCATCAACAGGCATCAGGAGATGGCTGGGAACGCAGAAATTCAGTAACACGAGCGTAATAGACTCGCAGGAACTTGGCACTTCCTGCGACGGTATAAACGTAATAATGCTTTCCTTCGGAACGCTTTTTGTCCATAAAGCAGTAAACAGCATTTTCCGGGTTTGAACGTGTTAAAATAATATTCGATACAATAAAAATAGTTCGCCTCAGATGCGGTGAACCTCGTTTAGAAACATGGCGTGACGTGGATTCAAATGCACCAGACTGGAACGGTGGTGCATCAATACCAGAAAAGGCTACCAACGCTTTCTTGTTTTTGAACCGCCGAACATCACCAATTTCGGCCATAAGAGCAGGCCCGGTAATGGGTCCGGCTCCTTCCATCTGCATCACAACCTCGTATTCGGGGAGCATTGCAGCCAACCGCTGCATTTCAAGCTGGGTGCTTTGCTTGGCCTCGCAAACGGCATTCAGGCTTTTACAAGCCTGCGTGATCAGCATCTTCGTACTTTCGCATTTCGGAAAAGTAGCCACGCCCTCCTGTGCAAGCAGATAGATCTTGTGAGCGGTATCTGTACGGAACTTGTAGTTTTTTCGTTTGCACCATCCCCGATAAGATTCCGTGAAAGCCTCCATGGAATATTGACAGACACAATCCTTGTGCCAATAACGAAGAAAGAAGTCCACCCACTTTTCATGCCCATTTGCATTTTTTGTGTTCGGATCAAACGCAATATTTACGCCGGGAAATGTTTGGTCAGCCAGTGCAATCAGACCGTTCCGCAACGCTGTTGCAGTCGCAGTGATTCGCTCGTTTGCTCTGGATTGCATTTTAAGAAGCAGCCTGGTTTCTTCTTCATTGTTGAACGGGGGTAGTGTATCCCAAAAGGTGAGCGCATAGTTTGCGATTTTAAGAGCATCCGCTCGGTCCGTCTTTAGCTTTCGGATCGTATTATCACTAAAATCGTGGATCAGCAGCGCATTGACAACGGAAACAAAAAAGCCCGCTTCCTTCAATGTCAGTGCGATTGGTCTCCAGTACGTACTGGTATGTTCCATTACAATACGGATATCGCCTCCCAGTT
>OGZT01001406.1_pt1 | contig 16645 bp, 15 predicted proteins | sample 1576891 | NCBI WGS metagenome assembly OGZT01 (sample SAMEA3541521, study PRJEB24748) | human gut metagenome | biome: human gut; feature: human-associated habitat; material: faeces | place: China | collected 2012 | reverse complement strand
GTGTGGAACAGCTGGATAAGATCATCGCCATCGACCAGTCCCCGATCGGAAGAACGCCGCGATCAAACCCGGCGACCTACACCGGTGTGTTTGACCTGATCCGTGATCTTTTCGCAGCGACCACCGATGCGAAGGCGAAGGGATACTCAAAGGGACGGTTCAGCTTCAATGTGAAGGGCGGTCGATGCGAGGCCTGCAGCGGTGACGGAATCATCAAGATCGAAATGCATTTCCTTCCGGATGTCTATGTACCCTGCGAGGTCTGCGGCGGAAAGCGGTACAACCGTGAGACCCTGGAAGTGAAGTATAAGGGAAAGAGCATTTACGATGTGCTGAATATGACCGTGGAGGAGGCGCTAAAGTTCTTTGAGAATGTGCCGTCTATCGCGAGAAAGATTGCGACATTGAACGATGTGGGACTTTCCTATATCCGTCTCGGACAGCCTTCGACGGAGCTTTCCGGCGGCGAGGCGCAGCGGATCAAGCTCGCCACAGAGCTTTCCAGACGCGGAACCGGAAAAACGATCTATATTCTTGATGAGCCGACGACAGGACTCCACTTTGCGGATGTCCATAAGCTGGTGGAGATCTTAAGAAAGCTTTCCGAAGGTGGAAATACGGTGGTTGTGATCGAGCACAATCTGGATGTGATCAAGACCGCGGATTATATTATCGACATGGGACCGGAAGGCGGAGACCGCGGCGGTACCGTGATCGCGAAGGGAACGCCGGAGGAGATCGTGAAGGTTCCGGAGTCTTATACGGGGCAGTATGTCAAGAGGTATCTTGAGAACGGAGATGCCGGTTCAGATGAGTAAAAAAATGAAAGTTTCGAATCATCACTTGGAATACTTCCGGCGGTATGCTATACTGAAGTAATAAGAAAAACATAAATGCCCGACAGTAATTTCTATTACAGTTCATCCATGCTCTGGTTTGGCTGACCTGTAACTAATTTCCCGCTGCCGGGCAGTTATGTAAAACAGGGATCACACAGGAGGAATAAGCCCATGCTGTTAGTAAAAAACGCAAAAGTTTACGCACCGGAATATCTCGGAGTGAAGGATATCCTGATCGCCGGAGGAAGGATCGAAAGAATTGCGGATCATCTGCCGGAGTATGAGGGATGTGAAGTAATCGACGGAACCGGAAAGATCGTGACTCCGGGTATTATCGACCGCCACGTCCATGTGACCGGAGGCGGCGGAGAAGGAAGCTTCCACACTCAGGCACCGCAGGTCCAGCTGTCCAGCCTGATCAAGGGTGGTGTTACAACTGTACTTGGACTTTTGGGAACTGACGGAATCAGCAGAAGCGTGGAGAATCTTTTAGCAAAGGTAAAAGCGTTAAAAGAAGAGGGAATTTCCGCTTATGCGATCTGCGGAGCCTATGGTTATCCGAGTACGACCGTGACCGGAAGTGTCAGCAAGGACATCATGTTTATCGATGAGATCCTTGGAGTGAAGCTTGCGATCTCTGATCACCGTGCGCCGAATATCACGACAGAGGAACTGATCCGTCTGGCCAGTGATGTCCGCACCGCAGGAATGCTGAGTGGAAAACCTGGATTTATCTGCCTTCACATGGGCGGAGATAAGAGAGCATTAAAACCGGTATTTGAGGCATTAGAGCGCACCTCGATTCCGCCGAAAACATTTCAGCCGACTCACGTGGGACGCAACGCGAACCTCTTAGAGGATGCGTTTAAGTTCGCGAAGATGGGCGGAACGATCGACCTCACCTGTGGGGAATCTGAAAGTAAGTTCCACTCTGTTGCAGATGCTGTCAAGAAAGCGAAAAAAGAAGGAGTTCCAATGGAGAAGGTGACCATGAGCTCCGACGGACAGGGAAGCTGGTCTAACTATGATGCAGAAGGAAAACTTGTGGAGATCGGTGTTTCCGATGTGGATACGATCTACCGTCAGATCGTCTACATGGTAAAAGAAGAAAATATGGATTTGGAGGAACTTCTGGCTCTCGGAACTAAGAATCCGGCGATGGCTCTGGAATTATATCCGAAAAAGGGTGCTGTGAAGGAAGAAAGTGATGCGGATATCCTGATCATGAATGAAGATCTCTCTCTTGATACGGTGATCGCTATGGGCGTGCCTATGATGAGAGACGGGAAAATCCTTAAAAAGGGAACGTATGAGAAATAATGTTGCTGCCTGTGCGAGGTGTCAATATGCCTGACTATGTACTGTAACAGGATTTTGCCGATGCTTCGCATTCCGAATCGGCAAAATCCACTACCACCACTGTATTGTACGGAATTTTCAGTTCAGAAAATTCCTACCCGAGTACAGTAACCTTCATACTTATTAAAGTACAGGTTTTGAGGGAAAGCACTTGCCAAGTTTCTATGAATCCCTTATAATTAGTTCCAAATAGGAAAATTTATATCTGTCCGGCATTCCGGCACAAATCGATGCGGATTGCCGGGCAGTTATCAAGAAGTACATGCACATATTTCAGGAGGCACCCGATGAATCAGGAAAAAATTATTGTTATCGACTTCGGCGGCCAGTACAATCAGCTGGTTGCCCGTCGTGTCCGTGAATGCCATGTATACTGTGAGATCTACTCCTACCGGACTCCGATCGAACAGATCAAGGCAATGAATCCGAAAGGAATCATCTTAACCGGAGGTCCGAACAGCGTTTATGAGGAAGGTGCTGCTACATGCAGCAAGGAACTGTTTGAGATGGGCGTTCCGGTACTCGGACTCTGCTACGGCGCGCAGCTGATGTCCCACGTTCTCGGCGGACATGTATGCAAAGCACCGGTCCGTGAGTACGGCAAGATCGAAGTAACTGTGGATAAGACAAGCAAGCTTTTCGGAGATGTATCCGAGAAGACGATCTGCTGGATGAGCCACAATGACTACATCGAGAAAGAAGCACCTGGATTCAGAATTGTCGCACATACTCCGGACTGCCCGGTTGCAGCCGCTGAGTGCGAGGAGAAGAAATTATATGCGATCCAGTTCCATCCGGAAGTTCTTCATACTCAGGAAGGTACAAAGATGCTCCATAACTTCATCTATGAAGTCTGCGGATGTGCCGGAACATGGAAGATGGACGCATTTGTTGAAAACAGCATCAAAGCGATCCGCGAGAAAGTTGGAAATGGAAAAGTTCTCTGCGCGTTATCCGGTGGAGTTGACTCTTCTGTTGCAGCCGTTATGCTCGCAAAGGCAGTCGGCGACCAGCTCACCTGTGTATTCGTTGATCACGGTCTTCTCCGTAAGAATGAAGGCGACGAGGTCGAGGAAGTATTTGGACCGAATGGCCCGTACGATCTGCACTTTATCCGCGTAAACGCACAGCAGCGCTTCTACGATAAATTAGCAGGCGTTGAGGAGCCGGAGAGAAAGAGAAAGATCATCGGCGAGGAGTTCATCCGTGTGTTCGAGGAAGAGGCAAAGAAGATCGGTGCCGTTGACTTCCTTGTACAGGGAACAATTTATCCGGACGTTGTAGAGAGTGGTCTCGGCGGAGAATCCGCAGTGATCAAATCCCACCACAATGTCGGAGGACTTCCGGATTATGTTGATTTCAAAGAGATCATTGAGCCACTCCGCGACCTCTTCAAAGACGAGGTTCGTAAGGCCGGTCTGGAACTCGGAATTCCGGAGAAGCTCGTATACCGTCAGCCGTTCCCGGGTCCGGGACTTGGTATCCGTATTATCGGCGCCGTAACACCGGAGAAAGTAAAGATGGTACAGGAAGCTGACGCAATCTATCGCGAAGAGATTGCAAAGGCAGGAATCGACCGCAATATCGGTCAGTACTTCGCAGCACTGACCAATATGCGCTCCGTGGGCGTTATGGGTGATGAGAGAACTTACGATTACGCAATCGCCCTGCGAGCTGTAAACACCATCGACTTTATGACTGCTGAGGCCGCTGAGATTCCGTGGGAAGTTCTCGGAACCGTTGCCAGCCGTATCGTAAACGAAGTACCGCATGTTAACCGCGTACTCTATGACTGCACGGGGAAACCGCCGGCTACGATTGAGTTTGAATAGTAAACAGGGAGCCGGGAAGCCGCATAAACAGCGGACTTTCCGGCTCTTAGTGTGTGGTGTGATACCTGTTTGATACCTATATGTCAAATAGACTTAGTTGCATATTTTTTTGACTTTTGACTTTACGCTCTGTTATTTTGTCAAATTCTGTTATATTACTACAGAGTAAAGGAGAAAATGGATCATAAGTTTCAAAATTTTGCTTACGAATAGCATAACTATGATTAGCATAACAATATATACAGCCATTTTGACAAGTATTATATAGACCTAAATCAATGCTTGCAATACAACCACATTCCAATCGTTGGTTTTTATCTTTTTCTATGTCTATGGAACAATGTAGTAACTTTGAAATAAGTCTGTCATCGATGCATCTAGCATGAGTTATGCCATAAGAAGATAAGTCAATGTCTTCTGCACAGGTATCTATTTCTATGTTATGTGAATAAGCAATTTCTGCAAAGTATCTCGCAAGGGTGTTTTTTTGCTCATAAGATAATTCATAAATATTTTTCCCTTTGATATTATGGGAGATTTTTGTATATAAATCAATAAAACTTATGGTTACTTTTTCTGTATAAAGACAGAGTTGTTCTGTAAGGTATTTGAATCTTTCAATGTGCCAATCAATAGAGTATTTTTCGTTAATGATAATGGGATCATAACGCCATATGACACGTTCTTTTCCAATATAATTGGATAATGTCTGGAAAGTATCAATTCTTGTAGACAAAGTAGGAAGATTTTCTTCGAAATCTTTATCATATGCGTTAAGTGTAAATTGAAAATAGTACATATAATCTTTCAAAGCGTTAAGTTTATTAATTATTGGCTTAGGATTTTTGCTCCAAAAAACAATACAATCAACAACATCTGGAGATAAGTTGATTTTACTTACTTGGTGAATATTCATTGGATTTCGTACATAGGCATATTGTTCTTTTAAGCGGTTTATAATCCACTCGGAAAAGAAAGCAGGGATATCAGTTCTTCGACTTGCACTTATTATCATAAAATCACTCCAATTCTATTATTAATTGGGCACTTGAACATACCGTCCACGGATTATAACGTGCCAAATTTGGTGTAGGCCAAGTTAATATATCTTTACTTGGATATTTGATACCATAACGTTGATACTCGTTTTGAATGTTATACTCAAAATATCGACAGGAATATGTGTGCCGAATCCCGTATTTTGATAGAGTATCTGAAAATCGTAAAAATAAATCTCTTCCACGACGATTACTATTTACATCATTGATAATTATTATTGATTTAGGTTGCATTCTTTTAATAACATTTTGTATTAGGTTTTTATAAAATTCATTTACAGCAGTCAACTTACCAGTGTTATAAAAATGTGAGATGAGGTATTGTAAAATAAGAAGATTTTTATCAACGGTGTAATGATCTTTAAAAATTTCAAAAACATCAGTGCAAATATACTCCGGATTATATGAGGTTGATTTAAAATAATCTTTAATAAAATTATGCTTGTCATTCCAAAGCGGGTTTATATCTATACCTAAGTAGTTCACGGGAATGCAAAAATTATTTTTTGACAAATAGTTTTCAAAAGCAGCTAAATCTGGAGATGCTCCACATCCCAGAGATAATATATTGAATGTATCTTTATATGGAAGACTATTGATAGAATGTAAAGCATATTCAATTTCAGAAGCATATTTATGGAAATATTTACATACATAAAAATTCAAGACATTATTACATGTATAATCAAGTCTTCCATTGGGGTGTCTAGAAGGAAAATGAATTTGTTCTAGACATTGTTCACAGTCTTGGGGGCAAACAGTAGGATGAGAACATGATGTATTACAATAGCCACAATTTTCATTTAGACATTTTTGTCGATAGTTCATATCACAATAATTCGTTAAGTTTTCTATAAGCATTTTTATCCTCCATTCCCTTAAAAACAAACATATGTTCTATATAATAATAACATGGTTGAACTCTTTAAGCAAGATTTTGAATGAGAAATCATGATTTTCTCCATTGATAACTATTATTTTTCTTGTCATTTCCTTTTTCATCAACGCTACTGCTGGAAGCTGGCCAGTTGATTTTCCATTCAAAATATTCGTCCTCTGAAATCTCTCCGCTTTATAGCTGTTCTTTCCGCAAACACTATTCACGCAGAAATTCATTTACAAGACCATAATCAATCCACATACCCACAGGAGAATGAGCAGGCCATTCGTCACTATCATTATAGCGAACAGACTTATCATCAGAAGCATTGCATTTGCCGGGATTACGGACAAGTTGAAACAGATGAAAGGTGTTGCGGTTGTCCTCGTCAAGCCAGAAAAAAGTCTGCATAATGTCCTCGGCGCAACTAGGGGCTTCGGTAACAAAATTGATATAGTTGACATTCAAAATCTTGGCAATTTCCATGAGAGTGTCTTTTTTGGGAACACGATAGCTGGATTCATATTGCGCTACACGAACATCAGCATTGCGTTCCTGATATCCTAGCTTCAAGCCTAGTTCCCGTTGTGTTAATCCCCGAAATGTGCGGATTCTCTTAATTCGTTCTCCCAGTATCATAATCCTGCGTCCTTTCTGAAAATTATATAGATAGCAATAAACATACAGCGTGGCAAACTGCCATAATTAACGGTCCAACTGTACGCATTTTACTTTTTATAACGATACCGATAATACAGTCAACTATCTGTACTATCAGCATTGCCATTGTAGCAACGAATAAAATAGTAGGTGCATTTCTGCATATAGGAATGACTGCGGCACACGTTAAAGCAAGGCTTCTGGCGAACATATACAGGGCATTTGTCCTACTGGTTTCCGTTTCTGTTATGACCGCTCCTATTGAGAAACAAACGCCCAGAACGGCACTGATTAGTGTTGTGTATGCGTTTATATAGTATATCAATGTCTGTCCTCCCGCCATAGCATAATCCATTCGTCTCCGTTTTCCTTTATAATTTCAAATCCTATTTTTCGATACATTTCAGCCGCATAATTAGCCTTTTGAACGGAAAGCGAAACACGTTTATAACCATGTGTTTTCAACAAAGACAGCATTTCTTTCATCATATTGGTTCCTATCCCCTGCCCTCTGTATGGATCTATGTCAATACTTTGGACAAAAAAAGTTGAAAGATTATGCCACTCTTTTAAGTTCCTCATCCTCTTTTTGCTGAGGCGTCATATAATCTATGGCACTGTGAATCCGTTTACGGATATACCAGGATTCTATATACTCGAAAATTGCCCTGCGGGCTTCCTTAAAGTCTTGATAGATATGAAGATAGACTTCCTCCTTCTTTAATACCGAATGGAAGGATTCGATACAGGCATTGTCATAGGGATTCCCTTTTCTGCTGAAGGAATGAACCAGCCCCCTCTTGGATAAATAATCCTCAAACATCTGACTGGTATACTGGCTTCCCAAATCGCTGTGGAGAATAATCCCTTTCGTATCCTTCACATTCAGGCAGGCATTTTTTACTGCCTGCACTGCCAGCTCCGCTGTCATGGTGGTTCCGTAGGCGTAGCCGATAATTTTACGGCTGCATAAGTCTATCACGGAGGCCAGATAAGTCCAGCCTTCTTTCAGCACATGAATATAGGTAATATCTGTACACCATTTTCTATTGATGGTTTCTGCCTGGAAATCGCGCTTTAGTATATTTTCTTTGTCAGCCGGAACAGTTCCCTGATTGGCGTGATGATTGTATTTTTTCACAACTACGGAGCGCAGCCCCTGTGCCGCCATATGGCGCTGTACCCGCTTCAGACTGCAGACTATACCGTTATCGTTTAGGGAACGGCAGATTTTGACTGCACCGTAGCGTTGTTTTGATTCATCATAAATCTGTTTTACCTGTTTACTGAATGTTTTATATTTCTTCTGGCGATTAGAAGGTACACAAACCAGAGCCTTGTAATAGGTACTCCTTGGAAATTTCAAGGCGCTGCAAAGCTGGGATACGGTGTAGTCATTCAAGTTGTCCTTTATAAAAGTCACAATCTTGGTTATTGTTCTTTTGCGAATATGGCGGTCGCTTTTTTTAATATTTCATTCTCAATCTTAAGGCGCTGTATCTCTTTCTGTAAAGCCCGGTATTCTTTGAGGGTAACGGATTCATCTTCCGATACTTTTATAGGGGAAAGCTGCTTTACCCAGCTGCTGAGTGTACTCCGATTTATGCCATATGCGCGCTCCAGTTGTGGATACGAGGTTCCTCCGGCATTGTACAGATCCACGATCTGCTGCTTAAATTCCGGAGTGTAATGTCTTTGGTTTTTCGCCATGTTGAACATCTCCTTTACTCTTTCAATTGCTATTATAGATCGTTCAACTTTTTGTGTCCACTCTTATATACTAACACCATACAGATACGGAAGTACGCAATCTGCTTGACTGGATATGTGTATCGGAGCAGATAAAATCAAACAATAATGAGATACGAAGTCTGACCGGGGAATATAAGCGGATAGAGCTGGATTGCCGGGAGGGTGTAAGGGCGCAGTTGGAGCGCATGAAATCACTCTGTAAAGAACGTGACAGCTTGTATGAGAAGCAGAATGATTTAAAAGGGCAGAAACAGAAAATCGAGAGAGTATTGGGACGGTAGGAATTTGGAGCATGGCGACGCCGTGTCTCTTATTTCTTGTGGCAAGGCATGTGATGATGTGCTATACTTAGAATAATAAATTGGAAGTTTTTGTGCAGTAAGAAATTAATTAAGCCAGTGATAAGTCTGTAGTTTAAGATAAAGGAGAAGGTTTATGGAGTTTCCCAAACAGTTAAAAGATCAAGTGTATGTATTATTGCAAGAACCCACGCTTGATAAATTTAGAGAGTTTTTGCATGCACAGATGGGTGAGCATAATGCTATTGATTTCAAAAGTCAATGGATTGAAGATGCCGCTTTAGCAAAAGAAATGTTAGCGTTAGCAAATTCACAGGGTGGTTTCATCATATTTGGAGTGGCAGAAAACGAAGATAAAAGTATACGTGTTGATGGCTTGCCGGAAATCAAAGATAAAGCTGTTATTTCAAACGGTATAAAGAAATTTATATCATCAAATTTAAAATATGAGATTTATGACTTTTCGTATACTACATCAGAATACGAAGCATTAAACAATAAAAAATTTCAAATGTTGGTTATAGAGGATACACCAGAATATATCCCTTTTTTATCTAAAAAGGATAGCGGCTCCCTTAAACAAAATATGATTTATGTTCGTCGTGGGACTTCTTGCGAAATTGCGGACGAAGAAGAAATACAAGTAATACTTAACAGACGAATGAACTATTTGCATCCATTAAATGGAGAGCCGCTTAAATTAGAAGAGCATCTAGAACAACTAAAAATTCTTTATGAAAAGATTGAAAAAAATCATATATACTATAAAAATGGTCTTTCGGATGGAATGAGTTCTTTTTTGGCATCTATTGCTAAAGTGATTACGAAAGGGGAGAAAGTGGTTGAACCTAATCCCCTTTATCCTGACGAGAGCTATGAACAATTTATTTCAAGAATGATTGTTGAAAAAAAGAAAAAAATCGAACGAGTACTAGATTTGTATTGAATATATTCATGCTTATGAGTTGATAAGAGTGAAGTGCTAAAACATTGACACAAACCTTTCGGTTATATGGAGATTAATAATTCCTATTCTCAATTTCCGTTTGTTAAGTGAACAAATTCGCTAATTGTCGGGAATATGGTTGCGAAGCAATGTTACGTTTTTAAACCTCTGGAATGCTTATTTTATAAGGGTTTGAAATGGCAAAAATGACATTGGAGATAGTTTGTACTTTATCATTCAAATGAGAGCTTTACTGCGTAACGGGAGCGATTTCATATCTCCTTGTTGAATATAAATACATGGTGCTAGCACCATGTAGATAGGGCGATTAAGGAGAAATATTTGTGATACCCGTATGATACCTGTTTGGTCGGAAACTATGAATAAGGCGTGAAATTTGGATATTATGAATATGAAAATCTTCAAATAATAATCACATATTTAACAATTATGTTATGTATGTAGGGAGTTTGAATAGCAGACAGTGTCGTAGGGAGAGCGTATTTATTCCCGATCGGCTATATTAATTTAGCACCAATAGCATTGAAAAATATGGCCTTTCACTTAACTGTGCGAGGCCATATTTTTGTCGATTTAGTACAGAGGCGTGGCACATCTCTGTATGCACCATCGATAAATGGAAGGTATCGGAGATATATCCGGACAGGCAGTACTGGAAAAATTGTTCTATGAGTCTTTTCTGCCCTAATCACTCCCCGTCCCACAACTCTGTCTATACGCACCAGGTGACATCCCATACCGTCTCTGAAAAATTCGATTAAAAAAGCCATAATTGGAATATCCCAACCGACTGCAGATTTCCGATATGGATAGAGAGGTATGGCTGAGTAGCTTTGCGGCTTCCTGCATCCGGAAGTTTCTTGCATATTCTGATAAGGTATATCCAAAGTGTTTCTTAATAACGCGATTCATGTAATCGCCATTGTAATTAAGCGCCTCCTCCAGCTCCTGGCGGTTGATTATTCCGTGACGCTGTTCCAGTAATAAACTGATTCGATAAACAAGATCTTCTTCTTTGGAAAGTACTGCTCGATGCGATTGTATCTGATAAATGCCTTCATTTTCAAGCAGGTTAATAAAACGGCAGATATAGCCCATCAGGAGGTGGCGTCTTCCGGCTCTGTATTCGGAAAATTCATTGATCAATGCGTTGATAATAGCGTAAAAGGGTTCGGAATGGAAGGAACTGTTTATCCGAAAATCTATATATTCCTTGGCTGTATAAAAAGAAATTTCCTTATTTTTAGCGAAAAGCATGTGAAACAGGGAACTTCTAGTGTACGGGCATCCGTTTTCGTCATAGAGAATATCCTGTTCCAGGGCCTTTTTGATATAGTCTTCCTTAAGCATGAACAGAATCAGTTCAAAATCAGTATCCATGATTTCTTTATGATGGATATTTCTGTTGCACAGGCAGCATTCTCCCATGTGATAGGTTTGAACTTCATTTTCGATGCATATTTTTATTTCTCCAGAGAGAACCACAGTCAGTTCATAGAAATCATGAGTATGTAAAGGCCGCTCACCAAGCTTCTCCAGTTCATGGATAGAAGAATAGAGATAGTTTTTACTGTTTTCCGTAAATTCAAAGGAAACGGTCCGACCGGTTTTGGTATCCAGGGACTCATACATGATCATGTACGGCATGCCGATTTCCAGGTATTCGACAATCTTACTTCCAAAATTGTGATAGGTCAAATAAGACTTTTGTATTCCATACTGCTGTAAATATTTTTCTGATGAAATAACAGGATTATTTGCGATTTGTGCAGAATCAGTCAGTTGTGCTGTATTTTTCTTCATATGCACCCCTTCTTTCTCCCATCTTTCCATTTTATCCTATCAACCTTATCTTATCCAATACTAAAATTCATAAAAGTCTGAATAAGACACAATAAGGCAGAAAACAGTCTAATTACGATATAGCTATTGTACCATATATTTAATAAAATACAAGTACAGGGCAGGAAATTAAGCAAATGTAACAAGGAAATAGGCAGCCTGCTCCATAACATGTTATGGGTAACACAATTTTGCCCGACGGGGGAATAAAGCAGAAAAAGGAGAAGAAAAATGGGAGAGAAGAAGTATTTAAATTTCCTGAATAAGTTTGGATATGGAACGGGAGATTTTGCGGCGAACATGGTTTACGGCATCGTGACCAGTTTTGTAATGATTTATCTGACCAATACAGTTGGACTTGATGCAGGAATTATCGGCACGTTAATTATGCTTTCTAAATTTGCCGACGGAGTTACGGATGTATGTTTCGGTACCTTTATAGACCGCACACACAGTAAAATGGGAAAAGCCCGGCCGTGGATGCTGTTTTCCTATATCGGAAATGCGCTGTTTTTGATTCTGCTGTTTGCAATTCCGCTGGAAATGGGTAAAACAGCTCAGTATGTATATTTCTTTATCGCTTATACGTTACTGAATGCAGTCTTCTACACTGCAAACAATATCGCCTATTCGGCATTGACTTCATTGATCACCAGAAATGGAAACGAGAGAGTGCAGTTAGGAACTTATCGATTTATTTTTTCGACACTTGCAAATTTAATCGTTTCGAATATCACATTAAATGCAGTGGAAGCTTTCGGCGGAGGGGCGGCAGGCTGGAGAACAGTTGCGGTAGTGTACGCGATTATCGGTGTGGTTGTAAACACATTTGCAGTTATGACGGTGAAAGAACTTCCAGAAGAAGAGCACAGCAATACAAAGGCTGTAAAAACGGAGAAGATCTCAATAATTAATTCCCTGAAAATATTATTGGAAAATAAATATTTCGACATGCTTACGATTCTTTACGTTCTGGCATATTTAAGCGTTGCGCTGTCCATGGGAGTTGCGGTTTACTTTTTTATCTATGTAATGGGGGATCCAAATCTATTCGGACAGTCAATGACAATCTTTTCCATTGCAAGTGTCGTTGGTCTGATTATTGTACCAATGATTGTTAAAAAGTTTGCAAGCATCAGAAAAGTAAATTTATACTCGTTTATGATACAGGTTTTATTCAGAATTTTGTTTATCGCGGCTGCGGTATCCAGAAATATTACTCTGATGTTCCTTACATATGGTCTGTGTTCATTGACAAACTGCTCTTTGGCAGGAACCTTTAATGCGTTGGTTGCAGAAGCTGCCGAGTATACCAGGCTAAAGAAAGGGACAAGACTCGATGGATCAATGTATTCCTGTACTTCCTTTGGTATGAAAGTGGGGAGTGGAATCGGTTCCGGGATCAGTGGATGGCTTCTGGCAGCAAGCGGATTTGATGCATCGGCGGCAGTCCAGACGGCGGCATGCAATCAAATGCTGCTGATTATGTATGCGGTTGTTCCGCTGATTGTGACCATCATCAGCGTAGTAATTTACTATTTTCTAAAGGTAGAGGATGCCAATAAGGAGCTGCGGCAGGCAGCAGAAAATGAATAGAAGAGGTGACGGAATATGAAATGCACAAAGGAACATCGATTATCATTTACAGAAAAAGCAAAAAAAATTGTGGACTCATTAACGCTGGAGGAAAAAGTATCGCTTATGAGCGGTTCCTGCACTTTGCAGGATATGATTACCGAAATGCAGGAAAACCCGGATGCACATTACAATCACAAACCATACAGAGCGGGAGGCATTGAGGAAAAAGGGATTCCGCCTATGCTGTTCTGTGATGGTCCTCGCGGTGTCGTATGCGGAATGCGGAAAGCAACCTGCTTCCCGGTATCCATGCTGCGCGGCGCCAGTTTTGATATCGAACTGGAGGAACAGATCGGGGAAGCAATAGGTCGTGAGGTCAGGGCTTTTGGAGGCAATCTTTTTGCTGGTGTCTGCATCAATCTCCCCTACAATCCTGGATGGGGAAGAAGCCAGGAAACGTATGGGGAAGAGTCTTTTCATCTGGGGGAAATGGGAAAGGCTCTGATTATGGGCGTTCAGGAAGAAAACGTACTGGCCTGTGTTAAGCATTATGCATTTAATCAGATGGAGGTGTCCAGATTCAAGGTTAGTGTCGACTGTGATAAAAGAACGGAACGAGAGGTATTTTTGCCTCATTTTAAAAAATGTGTTGATGCAGGTGCCGCCTCTGTAATGAGTTCCTATAATTTGTACCAGGGAGTCAAATGTGGTCATCACAACTATCTCTTAAATGAAGTCCTTAAAAAAGAGTGGGATTTTGATGGTTTTATTATGAGTGATTTTGGATTTGGTGTTACCGACACGGTAGAGGCTGTGAACGGCGGTCAGAATATGGAAATGTGCGGTACCGTATTTTTTGGTAACAAACTGGTCGAGGCCGTACGTGAAGGCAAAGTGCCGGAAAAAAACATTGATGATTCTGCGCTGAGAATTGTCAGAACCCTGTTGGCCTTTGAAGATGCTTATGACAAGGAATACGACTGCTCTACACTGGCATGCAAAAAGCATATTGATCTGGCGCTTAAGTCGGCTCGGGAAGGAATCACACTGATTCAAAATGAGAACAATGTTCTTCCCTTTGATCTGAAGAAAAACAGGAAGATCCTTGTATTGGGAAAACTGGCCAACATGGAAAACATCGGCGATCACGGATCCAGTGAAGTTCATCCGCCGTATATCGTGACGCCATTAGAGGGTATTATTCGTGAAGCTCAGGAAACGGAAGTGATTTATTACGAAGGCCAGAATCATGACCGTGCGAAAGAGCTGGCCAGAGAGGCAGACGCAGTGATTTTCGTAGTCGGCTATAATTACAACGATGAGGGAGAATACTGTGCGGAAGATGATCTGGATCAATATCTGCAGGGGGTTGGAGGGGACCGTGAAGTGTCTCTGGATCTTCATAAAGAAGAAATTGATCTGATCAATACGGTGGGATCAGTTAACCCCAATTCAGTAGCCGTATTAATGGGCGGAAACATGATTATGATGGAATCCTGGAAGAAATCGGTGAGTGCGGTAATGATGGCATTTTATCCGGGGATGGAAGGTGGTACTGCAATCGCGGAGATTATTTTCGGTAAGATCAATCCAAGTGGGAAGCTGCCTTATGTAGTTCCAGTGAAAGAGTCGGACTTACCCCAGGTTAACTGGCGGACCTCCGAACAGCATTACGACTATTACCATGGATATGCGAAACTGGAGAAAGAGGGAATTGAGCCGTCTATTCCCTATGGATTTGGTTTGTCCTATACAACATTTCAGTTCAGCAATGCCTCCTTTTATGTTAAGGATGGTATCGTAAGCGCGGAGTGTGATGTCAGGAATACCGGAGACCGGGACGGGACGGAAGTAGTACAGATGTATGCAGGCTTTAAGCACTCTTCAGTAGACCGGCCGGTTAAGGTTCTGAGAGGATTTAAGAGGGTGGACTTAAAGGCGGGAGAGAGTAAGCGGGTTGAAATTAATTGTCCGGCGGAGGAGTTGAAATGGTTTAATCCCGATACTAATCAGTTTGAGCTGGAGCATATGAAATATGAAGTATATATTGGCAGCAGTTCTTCTGACCGAGATTTGATAGAAGGGGGTGTGGAATTATAAAACACCATAAGGTCTTGAGATCTCCCTTCATTTGTGCATGTAATCAAATACGAAAAGCTATGATAAGAAATAGTAGGTATTCCAGACTTTACAGAGAGAAAGCGGTTGGTGCGAGCATTCATTGAAGGAGTAGCGAACCGGTCTTTGAACTGTGGGATGAACGGAACGTAGATATCCCAGTAGGTTTCACCGGGGTCTCCCGTCACAGAGAAAGAGTAGCAGGCAGTCTGCCCCGTACTCGCGAGCGCGGATTTATTCCGAATTTAGGTGGTACCACGGACTTTTGTACAGTTCGCCCTAAGCTGATGAGCGTCAGCTTGGGGCATTTTTTAGTTTGTGGAAAATGAAAAAGGGAGGAAATCATATGAAACTGAAAAACTTGTAGGGGATCGGTGTGGGCCGGCTTGCTGCCGCTGTATGAGGAATTGCAGAGCAGGGGCGTGGAGGTGATCTATGACGACCGCCAGGTAAGCGCCGGCATCATGTTTTCCGATGCGGATCTGCTGGGAGTTCCGCTGCGAGTCATTGTCAGCCCGAGGAATCTGAAACAGAATATTCTGGAGGTGGTTTCCAGGGATAAGCGCTTTTCAGAGAAAATAGCGATGGAGCATGCGGTGGAAACGTTACTGCAGCTCGTAAATGATCGCTAAAAGGCCTGGTGACTAATCAATACGCTGATACAGATAGTAAAAAGGGCCTGCGTGTGTTAAAATGAGCGAAACGGCTTTATATGGAAGCTTAGGGGAGGAAAATAAGATGAAAACACCTTTATTAGAGACGGAAAGGCTGCTTTTGCGGCCATTTTGCGAAGCAGATGCACAGCGGGTCTTCGATTGCTGGGAAAGCGACCCGGATGTGGCGCGGTATATGTTTTGGAGCAGTCATAATGACGTTGAGAAGACCAGGCAGTGGACTGCCTTCGAAGTCTCTCAGATACCATCGGATCAGTGGTACCGCTGGGCCGTGGTGCTTAAAGCGACTGGGGACCTGATTGGAACCGGACTTGTATATTACGAAGAGGAATACCATTTATTTGAAATAGGTTATAATTTCGGAAAAGAATACTGGGGATATGGATTTGCGACAGAAACGATGGAAGCAATTGTGGATTTTGCAAAGAATGTCCTGAAGGTAAAGGAGCTGGTGGGCAGGTACGCAAAGGAGAATCCGGCGTCGGGCCGTGTGATGGATAAGCTGGGATTCCGGTATTTCAGAGAGATTCCTTATGAGGCGAACGAAGGAAAACACCGATACGATGGGGTAGAGTGCAGGCTGAAGTTCTAAAAGGATATAAAATCATGAAAAAATATTTGTCTGCTGCAACATTTTATCAGGCTCATCTGTATAGAAGACAGAACGGCTAAGAAAGCTGTTAAAATTCCAAAAACAGCCTGCAAATAAAAAGTCAATAGTATAATGAAAAGTTTTAAGAGTTATTGTTGATGAAATTTCAAGTACAACAAATAGACCACCGTTATC
>OGZT01001398.1_pt1 | contig 16737 bp, 14 predicted proteins | sample 1576891 | NCBI WGS metagenome assembly OGZT01 (sample SAMEA3541521, study PRJEB24748) | human gut metagenome | biome: human gut; feature: human-associated habitat; material: faeces | place: China | collected 2012 | reverse complement strand
GTGATGCTGGCTACAATTGGCCGTATATTTTTGTTGCATTTATCCCATTTGTAGGTTGGATTATCCTAATTGTTTTGCTATGTAAGCCAACTAAAGTGGAATACCCATTCAACAACTTCAATAATCCACAGCAATAATGACAATCAACCAACTCTTTAAGTTGGTTTTTCTGATGTCAAAAAAGCTTTATGTTAATGTTGCACATTTTAATATTTCTGATATAATCTTATCTGAGACTAATCGATACTAAAAATATATTTAAGAAATGTGAATACTCTATGAAACTACTTCGTCATTTAAAAGAAAAACGTTACCTTATTTTGGCATTTACTCTACCGGCTATTCTTTTGGCTTTGGCAATTGTCTTTTTGCAGCCTGCACACAATCATGCTAAGGTCCAAGTCAAGGTAGCTACTAAGCAGCCATCGTCTAGTAAACCCAAGGCTTCATCTAAGTCATCGAGCTCAAGTTCTTCGTCATCTTCTTCAACCTCAAGTGAGTCTTCAAGTGAATCGTCATCAGCCAGCTCAACGGTAGAAGTAGCTAGTCAGACAGAGGCCAGCTCTACTACTGCGGTAGCATCAACGCCTACACCATCACCATCTTCAGCACAAGAGACTTATCAAGCGCCCCAGTATAACTATGTGCCACCAACAACTTATACAGAGTCACATAGTGATGCTTCAAGCTATACAGCACCTGCCTACAGCGCAGATGTTAGCTCTGGGACAACAGAATAAGGGTTAGAGAAAAGGAATTTAGGATTAGAAATGAAAAATAAAGTTTTAGCATTAGTAACAGGATTATCTAGTTTAGTCCTATTAGCCGCTTGTTCAAACCAGCAAAATGGCTTGACTTCGACGACTTCATCTTCATCAGTAGAACAGTCACAATCAAGTAGTAGTGAAAGCTCTAGCATAAGTACAGGTTCAAGCTCTAGTCAAGAGAAAAAGGTAGATACCTCTGCCTATGATAGCATCATTAGTAAGTACCAAACGGCTGTGGCCAACAACCAAACCGATGCCTCACTTAATTCTCTCATTGTGACCTATGCTAATTCTCAAACAAGTCCTGCCTCAACGGTCTATACTTATCGTGATTTGGATGGTAATGGTGTTGATGAGTTGATTCTTGCTTTTAAGCCAGGTAAACTCTTTAAAGAACATGTGATTACGGATATTTACACTATCTCTAAGGATAGTGGTCAGGTTGTTCGTCTGACAGAAGGTCCGCAATTGGGCATGTTGGGTGAGCGTATGACCTTGACTTACCTTACGGATAAGACCTTTAGCTACTATGGTAGTGCCGGTGCCACAGCAGGCGGTGGTTCAGGTTACCACTTTAATAATGACGGCCAGTCTCTTGTCAAAGACGACAGCGATACAGGTGCTGAAAAAGCGGACCTTTCTAGTTGGGATTGGAAGGACCTGAGCAGCGCCTCTACTAGTAGCTCTAGCACAGCGTCACAAACGCAAACAAGTTCATCAGCTCTTAAGCCTGATGAGCTCAAAAATGGCAATTACAAATCAGCTGTAGGAACATGGAAATCTTCAAATGGAAAGACCATCACCATTACTTCGGATGGTCAGTTGGATTTCTGGGGCTATACTTATCCTATCGACAAAGTCTCACCCAATCAGTATGTGTCTGGTATATATACCTTAACTTATGTTGATTCTAGTCCAGTAGGGAATACTCCAATTCAGCTTTGTCCTAAGGGCGTTAGCGATGCAAGTAATGCGGGAGATAACAGTAAGGACCGTATCTTAGCGACGAATGGAGTGCCATCTGAGGAAAGCTATTTTTACAGAGTGGATTAATCTTATCAGATGATATATCAACTAAAGAGTTAGACCACAGGTCTGGCTTTTTTACTATCCTGTCAACTTACAGAACGAGACAATTTCTCCATTCTTGTGCTATAATAAAAGTTATGACTAATGAATTTCACCATGTAACCGTTCTTTTACACGAAACTGTTGATATGCTTGATATCAAGCCCGATGGCATCTATGTAGATGCGACCTTGGGTGGCGCAGGACATTCGTCTTATCTTTTGTCGCAATTATCTGAAAAGGGTCATTTGTACTGCTTTGATCAGGACCAAAAGGCTATTGATAATGCTCAAGTGCGTCTCAAGGACTATATTGATCAGGGCATGGTGACTTTCATCAAGGATAATTTCCGTAATCTCAAGTCCAACCTTGAAGCCTTGGGGGTGTCTGAAATTGATGGCATTCTCTATGACTTGGGTGTCTCTAGCCCACAGTTGGATGAGCGTGAGCGTGGTTTCTCCTATAAACAGGATGCCAAGCTAGATATGCGTATGAATGAGGAGGCGAGTCTGACCGCTTATGATGTGGTCAATACCTATCCTTACAACGATTTGGTGCGCATTTTCTTCAAGTATGGTGAGGACAAGTTCTCTAAACAGATTGCACGTAAGATTGAACAGGCTCGTCAGGTTAAACCAATTGAGACCACGACGGAACTGGCGGAAATCATTAAATCAGCTAAGCCTGCTAAGGAATTGAAGAAGAAGGGCCATCCAGCCAAGCAAATTTTCCAAGCTATTCGTATCGAAGTGAACGATGAGCTTGGTGCTGCGGATGAGTCTATTCAAGAGGCCTTGGATTTACTTGCTGTGGATGGTCGTATTTCGGTCATTACCTTCCATTCCTTGGAGGATCGATTGACTAAACAGCTTTTCAAGGAAGCCAGTACGGTAGATGTGCCTAAAGGTCTACCTTTTATTCCTGAAGACCTCCAACCTAAGGTAGCCTTAGTTAATCGTAAGCCAATCCTACCTAGTCAGGAAGAATTAGAAGCTAATAACCGCTCGCATTCTGCTAAATTGCGTGTGGCTAAAAAAATCAGGAAATAATTATGGAAAATAAGGAACATCAGATTGTTAATAGAGCCATTAGAAACCATATTCGTTTTATGACGCGTATGGAAAAGGCTTTCTATTCGGCAATTGTTTTGACAGCTATTGTGATGAGTATCGCTGTTGTATTTTTACAAGGGCGTAATCAGGCTATCAAGCAACAAATCACAGACCTTAATAGCAAGATTAGTGATGAAAAAACAGAGCTTAATAATGCAAAGCAGGCGGTTAATGAGTTGACTAACTCTGACCGTATTAAAGAGATTGCTAATAAGGCAGGCCTGTCTATTAATAACGATAGTATTAAGAGTGTGAGGTAACCAATGAACAGATTAAGAAAACTTAAACATTTATTTCTAAACTATGTCGTTAGGGATAGGCGAAAGCCAGCCCAGAATCGACAGCACGTTGGTCAGAACCTTATGGTTCTCAGCATCTTTATCTTTTTCGTCTTTATTATCAACTTTGTGGTGATTATCGGGACAGACAGTAAGTTTGGTGTCGATTTGTCGACCCAGGCTGCTAAATCTTATAACACTAAGACCACAGTGGCTGCCAAGCGTGGGACGATTTACGACCGAAATGGAAATGTTTTGGCTGAGGATTCAACCAGTTATGCCATTTACGCTATCGTGTCGACCAGCTATGTGTCAGCGACTCAAGAAAAACTCTATGTCCAAGATAGTCAGTTTGACAAGGTTGCTGATATTTTAAAGGATAAGCTAGGAATTGAAAAGAGTGATTCCTTGGCCCAATTGCGTACTAAGGGTGCCTACCAGGTTTCCTTTGGGCTAAAGGGGAAGGGAATTACCTACTCTGTTAAAGAAGAACTAGAAAAAGCCTTTAAAGATGCGGGAATTAAGGGGATGGCCTTTGAAGCAACAACGTCACGAATGTACCCTAATGGAACCTTCGCGTCAGAGTTTCTTGGTCGTGCCGAAGCTGTTGAAAATAAAAAAGACGGCTCATATTCTTTAATTGGTCAAACTGGTTTGGAGCGTTCGCTCAATAGCCTCTTGACTGGGACAGATGGTGAGGCCATCTATGAGAAGGATAAAAACGGTAATACGCTTCTAGGTACGGAAACCATTACCAAGGAAGCTATCGATGGTAAGAACATCTATACAACCTTGTCAGCGCCTCTTCAAACCTTCCTAGAAACGCAGATGGATACCTTTATGGAGCAGACGCAAGGGGTAAATGCTTCAGCGACAGTTGTTAATGCTAAGACAGGTGAGATTCTTGCAACGACACAACGTCCGACCTATAATTCTGATACTCTTGAGGGACAGGCTAAGAAAAACTATGACTGGGTTAACCGTCTTTACGAAGCCCAGTATGAGCCTGGTTCAACCATGAAGGTTATGCTCTTGTCAGCTGCTATTAACAATGGAAGCTTCAATCCGAATGCGACCTTCAGTAATGCTAATGGTATTAAGGTTGACGACGTTGAAATTAATGACTGGTCAATCAATGAAGGTATCTCAACAGGTCGTACCATGTCATTTGCCCAAGGGTTCTCTTATTCAAGTAACGTTGGTATGACCATGCTGGAACAAGAGATGGGAGACAAAGTTTGGTCTAACTACTTATCTCTTTACAAATTTGGTCTTCCAACCCGTTTTGGGATGGTCGGTGAGTCTTCAGGGGTTGTCTCTCGAAACTCTGTTAATATAGCTCAATCATCCTTCGGACAAGGGATTTCAGTGACTCAGGTCCAAATGCTTCGAGCCTTTACCGCTATTTCAAACAATGGTATAATGCTAGAACCTCAATTTATCAAACAAGTTGCCGATACTAACCAAGGCACAGTTCGTACAGCGAAGAAGGAAGTTATCGGTAAGCCAGTTTCTAAGCAGGCTGCCTCTGAAACGCGTAACTATATGATTTCCGTTGGTACAGATCCAGAGTTCGGTACCCTTTATAATAAATCTGAAGGGGCACCTATTATCAAGGTTGGTAACTATGACGTAGCGGTTAAGTCTGGTACGGCTCAAGTTGCCGATGAAAAGACTGGGACTTACAAAGTTGGTTCCAATGAAACCCTCAATTCAGTTGTAGCCATGGTACCTACAGATAATCCAGAATACATCATGTATGTGACTGTACATGAGCCTAAGACTTGGGATAATAATTTTTATGCAACTGTGGTTAACCCGGTTTTGGAAGAAGCCATGTCTATGGGAGACACCCTAGATACTTCTGTGTCTGAAGGTAGTGAAAAGACCGAGGAAACGAGCTATCAAACCGGCGATATTATCGGTAAGAGTCCGGGCGAGATAGCTAACACCCTTCGTCAAAACTTGATTCATCCGATTGTTCTGGGTGTTGGTGATAAGATTGAGAAGGTTTCTGTAGATGCCAAAGCCAATATCAAGGCTAATGAACAGATTCTTATCATGACCAATGATTTCACAGAACTTCCAGACATGTATGGTTGGACCAAGAAGAACGTTGAAACCTTTGCCAAATGGAAAGGCATTAAAGTTACTTATAAGGGTGGCAAGTCAGGGACTGTTACCAAACAAAGTGTTGCGGCAGGAAAAGCCCTGTCTAAAACCAAGAAGATTACCATTACTTTAGGAGACTAAGATGACTATGAGTCTGATAGCAGGTGTGGCCGCCTTTGTGTTGACGGTGCTCGCCATGCCTCACTTTATTACTTACTACAAAATCAAGAAAATCGGTGGCCAACAAATGCATGAAGATGTGAAGCAGCATTTGGCTAAGGCTGGAACACCAACTATGGGAGGGACAGTCTTCCTAGTGGTTGCCATCTTGGTTAGCTTGATTTTTAACTTCCACGTCTTTAGCGAGGGCCACCAAGCCTATGGTGCTACAGTAGGGATTCTCTTTGTCATTTTGATTTATGGAATTATCGGCTTCCTTGATGATTTCCTTAAGATTTTCCGTCAAATCAATGAGGGACTTAAACCTTGGCAAAAGATGGCCTTGCAGATTATTGCGGGTTTGCTTTTCTACTTTATCCACGTACTCCCTAGTGGGACAGATAGCCTAGCTATTGGTGGATTAACCATTCATCTCGGTGTCTTTTATGTTCTCTTTGTCCTATTCTGGATTGTTGGTTTCTCAAATGCTGTGAACTTGACAGACGGTATTGATGGTTTAGCTTCTATCTCTGTGGTTATCAGCTTGATTGCCTATGGGATTATCGCTTTTGTCAAGGGTGAGTTCGCTATCTTGACCATCATTATCACTATGATTGGGGCTCTTCTTGGCTTCTTCGTCTTTAACCACAAGCCAGCCAAGGTCTTTATGGGAGATGTTGGTTCCTTGTCACTTGGAGCTATGCTTGCGGTTATCTCTATTGCCCTACGTGTAGAGTGGACTCTACTCTTGATTGGTGTGGTTTATGTCTTTGAGACAGCTTCTGTCATGCTACAGGTCAGCTATTTCAAATACACTAAGCGTAAGTATGGTGAAGGTCGTCGTATTTTCCGTATGACACCATTCCACCATCACCTCGAGTTGGGTGGTCTTTCAGGTAAGGGTGACAAATGGTCAGAGTGGAAGGTTGATGTTTTCCTTTGGACAGTTGGAGCACTTGCAAGTGCCATTACCCTTTGGATGGTTCTTGGAAACGTTATGAAATAAATGAAAAGAGCAGAAATGCTCTTTTTTTGTTATAATGATAGGGATAGACTAGATAGAAAAGAAGAAGTAAACATGTCATTTAAAGATTTTAATTTTAAAACATTTATTCAGGAGGCTCTTGACGAGATTAAGTTTAAGGAGCCAACACCTGTTCAACAGAAATTGATTCCTGTAGTCCGTTCAGGTCGTGATTTGGTTGGTGAATCAAAGACGGGTTCAGGGAAGACACATACCTTCCTCTTGCCAATTTTTGAGAAACTAAATCCAAAGAGTGGTGATGTTCAGGTTGTTATTACAGCACCATCACGTGAATTGGCGACACAAATTTACCAAGCGACAAAACAAATTGCCAAACACTCTGAGACTGAAATTCGTGTGGTCAACTATGTGGGTGGTACAGACAAGCAACGTCAGATTGAGAAACTCAAGGTAGCCCAACCTCATATTGTTATCGGTACACCAGGGCGTATCTATGACTTAGTTAAGTCTGGTGACTTGGCTATCCACAAGGCCCATACCTTTGTTGTTGACGAAGCTGATATGACCATGGACATGGGATTCTTGGATACTGTGGACAAGATTGCGGCAAGTCTGCCTAAGGAAGTTCAAATTTTGGTCTTCTCAGCAACCATTCCTCAAAAATTGCAACCATTCTTGAAGAAGTATTTGACCAATCCAGTCATGGAACAAATCAAAACTTCAACAGTTATTGCAGATACCATTGATAACTGGTTGGTATCTACTAAGGGGCGCAACAAGAATGAACAGATTCTTGAGATGCTTAAGGGGATGCAACCATACCTGGCAATGATTTTCGTTAATACCAAGGAACGTGCTGACGATTTGCACAGCTACCTAGTGTCAAATGGTCTTAAGGTTGCCAAAATTCATGGAGGTATTCCACCACGTGAACGTAAGCGTATCATGAATCAAGTCAAGAAGCTTGATTTTGAGTACATTGTAGCGACTGACCTTGCAGCGCGTGGGATTGATATTGAAGGGGTTAGCCATGTTATCAATGATGCCATCCCTCAGGATTTGTCTTTCTTTGTTCACCGTGTAGGACGTACAGGACGTAATGGTTTGTCAGGAACAGCCATTACCCTTTATCAACCAAGTGACGACTCAGATATTCGTGAGCTTGAAAAGATGGGGATTACCTTTGAACCTAAAGTCTATAAGGACGGCGAGTTTCAAGATACCTATGACCGTGACCGTCGTGCCAACCGTGAAAAAGCCTATCAAAAACTTGATACGGAAATGATCGGTTTGGTTAAGAAGAAAAAGAAAAAAATCAAGCCTGGCTACAAGAAGAAAATTCAGTGGAAGGTTGACGAGAAACGCAAACGTGAGCGTCGTGCAGCTAATCGTGCGAAGGGGCGTGCTGAGCGTAAAGCTAAGAAGCAAAGTTTCTAAGCCTAGGCTTTTAGCCGTAAGAAAATTTAGATATGTAAAAACTTGGCAGAATGATTGTCAAGTTTTTTTATAGCAAAAGTGCTACAATAGGAGTCATGAAAGACAAGATTCGAATTCTTCATATCAATGATTTACACTCTCATTTTGAACAGTATCCACAACTCAAGCGAGCTGTGGATGATTTGAGTCAGACAGATAGAGAGTTGATCAAGGTAGATCTTGGGGACAATGTGGATAAGTCCCATCCTCTATCTGATGCGACCGCTGGGCGTTTTAATGTAGCCCTGATGAATGAGTTGGGGATAGACTATGCGACTATTGGAAATAATGAGGGGATTGGTCTGGCCAAGGAGGAGCTAGACTGTCTTTATGAGCAGGCTAAGTTTCAGCCTATCATAGGAAATCTCAAGGATGAGGGGAGACAACCTGAATGGGCTAAGCCCTATCTTATCCACAAAACTAAAGCAGGTACAAAAATTGCTTTTTTGGCCTATACCTTTCCATATTACATCACCTATGCTCCCAACGGTTGGCAGGTGTTAGAGCCTATGGCTCGGTTGGAAGAGGATTTGGCTCGCCCTGAGGTAAGGGATGCAGATATAGTCGTCGTTCTTAGCCACCTAGGTGTACGTTATGATGAGCAGATTGCAGAGACTTATCCGCAGGTAAACCTTGTCATTGGGAGCCACACGCATCACCTTTTTGAAGAGGGCAAATTAGTCAATGAAACCTATTTAGCAGCTGCTGACAGATATGGTTATTATCTTGGCTGTATTGACCTTACTGTGGAAAATGGGCAATTGATAGAATGTCAGATTGAGGCTATTCCCACCAAGTCCTACATCTTGGATTTAGACAAGGAGGACGAAGCCTTTATCAAGGCTATGCGTGAGGAAGGCCATCGTCGTTTAGCTCAGAAAAAAGTAGCTAATCTAGGTCGAGAACTAGATTTTGATGAGACCTGTCAATTGGTTTTACAGGCTGTTTGTCAGGAGACTCATAGCCAATTAACGCTTTTAAATACTGGACTTATCATGAAAACACTAGGTCCTCAAGTGACCATGGCAGACCTGCAAGAAGCACTTCCTCACCAGATGCGGATGGCTCGTCTAGTCGTGACAGGCCAAGAGCTCAAAGAAATCTGTCAGGAAGTTTTTACTAAGGCTGAACTCCTTAAAAATCAAGCTATTAAAGGTATGGGATTTAGAGGGAAGACATTTGGTGAAGTAATCACGGGGAATTTTGCTTACAAAAACGGTAATTTGTTGTATAATAGAAGGGTTGTAGATTCCAATGAGAAGTTTAGTTTGGTCCTTGTGGACCAGTACTACTTTGCTTCTTACTTCCCTACAATTAAGGAAAAGGAAGTTACTCTTCTTTTTCCAGATTTGTTAAGGGAACTTGTGGCCAAGTATTTAGGAAAAAATGGTGCCAATTGGGATAAGATATAGAGACATTATTACAGCATCAGGATAGAAAATAAGAGAGAGCAGAAAGGATGGCACATGCGTAAAGAAATCTTGCCAGAAATGTTTAATTATAATAAATATCCAGGGCCAGACTTTGTGTATGTGGCTGATCTTCTGAAATCAGATGCCTGTCAGTTTACAGTTCTTGAAAATCACAAGGATGCTTTAGACGCTACCCGCTTTGGGCAACGTTTTTCTGAAATCATGCTCAAGTATGATTATATCGTTGGGGACTGGTCTAATGACCAGCTTCGCCTTAAGGGATTTTACGAGGACGAGCGCCCTAATACGCGTAAGACAGACCGCATTAGCCGATTGTCGGAGTATTTGCGTGAATACTGTGCCTTTGGCTGTGCCTACTTTATTTTGAAAAATGAAGAGCCGCAATTAATCGTCTTTGAAGAGGAGACGGAGCCTCGTCGCAAGCGCCGTCGTTCTAATAATCGTCGTAATTCTTCTCAGGAATCTAGAGATAGAGAGCACAATGCTTCTCAAAAAAATAAGGGACAAAAAGCTTCTGCTAAGCAAAAGCCAGACAAGTCCAAACGAAGAGATAGGGATCAAGAGGGCCCAAACTTTGAGAAAATCAAGCGTCGTCCCAAGTTTAAATCTAGATCCGAGGACGGTGGCCGTGAGCGTAAGTCTAACTTCAAGAAGAGTCAGAAGCAAGCTCCAAAATCTAAAGGTCAAAACACCCCATCGAAGAAACAAAGCCAGACCAAGTCAGATGGTCAGCATTTTACAATCAGAAAAAAAGGAAATTAAACTATGTCAGAAGTAACAACACAAGCAAAACCAGAACGCCGTAAACGTCAGAAGTTAGAGGATATGGAAGGCTACAAACCTTCTATTTATGGTCTTACTCGTGATGAGTTGATTGATTGGGCTATGGAACACGGTGAAAAGAAATTCCGTGCTACTCAAATTTGGGATTGGCTCTACAAGAAGCGTGTGCAATCTTTCGAAGAAATGACCAACATTTCTAAGGATTTCATTGCTAAATTGAATGAGAATTTCTGTGTGAACCCATTGAAACAACGTATCGTTCAAGAATCTAAAGATGGTACCGTTAAATATCTTTTTGAATTGCCAGATGGTATGTTGATTGAGACGGTTTTGATGCGTCAACACTATGGTTTGTCTGTCTGTGTGACAACCCAGGTTGGATGTAACATCGGTTGTACTTTCTGTGCCAGTGGTTTGATTAAGAAACAACGTGACTTGACTGCTGGTGAGATTGTGGCGCAAATCATGTTGGTACAAAAATACTTTGACGATCGTGGTGACGGTGAACGTGTCAGCCACGTGGTTGTTATGGGTATCGGTGAGCCATTTGATAACTATGACAATGTGCTTCGCTTCTTGCGTACCATTAACAATGATAATGGTCTTGCCATTGGAGCGCGTCACATTACCGTATCAACATCTGGTTTGGCACCAAAAATCAAGGAATTTGCTAACGAAGGTGTTCAAGTTAACCTTGCCGTATCACTTCACGCGCCTAACAATGACCTTCGTTCAAGCATCATGCGTATCAACCGCTCGTTCCCACTTGAAAAACTCTTTGAAGCTATCGAGTATTACATCCAAACAACCAACCGTCGTGTAACTTTTGAGTATATCATGCTTAATGAGGTCAATGACCATCCTGAAAATGCACAAGAGTTGGCTGATTTGACTAAGAAAATCCGTAAGTTGTCATACATCAACTTGATTCCATATAACCCAGTATCAGAGCACGATCAATATAGCCGTTCAACTAAAGAACGTGTGGCGGCCTTCTACGATGTGCTTAAGAAAAATGGGGTTAACTGTGTGGTTCGTCAAGAGCACGGTACAGATATCGATGCTGCTTGTGGACAATTGCGTTCAAACACTATGAAACGCGACCGTCAAAAAGCAGTGGCAGAAGCTTCTGGTAAATCAGAAGGTAAGTAAGATGTTTCGGCTTAAGACTTGGGTAGATAAGGATGGAGAACTAACACCAAAAGGAAGAAAGCTAAGCCTAGTTTTGGTCTGTGCTTATCTCCTTTGTTTAGTGCTCCTATGTTGGACACCCCAGTACGGGCTAGTTGAAGGTGTTGAAACCCCTGGTATTCAACATTTTGGTCGTGTCGTGGTCCTATTAACCCCATTCAATAGTTTGACTAACTTTTATCAGCTAGATAGTCTTAAAGAGATTGTCTTTGTGCTTGGGCAAAATGTGACCAACATTTTCTTGCTGAGTCCGCTGATTTTAGGGCTTTTAGCCTTGTACCCCAGATTCAGGTCTTGGAAAAAGGTCCTTTTAGCGACCTTTGTCATGTCTTTGACGATTGAGGTTGGACAAGTCATTCTAGATCTTCTCATTGATGCTAATCGTGTCTTTGAGTTAGATGATTTATGGACCAATACTTTAGGAGGTTTGCTGGCATTAGCTGCCTACCGCCTCCTTGTGAAACTGATTCAAACGCATTTTAAAGAGTAAAAAACCTGGGAGCCTATGTGTCCCAGGTTTCACTTATTTTCTATCATAAAAATACAACACATTCAAAAGAGGGAAAAATGAATAAACACTTTTGGAGAAACAATGAAACACTTAATGATGACAGTAGTCACCGTATTGACACTAGGAGCAACAATGCCAATGGTTAAAGCAGATGTTTATCAAAGCGGACGTGATGCCGATATTATGCGAGAAAGAGGGCAGGTTTGGAACTATTCTGAGGTTAAGAGAGAGCCTCAATTAGCTAACTACAACACCGATGGTCGCTATCTCAGTGAGGCAACTAACTTTGAATTGTACAATTTTGTCAGAGAGTATAAGACATCTGATGAAATCAGACGCATTTGGAACCCTAAGAAAGATGAATCCGTTATCCATGATAAGGATAGCTACTCTATGGATGATGGAAATAAGGTATATAATTTTGATTCCTTTGCTTATCAATTGCCAGAGTCTACTGATTTTGGAAAGTTATCTTATATTGGTCACTTTCAGTTAGAAGATGGCACAATCTATCGCTATTGGAAGTAACCTTATCATACGAGACTTATACGAGGTCTATTATTAACCATTTGTAAGGATAGGAGGAGTAACTTGTCTTTTAAAGAATCAATCATTGCAAAACTTTGGTGGTTTTTCAAGTTAGAAAAACGCCGGTATATTGTCGGGATTTTGGCACTGAGTCTGGTTTCGGTTCTCAATCTGATTCCTCCTATGGTTATGGGGCGGGTCATTGATGCTATCACATCGGGAAAATTGACCAATCAGATCTTGCTTCTGAATCTCGTTTATTTGCTTTTGGCAGCTCTGGGGATGTACTATTTACGCTATGTTTGGCGCATGTATATCTTGGCGACTTCTTACCGCTTAGGCCAGATTATGCGTTCACGCCTTTTTGAGCATTTTACCAAGATGTCGCCTTCTTTTTATCAAAAGTACCGAACTGGGGACCTCATGGCCCATGCAACCAATGATATCAACTCTTTAACCCGCTTGGCTGGCGGGGGTGTCATGTCAGCCGTGGATGCGTCTATCACAGCTTTGGTAACTCTAATCACCATGTTTTTCAGCATTTCCTGGCAGATGACACTGGTGGCTGTCTTACCCCTACCCTTCATGGCTTTTGCGACCAGTCGTTTGGGCCGTAAGACCCATAAAGCTTTTGGAGAATCCCAGGCAGCCTTTTCAGAACTTAATAATAAGGTTCAAGAGTCGGTATCAGGAATCAAGGTAACCAAGTCTTTTGGCTACCAGGAGGCTGAGCTTCAGTCCTTCCAAGAGACCAATAAGATGACTTTTAAAAAGAATATGCATACCATGAAGTATGACAGCCTTTTTGATCCTTTGGTCTTACTCTTTGTTGGCTCATCCTATGTTTTGACCCTTCTTGTCGGTGCCTTTATGATTCAGGCTGGTCAGATAACGGTCGGAAATTTGGTAACCTTCATTACCTATTTGGACATGCTGGTTTGGCCTCTGATGGCCATTGGCTTCCTCTTTAATATCACACAGAGGGGAAATGTGTCCTACCAACGTATTGAAAATCTTCTGGAACAGGAATCAGATGTTCAAGATCCTACGCATCCTCTCTCAAGTATCGAAAATGGTCGCTTAGAGTATGCGATTGACCGCTTTGCTTTTGCGGATGAGGATACTTTGCGAGATATTCATTTCACCTTGGACAAGGGCCAAACCCTTGGTTTGGTTGGACAGACTGGTTCAGGAAAGACGGCCCTTGTCAAGTTACTCTTGCGGGAGCACGATGTCAATCAAGGAGCTATCTATTTGAATGGCCATGACATCCGAGACTATCGCCTATCAGACTTGCGTAGCTTGATGGGGTATGTTCCTCAAGACCAGTTTCTCTTTGCCAGTTCCATTTTAGACAATGTCCGCTTTGGTAATCCGGACATCTCCTTTGACAAGGTAGAAGAAGCGACTAAGTTGGCTCAAGTTTATGATGACATCAAGGATATGCCTGAAGGTTTTGAAACGATCATTGGTGAAAAGGGTGTCAGCCTATCAGGCGGTCAAAAACAACGTCTGGCCATGAGTCGGGCCATGATTTTGGATCCAGATATTTTGATTTTGGACGACTCTCTATCGGCAGTGGACGCCAAGACAGAACATGCTATTATTGACAATCTCAAACATACCCGTAAGGACAAGACGACTATCATTACCGCCCATCGTTTGAGTGCGGTGGTGCACGCTGACCTTATCTTAGTCATGCAGGATGGTCGTATCATTGAACGTGGCCGTCATGAGGATTTGCTAGCTCAGGGTGGTTGGTATGCCAAGACCTATGAGTCTCAACAGTTAGAAATGGAAGGAGGAGAAGTTGATGCCTAATCAAAACCAATGGTCTGTGTTTAAGCGTCTCTTGACCTATCTCAAGCCTTACAAATTCTTGACCTTTCTAGCTTTGACCTTCCTCTTGTCCACTACGGTTATCAAGAGTATCATTCCCCTTGTGGCCTCTTATTTTATCGACCACTATCTGCATGATATGAATCAGGCGGCAAGCTTGATTCTGATTGGTTACTATGGTCTTTATCTCTTGCAGACGCTAGTCCAGTATTTGGGAAATCTCTTCTTTGCTCGTGTGTCCTACAGCATTGTCAGGGATATTCGTAGAGATGCCTTTGCCAATATGGAAAAACTGGGTATGTCTTACTTTGACAAAACTCCAGCAGGTTCCATCGTTTCCCGCTTGACCAATGATACTGAGACCATTAGCGAGATGTTCTCAGGGATTCTGTCTAGCTTTATTTCGGCTATCTTTATCTTTGTTACCACCCTTTACACCATGATGATCTTGGACATTCGTCTGACCGGGCTTATTGTCCTCTTTCTTCCTCTGATTGTTCTTTTGGTTAATCTCTACCGCAAAAAATCAGTGGTCATCATTGAAAAGACCAGAGCCTTGCTTTCAGATATAAATGCCAAATTGTCAGAGAGTATCGAAGGGATTCGCATCATTCAGGCCTTTAACCAGGAAAAACGCCTCAAAAAAGAGTTTGATGCCATTAATGAGGAACACCTGATTTACGCCAGCCGTTCCATGTCACTGGATTCTCTCTTTCTACGCCCAGCCATGAGTTTACTGAAGCTTTTGGGCTATGCTGTTCTCATGGCTTATTTTGGCTATCGTGGCATCTATCTGGGTATCACAGCGGGGACCATGTATGCCTTTATCCAGTACATTAACCGTCTTTTTGATCCCTTGATTGAAGTGACACAAAACTTCTCAACCTTGCAAACCTCCATGGTCTCAGCCGGTCGAGTCTTTGCCTTGATTGACGAGCACACCTATGAGCCTGAGCAGAGAGACACAGACGCCAAGGTTACCGAAGGAAACATTCGCTTTGAAAATGTCTCCTTCTCCTATGACGGTAAGCACCAGATTTTGGATAATATTTCCTTCTCTGTCAATAAAGGTGAAACCATCGCCTTTGTCGGTTCCACAGGCTCTGGAAAATCCTCTATTATCAACGTCTTCATGCGTTTTTATGAGTTCCAATCAGGACGAGTTCTTCTTGACGGTGTGGATATTCGCGATTATAGTGAGTCAGAGCTGCGTAAGAACATTGGTCTTGTCCTTCAGGAACCCTTTCTCTATCATGGTACAATCAAATCCAATATTGCCATGTATCAAGATTTAACTGATGAAGAGATCAAAGCTGCTGCTGAGTTTGTGGATGCCAACCACTTTATCGACAAACTTCCAGAAGGTTATGATGCTCCAGTTTCCGAACGAGGTTCAAGTTTTTCAACCGGTCAACGTCAGCTTCTAGCCTTTGCTAGGACCGTTGCTAGCCAGCCTAAAATCTTGATTTTGGATGAAGCGACAGCCAATATTGATTCGGAGACAGAGGCTATTGTGCAAAACTCTCTAGCAAAAATGCGTCAAGGCCGTACAACTATTGCCATTGCCCATCGTCTATCGACAATCCAAGATGCCAACTGCATCTATGTCTTAGACAAGGGTCGTATCATCGAACATGGTAGCCACGAGGAGCTCTTAGCCCTCGGTGGCACCTACCACAAGATGTACAGCCTACAAGCAGGTGCAATGGAAGGAGAGTAAGCTAGTTTAGAGCATAGATTCTATATTCGAAAAGATTTCTTAAAAATCAAAATCGAGTGGTGACATTTATGTCACTACTTTTTTGTTGTCTTCCACCCTATAATAAAACCATAGCTTGATAGAAAAAGCTAAAAATAATATTTTAGGAGGTTGTTGAATTGACAACACAAACAATGAACAATTTTGAAACACTCGATCTTGAGGCGCTTGCAAACGTTGAAGGTGGTGATGGATTATGTTTGATTTGAAAAGTTATATTTTAGGGATGGTTTGCATGGCCTTGATGACTTTTTTGGATAAGCCTATTATGTCATTTCTTGAAAAACGCAAAACTAACAATCCCGTTAAAAAGAAATCTTAATTAGAATACCTTGTCAATTGCTAGTCTGTGACTACCATGCGAATTATAGTTGAAAACTTCGATATAAGAGAAGAGGTATTTGTAATCATGACTAAAATACGATTATCAAGTATATAAGGTCATGCGAGTAGTGACATTTATGTCACTACTTTTTTATCGGCTTCCAATCTATAATAAAAATCATAGCTTTGCACAGAAAGCTAAAAACACCTTAAGGAGAAAAGTATGTTCAAAAACTCAAAACCGTATTTACTGGCTACCATTCTCATAGGAATGGGCCTCGCTAATCTATTTAGAAGTTTGGATGTAGTCCACCATACCATTAACTTGCTGGGGCTAACCTTGCTTTTTTATAATCTGCTTTTTAAAAAATGGGCACAGTTTAAAAAGTAACCTTTTGCCCCTTTGAACGTG
>OGZT01001396.1_pt1 | contig 16780 bp, 15 predicted proteins | sample 1576891 | NCBI WGS metagenome assembly OGZT01 (sample SAMEA3541521, study PRJEB24748) | human gut metagenome | biome: human gut; feature: human-associated habitat; material: faeces | place: China | collected 2012 | reverse complement strand
GGAACCCAGAGAATGTACGTATGTACTTCCTGCTTACGTTCAGGCCTTGTAGAAAGAGCTTAATGAAACAGAACATATCACGGAAAAAGACATTGTCTCTGTCATACCGACAGGCGGTGTCTTTTTTTTGCGCCGTATCCGGCTTTTTTTCCGCTTGCCAGTCCCTGCCGCAGAAAAGCGGACAGCAAAAAACAGGCTATGCCCTCATGGGAGGTACGCATAACCTGTATTTTATATTCAATCCCTATTGTAGTCTTCTTCCTCTTCGATACGCCATACGTTTATATTAACAACAGAACAGATTATATCCTAATACAAGGCAGCCGATAACGAACAGGAAGGTAAAGATTGTCTCAGGAATAAAGAGCAGCACTGCCATCCCCAGTCCAAAGCAGAACAGCATAAGCCCGCATATTCTTCTCATATCTTAATTGTCTCCCCCATTCTGCAACAAGCTATACTCCATCATATGCAGAAAGGCGGCCCGGGATTCCTATTTCACATCCATATGTTCTGCCTTACCTGTGTCGTAGGCGGCCGCTGTATCCTTCGCAGTCTGGACTGTCTCTTCTGACACAGCCGGCTTCCCCCCAAGGAATTTGTTGATAAAATCCGGCGCCATATCTATGACTTTGGTGATGGCATCCTGATTCTTTACATTGACAAGCTTAGTCACGCCCCCCTGAATCACCAGCACGGCGCTGGGGCTCATTTTGGCGCTCATGCCTCCGCCGCCCCGCTGTTTCTGCTTGACACCCTCAGCAAAGCTTCCGGCCGCCATACCGCATGTCACATCAACCAGAGGGACAATGATGGTATCTCCCACCTGTACCGGTTCCCCCACCACGGTCTTGGTGTTGACGAACTGGTCCATGCCTCTAAATAACGTGTCTATCGTAGATGTAAATTGATTCTCTGCCATAGTATGTCCTCTTCTCTATTTATTCCCGCGGGCTGCATCCGGGACAGGATATCCCATCCCCTAACAGCCGCCGCGAGTGTCATATCACTTTAAGAAACCCTTCAGCATCCTGCGGGTATGTCCGTCAAACAGGACCTGGAGTACCAGCCAAAGAATTACGGATAACCGTATTCTTCCTTTCAGACTTCCATCTGCGTCCAGTATTTTCTCATCAAATACCGGGTACAAAAAAAGCTGCCTGTGGTAAAACGGGTAAATAAGGCTGGCGGCCTGGAGCACCTGCCCCGTGGTATAGGGATCGTCAAACCCGAAGGTGACGGTGCACCTGCCCTTTCTGGGCCACAGATGTACCAGGAGACGTTTTATCTGCCTGTAAAGGAGCTTTAAGGACGCCTGATTCTTTTCATCCTCCAGCCACATTTTCTTTTCCTGAACAAACTCCCTGATTCCCTTAAGCTTATCACAGATTTTCGCAAAAGAAAACTTAAGTTTTTCCAGTATATGCCTGATTGACTGACTGATACGGCCCGGAAAGCCTTTTATTTTCCCCATGATACCGGACCCCCTTTTGACAGGCTCAGGCCCGGTCCCATCTTCCTCTTCCCTGCTTTCCTTCCGGTTGGCGTCCTGTTCTCCTGCGCGTTCCCCATGGAGTTGACTGCCGTGGGCCTGTTCCTCCTGGGATTTCCTGTAATGCTCCTCATCCTGCTGCAGTTCCTCATACAGGGACTGTTCTTCATCTCCCAGTATGGTCTCCAGACCGTCTTCCAAATCCCGGGCAGGATCCTTTTCCCGATTGTGCCACAGCCTGAAGCCCAGAACCTTAAGACTGCACACCAGGCCTTCGCCTTCATAAACAGCCCTGAATGCCAGGATATGAAAGAACCAGGTGGCGCAGACCGACAGCAGCAGCTGTCCGTGGTAGCTTCCCTCTGCCTTATACCTCACAGGGATGAACAGCACTGCCAGGAGAATGCCAAGCAGCAGCCCCAGGATGACCAGAAGAACAATACCTATTATCTTCAATATCACAAGCAGAATATGAATCATTTTGCCTCCCCCAGGTACGCCATATATGATTTCCAGTTAAAACCGTCCGTATGCCGGTACATATCATCCACCATGGTGCGGACTACCTCACATGCTTCCCCATATCCCTCGGCCACTCCTAAAATCAGGAAATCCTCTGCTTTGCGTTCTTCCTCTGTCAGCAGCATCACAGGCCGTATGTCAAGTATATGATTCCCACTCTGAGGAAGAGTAATCACATAGGTGTCCGGCATGAGCTTCCTTTCGCGGATTCCCATGAGGACCCTGGCCCGGTGCCTTCCGGCCCGGTCTCCCATATATAGATGCTCCCACCAGCGCATTCATTCATCTCCCTCTGTCTGCGCGCCAGGCCATGTCTGAAACCCATTTCCGCCAAGGCACGTCCTAATAATCTTCCTGGTCAAATTTATCCTGCTCCATCAACATGCGTATAAGACCCATGGAAATCTCTTTTTCCTTCACATCAGAGCAGCTTCTGAGGCTCCCTTCCACATACAAACGCACTTCCTCCAGGGAATCAAAAAACACCGGCAGCCTGGACAGAATCTTAGACATCACAGCCCTGACAAGGACCTTTGGTTTTCCTTCCCAGGCAGCTGACAGCTCCCCAAAGAAGCGCTCCAGCTTTCCGGCCATCAGTTCTTCATCCACCTTCTGATCCGCCTTGGCTTCCGGACGTTCCAGGGACATGAAGGAGCTGTCCGACATAAGCAGCTCTATCTTCCTGAGAATCTCCCCGTCCTCATCCGCGCTGTCTGCCGCGCTCTTAACCTCTGCCGCCAGACGCATCCACTGCTCAAAGTAAGTCTCCTGCTTTCCCTCCAGCATGGACAGCTTATCTGTCAGCTCCTGCGGAATGGCCGTTACGGCCCCTTCCTCAAAAAGAGACCGGACCTTTGACAAGAGCTCTTGTAACAGGCTTTCCTCCGATACCTCCATCATCGCCCATCTTCTGGAAAGCATAAGCACATAAAGGTCATTGATCAAATCCATAAACAGCATCAGTTCCCCCGTGGTATCCAGGAGAATCTGTCCTGCCCGCTCCATCTCGGCTGTCAGATGCCGGTATTCCTCTGCTGTGACGGCCTTAAAATCCGCCCTTTCAAATTCCCTGAGAATGGAGTGAAGATCCTCGTATCCTGTCTCCATGTCCTCCGGCCGCGCCAGCATGGCCTCGGACCTCAGGATATACAGCATATCATCCAGGCTTGAGACCGGACCGCCCTTATAGACAGACAGCCCCTCCTCCACCATGGCAAAGAATTTATTCCTGGTAAGCCGTATGGGAAGCTGGCCCACCACGGACTGTATCCGTTCATTGACAACCATTGCCTCATCTGTGTCCGTGATATAGGCCATAATTTCCGCTGTCCATTCTTCCTCATCCGGCTGGACACTTCTGTTTCCCATAAGCTGGGGCTCAAAACGTCCTTCCAGACGGTTCAGAACATACTCATACGCCTGAAAAGCGTCCGTATAAGCGGTATTGGCCTCCATGGCCGAGGCAGTCTCATCCCTTAAGCCATTCAGCTCCTCCGGCTTCAGGCTTCCCTCCAGGAAATCCTTCAGCAGACCGTGGTATCGTTTGCTCAGCCTCTCCAGCCTGCTGCTTAAAAGGTCTCCTTCCAGGATTACCTCGTAGTACATATAGTAATTCAGGGCCAGCCGCGTATATGCATAGTGGCAGGCCGCTGAAATCTGTTTCTTCCTTCGTCTTGATTCCAAACCCAATTCCTCCCGGAACTTATTTTCGCGCAATAGGCAAGGATGCTGTATCCGCCTGGTATTTAATTATTAGCCAGTATACAAAGACGCGCCAGATCCAGTGCCTTCATCATAGCCTGTTCCCGCACCTTTTCCCGGTTGCCCTTAAACTGGTATCTCCTGACGCAGGTTTTTCCTCTCAGACAGCAGGCCATGTACACCAGCCCCACAGGCTTTTCATCCGTACCGCCGTCAGGTCCTGCTATACCCGTAGTGGCCACACAGAGGTCGGTACCGCTGGTATTCACTCCGCCCTCCGCCATTTCCCTGGCAGTTTCTTCACTGACAGCGCCGTAAGCTTTCAGCGTGTCCTCACGCACTCCCAGAAGACGCATTTTGGCTTCATTTGAATATGTCACCATACCTTCCATAAACACGCCGGATACACCGGGCACATTGACCATTCTGGCCGCTATCATGCCTCCGGTACAGGACTCGGCCGTGCACATGGTCAGATGATTCTGTTTTAGCAAATCCGCCACCGCCATCTCCAGACTCACCTGTTCCTCGGTGGTATAGACAGCGTCCTTAAAGCGGTTCTTTATTTCCTTTTCCACAGGCGCAATGAGGGCCATACCCTCCTCCCGGCTTCCCGCCCTGGCCGTAATCCTTAAATGCACCTCTGCCGTCTTGGCGTAGGTGGCAATGGTGGGATTGGTCTGGGCGTCAATCAGGTCCAGGAGCATGTCCTCCACCTGGCTTTCTCCATATCCGCAGATTTTAACCATACTGGATACCAGCACCGCGTTCTGCTTTTGCTGAAGATAAGGAAACACCTGCCCGCTGAACATGGGATACAGTTCATTGGGAGGTCCCGGAAGCAGGATAGCGGTCTTGCCCTCCTTTTCCAGTATCAGGCCCGGAGCCATGCCGTTGGCATTGTCCAGCACCAGCGCCCCCTGGGGGACTGTGGCCATCTTCCAGTTGTTGTCCGGTATGTGGCTGTAAATGTTATTCCTGAAGAATTCTTTCAGATGCTCCCTGGTATGGGCATCCTCCACCAGAGGCATGCCAAATGCGTCGGCACATACCTCTTTTGTCAAATCATCCTCTGTGGGGCCCAGGCCTCCTGTCAGTATAAGAATGTCAGAGCGTGAAAGCCCCTGGCGCACCACGGACATCATCCTGTCGTAATTATCCCCCACCGTGACCTGGAAAAACAGATCGAAACCAAGCATGGCGCATTTCTCCGCCAGGAACTGGGTGTTGCTGTTTACAATATTTCCCATAAGAATCTCAGTCCCCACGGATATGAGTTCCACAGTCATGCTACATGCCTCCCTCTGTCAGGATTTTGATATTCTTTGCCACATAGTCCACCAGGGATATGATGGTCAGAGCAACCGCAATGACAACCACAATGTTGGTCACCAGCGTCAGGGCCGGAATATTAAAAATCATCAGAATGACAGCCGCCATCTGGAAGGTGGTCTTGAATTTGCCCCAGTAGCTGGCTGCAATGACCACACCGTTATCCGCTGCCACCAGACGGAATCCGCTGATGATGAATTCACGGCTGATGATGATGATGACAACCCAGGCCGGAAGCTGTCCCAGCTCAATCAGGCAAATCAGCGCAGAACAAACCAGCAGCTTGTCTGCCAGCGGATCCATAAATTTACCAAAATTGGTCACCAGGTTATACTTCCTGGCAATCTTGCCGTCAAACAGATCCGTGAGACTTGCCACAATGAACAGAACATTTGCCACAATACGCATGGTATAATTATTGCCGTGGTCAAACAGCAGTGCCGCAACAAAAAATGGGATCAAACACACTCTTATAATCGTCAGTTTATTGGGCAGATTCATCATACACCTCTCCTATCAAATCATATTCAGCGGCTCCTGTTACCTTAACCCTCACAAAGTCGCCTGACATCAGTTCCACATCCCCGTTCACAAATATCAGACCGTCCACATTCGGCGCGTCCATGTAAGTCCGTCCCACATAGGCGGGCTCATCCACCACCTTTCCTTCTATGAGGACCGTAAGCACCCTGCCTACCATGTTCTCACAGTGTTCAAATGCAATGTCCTGCTGCAGCTCCATGATTTCGTCCCTGCGCTCCTCCTTCACCTCCTCTGGCACCTGGTCGGGATAGGAAAAGGCCGGTGTATCCTCCTCAGCGGAATAAGCAAATACACCCAGACGCTCAAACTCCATCTCATTGACAAAGTCCATCAGCTCCTCATGGTCGCTCTCGGTCTCTCCCGGAAAGCCCGAAATCAGGGTAGTCCGGATGGCAATATCCGGAATCTCCTGCCTCAGTTTTCCGATGCGCTCCATCAGCTCTTCCTTGTTTGTCCTGCGTCCCATGCGCTTAAGAATCCGGTCGCTGGCATGCTGTATGGGTATATCCAGGTAGTTGCACACCTTTTCCTCTGTCCGGATGGTCTCTATAAGCTCATCCGTGATTTCCTCCGGATAGCAGTACTGAATGCGAATCCAGTAGATACCCGGAATCTTAGCCAGCTCCTTAAGAAGTCTCGGAAGACATTTCTCCCCGTAAAGGTCCCTGCCGTAGAGGGTGGTTTCCTGCGCCACCAGAATCAGCTCTTTTACGCCTGCTTCCGCCAGCTGCCTGGCTTCCTTCACCAGCTGCTCAATGGGAACGCTGCGGTAGGGGCCCCTTAAATAAGGGATGATACAATAGGTGCAGCGCTTGTCACAGCCCTCCGCGATTTTAAGAAAAGCATAATGGCCGCCGGTGGTAACCACACGTCTGACTTCCGTCTGGGGAAGCTCGCTCAAATCGTGAAAACAGGAAAGATGGGTACCTGTTCTTCCTGCCAGCACCTCGTCCAGCACCTTTGCCACCTCCTCATAGGAAGTGGTCCCAAGGATGGCGTCCACCTCAGGTATCTCATCCAGAATTTCCTGCTTATATCTCTGGGCCAGGCATCCCGCCACCAGAAGGGCCTTTAAGTTCCCCTCCTCCTTATACCGGGCCATGTCCAGGATGGTGTTGACGCTTTCCTCCTTGGCATCTCCGATAAAGCAGCAGGTGTTGACCAGTATCACATCCGCCTCTGTCTCGTCGTCCGTAAACGTGATGCCCCGCCCGTTTAACAGTCCCAGCATCTTCTCTGTATCCACCAGATTCTTATCGCATCCAAGGGATACGCAAAATAACTTTATATTCTCCATATGAAAATAACTCCTAATGAACATTTAAGCCATCTCTGTCCAGGCAGCACCGGAAATGACCCAGAATGCTTCCCTGTACAGGAGACGGCTTATGATTTATGCGTTCTGCTCTTCCTCTTCCGTTGTCTCTTCCTCCGGAAGGATTTTTACCTTCTGGTGATACAGTTCATCAATGGCAATGGACAGAGGTTTCTTTCCTGCTGCTCCGGCAACCATGGGGTCCTCCCCCGCAATGAGCTGTCTGGCGCGTCTGGAAGCCGCAATGACGATGGAATAACGGCTCTGTACCACCGGCTGTTCCCCTGGCTCAATATCGCTGTTTACTACGTTGATTAAATCGGTGTATGATGGATGTAACATATTACATTCCCCTTTCAAAATTGTTATATGATTTTTATAAATGGTTTACTGTCTGTCATCCAGGTGGTAAAGTTCTTCCCGCATCCTGCTCAGGAAGTCCAAATGATAGCAGGTCTTACTGTGCTGCAGAGTGATAAGCTGATGCATCTGCTCCACACAGGCATCAATCTCGTCGTTAATCAGCAGGTAATCATAGGCTTCCATACCCGACGCCTCCTCAGCGGCACGGCGGAGCCTGGCATTGATGACCTCAATGGTCTCTGTTCCCCTGCCTACCAGACGGCGGCGAAGCTCCCCAGCACTGGGCGGCGTCACGAAAATCAGCAGCGCATCGGGAAAACGCTTCTTCACCTTAAGGGCGCCCTGAATTTCAATCTCCAGAATTACGTCCTTTCCCTCTGCCATCTTCTTCTCCACATAATCCCTGGGCGTGCCGTAGTAATGGTTCACGTACTGAGCGTACTCCACCAGACGCCCTTCCTCAATCATCTGCTGAAAATATTCCCTGTTGACGAAGAAATAATCCTCCCCGTCCTTTTCTCCTTCCCTGGGCTGCCTTGTGGTGGCGGATACGGACAATGCATAATTGTCATACCGCTTTAGCAGCTCTTTCATGAGTGTTCCCTTTCCTGCTCCGGAGAATCCGGATACTACCACTAAAATTCCCTGCTGGTTCATGGTATGCTCTCCCTGACTTTTCAATGTACTTATTTGGATGTTCCTATTCAATATTCTGTATCTGCTCCCTGACCTTTTCGATCTCGGTCTTAAGGGCAATGGCCTTGTCCGAGATGGACAGGTCCGTAGACTTGGACAGAATGGTATTGGCCTCCCGGTTCATCTCCTGGGCAATGAAATCCAGCTTGCGGCCAACGCTCTCTCCGCTTAAAAGCTCATTTCTGGTGTTGTGTATATGGCTTCTGAGACGCACCGTCTCCTCATCCACACATATCTTATCCGCATAGATGGTAACTTCTGCCGCGATACGGCTCTCCTCCATGGCTGTGTTGCTTAAAAGCTCCTTTACCTTGTCCTCCAGCCGGCTTCTGTACTCTGTTAAAATCTGAGGGGAGCGCTCTTCGATAAAATCCACCAGCGTTTCCATATAATCCAGTTTGCCTAAAAGGTCCTTCTTAAGATGTTCTCCCTCCATCTCCCTTGACTCCACAAACTTGACGGCGGCCTCCTTAAGGGCTTCTGAAAGGATTTCCCACAGATGCTCCTCGTCGTCAGGCACCTGCTCCATGGTAAGCACCTCAGGAAACTTGGCCAGGGCCGACACCTTCACATCATTCTGGATGCCAAACTCATCCGACATCCTGTTAAAGTACTCCATATATTCAGCAGCCAGCGCCCGGTTATACTTAAGGCACATATTGCCTTCTGTGTAATCCTCGTAGTTGATGAACAAATCCACTTTTCCCCTCTGGATATATTTCTTAAGGAGTGTCCGGATGGAAGCTTCAAAATAATTGAACTTCTTGGGCATCTTAATACTTAAATCCAGATATCTGTGATTAACGGCCTTCATCTCGACAGAAATCTTGTACTCGTCCGTCACATTCTCGCATCTGCCGAAACCAGTCATGCTTTTTAACATAACGAATGCCTCTCTTTCGCTTTTATCCATAGTTAGTTAGTATTATAATTCATCTGGGGAATCAAGTCAACAAATTGTTCAACAAAGCAATTTCCGCATGTTCAGCAAAACAATTTCCGCCGTCCACCCCAATTTCCAGTGAAGCAATTAACAGGGCGGTTCAAATGCAGGGCCTTTTCTATTCCGTCAAATTATGGTATTCTTATATTCAGCGGCCACGGCGCCCGGTCATGCCCCAAAGCAGGGAACCTTCTGGTTCATCCCCTTTCCCTGTCCAAACAGCATTTCCCGCGTTAATACAGGCCCGACAGGAGTGTATATATCATATGGCATTTGACGGCATTACCATAGCAAACCTGGTTCATGAGTTCAAGGAAGCCCTTGGGGGCGGACGCATATCTAAAATCGCCCAGCCCGAAAAGGACGAACTTCTCATAGCCATTAAAAATAACAAGGAAAATTACCGCCTCCAGATATCGGCCAGCGCAAGCCTCCCTCTTATCTACCTGACAGACAAAAACAAACCCAGTCCCATGACAGCGCCTAATTTCTGCATGCTGCTGCGCAAGCACATCGGCAGCGCCAGAATCGTGGACATCAGCCAGCCCGGCTTAGAGCGCATCATCCAGTTCGAGCTGGAGCACTTAGACGAGATGGGGGACCTGTGCCGCAAAAAACTGATTGTGGAAATCATGGGAAAGCACAGCAACATCATTTTCTGCAAGGAGGACGGCACCATCATTGACAGCATCAAGCATGTGTCCGCTCAGGTCAGCTCTGTCCGCGAGGTGCTGCCGGGGCGAACCTATTTCATCCCCCAGACCGTTGCCAAGGAAAATCCTCTTACGGTCACCCAGGAAACCTTCCGCCAGACAGTGGGTGCCTCCTCCATGTCCATTCAGAAAGCCCTGTACAACCATCTCACAGGCATCAGTCCCATTATGGCTGAGGAAATATGCCACCTGGCAAGCATTGATTCGGATTACGGCGCCTCTGAATTGTCTGAAACAGAACTTCTGCACCTTTACCACACTTTTTCCCTGGTGATGGAGGATGTAAAGGAAGGGCGTTTTGCTCCTGCCATTGTCTTTGATGAAGAAGGCCCGGCAGAATACGCTGCCCTGCCCCTGACCTGTTACGAAGGCGGCGTTTACCACAGCCAGTCCTTCCGGTCCATGAGCCATCTGCTGGAGGAGTACTATGCTTCCCGGGACACCCTCACCAGAATCCGTCAAAAGTCTTCAGACCTTCGCCGGATCGTCCAGACAGCCCTGGAGCGCAACAACAAAAAATACGATTTACAGCTAAAACAGCTGAAAGACACTGAAAAACGTGAGAAATACCGCATCTACGGCGAACTCCTGAACACCTACGGCTATGAGCTCACCGGCGGCGAGAAATCCTTTACCTGCCTTAACTACTACACCAATGAGGAAATCACCATTCCCCTGGACACGCAGCTGTCGGCAAAGGACAATGCCAAAAAGCACTTTGACAAATACAACAAATTAAAGCGCACCTATGAAGCCCTGACAGACCTGACAAAGGAGACCAAGGCTGAAATCGACCATCTGGAATCCATCAGCTCCGCACTGGACATAGCCCTTGCCGAAAACGACCTGGTGCAGATTAAGGAAGAGCTGATGGAATACGGGTATATCAAAAAGCGCCGTTCCAGCGACAAAAAGCCGAAAATCACCAGCAAGCCCTTCCACTACATTTCTTCTGACGGCTTCCACATTTACGTGGGAAAGAACAACTACCAGAATGAGGAACTCACCTTCAAGCTGGCCACAGGAAACGACTGGTGGTTCCACGCCAAAGGCATTCCCGGCTCCCATGTCATCGTAAAGACTGAGGGCCGCGCCGACCTTCCCGACCGCCTCTTTGAAGAAGCCGGTTCCCTGGCCGCCTACTATTCCAAAGGCCGTGACAATGACAAGGTGGAAATCGACTATATCCAGAAAAAGAACATTAAAAAGGTAGCCGGAGCCGCACCCGGATTCGTGATTTACCATACCAATTACTCTTTAGTGGCATCGCCGGAGTGCGGGTTGAATGAAGTGGAGTGATTTGGATTTATAGTGTGGTGGATGAGAGTACGGTACGTCTGCGGAGAGGGGAGGCTTGAGGCTGCAGGGGTTGTGTTGGATGTAAAGCAATACAAGCCCTGCACCCCCGCCTCCCCTCTCCGCAGACTGTATATCTCTTCCACCGGGTATATAAATCCGAAAAAAGCAAAAAAACAACTGCCTGCCATAATCACTTATGACAGCCAGTTGATTTTCCACTACATTAACACCTAATCCAACCAGTGAATTAGTTGTACTTACGCTTACGAGCAGCTTCAGACTTTTTCTTACGTCTTACGCTTGGCTTCTCGTAATGCTCTCTCTTACGAATTTCCTGCTGAATGCCAGCCTTTGCACAGTTTCTTTTGAATCTGCGTAAAGCACTGTCTAAGCTCTCGTTATCTTTAACAATTACGTTTGACATCGCTCACACCTAACCTCCCTCCAGTTGTGTAATTGTGCATAATACAACTGTTTGGGTATTTTTAGCACTGCTATGATTATAGCATAAAAATACCGTACGTCAAGAATTTTTTTATAATTCTTACATTTATTTTTAAATTTTATCTGCACATGTACTATTTTGTCTGTTCTTCCACTGTCTCAACCGCTTTTTTAAGAGCATCGTCGATACCTGCCGGATTTTTGCCGCCGGCCTGGGCCATGTTGGGACGGCCGCCGCCGCCACCGCCTACAAGACCAGCTATGGCTTTAATCAGGTTGCCTGCGTGGGCGCCCTTTTTCTGAGCGGAATCTGTGGCTGTTGCCATCAGGTTTACCTTGCCGTCCTGCTCGCAGGCCAGTACAATGACGCCTTCTCCCAGCTTGTCCTTTAACTGGTCGCCTAAGTTTCTCATGCCGTTCATGTCCACTCCGGCCACCCTGGCTGCCAGAACCTTAAGTCCGTTTACTTCCTTGACCTGGCTCATAACATCTCCCAGAGAGTCATTGGCAAGCTTGCTCTTAAGCTTCTCATTCTCGGAGTGAAGGGTCTTAATCTCCTCCAGAAGGGACTGTATCTTGGAAGTCAGCGCGGACGGTGTTGTCTTGGCTGTCCTGGCCGCCTCCTGAAGCTCCTCTTCCACCTCCTGATAATGTTTCATAAGCCCCTCGGATGTAAGCGCCTCAATACGCCTTACACCGGCGGCAATACCAGCCTCGGAAATAATCTTAAAATATGCAATGGTGCCTGTATTCGGCACATGGGTGCCGCCGCAGAGCTCTGTGGAGAAATCTCCCATGCGCACCACGCGCACCTTATCTCCGTATTTTTCACGGGTCGGGGATTATGCCGGTGTAAGGCACCTCATAGACGGTGAAAGCGCCGCTGTCAAACCGGTACCGCTGTACCAATGTGGGCAGCTGTCCCTCCTGGTACCGAACCACGGTGAAGCCGTCCCGGTCAAAGTAATCGCTGGTGGTATAGCCTACGGGGATGTCGATAAGCTGCACCGTGTTTTTCCCCAAATCGAAGTAGCCGTAGCCCGGCCCTGCTTCATAGGAGACCCGTCGGGCCATCAGCCGGGTGTTGTCCAGGAAGATAATGCCTTTGTACATGTCCCCCGCCTGCCCTGGGCTGGGGCCGGTGGAAAGCTTGGGATGGGCACCCCGCAGGGTCTTCTCCCCGGTGGCCAGATCCACGGTGTAAAGGCCGGCATCGCCCACAAACGCCAAGGTCTGGCCGTCGGGGGAGAGGGCGACCGTCTCAAAATACAGTTCTTCCCCCACCAACTGGGACAGGTTGTCTATGGTCTTGACCTTTTGGAAATTTTTGTCCAGTACCACGATTTTAACCCCTTCCCCCTCCCGGAAATAGAAGGCCATATCCTCCCCATAGGGGGTGACGTCGAAGAGGTGGTCGTTGATGTCGCTGTAGGTGAAGGTGGTCTCCCCCTTCACCTCTCCATCCGGCCCCAGGAGGAGGCAATAGGTCTCCGGTTCCCTTTGGCTGTAGTCGGTGGACCAGAGCAGAAGGTCCTCACCCCAAGTGACGAGAGTGACCCCTGCATTTGCCAAATCCTCCGCCGTCAGGCCGCCCAGGGAAGTCAAAGGTGAAAAGCCGCCGGTCTTGATCTCCGGCTGGTTGACCAGGTAGCTGGACTTGCTGACAATCTGCCAGCCGCCCTCCTCCCCAGCCCGCAGGGTCAGCTCGTGGATCTTTTGCAGTTTCTCCCCCGCCTTATCGGTTTTTTTCAGCCGGTTATAGTCCTCCAGCACCACCGTGACCGTGCCGTCACCGTTGTCTGCTGCCTCCCGGATAGCCACATAGAGGTCGTTCTCCCCCACCTTATAGCTGCCGTAGGGGTAGCCGCCATTGGGATAGGAGCCGTTGACCCAGGTGTTAAAAGTTTTCTCCTCCGGGTTGTACCAGCCAAGCTCCCCCAGGGACTTCAGATTCTCCTCCAGCTGGTCGCCGAAATACTGCTGTGCCTGCTGGAATACCACATCCTCGGGGATGACCCATTCATCCAGCCCCTCACCGGGCACCCGGTAGGGTTCGGCGGTGCCGGTGGCCTCCATTTGTTCCACAATATAATTGAGGGCCGCATAGCTGTCAACCTCCTGGGGAGAGGAAAAGTCATCCTCCAAAAGGTGCTTGGAAGCGATGCAGACGGTGCTCTCCCACAGGGATTGATAGTCCTCCTCTGGGATGGCAGCGGGCTGCTGCCCGCTGGAGCTTGCGCCTTCGGAAGAACTTTGGGCGTCGCCGGAGCCTCCGCCTGGCTGCTGGCAGCCGCCCAGGGCACCAGCCGCCAAAAGGGTGGATAGAAGCAAGGCGGCCAGCCGCCGATTGATTCTCTTCATATGTTAATCCTCCAATTTTTTCAGCAGCCAGGCCATATTTTCCCCCAGCACCCGGAAGGTCTCGATGCCCTCGGCATCCTTCTCATAGTCCCCTTCGTTCAGAGCCAGGGTCATATTCCAGTACCGTGAAGTTGGGATGATCATCTGAGAGATGCCGAAGAAGTAGTTGATGGCCGCATAGGTGAAGTTGGAACCCGCCCGCCGCACGGCGATGACTGGGGCGCCCACCTTCCGCTTGAGGGCCGCGCCGTTGGCCCCAGCCAACATGCCGCACCGGTCGATGAGGGCTTTGGTCTCGGTGGAGACGTTGCCGTAATACACCGGCGACCCGATGAGGATGCCGTCGGCCTCCACCATTTTGTCAAAAAAGCCATTCATCCCGTCATCCCCCAGGATACAGCGGTGCTCTGGGTTCTCCCGGCAGCCATTGCAGCCCTGGCAGCCCCACAGCAGCTTGCCGCCCACCTGGACGATCTCGGTCTCGATGCCGTTTTGCTCCAGCACCTGGCAGACGGTTTTCAGCGCGTGGTAGGTGTTCCCGTTTTTGCGGGGGCTTCCGTTAAATGCCACTACTTTCATCTGTGTTCATCCTTTCTGCGTTCCCTTTGGGGCGTGGGGTCCTCTCCCCCTTCTTTGGCTCCATTATAGCATAAAGTTTGCACAAAGTTTGCGCAAACTGGAAAAAGGCGGCGGATACTTTCCCCGGAACCCCCTCAATTTTCCAAGGTCAGAAAAAACAGTTGAATTATCCCCAGGTTTTGACTATCATAAAAGTATTCCAGTTTCACCGAACAAGGGGGTTTGTCTTATATGAAAGCGGAAATCCTATGCATTGGAACCGAGCTGCTGCTGGGGGATATCGTCAACACCAACGCGGCGTTTTTGGCGCAAAAATTGGCCCAGATGGGCATCGAAGTATACCATCAAACGGTGGTGGGGGACAACCCAGAACGGCTGAAAACCGCCCTGGGGGAGGCGTTCTCCCGCTGTGACCTGGTTCTGACCACCGGCGGCCTTGGCCCCACCTACGACGACCTGACCAAGGAGACGGTGGCCCAGTACTTTGGCCGGGAGATGGTCACCACCGAGGAACAGCTCACCATCCTCAAAAACCGGTTTGCAGCCCTGGGCCACGGCATGACCGAAAACAACCTGAAACAGGCCGCCATGCCAGAGGGCGCCACTGTGCTGCCCAACCCCAATGGCACCGCCCCCGGCCTCATTGTGGAGGGGGACGGTAAAATCGCCGTCCTGATGCCCGGCCCTCCCAAGGAGATGCAGCCGATGATGGAGAATTCGGTGATCCCTTACCTGATGGAAAAATCGGGGCAGATCCTCCTCTCCCGGACATTGCATGTTTTCGGGGTAGGGGAATCCACGGTGGAATACCTCCTCAAGGACCTGATGACTGGGAGCCGCAATCCCACCCTGGCCCCCTATGCCAAAATGGGGGAAGTCACCCTGCGGATCACCGCTAAAGCCAAAGATGAGGCAGAGGCCAACGCCCTCATCGACCCCATGGAGGCCAAGGTGCGGGCGATTCTCGACCCCAAGGCCATTTATGGGGTCAATGTGGCCGGCTTGCAGGACGCTTTGGTGAAAGAGCTTACCCAGCGGGGCCTAAAGATCGCCACAGCGGAAAGCTGCACCGGCGGCTACATCTCCAAGCGGATCACCGAAGTCCCCGGTTCCTCTGCGGTGCTGGACGGCGGGGTGGTCAGCTATTCCAATGAGATCAAAGAAAAACTGCTGGGCGTCTCCCACGGGACTTTGGTTCAGCACGGCGCCGTCAGCCGGGAGACCGCCCTGGAGATGGCCCGGGGCATCCGCAGCCTCTGCGGCGCAGACATCGGGGTCTCCACCACTGGCATCGCCGGCCCAGGAGGCGGTACGGCGGAAAAGCCGGTGGGCCTTGTCTATCTCTGCGTCTCCAGCCCCTGGCGGGAAGAGGTGTTTGAACTTCACCTGGCCCGGTTCTCCACTACCCTGCGGGAGGACATCCGCTATATGGCCTCTTCCCACGCCCTGTACCAGGCGCTGCTCACCGCCCGCATGAAACCGTAAATATTCAACCAATCAACAAGAATAGGTGGATAACTCCATGATTTTTTCCCGGAAAACCCCTCCCCAACCGACCCCATACGGCATCGCCCAACTCAAGGAGATCCCCTTGGGCGGCGTCAAACAGTGGGTCCTCATCCGCGGGGAGAATGTGCGAAAGCCAGTCCTGCTCATCCTCCATGGGGGGCCGGGCATGAGCCTTATCAGCATATCCTCCGCCTTTTTCCGCCAGCTGGAGAAGGATTTTGTGGTGGTCAACTGGGACCAGCGGGGCTCCGGCCTCTCCTATGACCCGGATCTGGATGAGAAGACCATGAACATCCGCCAGTTTGTTTCCGATATCTGCGAATTGAGCGAGTACCTGCGCCGCCGCTTCCACAAGGAGAAGATCTTCCTCCTGGGCCATTCCTGGGGCAGCCTGATCGGCACCCTGGCGGTAAAACAGGCCCCGGAGCTCTTCTATGCCTATGTGGGGGCCGGCCAGGTGGTGGATATGGCCCGCAATGAGGAAATTGCCTACCAGGAGCTTTTGGACTTCGCCCAGAAGGAAAATCGCCCCGGTCTGCTCTCCAAGCTGGAGGAGATGGGCCCGCCCCCCTATCAAAAGCCAGTGGACACCATGATCCTCCGCTTCGGGCTGACCATGACCCACAGGGACGCCTGGAACGGAGACGTCTCGATGCGCAAAAAGATTTTCCGGGCGGCCTTTGCCTCCAAGGAGTACCGGGCGGCTGACCTGGCCCGGTATCTGAAAGCCACCTCTTTTTCCATGAAGAACCTGTGGTGGCAGGCCGTGGAGGTGGATTTGAAGCGGGAAGCCCCGGACCTTAGCATCCCCTGCATCTACATCCTGGGCCGCAACGACCAGATTGTGCTCCCCCAGCTTTCAGTGGAGTACTATGACCTTCTCAAAGCGCCTTACAAAAAGCTGATCTGGTTTGAGGGCTGTGGCCATTCGATGATGTACGAGCAGCCAGAGAAGTTCCAGCAGGAGG
>OGZT01001380.1_pt1 | contig 16954 bp, 16 predicted proteins | sample 1576891 | NCBI WGS metagenome assembly OGZT01 (sample SAMEA3541521, study PRJEB24748) | human gut metagenome | biome: human gut; feature: human-associated habitat; material: faeces | place: China | collected 2012 | reverse complement strand
TCTGCCGACTTTTACCGCAGGAACGGGTAAAGACTTCAACGACCTGCATCAGAGTGAGGGTCTACAGGAAGTCCGCCGCCAGTTGGAAGCGTCGGAACAGACCTGTAGTAACCATGCGCTCGTATCGCTGGACATGGGGGAGTTTCTTTCCATGTCCATACCTGAACGGGGGTATCTTTTATCCCCCATTCTTCCAGTTCAGGGCATAGGCATCCTATACGCCCCGCGAGGCATCGGTAAGACGTTCGCTGCCTTGAGCATTGCCATTGCCGTGGCTTCCGGCGGGGCGGTGTTCAACTGGCGAGCACCGATGCCCAAACGGACGCTGTATGTGGATGGAGAAATGCCCGCCACATCCATGCAGACCCGCCTTGCCGCGCTTGTCAGCGGCATGTCCGTTCCCCCGCATACCTTGAAAAACATGGCGCTCATCACGCCGGACTTGCAGCCCTGCCCCATGCCGGATGTATCCACCGCGAACGGTCAGGCCATGCTGGAACCATTTCTGAAAGGCGTGGACATGGTTGTGCTGGACAACATCGCCACCTTGTGTCGTACCGGCAAGGAAAACGAGTCTCAGTCATGGCAGACCATGCAGGCGTGGCTGTTGGAATTACGCCGCAGAGGGATGACCGTCCTGCTTATCCATCATGCCGGAAAATCCGGCGACCAGCGCGGCACCAGTGCCAGAGAAGACATCATGGACACGGTAATCAGCCTGCGCAGGCCCAGAGAATACAGCATGGCCGAAGGCGCGCGCTTTGAAGTTCATCTGACCAAAGCGCGGGGCATATTGGGCGATGACGCCAAACCCTTTGAGGCTAACCTGATCACCGAGGGGAACGCGCTGCACTGGCAGGTCAGGGAACTGGAAGATGTGGAGCTGGACGAGCTGAAGCGTCTTCTGCGGGAGGGCTACAGCATCCGTGACTGTGCCGAAGAAATGGGCAAATCCAAGGGCGCAATCCAGCGATTGAAAAAGAAACTGGAGGGTGAAAACTGACCCGTCGTTTTGGGGTGTACCGCTGTACCACTCCTTAGGAGGCGGTACAGCGGTACACCTGCAAAATGCTCCGTACAAGTCATGCAATGAAGACAAACCATGTCCAACTACGTCTTCAACTTTTGTACCGTGAAAAGCGCAAAAGTGTACCGCCTTCCTGCCGCCTGCAAAACGGGAGGGCCATCAATACAAGGAAGTCTATCCATGTCCTATCTCGTCTTGCATATGGATAAGTTCAAAAAAGAGGCCATACGTGGCATCCAGGGCCACAACCGGCGGGAACGGGAAAGCCGCAGCAACCCCGATATTGACTACGACAGAAGCGCGGCGAACTACGAGCTGCACGAATCCGCGTCGGCAAACTACGCCGAGGCTATTCAGGAGCGTATTGACGATCTCCTGCTGGTCAAGGCCGTGAGAAAGGACGCCGTTCGCATGTGCGGGCTTATCGTCACCTCCGACAGCGCGTTTTTCCAGAAACTTTCCCCGGAGGACACCAGGCGTTTCTTTGAAGAGAGCAAAGCCTTTCTCACCGATTTTGTGGGCGCGGAGAATGTCATTTCCGCAATGGTTCACATGGACGAGAAGACGCCACACATGCACTTCCTTCATGTGCCGGTGACGCCGGACGGGAGGCTCAACGCCAACAAAATATATACCCGTCAGAGTCTGCGGAAACTGCAATCCGAGCTTCCCGCCCATCTGCAACGCCGTGGGTTCGCCATTGAACGCGGTGTGGAGCAGAAGCCCGGCTCCGCGAAAAAGCATCTGGATACCCGCGAGTTCAAGCAGCAACAGGAAGCTCTGGACAGGCTGATTCTGGAATCCGAGGAGCTTGCCCGAAATTCCCGGCACATCATCAGCGCCTTGGAGCAACGTAAGAAAAAACTGAAAAAGAGCATTGAAGAATATGAGCGGCAGGCAGAGGAGGCGGAAAAGGTTCTTCGGGAAAATTCCTTTCTCCCGAAGGCATCCATTTTTAATTACCAGTCCGTGCTGGAAAAAGCCTCCCTCATTATTGATGGGCTGAAAAAGGCGCTTGCCGCCAAATACCTTGTTCAAGCGCAACAGGAAATCCTGCAACGGGAAGTGGAAGCGCTCCGCAAAAAACAGACACGGCTTGAAGCGGAATACACGACCCATAAGAAACAAAGCCGTGAGGAAAAAGAAGAACGGGAAGCGCAGTTGAAAAAATTGAAAGCGATCATGGCAGGCTATCGGGAATTTCTGCTTCTGCCGGAAATCCGGCCGCAGCATCTCGACTTTGTGGAGCGCAAGCGGGCCGAACAGCTTCAGCGCCGTCAGGAAGAGGAACGGCAGCGGCAGGAACAGGAAGCACGGGACAGGGAGCGTCAGCAGGCGTGCTCTGCCCGTGGCATGAGGATGAGGTAAGGCGTCGGGGGGAAATCTTCGCGCAGGCCGAAGATATAGCCCATTATATTTCACTTCGTGAAACGTGGGCGACCGTGCCGCTCGACCGCCAAAACAGAAACGCAAAGTCCGGGGCATGACCCTGTCACACATACAGGAGAAAAACAGCATGAATATCACCGCCGCCCAAGTCAAGGAAATCAGACAGGAGCTTTCCAAGCTCAAGCCCGCCACCGTCTCGCTGGACGGGAATCGATCCATGACCGTGAAGAAAGCCGTTTTTGCGCTGGCCCCGACGCTGGAACGTATGAAGAAACGCGGCTTTGATGTACAAGAACTTGCCGAAAAGCTGCACGAAAAAGGCATTGAGATAAAGCCGCCGACTCTCGCCAAATACCTGAACGAGTTCAAACGCAAGAAAGGGAAGAAACAAGACACACCCCCTCCGCCGAAAAAAACCGCGCCTGTTCCGCAACCGGCTAGGCCCGCCACGGTCAGCGCGGGAAGAGTTGTCATTACACCGGATACGCCGCTGGATAAACGGTAGTACAGAACTGCCGCTAGACCGGTAGCGCCAGAACTTGCCACACAAAATAACTCTATACCAAATCACCTAAAAGCACGGACCGGAACAATCAGAGCTGTGCCTTTCTGCTCATTGGGTTCTCGCCGTCATCTTCGGCAAAAGATTTTATAGAGTAATTTATGAACCAAAAATATTTTACGAGGAATTATGGCGCATGAAAGACAAATCGGATTTTGGGTTTCACTGATTAAACAGCTTGGCGGATGCGCTTTTGAGAAGCTGCTGGTCGAGCAACGGCGTTGAAGAATTCAACGGTCCCCAAGGACGTATTCTGTATGTGCTCTGGAACGAGGATGCGATAGGCATAAAGGACTTGGCCTCAAAAACCAGCGTGGCTAACGCGCCCCTGACAAGCATGCTGGACAGAATGGAAACGCATGAACTTGTGCGCCGGATGCCGGACAAAACCTAAAAAACCAATTATCCCACCTGAGATATCTGATTATTTCGTGAAGAAAGAACTCTTGACTCTAGGGCGGGGTCATCCAGGTAGTTTATTAGGAACTATCAACCCAGTAAATTAGATGCTGTGGGCTAACCGCAAAAAGAAAGCCAGCACAACTTGCCGGGCATGCGCGCACGATTTTTTAACAACGGTGCGGACGCTATCGATGAAAGTAAAAATATCTAAGCGTGGAAGACGAAAAGAATCAATTCGGTATAAGGAACCAACCCGTTTAGAAGCCTTTAATTCATCTTGAAATACCGCGCTGGAGTCGTACCGAACATTTCCCGGAAAGCCGCAACAAAACTCGATGCTGACTCATAGCCAACCTCAAACGCTATGTTCGTAACGCTTTCCCCATATGCGAGAAATTCCAGTGCGGTGATTAAGCGCTGCCGGTGTCGCCATGCGCCGAAGGTCATTTGTGTTTCCTGGAGGAAAAGACGTTCAATGGTGCGTGAACTTGCTCCGGCACGCTGTGCGAGAATCGCGAGAGGTTCGCGGTTTGACGGTTCTTTACGTAAAATATCGGCAACGTGCACAGCACGAGAATCTATCGGATTTGGGAGAGAAACAGGGGCAACATTGAGGGTTTGGAGCTGGTCAATGAGCACCAGAGATAAACGGCTCTGCGCTGAGTTGATGGTGTAATCCCATGGCAAATCAGCACATGCCAGGATGAGTTCTCGTACAAGAAGCGACACGTTGACAACTGTGCATTTCTGATGATCCAGGATGTTGGAAGCCGAACTGTCAACGTAGAGAACCTTGGTCTCCGCGGGCCTCTTAACTTTCAAGGCGTGTTCCGTGCCCGCGGCAATCCAGAGTGCCCGGCTGGGAGGGAGCACCCACACGCCTGCTGCCGTCAGGGCATGTACCACTCCCCTTGTCGCGTACATCAGTTGATGCTTGGTATGCTGATGATAAATGAGATCACCGGGTGACCATTGTTCCGTCCTACCCACAATGAATGCAGGTGCCTGGTCCGGATTGAGTTCGTTTTGACAGATTTTCGACATAATTCGTCATATTATCGATAGATAAACAAAACTTCAACTGCTAAAAATTTCCTTTGAAATACACTTTCAAAGGAGACTGTCATGTCGCAATCACAGACAGGCGCAACACTGGACAGACGGAGCCATGTAAAGGAAAGATTTGTCTTTCCCGGAAAGAATAAAATGCTGGCAGGCGGAAAGCGCTCTACACGCCTTTCCTTTTTCATAGCCGGTTTTGGGCTTGCCTGCTGGGCTCCCCTTATTCCTTTCGCTCAGAGCCGTATCAATGCGGACGCCGCTACATTAGGAACTCTTCTACTCTGCCTGGGCCTTGGAGCGGTGGTGGGCATGCCCGTATCCGGCGCTTTATCGGGGAAGATTGGAAGTCGGGTTGTGATTATTTGCGGGGCAATCGGCCTAGCTGTCGCTCTCCCGCTGCTTGCAATTGTTTCCACACCGACTCTGATAGCCATGTGTCTGCTTATATTCGGCGCGTCAATCGGCGGTATAGACGTGGCTGCCAACATTCACGGCACGGAAGTGCAAAATGCCGCCAAGATTCCGCTAATGTCGGGCTTTCATGGTCTCTACAGCATAGGTGGCCTTGCCGGTGCCGGCGGCATGACGATGCTGCTGGCGGCGGGGCTGAACATAATTGTCGCTGCCGGGCTTGCCTCCGCTGTAATTATCGCTTGCATTGCCCGCGCCATTCCCGGATTTTTTACCAGACGTGAAAGAGGCGCACAACCCTTGCTCGCGTTCCCCAAAGGAGCAGTCGTCGTTCTTGGAATTCTTGCACTGGTCATATTTTTGGCCGAAGGTGCCGTCCTTGATTGGAGCGCCCTCCTGCTCACGCAAATAAAACAAGTAGATGTCAAGGTATCCGGGGCCGGATACGCCGTGTTTGCCCTTACCATGGTCATAAGCAGATTTATCGGGGACAGGGCCATCTCCCATTTTGGCGAACGCCCCATGCTTATCGGCGGCATCGCCTTGACTGGTATGGGAATCTCGTTGACCACCTTTGCCCAGCCTGTGCCGGTTATCCTTTTAGGTCTGGCACTCGCGGGCCTTGCTGCCGGTAACGTCGTTCCTATTCTGTTTACCCTGGCAGGGCGGCAGACAATCATGCCAGTGTCACATGCTATCGCCGCAACCAGCATTCTCGGCTACATGGGGGTTCTGCTAGGCCCGGCCATGATCGGGTACCTGGCTAACTTCATCGGGCTTACTATGGCTTTTTATGTTCTCGCCGTTCTTCTACTCATTTCATTGCTCCTTATGCCTGCCGTCACCCCATCTTCAAAAAAAGCGTCCATGCCTCATTAAGGGTGAAGATATGCTGAGCCCTTCAGATACGCAAACCATACTTGTCGTCGATGATACTCCAGCAAATATCACACTCTTGGTAGGTCTTCTAAGTGGCAACTACAAAATCAAGGTAGCGATAAATAGAGCCAAGGCTTTGAAAATCGCTTTTACTGAACTCCACCCCACTCTTATCCTGTTGGACATTATTATGTCTTATGGCGAAGCGTTGGGAATAATTTTGGAGGTCTGGGGAACACACTTCGATCCTGAAATTATTGATGCTTTTAAAGAGGTACAGGACACGGTAGCCCGAATTGCCGCTACGTTCTCAGGTAAGCCCACACTACAACCCGAAACACCAGCAAAGGGTATCAAACATGCTTACTATCAAGAAAATTCTGTGCGCGGTTGACCTTGCCGAGCACAACCAGGTGGTAGCTGAATATGCAATTGCTTTGGGCAAGGCGTTTGACGCGGAAATTACCGTTTTCTATGCTGCTCCCAGTTTAAGCCAATATGTGGGATTCCATGTGCCGCCAAGCTCCATTGAAGATTTTGTCGGCAAAATAGCTACCGGCGCAGATCAATCCATGAACGAATTCATTGCAGCAAACTTCACGGCCCCCGATATTAAGGTCAAGGGCGTTATCCTTTCTGGCTATGCCGCTCAGAAAATCATCGACTACGCAATGAGCAACGCCATAGACATTATTATAATGGGTACACACGGACGTACCGGCATTGGCCGCGTTCTCTTCGGTTCCGTTGCGGAAAAAGTAGTCAAAACTTCCCCTATACCAGTTGTTACTATTCGCCCGAAACTAGGCTTGGAGCAAGTCAAGATACCCAGTCAGCAGTATTATTTATGCTAATAATATGCTGCCAACGATTTTTACTGTGGAAGGGAAATGGGGCATAATTATTCGCAAAACTTCAAAATTTATCCACCGCACCACGAAATGCAGTCCTCTAGCGTCGGGGCCGACCCTAGTTTATCATATGAATAAAAAAAGACGCTTTGCTCTTGTTGCCCGAAGAAGTACGAAGACAGCCCAAACGAGCCGGCGTTTTTGGTGGTATTTAAGGGGGTATTAAATTACATACGGTAAGTATAATAAAATTATTACACAATGTTATTTGATTGTTTGTACTCCCACCCTCTCCGCCACTTGCAAACTCCAAGATATCCGATGAAATGTTGAAAGCCCTTGAGCTGAATGGTTGAGGGCTTTTTCTGTGTTCAACATTGTCTGAAAAATCCTTTTCCACGACTCTATTCTAGGTGTATTTTACCGTATCTTGATTTTCTACGTCCATCATGCTTCAGCTTGTGTATTCCTAAGACGTATCTCCAGAGACTTTTTCATGATGGTTTTGTGCAACAGCCTTCTGCTTACCCTGCATCTATTCAATGGAAAGGAACAGAGATTGTCTTACAGCTCATTCTTTTTACGGTTGTATGCCGTAAAGGAACGATTCTATGGATAAGGCCATTGTGAAAAAGAGAAAAAAGCATTGACATAAAAGATACCGTATTCTATCCTCTAGAAGAAGTGTAAGGGGAGTAGCTGGGTCCTTGAGACCCCGGTAGCGTCAACAGCATGGCTTTACGGCCTGGCGTTACCATCAAGTGTTCGCTTGATAAGTGAGACCTTCACGGCAGTCATGCCGTGAAGGTCTTTTTTCTTTATCAGGCATCGCCTCACATTCTGCCCACTTTCAGCGGCTGTTCAGGAACGTACACCGTCCCTGTTTTTCCATACTCAACCGTTAGGACAGAAGAATGTTTGCACGCTTTTTGCCTCAGACCGTCCCTTTTTTCGAGCTTCTGGTACAGCAGAATGCCCTCCTGCAAGAGATGTCGGAGGCGCTCGCCGTCGTCATGGACAACACGGAAGCGTCGGAGCGCCATCTGAAGCGGATCAACCTGTTGGAAGAAGAGGCGGATCGGCTCTATCGGAGCATCACTCAGCATCTCTCCCAGACGTTTATCACACCCATCGATCGTGAGGATATCCACGCGATCAACATGGCCCAGGAACGGGTGGCGGATAAGATACAGCATCTTGCCAACCGTTTTTTCATTTCCGGGTTCATGTACCAGCGTTTTCCCGCTCAGATGATCACGGAAAGGATCCGGGGGATGCTGCGGGACACGAAGTCCATGCTGGATGAAATTTCCATGAAGAAAGAGGTGTCCGCGCACATCCATACGCTCAAATCCCGGAAGTCCGACTGTGAAATGCTCCAGTCGACCGGGCTTGCCGAGTTGATGGACAGCGAGATCGAAACATTTGAACGCGTCAGGGAGCTCATCCTCTGGGGGCAGGTCTACGACCGCATGGAGCGCACGGTCGATGCGGTATCGGATCTCGCCGACACGCTTGAGGAGGTTGCGCTGAAGTATGTTTGACGTTTCCTTCCTCCTTATTCTGATCATCATCGTGGCGTTGATCTTTGATTTCACCAACGGCGCTCACGACTGCGCCAACGCCATCGCTACCGTGGTTTCGACCAAGGTGCTGAGCCCTCGGACTGCCGTCATCATGGCAGCCACCCTCAACCTGATCGGGGCGTTTTTAGGGACAAAGGTCGCCAACACGCTCGGATCGGGCATTGTCCACCCCGATATTGTCGCAAACTGCCAGCCGCTGGTGCTTGCGGCCCTGATCGGGGCGATAGGCTGGAACCTGTTCACATGGCATTTCGGGATCCCCTCCTCTTCCTCACATGCGCTGATAGGAGGGCTCATGGGGGCCGCCGTGGCCTATGCCGGATTTTCATCCCTCAACGGGGGCTCCATCCTGACCAAAATACTGCTGCCGCTGGTCCTCTCCCCTCTGGCGGGATTCGGTATGGGGCTGCTGGTCATGTTCCTCATCATGTTCCTGTGCGCAAAGTGCGCACGGAACAAGCTCAATACGGCGTTCACGCGGCTTCAGGTGCTCTCGGCGGCGTTCATGGCGACCAGCCACGGTATGAACGATGCGCAGAAAACGATGGGGGTGATCACCCTTGCCCTCTTCATTTTCAACGAAATCGAAACGATAGCCGTCCCCCTCTGGGTCAAGTGCCTCTGTGCCACCTTTATGGCGCTCGGTACTGCCATGGGCGGCTGGAAAATCGTCAAAACCATGGGGCATAAGATCTTCAAACTGGAACCCGTTCACGGCTTCGCCAGCGAAACGTCGGCCGCGCTGGTCATCTCCGGCGCGTCGATCCTTGGAGCGCCGATCAGCACGACGCACACGATCACGGCCTGCATCTTCGGCGTAGGCTCGACCAAGCGCCTCACCGCCGTCCGCTGGGGGGTCGCGGGGCACCTCATCATTGCATGGGTCCTTACCATTCCCGCTTCCGGGCTTCTGGCGGCCTGTTCCTTTTTCCTTTTGAGCGCTGTGGGGTTCGACTAGTATGCAGTATTATTTCAATGAAAAAGATACGATCTGATAAAATAATACTAAACCGTATTGACATGTTTTATTTTCAAGTTTAAAAATTCACTATATCATCCGAATAATCCCCAGAGAGCTGTTGTATGCCTATTCCTTCAGTCACACAAAGATTCATATGTACACTTTTTGTGTTCACAATGATCTGTGGAGTATGGCAATATGCAGGAATGGAGAATACCTTTTACTTCGAAGACAGAGAAAACATCGTATCCGAAGAAATCTGCGAATATGCCGTAACGCAGCGCATTGCTGAACACAAGCGTTCAAATTACAATACAAATACAAGCGGCATAGAACCTCTTCTTCCGTTGCTTTCCCTCTTGCTTGGTTTTCTTCTCTACGACCCCGTCGTCAGGAAAATCCATCTTTGCCGCCTGCAAAATGATTTTCTTCCCAAACTGTGCGACTTTCACGGGATGCTCCCACTCCCCTTCGCTCCTCCGCGTTCCCTCTCGTAAGTCTCCAGATCGGATATGACTGAAAGAGGCTCTTTCATGCTCCCGGACACGCTTGACGCGAGAACGGCATCCGTTCCCGTGAATGAGGACCGTTTCCTCCGTCTTTTTCAGCGTGCACCCGGTCGAGGGGGCTGGACTCATGCTTTAGGAGCATTTCGCATTACTTAAGAACATATTTCGGAGTGAGGAATATGGAAACCGTAAGAAAGCCGTTGAATGAAGATCGCGTAGCCTTGTTGCTTGGAAGCGTCATCTTTATCCTTGCCCTGCTCAAGTTCAGCGGGATAGACATGCTCGGCTGGGCCGTCAAAATCGGCATGTGGGTGGGCGATCCGCTTGACGCGTGGCGTCCCGCCACCAAAGGTCTTCTCCCCGGCTATGGCGCACTGTTCGCTACCTATGCCATCCTGACGGGCGCGCTGGCTTGTTGTGTGAAGCTCATGGGGAACGACGTGGTGAAGTTCGTCAAGTCCTTCACCATCATCTTCTTTATCGCCATGATTTGTTATACGCTGGGCGCCAACGCCTACATCGCGGCCAACCCAACCCAGCTCAAGGCGCAGGGGATTCCGTGGGCGCTGGGACTGAGCACCGAGGCGGGGCTCATCCTCGCCCTCGTCATGGGCATCGTGATCAGTAACTTTATGCCGAATCTTGCGGAATCTTTGAAGGACGCCTGCCGTCCCGAGCTGTTCGTCAAGATCGCCATCGTCATCATGGGCGCGGAACTCGGCGTGAAGGCCGCCGACGCCGCCGGTTTCGCCGGGCACATCATCTTCCGGGGACTGTGCGCCATTGTTGAAGCCTATCTCCTCTACTGGTGCGTGGTCTATTACGTCGCCCGCCGGTACTTCAAGTTCAACCGCGAATGGGCGGCCCCGCTGGCGTCCGGCATCTCCATCTGCGGCGTTTCCGCCGCCATCGCCACGGGCGCGGCCATCCGCTCCCGGCCCGTCGTTCCGATCATGGTTTCCTCGCTCGTCGTGGTATTCACCTGCATCGAAATGCTGATCCTCCCCTTCATCGCGCAGCACTTCCTGACCGGAGAACCCATGGTCGCGGGCGGCTGGATGGGCCTCGCCGTCAAGTCCGACGGCGGAGCCATCGCTTCCGGCGCCATCGCCGAATCGCTGATCCTCGCCAAGGCCGCCGAAGCCGGGATCAACTGGGAACCCGGCTGGATCATCATGGTCACCACCACCGTCAAGATCTTCATCGACGTATTCATCGGCGTGTGGGCCCTGGTCCTCGCATGGGTATGGTGCACCAAGTTTGACAAGTCCGGCGACCGGACCATGCACTGGGGCGACGTGTGGGCCCGTTTCCCCCGCTTCGTGCTCGGCTATATCATCACGTTCGCCATTCTCCTCATCATCTGCCTCCAGTCCCCCGAGCTGCAGAAGACCGGCGCGAGCGTTTCCGGTACGCTGAACGCGTTCCGCGTCATCTTCTTCCTGCTCACCTTCTTCACCATCGGTATGGTGTCGAACTTCCGCAAGCTCATGGAGGAAGGCATCGGCAGACTGGCCATCGTCTATGTGGTGTGCCTGTTCGGCTTCATCATCTGGCTTGGGCTGTTCATCTCGTGGCTGTTCTTCCACGGCATGACCCCTCCTCTGGCCTCCTGATTTCACACACTGCCTAGCTAAGGAGAACGATCATGGCAGAAAAGAAGAACGACGTGAAGTTTCATGAAGAAATACAGAAGATGGAATACGAGCCCATGGACGAAACGGAGCTCAAGCTCATCAAGGGCGGCATCACTTTGGGCATCGTCCTGCTTGTGGTTCTGTTCGTTGTGAGTAAATATCTTCTTCCCGGCCTTCATTAATCCTTAACACGGCGGGGGGAGAGCCAGCCTCTCCCCCCGTGGACACACCGCCATGTCTCAATACAAGCTTGTTTACTACTCAGGGATGAACATGAACCTTGTCCAGGGCGCTTCCGAAATCGTGGAAGCGGATTCTTTCAACGACGCGCTGTCCCTCAAATGTTCATGGCCCGTTTTTGAGGCGAGGGATCACCTCTCGGCCGCCGCCCAAAATCCCGGCACCTGCGTCTACTACACGGAAATGTGGGAAGCCGTCCTGATGGACCCGAAACAGGCCTCCACCAGCCACGACTGTTACGGCGACTTTTCCGGGATGCGGTACTAGGGTTCCGCCCGGTCCAAACGGCGCCCCATCCATGAAACAAGCGTAGCGGGCCGTTTCCCGCGCCCCGCGCGCGTCCTAAAGGACGCCAAAAGCCCCCGGGCCATTCTAGGCCAGGGGGCTTTTGGCGTTTGTCCCGCAGGCGGCAAGGCGGCCCTCCCGATCACCCGTTTTGGAGGACTGTCTTTACCGATCGCGGATGTTTTCCGACTGTATGCTCAGGGGCACCGCCGTCACGCGCTTTTATGTGTCGACAGTCATCAACGGGCATAAAAACAAAACAACAGGAAGGAAAAAGAATCGTGTGAAGATATAAAAGGATATTTCATCAGGCCATATCCATCTATTTATCCAAATAAAGACCCCGTGATATGTATGCAACACCATTTTCTGGCGAAGAAAAGCAGTCTGAAGAACAGCATATCATGTTCTTTATGGAACATGCGGCATTTTCAAGACCGCGTCTCTTCTTTGCAACATTTACAGCTCCCCTACGCGATATACAAGTGCATTCCAATGAACACTGGAATATAATTATACAATTAAATCAATATATTTTTTATGGCCTATAGTTTTTGACAGTATTCCTGAAAAACCTTCTTTATTTTTCCAGAAATATTTTGCACGGAAATATCTTTCTTACATCAAACATACTGAAATAAAAATACTATCCCCTGAAAATGCATACAAATCCCGCGTTTCGCACACTAGCGGGCATCAGGTCCGTTCTTGCTCAAAATACTGATAAATTTTCAGTATTACAATGTATTCTGTATATTACGGCAATCCCCCCTGCCTCTTTTCTCCTCCCTCTAGCCTTCAATTATTTTCTGTGCTAGTGTCGACAATAGGTTTTTTTTCACAATCCAACCAAGAGAGAGGAGAACTTTCATGAGCTACAAGAAGATGCTTCCCCTTGTACTGGCGGCACTGCTTCTGTGGACCGTCCCCGCATCCGCCGCGCCGGAAACGACGCTGAAAGTTGCGGTGGGTGACCCCGAAGATTCCGAAATGGGTGTCGTCGGCCATGCCTTCAAGAAGTATGTGGAAGAAAAAACGGGCGGCAAAGTGGAAGTGCAGTGCTTCTACGGCGGCTCGCTGGGCGACGAAAGCGAAGCCTTCCGCAACGTTCAGAAAGGCACCCTGCCTCTGGCCATGGGCGGCATCGCCAACCTCGTGCCCTTTGAAAAGAAGCTCGGCCTGCTGACCCTGCCCTATCTGTTCGCCAACATCGACGAAGTCGTGGCCGGCACCAACGGCGCTCCCGCCGAACTGCTGAACAAGTACGCCACCAAGGCCGGGTTCCGCATCCTCACGTGGACCTACACGGACTTCCGTTACATCTCCAACTCCAAGCGCCCCATCACCAAAATGGCCGACATGCAGGGCCTGAAGTTCCGCGTGCCCCAGAGCGCCGTGCTGATCGCCGCCTATAAGGCCTTCGGCGGCAGCCCGACCCCCATCTCCTGGGCCGAAACCTTCACCGCCCTCCAGCAGGGCGTCGTGGACGGCCAGTGCTACGGCTACATCGGCTTCAAGGCCATGAAGTTCAACGAAGCCAACCAGAAATACCTCACCGAAGTCCACTACACCTACCAGCTGCAGCCTCTGGTCATCAGCGAACGCGTGTTTAAGAAGATGACCCCCGAAATGCAGAAGGTCATCGTTGACGCGGGCAAGTACGCTCAGGATGCCGTTCTGAAGTTCCAGCTCGAAAACGCCGAAGCCGCCAAGAAGGAACTCATTGCCGGCGGGCTTCAGGTTTCCCAGCTTGAAGACGAAGACCAGTGGAAGAAGGCCGCCATCGAAAAGGTGTGGCCTGAAATGGCTGACTTCGTGGGCGGCAAGGACGCCATCAACGAATACCTGAAGGCTTGCGGCAAGGACGCCTGGAAGTAATTCGTCATGAAGACATAGGGTCGGGTCTGCGGGGGCGGACCCTGCCCTCTTGAGTACGGAAGGAATCCGTGTAGCGCCGCTGGCGTCGGTCTGTTTTTGCGGAACGGCGTCAAAGGCAGGGGAACACGGATTCCTCCTGTACGGAATGTCTTCTTGCCGCGGGTTCCGCCTTTTTCCGGCCCGGCGCCCGTTCGGGGAATGCCGTCCCGCGCTTTTTAAGGATTTGGGAGGAGGAATAGCAAACGTGAAAAAAATAGTCCTGGCCCTTCTGGACCACTTCGAAAGCTATCTGTGCCAGTTCCTGCTGGTTTTCTTTGTCGTCGTCATTCTGCTCCAGATCGTCCTGCGGCAGATCAATATGTCGCTGCCGTGGACGGAAGAAATCGCCCGTTTCGCCTTTATCTGGTTCATCCTGTTCGGCGCATGTTATGCGACGCGCCTGTGCGCCCTGAACCGCGTGACGCTCCAGTTCTCCAGAGCGCCCAAATGGGTGGGCAACCTGTTCCTGTTCATCGGCGACATCATCTGGCTCTGCTTTTCGCTCATCATGGCGTGGGAAGGCTATATCGCCGTCCTCGACCTCGTGGAGTTCCCGTACGCAACCCCGGCCTTGGACTGGGATTTGGGCATGGTTTACCTTGTCTTCCCCTTGAGCTTCCTGCTGATGGCCATCCGCATCGTTCAGGTGAACGTCATCAAGTACATCCTGAAAGAAGAGATTCTTGACCCGGATCAGGAATCCATCAAAGAAAGCCAAAAGACGCTCATGGCAGAAGGAGACAAGGAATGATGGAAGCCCTTTCCCCCGCGAACATCGGCCTTCTGCTGTTCGGCATCTTCTTCGTGCTGCTCCTTATCGGCAGCCCGATCATGGTCGCCCTCGGCGTTGCGACCATGGCCTGCTTCATCGTGCTCGACATTGACCTCAGCCTGATGATCGAACGTGCCTTCGCCTCGCTGACGGCCTTCCCGCTCATGGCGTTGCCGGCATTCGTCCTAGCGGGCTCACTCATGGAAGCGGCAGGCGTGTCCAGACGTCTCGTGCATGTCGCCGAAAACATCGTCGGCCCCACGCCCGGAGGCCTCGCGATCTCCACGACCCTGTCCTGCGTCTTCTTCGGCGCCATTTCCGGCTCCGGCCCCGCGACCACGGCCGCCGTGGGTATGCTCATGATCCCGGCCATGGCCAAGCGCGGCTATAACGTAGGCTATGCGGCCGCCGCCACCGCCACGGCGGGCGGCATCGGCATCATCATCCCGCCGAGCATCCCCATGGTCATCTACGGCGTATCCGGCCAGCAGAGCATTTCAAAAATGTTCATGGCCGGCATCATCCCGGGCATCCTCATCGCCGTCGGCCTCAGCGTCATGCACTTCTTCCTGTGCCGGAACCTCAAAACGGAAGGGCTGGACTGGTCCATGAAGACCTTCATCCACTCCCTGCGCGACGGCTTCTGGTCCATCCTCGCCCCGGTGATCATCCTTGGCGGCATCTACGCCGGTATCTTCACGCCGACGGAAGCCGCCGTCGTGGCCATTTTCTACACCATCCTCGTGGGTATCTTCATCCATAAGGAACTGACGCTGAAAAGTTTCATGGCGTCCCTCAAGACCACGTCCTGGCTGACGGGCCGCGTGCTCGTGCTCGTCTTCACGGCAACGGCTTTCGGCTACCTGCTCACCTCGTACCGGATCCCGGTGGAAATCGCCAACTGGATCCTGTCCTTCACCAACAATGTGAACCTGGTGTGGTTCTTTGTGGTTATCCTCTTGCTGTTCCTCGGCATGTTTATGGAAACCCTTGCCATCATCATGCTGGTGACGCCGGTTCTGCTGCCCATTATGACAGCATACGGGGTTGATCCGATCCATTTCGGCATCATCCTCATCTGCTGCTGCGGCATCGGGTTCTCCACGCCGCCCTTGGGCGAAAACATGTTCATCGCCTCCGGTATCGCCAATATTTCCCTTGAGGAAATATCCCTCAAGGCGCTGCCCCTCGTGGCGATCAACATCGCCGTCATCGCCATTCTGGTGATGTTCCCGGATATCGTGCTCTTCCTGCCCAACCTCATGGGTACCGGGCTGCAATAACTGCCGGGCGGCGGGGCCCTCCCGCCGCCTTCGCTTCACACAAGCCAATCAGAAAGAAGAGAATGCTATGAGCTGCAAAACCATCGTTTCCTTGCTGATGGCGGGGTTCTTCCTGTGCGCCGCCTCCGCTTCCGCCGCGCCCGCCGCCGCGCCGCACACGACGCTGACGATCGCCATGGGCGATCCCGAAAGCTCCGAAATGGGCGTCGTGGGCAATGCGTTCAAAAAATATGTGGAAGACAAGACCAACGGCGCCATCCAGGTTGTCTGCATTTACGGCGGCTCGCCGGGCGACGACGAAGGGGAACGTTTCCGCAAGGTCCAGAAGGGCACGCTCGACATGGCCCTTGGCGGCATCGCCAACATCGTGCCCCTTGAAAAGAAGCTGGGCCTTCTGACCCTGCCCTACCTGTTCGCCAACCTGAACGAGGTCGTGGCCGGGACCAACGGCGCCCCTGCGGAACTGCTGAACAAGTACGCCACCGAAGCCGGGTTCCGTATCCTGACGTGGACGTACACGGGATTCCGCTTCATCTCCAACGACAAGCACCCGATTACCAAACTGAGCGATATGAAGGGGTTGAAATTCCGCGTGCCTCAAAGCGCGGTCATGATCGCCACCTACAAGGCGTTCGGGGCTATCCCGTCCCTCATCCCGTGGTCCATGACCTTCAACGCCCTCCAGTCCGGCGACGTCGACGGCCAGTGTTACGGCTACATCGGCTTCCGGGCCATGAAGTTCAACGAAGCCAATCAGCGCTACCTGACCGAGGTGCACTACACCTATCATCTCCAGCCGCTGGTGATCAGCGAACGTGTTTTCGAAAAACTGACGCCCGAAGTCCGTCAGATCCTGATCGATGCGGGCAAGTACGCGCAGGAAAAATCCCTGCTGTTCCAGGTCGAGCAGGCCGAAGCCTCCAAGCGGGAACTCGTGGCCGGAGGGCTCAAGGTTTCCCAGCTCGAAGACGAAGATCAGTGGAAAAAAGTCGCCATTGAAAAGGTATGGCCTGAAATGGCGGACTTCGTGGGCGGCAAGGATGCCATCAACGAATATCTGAAGGCTTGCGGCAAGCAGCCCTGGAACTAAACGACACCCCCCACAAAAAAGCCCGGACGGTTTTTGTCCGGGCTTTTTTTGCGGGAAGAGGGAAAACGCCGTTGCCTGTCTGCGGGGAGGC
>OGZT01001372.1_pt1 | contig 17087 bp, 20 predicted proteins | sample 1576891 | NCBI WGS metagenome assembly OGZT01 (sample SAMEA3541521, study PRJEB24748) | human gut metagenome | biome: human gut; feature: human-associated habitat; material: faeces | place: China | collected 2012 | reverse complement strand
CTAACGCATCCGATCTTCCGGCTAAAGCACTGGTAGATGCGGGCTATGATGGCATTGTTAGCGCTGGTGTGGGTAACGGCAACCTGTATAAAACCGTATTTGACACTCTGGCGACCGCCGCGAAAAACGGCACTGCAGTCGTGCGTTCTTCCCGCGTACCGACGGGCGCTACCACTCAGGATGCTGAAGTGGATGATGCGAAATACGGCTTCGTCGCCTCTGGCACGCTGAACCCGCAAAAAGCGCGCGTTCTGCTGCAGCTTGCTCTGACGCAAACCAAAGATCCGCAGCAGATCCAGCAGATCTTCAATCAGTACTAATCACCTCGCCCCGGTATCGTGCCGGGGCTTTTCACTTCAGACTTACGTCCATTGCCAATTTTCATTACCCTGATGATAATCACCGGAATAAATTATTCCTCGTGAGGGTTTTCGGGTGAAAAAGCAATGGATTGTTGGCACGGCACTACTTATGTTGATGACTGGTAATGTCTGGGCAGATGGCGAACCGCCAACTGAAAATATCTTAAAAGATCAATTCAAAAAGCAGTATCACGGCATTCTCAAGCTTGATGTCATCACCTTAAAAAATCTTGATGCTAAGGGTAATCAGGCCACCTGGTCAGCGGAAGGCGATGTCTCTTCCAGTGACGATCTCTATACCTGGGTCGGTCAGTTGGCAGATTACGAACTGCTCGAACAGACCTGGACGAAAGATAAACCGATAAAATTCTCGGCGATGTTAACCACTAAAGGAACGCCCGCGTCTGGCTGGTCGGTGAACTTTTACTCTTTTCAGGCGGCAGCCAGCGATCGTGGGCGGGTGGTCGACGATATCAAAACGAATAATAAATATCTGATCGTGAATAGCGAAGATTTCAATTATCGCTTTAGTCAGCTTGAATCAGCGTTGAATAACCAGAAGAACTCGATTCCTGCGCTGGAAAAGGAAGTGAAAGCGCTTGATAAGCAAATGGTAGCGGCGCAGAAAGCAGCGGATGCATATTGGGGAAAAGATGCAAACGGTAAGCAAATGACCCGCGAAGACGCCTTTAAAAAAATTCACCAACAGCGTGATGAGTTTAATAAACAGAACGATAGCGAGGCTTTCGCGGTTAAATATGACAAAGAGGTTTATCAACCGGCGATTGTGGCATGTCATAAACAGAGTGCAGAGTGTTATGAAGTGCCAATTCAGCAGAAGCGAGATTTCGATATCAACGAACAACGGCGACAGACTTTTCTGCAATCACAAAAACTTAGCCGTAAATTGCAGGATGACTGGATAACGCTCGAAAAAGGGCAATATCCGTTAACGATGAAAGTTTCAGAAATAAACAGTAAAAAAGTCGCGATTTTGATGAAAATTGATGATATCAACCAGGCTAATGAACGCTGGAAAAAAGATACCGAACAATTGCGGCGCAATGGAGTGATTAAGTAACTCATGTTAAGTACCTTTGCCGGATAATATAAAAAGTTATCCGGCAAATTATTTTTTACATTAGCCCTAGTAGCTGTGGAATGAACAAGGATATTTGCGGGATGTAAGTGATCATCATCAACGCGATTAACAATGCGGCATAAAATGGCAGCAATGGTTTGATCAAATGTTGAATCTTCACACCTGAAATAGAACAACCAACAAATAGCGCACTACCCACCGGCGGTGTTAACAGCCCAATACAAAGGTTAGCCACCATCATAATACCGAAATGTACCGAATCCATTCCCAGCTCTTGTGCAATCGGCAAGAAGATTGGTGTGAAGATTAGTACAGCCGGTGTCATGTCCATAAAGATGCCGACAATTAATAAGACGATATTAATCAGCAGCAATATGATCAGTGGGTTATCAGAAATCCCCATCAACGCGTCGCTGATCATATAAGGAATATCAGCATTGGTCATTGACCAGGACATGCCCACGGAAAAACCGATCAACAGTAATACAATCGAAGTGGTAACAACCGATTCCAGAATCAGTTTGGGTAAATCGCGCCATTTTACTTCCCGGTAAATCAGCACCGAGAGAATAAATGTGTAGACAACGGCAATCGCAGACGCTTCAGTTGCGGTAAAAATGCCGCCCAGAATGCCGCCCATTACAATGAACACCAGAAGCAAACTTGGTAAGGCATCCAGAAACGCTTTACAGGCCTGAGCAAAGGTTGCTCTTTCTGAAAGTGGGTAGCCACGGCGTTTAGCAATAATGCCGCAGACTATCATTACCGCAAGACCCATTAAGATCCCTGGCAAATATCCCGCCATAAATAGCGATGCTACAGAAACGCCGCCAGCTGTCAGGGAAAACACAATTAACACGTTTGAGGGCGGTATCAGTAATCCAGTAATACAGGATGAGACGTTTACAGCGGTAGAAAATGCCGGATCATAACCTTGTTTGGTCTGAATGGGATTCAGTGTGCCACCAACGGCAGCAGCTGCCGCAACGGCTGAACCAGAAATGGAACCAAACATCATATTCGCCAGGACGTTCACATGACCAAGTGAACCAGGAACCCGACCAACCATTACCTGGGCGAGGTTAATCAAACGTATCGCAATACCGCCGCTGTTCATCAGCGTTCCGGCAAAGATGAAAAAGGGGATTGCCAATAGGGCAAAGTTATCCAGTCCATTAGCCAGTCGCTGCGAAACAGTGATTGCCGCGATATCCCAGGGAAACATCAAAAGCATTGAAGCTACAGTGGCAATACCGATTGAGAACGAAATGGGCACACCAATAAAGACCAGCACAAAAAAACAGCCAAACAGTGTAATCGCGATATAACTATCCATTAACTGGCCTCCTGCGCAGGTTGTTTCAGTTGTTGAATGCTTTGATTAATAAAACACAAGGCATAAAACATCATCACCAATCCACTTAATGGCAGAATGATATATACGTATCCCATCGGTATTTGCATTGCGGCAGATACCTGTGATGTTGCCAGTGTTTTATCAATTAATTTCAGGCCACCAGTCACAATGACCGAACCGGCAAAACCTAAAATAAGAACGTTAATGACTATACTAAGAAGTAATTGCTTGCGCTTATTCAGGGCGAGAGCAAATAAATCGATAGAGAGATGTCTCTGCGCGCCGACGGTATATGCAGCACCTAATAATCCTACCCAGATCATCAAAAAGCGTGCCAGCTCATCGGTTAATGTACTTGGCTGGTTAAGTACGTAGCGGCTAAATACTTGCCAGACTACGCATACAACCAGAGCAAGCATTACGGCGACAGAAAACGCGGCAATGACGCGGTCTACCGCAAGTTTCAGGCGGTTAAATATCATTGTAAGCATCCTGGAAAATCAGGGCCAGAGACTGGCCCGAAATATTATTGAGCAGCGTTGTCGAATTTCTCTAACAAAGCAGCTTGTTTTGGATCTTTTTTGAAGTCGTCAAACAGAGGTTGAACTGCGGCACGGAATGGGGCTTTATCAACCTTAACGATTTCACCACCCATAGCTTTCGCCTGAGCACGTGTGTCAGCGTCAATTTTTTCCCACAATTTTTGTTGATAAGCTTCGGATTTCTTCGCCGCTGTTTCGAGGATTTGTTGCTGTTCTGGGGTTAATTTATTCCATGTTTTGGTGGAGATAACCAAAAAGTCAGGAATTGAGGCATGTTCATCTTCAGAAAAGACTTTGGCAATTTCGATATGTCGAGTCTGTACCCAGGAAGGCACGTTATTTTCTGCGCCATCTACTACACCTTGCTGCATCGCAGTATAAACTTCGCCAAATGAAATTGGAGTGGGTGAGCCACCCATCAGTTCAATCATTTTGATGGTGGTCGGGCTTGGCTGAACACGAATTTTCAGCCCTTTAAGATCTTCTGGCTTAGTAATCGGTTTTTTCGCATAGAAACTGCGTGTACCCGCTACATAAGCTGATAAAGCAAAAAAGCCTTTATCTTTTGTTGAATCCATAATTTCTTTACCAACTTCACCAAAAACCACTTTGTTGAAGTGCGCCTGATCTTTAAATAAGAACGGCAAATTATAGATAGCATAAATATTATCAAAAGACTCCAGATCACTGGCGGAACCTTTGGTCATATCCAGTGCACCATTTTGCAACAACTCCATAGTTTCTCGCGCATTACCCATCTGGCTGCTGGGGTAAATACGGATCACCATATTACCTTTTGACAGCTGTTTTACTTCTTTCGCCAGCTCTTCAAAACTCTGATGTACAACATGACTTCTTTCCAGGTTGTGTGCTAACTTTAACGTCACTTTTTCTGCGGCGTTTACGCCAGTGCTAACCAGAGCCAGCAAGGATGCGCAGACTAATGAGCGGGTAAATGACCTCATTTTCATAAAAAAACTCCCTGTTGAAGAATGGAAATTGGTTGATATCTAATTGTGCTTATCAGTGCTTTGTGCGACAAATTGGTTAACCTGTCTGACAACTTGTCTATGTTTATCACAACTTGAAATAAAGTCAGAAATTAAATATTAATTTTGTGCGCCAGGTTGTACATGTTTATACTCAATAAATGATGAGTAAATATTCACTAAATATATATAATAAATATCGTCGATATTTATTCAGTAAGAAATATATTTTTGCCGAAGTTAATTAACGGGGGGTAAAAGAAGTGATTAATGCGCCCGCAGGCGCATTAATGATTACTCAGCGAGGAATAATTCAAGAAGTGAGTTTAAGAATAATTTACCATGCTCGGTTATCTGCCAGTAATCCGCACATTCTGTGAGATAACCCTGAGCGATAGCCTCGTCTAACTGAGAGCGAATAACTTCTTCAGAAAGGCCAGTATACTGGCTAAACTCCACGCGCGGCGCGGCTTCCAGCAGACGGAAGCGATTCATAAAGAACTCAAACGGTTTATCTGCAGCTTCGACATCACGCTGGCTTTCCAGATATCTTCCCTGCATAAAACCACGCGGATGACGCGTTTTGGTGGTACGCAGAATGCGCCCATCCGGGAAGGTCACTTTGCCGTGCGCGCCGCAGCCAATACCGATGTAGTCGCCAAATCGCCAGTAGTTGAGATTGTGCTGGCACTGATAACCGGGTTTGGCGTAAGCGGATGTTTCATACTGCTGATAGCCCGCTGCGGTTAATAACTGATGCCCCTGTTCGAAAATATCCCACAGCGCGTCATCGTCCGGCAGTACAGGAGGGCGCGAGCCAAACAGCGTATTAGGTTCGATGGTCAGTTGATACCAGGAAAGATGTGGCGGATTCAGTTCAATAGCCTGGCGCAGATCGCCTAGCGCCTCTTCCAGTGATTGATCCGGCAGCCCATGCATCAAATCAAGGTTAAAACTACGTAACCCTAAACCGCTCGCCAGCTTTGCCGCTCGTTTCGCTTCTTGCGGGCCATGAATACGCCCGAGTCGTTTCAGCTTTTCTTCGCTAAAACTCTGCACACCAATAGAGATGCGGTTCACACCAGCACGCTGATAATCGACAAAGCGATCCGCTTCTACCGTGCCTGGGTTCGCTTCCATAGTAATTTCTGCATCCGCTGCCAGCGGCAAACGCGCACGCACGCCGTCCAGCAGCGTTTGCATCGCCGGGCCGGAAAGCAGGCTCGGCGTACCACCGCCAATAAAGATTGTCTGCACTTCACGGCCCTGAGCGTAAGCCACGTCGTTGTCCAGATCGCAAAGCAGATGCTGAACATAATCGTCGTGCGGCACTTCTCCTTTCAACGCGTGAGAGTTGAAATCGCAGTACGGGCATTTCTGCACGCACCACGGGATGTGAATGTAGAGACTCAGCGGCGGTAATTTAACCATTACGTAAAGCGTCCAGCAGCAGTTTCAATGCCTGACCACGGTGGGAAATGGCGCTCTTTTCTTCGCGGGTCAGTTCGGCAGCGGTTTTCCCTTCGGAAGGAACGAAGAAAATTGGATCATAACCAAAGCCACCAGTACCCGCAGGTTCACGAGTAATCACGCCCGGCCAGCTGCCGTGGCACACCAGCGGAGTCGGATCTTCCGCGTGACGCAGATATACCAGCACGCAGTGGAAACGCGCCTGACGTTGGTCGTCCGGTACGTCTTTCAGTGTTTCCAGCAGTTTTTGCAGATTCTTTTGATCGGTCGCGTCTTCACCGGAATAACGCGCGGAGTAAATCCCCGGTGCACCGCCAAGTACATCTACCGCCAGACCGGAGTCGTCGGCAATTGCCGGTAAACCGGTCACTTTTGCCGCATGGCGCGCTTTCAGAATCGCGTTTTCGATAAAGGTCAGGCCAGTTTCTTCAGCGGAATCTACACCGAGGTCTGTTTGGGCCACGATATCAAGACCGAAGTCGCTAAGCAGCGACGCCAGCTCACGCACTTTACCGGCATTGCCGGTTGCGAGGACAACTTTTTGCATAGGATACCTAATTAATTAACGCCGCGATTTCTGGCGGGATTTGTTGCGGATTAATGATTTTAATTTGTTTGTGGCGGCCAAGTTCGCCTTTTTCAATCACCACCTGGCTTTTGGCAACCCGGAATTGCTTACCGAGAAACTTCACCAGATGGCTGTTGGCCTGGCCGTCAACCGGCGGCGCGGTAATGGCGACTTTTACCTCGTCGCCATGTAAACCGACAATAGAATCACGGCTGGCTTTCGGCTGAATATAGAGCCGTAAAACCAGACCGCCATCATTCACTGTTACGGCACTCATAACGCCATCCACAGCCCCGGCAGCAGCATATTTCCGGTCGCCTGCAAGACTTCTGCGACACCCATATTGATGACATACAGCAGCAGAACGAGGATCATCGGCGAGAAATCAATCCCACCCATTGCCGGTAGCAGGCGGCGAATCGGGCGCAGCAGCGGATCGGCCAGCTGAATCAGCACGTATTCAATCGGGCTACGCCCCTGGCTTACCCAGCTCATAATCGCCATCACCAGCAGGACCCAGAAAATCAGCAGGCCGATGGTTTTCAGCAGAATCAGTAAACCGGCAATCCAGATGATTGGCAGGAAGGTCACCACTTTAAACAGCACGATGGCTTTGATGAAACTGAGAATGTACGCAACCAGCAGTGAGGCGCTGTCAATGGGCCCCATTGCCGGAATAACGCGGCGCAGTGGCCCGATAATTGGCTGCGTTACCTTCACTACAAACTGTGAGAAGGGGTTGTAAAAATCACAATGAGCCCACTGCATCCAGATGCGTAATAACAGCACCATGGTATACAGCTCAATGACCGTTGAAAGCAGGAAAGTCAACGTATTCATGGCGTTCCTTTAATTCCTTATTTTTTAGAGTAATCACGCGCACCAAAAATTGCAGTGCCGATACGAACCATCGTGCTACCTGCCGCAATGGCGGCTTCCATATCGTCCGACATTCCCAGAGAGAGCGTGTCGATATGCGGGTAGCGCGTTTTCAGTCCGGCAAATGCTACAGCCATTTGGCGTGCAACTTCAAACTGCCTTACATATTCTGACTCAGGCGCAGGGATTGCCATCAGCCCGCGCAGACGTAAACGCGGTAGTTCAGCGACCGCAGCTGCCAGCTCGTCCAGTTCAGCCAGTTGAATCCCGGACTTACTGTTTTCATCACTAATGTTAATTTGAATCAGTACGTTAAGAGGGGGAAGTTCTGCCGGGCGCTGGTCGTTCAGGCGGGTAGCGATGCGCAAACGGTCGATGGTATGACACCAGTCGAAATGCTCTGCCACCAGGCGGCTTTTATTAGACTGCAACGGGCCAATAAAATGCCATTCTAATCCTGTTACGCCCAGTTCCTGAAAGTGGCGAATTTTATCTACCCCTTCCTGAACGTAGTTTTCACCAAATTGACGCTGCCCGGCATCAATGGCTTCTGCGATGGCGCTCGCAGGTTTTGTTTTACTGACTGCAAGCAGCGTAATTTCTTCTGGAGAACGGCCGCAACGCGTTGCAGCCGCTGAGATTTTGTCCCGGACCTGTGCCAGGTTATGCGCAATATCGTTCATTTTCCGAGGATCTTAGTATGAATATGGAAGAAATTGTGGCCCTTAGTGTAAAGCATAACGTCTCGGATCTACACCTGTGCAGCGCCTGGCCCGCACGATGGCGCATTCGCGGGCGAATGGAAGCTGCGCCGTTTGATGCGCCGGACGTCGAAGAGCTACTGCGGGAGTGGCTGGATGACGATCAGCGGACAATATTGCTGGAGAATGGTCAGTTGGATTTTGCTGTGTCGCTGGCGGAAAACCAGCGGTTGCGTGGCAGTGCGTTCGCGCAACGGCAAGGTATTTCTCTGGCATTACGGTTGTTACCTTCGCACTGTCCACAGCTCGAACAGCTTGGTGCGCCACCGGTATTGCCGGAATTACTCAAGAGCGAGAATGGCCTGATTCTGGTGACGGGGGCGACGGGGAGCGGCAAATCTACCACGCTGGCGGCGATGGTTGGCTATCTCAATCAACATGCCGATGCGCATATTCTGACGCTGGAAGATCCTGTTGAATATCTCTATGCCAGCCAGCGATGTTTGATCCAGCAGCGGGAGATTGGTTTGCACTGTATGACGTTCGCATCGGGATTGCGGGCTGCGTTGCGGGAAGATCCTGATGTGATTTTGCTAGGAGAGCTACGTGACAGCGAGACAATCCGTCTGGCGCTGACGGCGGCAGAAACCGGACACCTGGTGCTGGCAACTTTACATACACGTGGTGCGGCGCAGGCAGTTGAGCGACTGGTGGATTCATTTCCAGCGCAGGAAAAAGATCCCGTGCGTAATCAACTGGCAGGTAGTTTACGGGCGGTGTTGTCACAAAAGCTGGAAGTGGATAAACAGGAAGGACGCGTGGCGCTGTTTGAATTGCTGGTTAACACACCCGCGGTGGGGAATTTGATTCGCGAAGGGAAAACCCACCAGTTACCGCATGTTATTCAAACCGGGCAGCAGGTGGGGATGTTAACGTTTCAGCAGAGTTATCAGCAGCGGGTGGGGGAAGGACGTTTGTGAGGCTAAAGTGATTGATTAGCTTCGTAAATATGCCTGATGCGCTACGCTTATCAGGCTTACAAATGTAGTCATTCACGCCGCATCCGGCAATAAGGAGCGATGACGTAAATCGCCTTAATATCCCTGCTCGAAATAACTTTCGAGAATGATAACCGCAGAGGCAGAGTCAACTTTGCCTTTGTTGAGCGCCCGATAGCCGCCCTGTTCAAACAGACCGGAACGGGCTTCCACAGTGCTAAGACGCTCGTCATGGAGCTTTACTTCAACACCGAAACGGCCATGAATACGGTTGGCAAATTTACGCGCTCTGGCGGTTAACGGCTGTTCGGTGTCGTCCATATTCAGCGGCAAACCGACGATGATTTCGTCCGGCTGCCACTCTTTCAGTAAACGTTCGATGAGATTCCAGTCCGGCGTACCGTCCTGTGCTTTAATTGCAGGCAATGGGCGAGCGGTGCCGGTAATGCGTTGGCCGACCGCTACACCAATGCTTTTGGTGCCGAAGTCGAAAGCGAGTAAGGTTCCACTCATCAGGCGTGCCCTGCCACACCAGGCATGGTGAGAATATCCACACCAATCAGTTTTGCCGCCTCGCGCCAGCGGTCGGCAATCGGTGTTTTGAACAGAATATTCAGATCCGCCGGGGCCGTTAGCCACGCGTTATCGAGAATTTCTTGTTCCAGTTGACCTTTCTCCCAGGAGGCATAGCCCAGAGCCACCAATACGTCAGACGGTTGTTTATCGGTGCCGAGCGTTTCCAGCACATCGCGGGAAGTGGTCATCACCGTGTTGTCTGAAATGCGAATGCTGGAAGCAAAATTAGAGGGCGGAGTATGCAAAATAAACCCGCGATCTTCAGCCAGCGGACCGCCGAGCATAACCGGTTTATCCAGACGGATTGATTCATCACGCGGCTCCGGCGTGATCTTCAGCTTTTCCAGAATCCCTTCAATTTTGAGATTTTCCAGCGGCTTGTTGACGATGATCCCCATTGCACCATTGGTATTATGTTCGCAAATGTAGACCACGGAACGACGGAAAATCGGATCCTGGAGAGCAGGCATGGCAATAAGAAAGTGATGCTGTAAATTCATTGTCAGAGGTTCTGTTTCCTGGTTCAAAAAAGCAACAGCGCCCAGTATGCGTGGAAAGAAGGGCGCTGTCACTCAGAGTCTCAACGAGATCCTTCTCGCTAAGGTGGGTTACTGCTGCTGTAAACGTGCTTCGATGGCATCCATTAACATTCCGGTGATCGACACCGGAAACTCTGCTTCAATCTCACGAATACAGGTTGGGCTGGTGACGTTAATTTCAGTCAGACGGTCGCCGATAATATCCAGACCAACAAAAATCAGCCCTTTTTCTTTCAGCGTCGGCCCGATCTGACGGGCGATTTTCCAGTCACTTTCCGTCAGCGGACGAGGTTCACCGCGACCACCGGCAGCCAGATTGCCACGGGTTTCGCCCCCCTGCGGAATACGCGCCAGGCAGTACGGTACCGGCTCGCCATCTACCACCAGCACGCGTTTGTCGCCATCTTTAATGGCTGGCAGGTAATTTTGCGCCATGCAGTAGCGAGTGCCATGCTCAGTCAGGGTTTCGGCAATCACGCCGAGGTTTGGATCGCCTTCTTTCACGCGGAAAATCGACGCGCCGCCCATACCGTCAAGCGGCTTAAGAATGATGTCGCTGTGTTTCTCCCAGAACGCTTTCAGCTGTGCTTTATTGCGCGTAACCAGCGTTTCTGGCGTTAAGTCAGAGAACCAGGCGGTAAACAGTTTCTCGTTACAGTCGCGCAGGCTCTGCGGCTTGTTAACGATCAGCGTCCCTTTCTCTTCGGCACGTTCCAGAATATAGGTCGCGTAGATAAACTCGGTATCAAACGGCGGGTCTTTACGCATCAGGATCACATCGAGATCGGCCAGCGGCAGATCCTGTTCACCGACGAATGAAAACCACTCTTCGTAGTTCTGCTTCACGTTCAGCGTGCGGGTATGGGCGCGGGCTCGCAGGCTTTACGCAACTGTTCGGACAGCCGCCTATACCGATTTTAAACTTATGCGGCAATTTTATATCAGCCCAGCCTATGTAATATTCATCATAAAGTTTTGCGGCAAGTGCGTGAGTGTCATAATTGCCGTAAACACAGGTTGTACCCTTACATGATGTAATCGGGCGGATTTTATTTCCCGTTCCGCCGAATTTAAGTCCGTGACTTTCGGCATAATCAATCGCATCTTGTACGTTTTCATACGGAATACCCTGAATTTCAAGCCCAAGACGTGTTGTAGGAATTACTTTACCGTTACCGAATTTACTTGATATTTCCGATACGGTTTTTAAATCGTCCGGAGAAAATACAGTTCCGCGCGGTACAATTCTTCCCGAAAAATTTTCAGTACCTCTGTTAATCAAAAAGCCTTTTCCCTTTACCTCCGCTATCTGTGCAGGTTTCAAATTTGCCATACAAACACCTCTCTCATTTTCTCTTATAAAATTACAATAATTTTATCACGGCACAAATTTCTTGTCAATCAATATTCGGCTTAATCTAAATTTTTTCCATAGAAAAAGCATAGTTGATAATTATTTCCCAAATTATCTCTATGCTTTTTTTACTATTTCACTTTGATATTAACCGTTGCATTTGTTCCTATAATATTTTCAAGCGGTATATCGGAATTTACCAACTTTATCTTAATCGGTATAAGCTGAGTTGTTTTTGTGTATGTACCGGAAGTTGAGAAACTTGTTGTCTGTCCCGTAAGTGCATTATTTGTAATGCTGTTCACCTGCTTTACAATGCCCTCGAATTTTTGTGAACCGTATGCGTCAAGCGTTACTTTGACCGACTGACCTTCTTTTATTTTTGTTATATCCGTTTCTTCGATATTCGCACCGATATACATATCGTAACCGAAGTGAACGTGTTCAAAGCTGACATGACCTTCAAAAAGTTTTACAGTCAAAGCATTTCTTTCAGGAATTTCTTCCTCTTCCTCCAAAAATTCAAAAACTCTTTCCGACGCCGCCATTTTTTACTGCAATGTATTTGATATTGACGCAAGCTGTGCTATCGGTGACGTGAAGTTTCTCATATACTGAATAAATGCCTGTATGTCACCTATATCAACCACACTTTTTACAGCAAGATAACCGCCCAAAATACATACAACGACATATCCGAGATTACCGATAAACTGCATCATCGGTTGCATTATACTTGAGAAAAACTGCGATTTCCAAGCTGAATCACAAAGTTCCTCATTGATTTCTTCAAAGTCGTGTATGCTACAATGACACTGAACAAAGATTTCGGCCTGAAGGAACTCACCGAACAACACGCCCTTATGACATTATGACCGCCGTACATTTCTTCGACTTGACCGTTAAGTTTGCCGAGCGATACCTGTTGTGCAACGAAAAAGCCTTGTGACTTCTTTATTAATATCGTTTGTCGTATGCGTTATAAGTGACGCGGTAGAGAATTTATCAAATTTGGCATTTGAGAACAGTTCCACCTTTTTATACACGTCTTTTCGCATATCTCTCGAAACCTTAGCCGCAACATTTGCCGCAAGATAGACTTCCACTCCGTAATTGTCAATGCTGTTTACTGAATATTTTATGGTTTTGATAAAAAAAATAACAGCACATCAAAAGTGCTGTTATTTTCATAATTTTTTAGTGTTTGCCGTGGCATTTACCTGCCATGGCACAGTTGCTGCAACCGCAGCCACAGGAGGATTTGCCCTTCTTTTTATCTTTTATCATCTTATTGATGATAAGTACAACTACCGCAACAAGTGCAATACACACAATTATTGTAGATAAATTATTCATTAACCATGTCATTTTAAAACCCTCCTTATATCATTTGTCTTATATTGTTTTACGCTGATACTGATCTTTGAGTCTTTAAAGTGTTTGATTCTTTATAAGGCTTAAACAGCATATAGCAGATAAATGCAATTATAGCGATTGCAAATATAAGACCGATTACGTTTACACTGCCTGTAACAAGCAAACCTATTTGATAAATTACAAGTGCGATTGCGTAAGCGAATACACACTGATAGCCGATTGCGAATGCAGTCCACTTAGCGTTATTCATTTCACGTTTGATAGCTCCCATTGCGGCGAAACAAGGTGCGCAAAGCAGGTTGAATACAAGGAATGAATATCCGCTGATTGGGATAAAGTTCTGAGCCATATTCTGATAAACAGTACCGTCGCCTGCACCGTAAAGAATACCCAATGTACCAACGATATTTTCCTTAGCAACAAGACCTGTAATTGATGCAACTGTTGCTTGCCAGTTACCCCAGCCAAGAGGAGCAAATATCCAAGAAATTGCTTTACCGATTGTTGCAAGAATTGAGTAGTCGATTTGGTCTTCTGTAAGCATTGTGAATGCTCCGTCTACAAAACCGAAGTATGTCGTAAACCATACAAGGATTGTTGAAAGAAGAATAATTGTTCCGGCTTTCTTAATGAATGACCAGCCTCTTTCCCACATTGAACGAAGTAGGTTTATAACTGTAGGCATATGGTATGCAGGAAGTTCCATAACGAACGGAGCAGGATCGCCCGCAAACATCTTTGTCTTCTTTAGCATAATACCAGAAATGATAATTGCAGCCATACCGATGAAGTATGCTGATGTAGCAACCCAAGCCGAACCGCCGAAGATAGCACCGGCAATCATTGCGATAAACGGAGTCTTAGCACCGCAAGGTATAAATGTTGTTGTAATTATAGTCATTTTTCTGTCACGGTCATTTTCGATAGTTCTCGATGCCATAATACCCGGAACACCGCAGCCTGTACCGATAAGAATAGGGATAAATGATTTACCCGAAAGACCGAACTTACGGAATACTCTATCCAATACGAACGCAATACGAGCCATATAACCGCAAGATTCAAGGAATGCAAGCAAGATGAACAATACAAGCATTTGTGGTACGAAACCAAGTACGGCACCGACACCGGCAACTATACCGTCAAGGATAAGTCCCTTTAGCCAGTCTGCGCAGTTGATTGCGTCAAGTCCGTTTTCAACAAGTACAGGGATACCCGGTACCCATACACCGTAATCGGCAGGATCAGGTTCTGCACATTCGTACTTATCATAAACGCCAACCGAGTCAAGAAGATCATCATATGTAGCAGTATCTTCTTCATCAGCCATTGTTTCTTCATCGACTACTGTATATTCGATTTCATCAATGTTTTTTACATCTTCAACAAATGCAGCAAGTTCTGCCTTAGCAACTTCAGGATCAAAATCTTCTGATTCTGTATCAAGTGCCTCTGCAACTGCGTCTGTATCAATACCCTGTTCGCTTGCAGCGTCAATATAACCGTTTACTATATCTGACGCACTTGTAAATTCGTCAGCAGCCTCTGTGTAAGCAGATGAACCGATACCGAACAAATGCCAACCGTCACCGAACAATCCATCGTTTGCCCAGTCTGTGGCACTTGAACCTACTGTTACCATTGCTATGTAATATACAAGGAACATTACAACTGCGAATATCGGAAGTCCCAACCATCTGTTTGTAACAATTCGGTCAATCTTATCAGATGATGAAAGCTTACCGGCACTCTTCTTTTTATAACAGCCCTTAATAAGTTCTGCTATGTAAACATATCTGTCGTTTGTTATGATACTTTCTGCGTCATCGTCAAGTTCATCCTCTGCCGCTTTAATATCATTTTCAATATGTGACAATTTTTCCTGCGGAATATTAAGTTGTGCAAGCACCTTTTCGTCACGTTCAAAAATCTTTATTGCATACCATCTCTGTTGTTCTTCCGGCATATCGTGAAGAACAGCCTCTTCGATATGTGCTATTGCGTGTTCAACAGGACCCGAGAACTCGTGCTTTGGAATTGTCTTACCGTTTTTAGCGGCTGAAACAGCTTCTTCGGCAGCTTCCATAATACCTGTACCCTTTAGAGCAGATATTTCAACAACTTTACATCCAAGCTGACGAGATAGTTCCTGAATATTAATCTTATCGCCGTTTTTCTTGACAATATCCATCATATTGACTGCGATAACAACCGGAATACCCAATTCTGTAAGCTGAGTTGTAAGATATAAGTTTCTTTCAAGGTTTGTACCGTCTACAATATTAAGTATTGCGTCAGGTCTTTCGCCGATAAGATAATTTCTTGCAACAACTTCTTCCAATGTATATGGAGAAAGTGAATAAATACCCGGAAGGTCAGTGATGACAACACCGTCATGTTTCTTTAATTTACCTTCTTTTTTCTCGACCGTAACACCCGGCCAGTTACCTACGAATTGATTAGAACCTGTAAGAGCATTAAATAATGTTGTCTTACCGCAGTTCGGGTTACCCGCAAGGGCAATTCTTACATTCATTCTTAAATTCCTCTCTTTCACAATTTAATTCAGTACATTAATGAATATACCAAAATTATTCAACTTCTATCATTTCTGCGTCTGCTTTTCTCAATGAAAGCTCATAACCTCTTACAGTGACCTCAATCGGATCACCAAGCGGTGCAACCTTACGAATATGTACTTCAGTACCTCTTGTGATACCCATATCCATAATTCTGCGTTTTACCGCACCTTCACCGTGCAATTTGACTACTTTTACAGTATCGCCGATTGCTGCCTGCTTAAGTGTTTTCATTTTCGCTGTACCTCCCTTTAATTAAATCATAATTTTTTGTGCCAGTTCGTTGCTGATTGCAACTCTGGTTTCTTTTACATTTACAATTACATTTCCGCCAAGTTTACTGATTATCTTGACGTGTCCTCCAACAACAAAACCAAGATTTTCAAGATGTTTTTTTACTTCCGGCTTCCCGCCAATCTTTTTAATTATGTTGTCTTCATCAACATCTACCAGTGTTAAAGGCATCATAAATTTACCTCCGTTCTGGTTAGCATTCGTATAAATAAAAACTAACCCCAAGAATATAGTTTTTGGTTAGCACTTTCTAACCATTAGTTAGTTTATCAAAACTAACCTTTCTTGTCAAGTGTATATGTCATATCTTTTTTACGTGTCAACTTTAAAAATTGTTGTTCACTTTGCACAAAATGTTGTATCTCGCCTTATTTTTGCTCATTTTTTATTCGTTCCTAAAATTTGTTATCCTAATCTCACTGTTTTAACCTAAAAAAATATCGAAATTTTTTTAAAAATATTCAATATATTTTTTGACAATCGCAATTTATTGTGATATAATATCTTTACTACTACAATATGTACACATTTTCACACAGAAAGGTGTTAAACTATGATAATCAAAGAGTCGGCCGAAAACTATTTGGAGGCCATACTTATGTTAAAGAACAAAAACGGTTATGTTCGCAGTATTGATGTTGCTCATCATCTTAACTTCACAAAACCGAGCGTATCCGTTGCAATGAAATCCTTTCGTGAAGAAGGCTATGTTACCGTTGATACCGACGGCAATATCACTCTTACCGACAAAGGTATGGAGATTGCTCAAAAAATCTATGAACGTCACCAGGTTATTGCTAAAGCTCTTATCGCCCTCGGTGTCGATGAAGAAACTGCGTATGATGACAGTTGTAAAATAGAGCATGATTTAAGTGATATTACTTTTCAGAAAATCAAAGAATATTTTCTTAGTCACACAAATGAAAATATATGATTTGTTTTAGCAATATTATCTAAATTATTTTGTCTTTTATCTGCTTATTAATGTACTTCGACAAATCTCATACCAATATAGTATGAATCGTTGACAAAAGTATGTTTAATATGGTATAATCAGCGTGGTTAGAAACAGCTAACCATACAGTAAAAACTTACTTTTAGCTAACTTTTTGCTAACTGTAAAACACTATCAGTTCACAACTGTTTACAAAACAGTTGAATATATTATGGGAGGTCAAAACAAATGACAGATTTCGAACAATGGAAAGGATTTGAACAAGGTAAATGGTGCGATGATATCGACACTCGTGATTTCATCCAGATGAACTACACACCATATGATGGCGATGAGTCATTCCTTGCAGGTCCAACAGACGCAACAAACAAGCTATGGGGTAAACTTCAAGAGCTTCAGAAGCAAGAAAGAGCTAAGGGCGGCGTACTTGATATGGATACTCATA